>Ga0209415_10014814_pt1 | contig 12703 bp, 9 predicted proteins | sample PeaSoiSIISIP2007_FD_187696 | JGI IMG/M metagenome (GOLD analysis project Ga0209415, IMG submission 187696) | Peat soil microbial communities from Weissenstadt, Germany - SII-SIP-2007 (SPAdes) (version 2) | ecosystem: Environmental > Terrestrial > Soil > Wetlands > Peat | place: Germany...
CGCCGTGTGCGCACTCTTCCAGCCCTTCGGCTTCGCCGGCGGGCTGTTTGATCGGGAGACGGGGCTCGTGCGGTTCGGGGCGCGGGATTACGATCCGAGTGTCGGGCGGTGGGGGCAGAGGGACCCGATTGGGTTCGATGGGGGGCAGTGGAACATCTACGTCTACGCCGGGGACGACCCGATCAATCGCCAAGATTCACTCGGCACCGACGTGTGTGGCCTCCTCGCCGTCACGGGTGGGGCCGCGGGCTGCCGGGCGATGTGTTCGAAGGCCACCGACCTGCGCTTCAGCCTCGCGTGCACCCTCGCTTGCGCGGTCATCACGTACCCTCTCGAGAGTGCCGTGTGCGGCCCGGCGTCGCCCCCGCTACCGTACGATCCCACGCAGGACCCGCGCTGCGTTCCGCCTGACTCCGGAGTCGCGCCTGCGAACGGCCCCGGGCCTACGTGTAGCGAGCCGACTCAGCCGGGCGATTGCGACCCCGCCATCGCAACGTGCGAGACCCGCGGTAGCCTCTACCCGTGCTGGTGAGCTCGATGAGCAAGGTGAGTGAGCGTGTGCGATTCTGCGTGAAGTTCGCGTTCTTCCTACCAGGGGCAGCGGCGGCGATGCACGCGCCTCGGCAGTACATGGAGGATCACGCGACCGCTTGGTTTCCGGGTGTCGTCCCGTACTTCATCGGCTGCGGAATGGCGATCGCTTACATGGTACACGTGGTGAAGTGGCCGCGTACGCCACCGAAGCCGCCGGCTCTCTCGACCGAGAGGCGAGCCGGATGACTCACCTGGGCCGACAGATCGACACGAATCGTGACGCGCATGGGTCATGCCGATGAGGATTGCATTGAAGGCATTGGGCTTCGGTTTGAAGTGGGGATGCCTGTCGCTCGGGGCCTTGGCGTCGCTGGCAGCGACGGTCACGTACGCGCAGCACCATCGCGGCGACTGGTTCCCAGGGCTCGTGCCGCACTTGATCGGGACGTGGATGACTCTCGCGTACCTGCCCACTGCGAGAAACTGGACGCGGGCGCCGTCGCGTCCGGATCGATCAAGCTAGGGCGCCGACGACGTCCGCACTCTCCGCGTCGCCACTCGCATCGAGGTATCGCCGCGCGCCACCCCGCGCCAGCCACCCCTGCCCGTGCCCGTGCGCGCCCGGCGATCCACCACACCTCCATCGCGCCGCCCCACCCGAGCCATGACGGGCGGGGCCGAGTCGGTCGGGCGGGACGTCGTGTGCCGAAGGTCCAGGACCGTCAAGCCTCGGGGAGGGGCGCAGTCCCAGAGGTTCGGGACCGTCGAAGCTCAGGGACAGACGCAGTCCCAGAGATTCGGGACCGTCGAACCTCAGGGACCCGTCCTCTTCGTGCTCCTCGACGTCGTCTCCGTGCTCCTCGACGACCTTTCGCCACTTCTCGACGACGTCAACGTGAACGGAGGTCCACACGACGACCCGCACGGTGGGATCGCTCCCGTCGCTTCGAGCATTTTGCGTCCTCGAGGCGGCGGGAGCGCGGGGCTCGCGGTGGCCACGATGAGCCTCTGGCGGTCGCGCGCTACGCGTTCTCTCGAAGGACCTCGAGAGTGTCTCGATGGAGCAAGGCGCCGCGCTACTTCGCGGGAGCGATCGCGACGAGGATGCCGCCGTGCATCGCGTCGGCGACGTACGCATTGCCATTCGCGTCCGGCACCGCGTTGCGGGCCCCCGCCGCGGTCTGGGCCGTCCAGACGACGGTGGGCTGGCCGGCATCGTCGAAGCGGACGACCGTCAACCGGGCCGCCTTGCCCGCGGCGACATAGAGGAGGCCGCGCGAGGCGAGCCAGTCGATGTTGTCCACGCCGGCGCCCGTGTCGAGCGACGCGACGGGAGCGAACGCCTGGCTCCCGGCGGCCGCGCGCATGACCTGGAGCTTGTCCGTGCACGCGACGAAGAGGAGCCCTCGGACCGCGTCGACCGCGATGCCGCGCGGGCCGTCGGCGCCGCACCCCGAGGCGAACGTGGACACGAGCGTGTGCGTCTTGACGTCAAAGACGAGCGTCTGATCCTTGTCCTCGAGGTTCGTATAGAAGAGCCCGCGCCCGTCGTCGACGGCGTATCCCTCGGGGGAACCCGGCGTCTTGAGGGTGGCCTTGACCATGAGAGCGCCAAGGTGGGAGGCGTCGAGGATGGTGAGCGAGGAGTCTCTCGGGGTGGTCACCCAGACCTCCTTGGCCGAGGGTACGTACGCGACGCCGTCGGTGGCCGAGGGCAGCTTGAGGCACTTGCCGGCTTTCTGCGTGTCGGCGGTGATCGTGCACACCTCGCTCGTCGCCCGGTTGCCGACGTAGACGAGCCCGTCGCCGACGTCGGCGGCGCTCGGCCCCATCATCCGCATGCGGCCGTGGGACTCACGCTGCGCGGTCTTGAAGCCGTCGACCCGAGTGAACGTCAGGCTCGCGACGTCGAGAACGTCGACGCTCCCCGTGTCGCCGACGGGGACCCAGACCCGCCCGCGAGCGCGGTCCGCCGCGATGTAGTCGAGCGTCGCCGGTCCGGTGACGCCGGGGAGCGCGATGGCCTTGGTGGGGACGTCGGGTGGGGCGACCGGCGGCGGCGGCGCCGCAGCAGCGACCGTCGCCGGCGCGACGACGGGCGGCGGTGCGGCCACGACGGGCGGCGGGACGGGTGCCACCTGCGGCGGAGGCTCTCCGGCGCACGCCACCACGAGCGGGGCGACGACGAAGGCTGCGAGCGAAGGCCGGATGTTCATGGGCGGAACCTTGCCCGTTCTTCGGCTCTCTTCCTAGCGGCTTCGACGCCCGAGCCGGCAGCGGATGGGCGGCATCTCGCTTCCTCCGCGACCCGTCCAGCGTCCGTTGCGGTCACGGCGCTCGGTTGCTACGGAAGAAGCGTGTCGGGGGCTTGCTCGGATACGGCCTTGCTCGGTCACGCCGCGTCGCGTCTCGCCCTCGTCCTCGCGCTGTCCGGGGTGTCCTGCGGCCACGTGCGCCCTTCGCCCGCGGTCGCCGCCCAGGGCGTGCGCGAGTTCGAGGCGGCGCTCCCGCTCGCGGCGACGCGGGAAGACCGGGGGCTCGGGCAGGTGCTCGAGGCCTCGGCGGCCGGCGCCCCGCGCGGCATGTCGACGGGCGGGATGGTGCACCGCGACGGCCGACGCCTCGTCGACGGCGCCGGGCGGCCGCTCGTGCTCAAGGGGGTGAACCTCGGCGGCGCGTTCCTCTGGGAAGGGTGGATCTGGGGCGGCCCGCTCTCCCTCCTCAAGCTGCCGGATCATGCAGAGGGGCACATCCGCGAGGCCCTCGTCGCGCTCGTCGGGCCGGAGGCCACGCGCGAGCTCGCCGACGCCGTCTACGATCGGATGGCCGGAGACGCCGATTTCGAGGCCATCGCGGCCCACGGGTTCAACGTCGTGCGTGTCCCCTTGAACCACCGGCTGCTCGACGCGCCGGGGGGCTTCGGCGTGCTCGACCGCGTGATCGCGCGCGCCGAGGCGCACGGCGTGTACGTCGTGCTCGATCTGCACTCCGCGCCCGGCGGGCAGTCCCGCTACTTCGTGGCCGATCCAGAAGCGACGTCGCTCTGGAGCTCGGAGGCGGCGGAGGAGAAAACGGTCGCGCTCTGGCGTGCCCTCGCCGAGCGGTACCGGGATCGCGCCATCGTGGCGGGCTACGACCTGCTGAACGAGCCTAACCCGCCGAGCGGCGAGGCGCTGGTCGCGCTCTACCAGCGCATCCTCTCGGCCATCCGGTCCGTCGACGGCAAGCACCTCGTGTTCCTCGAGGGGGCGAAGTTCGCGCAGGACTTCTCGATGTTCTCGCGCCCGCTCGACGACAACCAGGCCTACAGCTTCCACCTCTACACGTGGTTCGGCGGGGACCCCGCCACGAAGGTGAAGCGGTACGCGGCGATCGCGGCGCGTGACGCGTTGCCGCTCTGGTGCGGCGAGTTCGGAGAGAACGATGTGCCGGCCATCCGAGCTCAGCTCGCGGTGTTCGACGAGCCGTCGGCCTTCGTGGCGGGCTGGGCGTTCTGGACGTGGAAGAAGGTGCGCAACCGCTACCCGGCGCTCCACGAGATCGTCGCCACGCCGAGCTGGCGCGCGGTCATCGACTGGATCGTCGATCCCTGATCGGACCGTCCGCGCCCGCTCTCCCTCCGGGAGCGACCCCGACGCGCGACCCCGACCACGAATTCGCGCAACCGGGCCGCGCCCGCGCCGATGGGGGGGAAACTCTTCAGAAAGGCGTCCAATGCGTACTCGTTCGGTTCTCGGGCTGATGGGCGGACTCGTCGCGGGTCTTGCGTTCGTGGGGTGTACCGGCGACGCGCCTGCCGCGAAGGCAAGCGAAGGAGCGACGCCCGACGCGGGGGGGAGCGTGGCTCCCGACGCGGGCGTGGGCGTGGTTTCCGACGCGGGCACGTCGGCGTCCTCGACGACGGCGCGCGCGCTGGCGGACGCGCGCGCCGCGGTGACCGGGTCGGCCGACGCGGGCCCCGACGTCCCGACGTGCGATCCGACCGCGCCGCCGAGCGCCTCCGCGTGCGTGCTGGACGCGGCGTACGGCGTGTTCGTGGCGCCCCCCTCGAGCGGCGGGAGCGACCTCGCGGGGGACGGGTCGGCTCGATCGCCGTACGGCTCGCTGAGCCACGCCATCGCCCTCCTCGGGTCGAAGACGCGCGTGTACGTGTGCGACGGCGTCTACACGGATCAGGTCGTCGTGACGGGGCCGTTGAGCATCTTCGGCGGGCTGACGTGCGGCGCGGGCGCGGCGCCCGGGAGCGCGGGGCCTTGGGCGTACCGCGCGGGGTCGCGGGCGACGTTGCGGGGGTCGGCGCCGGCGTTCGCGGTGGAGGTGAACGCCGCGGGCTCTGCGGTGGACGTCGAGGACCTGGAGATCGACGGGGCGCCCGGGACGAGCGCGTCGCCGTCCTCGATCGCGCTCTTTGCGACGAGCTCGTCGAGCGTGACCCTGCGGCGTACGACGCTGGTCGCGGCGCCGGGGTTCTCGGGGGCGAACGCCGTCGCGGGGGCGGTCGGTACGCTCGTGTCGACGTCCGTGGGCGGGCAAGCGATCACGCCGGCGACGGCGAACGGCCAGCCCGCGACGGCGCTCCACGCGGGCGGCCTCTCGACGACGTGCACGTGCGGCACCGGAGACACGAGCGTCGGCGGCGCGGGAGGCTCGGATCCGATCACGCCCGACGGCGAGCCGGGTTTGCCGGCCTCGCTCACGCCGACTCCGTCGACCGATACGGGCGCGGGCGGCACGATCATGATGTGCTCGGTCGTCCAGCACGGAGGGGTCGCCGGATCGAACGCGGTCCCCGCGATGGCGGCCGACGGCGCGGCCGCGTCGGCTCCGGGGACGCTCGACGGTACGGGCTGGCATCCCGCGAGCGGTGTCGCCGGGCCGAACGGAGGAGCGGGTCAGGGGGGCGGGGGCTCGGGCACACGCAACCTCGGGCCGGGCGGTGAGGCCGGTGGAGGGGGCGCGTGCGGTGGGTGCGGCGGGTCGGGGGGCGGCGCGGGGACGGGCGGCGGCGGGAGCATCGCGCTCGTGGCGTACGACTCGCCGATCCAGCTCTTCGGAGCGACCCTGACGACGAGCGCCGCGGGGACGGGCGGAAACGGCGCCGCGGGCGGAACCGGCGTCGCGGGCGGAACTGGCGGGGTGGGGTTCGCGGCGTCGTGCAGCGGCGGGTCCGGTGGCGCGGGCGCGACGGGCGGCGCGGGGGGCGGTGGCGCGGGGGGCGTGTCGGTCGGGATCCTCTACCTCGGGGACCTGCCGTTGCCCGATGCGGCGACGGTCATCACCGTGGGCAGCGCGGGGACGGGTGGCATCGGCGGCGACCCGGGCGCGAACGACGGGCCCGCCGGGGCGTCTGCCGAGACGGTGGACGCGACGGCGTTCTGACGCACCGCTACGGGGGCTCGGCGATGGGGCGCACCGAACCCGCGGGGATCCACGCGACGAGCTTGCCCCACCGGATGCGCGCCCACCCTGCGCGGTGGCCGAGGATCTCGACCTCCGCCGCCTCGGGGACGACGGGCGCGCTCGCGAGCACGAGCCCTCGTTCGTCGGTGGGGCGGGCGCCGGCCGTCACGATGACGCCGGGGGTGACCGTCGCGCGCCGCGCTCGCGCGGCGAACGTCGACGTGGTGCCGAGCGCGAGCAGGAGGATCGCCACCCCGGCCGTCACGCTCGCCGCGATCTGCGAGCGCCGCTCGGTCGCGGCCCGCCGGACGAAGAGGGCGAGGCCGAGGACGAACGAGCCGATGATGGCGAGCAGCGCCCACCCGTCCTCCGGCAAGAGGTGGAGGAACGCCGGCCCGAGCGCCGTCCCGGGATCGAACTCCACCGGCTCGCCCGCGCGCGCGCGACGCCGGCCGACCTCGGCGCGGATCAGGCCGAGCGCGCGCGCGGCCTCGTCGGCGAGGGCGCGACTCTTCGCGAGGTTCTTCGCCTCCAGGAGCCCGTGCGCGGCCTGCCCCAGGTCTCCCGGCTGCTCTCCGAACGCGCGCACGCGCGCGGCGTAGGCGAGCCCGCGATCGAAGCTGACGCTCGCGTCGACGACGCCGTGATCCGCGAGCGCCTCGAAGTCCGCGATGGCCTCGCCGGGCCTTCCGTCGTGGAGCTTGGAGACGGCCGACTGCAGGAGCACGGTGTCGTCGGAGGGCTCGGGGGTGGGGTCGGCGAGCGCCGGGCGCGCCGCGAGGGCGAGCGCGAAGGCGGCCGCGAGGGGGACGGGTCGCATCACGCTCCCCTCCGCAGAGCCTGGATGGTCCCGCGCGCCTGCGTCCACCGCTTGCGCGCCGGCTCGAGCAACGGCGCGTCCGGCGAGAAGCGCGCGGCCTCGCACTCGGCGAGGAGGGTCTCGACCTGGTTCGCGATCCACTCCTCGACCCCCGCGTCGAGCAGCCGCTGGAGCGCCTCGCCCTCGCGCGCGTCCCGCACGTGGACGTCCGCGTAGACCACGGTCGCGGCCTCGAGCGCCCGCGCCGTCGCCGCGGAGAGGGCGCGGGCGTCCGCGTCGCGCGCCGCGCGCTCGGCGAGGGAGAGCTTGGTCCGGAGCTCGGTCTCGGGCGACGCGGCCCGCTCGGCGGCGCGCGCGCGCATCCGCCTCACCATCCCCGACACCCCCGCGAACAGGAAGAAGGCGAGCGGCGTCACCGTGAGCGCGAGCACGAAGAGCCCGGGTCGCTTCTCGGCGAGGCGGCCGGGCGCCGGTCGCGTCCCGCCCATCTGGGCTCGCACGTCCGGGAGCGCGACGAGCGGGTCGGGGGGCTGGTCGGCGGTCGACTTCGGCGTCGCGCTCGGGCGCACGGTGACCGTCCCGAGCTCGGCGCGCGCGAGGTCGTAGTGGGCGCGGGCGGGATCCCAGAAGGGGATGCGGATCGCGCCGAGCTGGACGTCGCCGCTCTTGTGGATGCGGACGACGAACGCGAAGCGTCGCGTGCCGCCGAAGTGGTCGCCGTCCTTGGCGCCAACGGTCTCGTGCACCTCGGGCGGGAGCCACTCGATGCCGGTCTGAGCCGGTGGGGTGATCATGGCCGGGAGGTTCCCGGTGCCATCGAGGGAGAGCGTGACGCCGATGGCGCCGTCCTGCTCGATGTCGCGCGGCGTGACGTCGGCGGCGAGCGTGAAGCGTCCGACGTCGCCGAGCACGTAGCCCGGTGGGCGGTGGAGCGTGGGGGGCTCGGTCACGTGGATCGTGAGGACCTCGCTCTGGCGGAGCGGGTCGCCGGTCGCGCGGCTCTTCTGGAGGGTGAGCTCCATCGCGCTGACGGTGAGGTCGCCGGTCTTGATGGGGAAGAGCGCCCACTTGCGGATGAGGCGCACGTTGAAGACGCGCCCGCCGACGGTCGTGCGCACCGTGCTGCGCTCGCTGTTGTCGTCCTCGAAGAGCGTCCGCTTCACGAAGTCGGCGGCGGTCGCCTCGTGCACGTCGAGCATCCCCGGGTCGCGCGCGCTCGCGTCCGTGTAGAGGTACATGCTGACGGTGACCTGCTGGCCGACGACGACGCTCGTGACGTCGGCGGCGGCGTGGAGGAACGCGACGGCGCCCAGCGGGGCGTCGAGCGCAAGCTTCGGGTCGGTGCCGTACTGCGAGCCGCCGCGACCGTTCAGCGAGTCCATGAGGCTCTTGAACGGGTCGAGCCCGCCGCCGCCGCCGAACGGGCCGCCGCCGCCGAACGGGCCACCGCCGAACGGATCGAAGGGGTCGGGCTGGGCGCGCGGCGGCGCCTGCGACGCGGGGACGACGACGACGCGCACCGGCCCCGCGCGGTAGCTCTGGCCGCCGACCTGAACGGTGACGGGACCGACGGACCAAGCACCGACCTTCTCGGCGCGAAGCGACCACGCGACGTCGAGCCCGCGCTGCGACGTCATGCGCCCGTTGTTGATCGTGACCTGGGTCGTCGGGGCGCTGGAGCTGCCGACGACGGTGAAGCCCGCGGTGCTCCCCGGGTCGGGCCGGCTCGGTTGCGCGCGGCTCGACGCGACGTGCAGGGTGAGCCTCAGGATCTCGCCGACGCCGAGGCGCTGCGTGTCGACCGACGCGGACATCTCCGGCTCGTCGGCGCGCGCGGCGCGCGTGACCAGCAGCGCGCAGAAGAGGAGCGCGGTGAAGAGACCCCACCCGCGCGCGACGCTCATTTGTCGGCCATGCCTCGCACGCGGTGCCGGGCGGCCAGCTTCTTCGCCGCCTCCTGCTGCACCGTCGGGGCGCTCTCGAGCTGGTCGAGCATCCGCTCGTCCTGGCTCGCCTTCGGCGGGGGCGGCGGGGCGCCGGAGTCCTCGGGCTTCGGGGGCGGCGGCGACGAGTCGGCGCCGTGGCCGCTGTCGTGACCGCCGGAGTCGTGCCCCGCGTCACCGCCGCCGCCTCCGCCGCTGTCGTGCCCGCCGTCGTGCCCGCCGCCGCCGTCCGGCTTGCCCGCATCCGGCTTCCCGGAGTCCGGGTGACCGCCTTCGCCGTGCGCATCCTGCGACGCGTCGTGCCCCGCGTCCTTCTTCTTCTCCTCCTCGCGCGCGAGCGCGATGGCCCGGTTCCACGCGGCGTCGCGGCCGACCGGATCGCCCCCGTCGGACACACCGGGCGCCAGCGTGAGCGCCTTGTCGTACGCGCGGACGGCGTCCTCGTACTGGGCGTCGAGGAAATCGAGGTTCCCCTCCAGGTAGCGCGCGCGCGCGCGGAGCTCGAGGGGCACGGTGTCGTCGTTCGCGACCTGCGCGAGGATGCGCAGGGCGCAGCCGACCTCCGCGCCGCGCATCGCCTTCGCTTGACCCGAGCCGCCGTCGAGCTCCTCCTCGCCGAAGCGCTTCCCGAAGGACTCGCCGATGCGGAAGAGCGAGAGGCCGAGGTCGAACGTCCCGTCGGCCTTCTTGCGCAGCGTCTCGGGCGTCCCGATGTTCCCGTCCGCGCACGGGCCGGTCGACAGGTAGTCCTCGAGCGTCGCCGCGGCGGCCGTGGCGTCCCCGCCGTCGGCGAGGCTCTTGACGGCGCGCTTCACCTCCGGCGACTCCCGCTCGAACGGGCGGGACGGGTTCCACCCGCACGCCGCGACGACGGCGCCAACGACGATCGCGGCGAAGATGGCCCTATGCGCTCGCATCCGCCCGCACCTTCCTTTTCTGCTTCCTCTTCCCCGCACCCTTCTTGGGGGGCGCCTCCTTCTTCGGCTTTCGCCGCATCGGCGCCTCGTCGACCGCCGCCTCGACCATGAGGAGGAGGAGCGCGGCGCCGAGCGGCCACGCGTACTCCTCCGCGTACACGGTCTCGACCTTCTCGGAGAGCTCCTCGCGCATCATTCGCACGAGCTCGTGGGCGATCTTGTCGATGCCCGTCTCGCCGTGCTCGGAGCGGACGATGGTGCCGTTCGTCGTGCCCGCGACCTTCGCCAGCTGCGCCTCCCCTTCGGCGCTGAGCTCGGTGGTGATGAGCTTGCCGTCGTCGTCCTTCCGGAGCCCCACGATCTTGCCGTCGGCGCCCACGTCCGGGATGGGCTCGGGGAGGCGCCCTCCGATCTGGACGACGTCGATGCGCGTCCCTTCCTTCGCGCAGGCCTCCGCCACGGAGATAGGGTCCCCCTCGAGGTCTTCGCCGTCGGTGACCAGGACGATGACCCGCACGTGGTCCTTCGACTTCGGGTCGTGCGCGAAGAGCTCGCGGGCGCGCTCGAGGGCCTTCGCCGTTGCGGTGCCGCCGACCGGCATGTCGTTCGGCTCGAGCTGGCGGAAGAACTGCGCGATGGCGCCGCCGTCGCTCGTGAGGGGGAAGCTCATCGGCTCCCCCGCAAACGCGATGGCGCCGAAGCGCGCGCCCGGGAGGTCGTGGATGAGGCGACCCACCTCGGCCTTCGCGCGCGCGATGCGGCTCGGCGCGACGTCCCGCGCGTACATGCTCTTCGAGTAGTCGAGGACGATGACGACATCGAGGTTGGTGGCCGGGATGAGCCGCGTGCCGTGACCGAACTGCGGACGCGCGAGCGCAAGGAACGCGAAGAGCAGGGCGACGACGAGGAGCCCGCCCTTGACGGTGCGCCGCCCGGTCGCGTCGAACGTCTCGAGCCTGCCGACGAGGACCGGGTCCCCGAAGCGCTTCGACGCGCGCGCGCGCTGGTACGAGCCGACGACGAGCATGGCGGTGAAGCCGAGCCAGAGCAGGAGCCCCGCGATCCCGAAGACCATCCCCAGCCCCCCGGTGAAGTCGTACGCGAACCTCACGGGAACCTCCGGAGGAGCAGGATGCGCAGGAGGCTCTCGAGCCCGATGAGCACGACGGCCGGGATGAGCAGGAAGGGGAAGAGGTCCTCCATCGTCGCCGCCTGCGCCTCGAAGCGGGTCTTCTCGAGCCGGTTCAGGATGGCGTGCATGCTCTCCTCGAGCGCGCGCTTGTCCGTCGCGATGAAGGCCTCGCCTCCCGTGGCCGAAGCCATCTCCTTGAGGAGCTTGGGGTTGACCGGGAAGTGCGCGTTCGCGTAGCGCGGCTGGCCGAAGAGGTCGACCCCCTCCTGGACGAGCACGTTGTCGCCGTTGCCGATCTGGACGGTGTACACCTTGACCCCTTGCGCCTCCGCGAGGTGGGTCGCGTACGTCGGGTCGATCGCGCCCGCGTTCGAGTCGCCGTCCGTGAGCAAGATGACCGTCTTCGACCGCGCCGTGCTCCTCCTGAGCCGCGCCACGGCGGTGCCGACGGCGTCGCCGATGGCGGTCCCGTTGCCGTCGATGATGTCGAGGTCCATCTTCTGGACCAGCTGCGTCAGCAGGCCGTAGTCGAGCGTCGGAGGCGAGAGCACGAAGGCGGCGCGCCCGAACACGACGACACCGATGCGGTCGGTCTTCCGGCGGGAGACGAAGTCGGCGATCACGTCCTTCGCGACGTCGAGCCGCGTGGCGCGTCGCGGCCTGCCGTCCTCGCCGATCGTCGGCTTGCTCTGCGACGGATCATCCATGACGGCGCGCATCGAGCCCGAAAGGTCGAGCACGACGACGATGTCGATGCCGCGCTCCTCCGCGTTCTCTCCGCGCAGGACGTCCTGTGGGCGCGCGAGCGCGGCGATGCCGAGCACGAGGGCGGCCCCCCGGAGGATGCCCGGCAGGTCGCGGAAACGCGCGCGCCAGCCTCGCGGCCCCGTGACGAGCGCCGTGAGGGTGGGCAGCCCCAGCCGCGGGACTCGTCGGTCCTGCCCGAGCGTGGCCTTCCACACGACGAGCGGGACGAGCACCAGCGCGGGGAGCACCCAGACGAAGCCCCACTGCGCGTGGAGCCACGCCTCTCCGCGGGCCGCGGCAGCGTAGACGCACCCGAGGAGGATCGCGAAGACGGTCGCGAATCCGACGAAGACGCCGCGCACCCAGGCGTTCATGCGCGCTCCTCGTCACGGCTCGGCGGCGGGCGATCACCGGGCGCGGGCGGCGGTGGCGCGCCCTCTCCGGCGTAGGCGCCGGGTCGGAAGCGCGGCATCGTCGTCCGCACGATCCGCTCGGCGGCGTCGAGGACGCGCTTGCACGAGTCGAGCGACGGGGTGACGTTCGCGAACTTCACGAGGTCGCACTCCTCGCAAAAGCCCAGCACGAACGGGAGCGCGATGTCGTCGACCGACGCGTGCTTCAGGGCGCGGAGGATCTCGTCGGTCGTCGACTCGAGGCCGTCGAAGCCGTAGCGCGCGCCCAGGTACTCGCGGATGGCGTCGTTGACCCGGTCGAAGTACTCTTGGAACCGCGCGACCTCGAGGAGCCCCGCGTGGCGCACCTCGTCGAGCCGCTCGAGCGCGACCTCCCACGGGGGGCGCGGCGGCGGCGGGGGGACGGCGGGCCTCGGCCGCGTGAGCCAGCGGTAGACGAGGTACGCGAGGACGAGCCCCGCGGCGAGGCCGATGCCGCCGTACGTGAGCCCCTTGCGGAGCGCGGTCCACTCCTCGCGCTGCGGGCGAGCGAGCGGGTTCGCCCTGGGATGCGGGTCGGGGGTGGAGGCGGTGGGGTCCTCGATGACGATGACGTGCGGGCGCGTGCACGCGGTCTCGACGTCGCCGTTGGCGCGCGCGAGCGCGACGGGGAGCGGCGGGAGGACGAGCGTGTGACGGCCGGGCTTGGGCGGGAGGGCGAGGAGCGGGAACTCGAGCGTCGTCTTGACGGTGTCGGGATGCGCGGGGTCGGCGGGCGCGGTCCTGAGGCGCGCGACGGCGCCCCCCGTCTGGTCGGG
>Ga0209415_10014815_pt1 | contig 12702 bp, 10 predicted proteins | sample PeaSoiSIISIP2007_FD_187696 | JGI IMG/M metagenome (GOLD analysis project Ga0209415, IMG submission 187696) | Peat soil microbial communities from Weissenstadt, Germany - SII-SIP-2007 (SPAdes) (version 2) | ecosystem: Environmental > Terrestrial > Soil > Wetlands > Peat | place: Germany...
CCTTCAACCCCAACCAGCTTCCGACGAACGTGCAAAAATTTTGGATCGACCAGATCCAGCCACTCCAACCGGGTGGCGCTTACACCCTGAGTGGTTGCACGGGCACCGACGCGAGCGGCAATCCCATCCTGATGCCAACAACCAACCCGGTTGTTGCCGCCTTTGATCTTTTCTGCAGCACGCGCTTCAACGATTCGCTGGCTCTCTACAACCTCGATTCCTACGGGATCCCCGATTTCAACAATCCCAACCTGTCCTATTTCCCCGCAACCGGCCAGTACACCTACTACAGCCCTCAATACAGCTCTCTTTACGCCTGGCGCTCCATGGCCAATGCCAACTACAACGCCATGCAAGTGACGCTTCGGCACCGCATGATGAATGGAGTTCAATTCGACCTGAACTACACCTTTTCCAAATCCATTGATCTGGCTTCCGATGCCGAGCGCATCGGTCCGGCCAGCTACACCAGCAGCCTCAATAACATCATCATCAACGCGTGGAATCCGAACCAGGAACGCGGCGTCTCTTCGTACGATGCCACTCACCAGTTCAATGCGAACTGGCTTGTCGAGCTGCCGTTTGGGCGCGGCCGCGCTGTGGGGCGCAGTTCCAGCCGGCTGCTTGATGCATTCATTGGCGGTTGGCAAGTCTCCGGGCTGTTCCGCTGGACCAGCGGTTTCCCCGTAAACGTCGACAATGGTTACAGCAACTTCCCAACAAACTTTGAACAGGAAGGCAACGCCAATCTGATTGCTCCGGTCAAGACCGGAGCGTACTTCAACACGGGCACTCCCAATATTTTTGCCAACGGACCCGCAGCCATCAACTCGTTTGCGCCGGCTTACGCCGGGGAGTCTGGCCAGCGCAACGTCATCCGCGGCGATGGCTTCTTTGGCATTGATCTCGGCGTTTCCAAGCGCTGGACGATGCCCTGGAAGGAATCACACAGCCTGCAGTTCCGCTGGGAGACCTTTAACCTCACAAACTCCGTTCGCTTCGACGTGCAGTCCAGCCTGCTCTCCTCGGCCCTGACTCTGGGCAGTGGCGGCAGTTTCGGCGACTACTCTGGCTTGCTGACCAACCCGCGCATCATGCAGTTCGCGTTGCGCTACGAATTCTGACCTCTACGAAAATCTGTACGGCTCCGGGAGCGCAAGCTCCCGGAGCCTGTTTATTTTGCGAGATTTAGCCGTCCTTCGTCCCTGGCGCTGTCTGTCCGCGAATTGCTGATGCGTTGCATCGATAGTTCCGCTCGTTCATTCGTTTGACACCCACCGGCATTTCCTCTACTTTGAAAGAGCTTGATAGAGGTGCGGCGGCCATCAGTAGCCACGTGCGTTTTTCCGAATCAGCTTCGGGCACGCGGGCGAAAGGGGCCCAGAGTTTTCGCCGCCGAAATCGCTGCTGTTGCTGAAACACCAGCGGTTGGGGACTTGGTCCAAGGCCAGGTCACTGTCATCCGGAAATCGGGTGGAGCGCTATCGAGAGGCAGCAGCCCGAGCAGTTCCTCGCGCTTTCTTCCTTTCTCTTCGCTCCCTCCAGACAAGATCGGGTTCGCATGAATCTGTTTGAACTGACGCGCGCGCTCGTTGATCTCGATTCCACCACCGGCCGCGAAAAACCGGTCGCGGACTATCTGTTTGCGCATCTTTCGCCGCTGGCCGCGCGGTACAACGCCCGCGTCGAGCGCCAAGCCGCCGCGCCTGATCGCGACAACCTTTTCGTCGCGTTCGGCGAACCGATTGTGACGCTTTCCACGCACATGGATACGGTGCCGCTGTTCTTTCCTTCGCGCGAAGACGCCTCGCACATTCACGGCCGCGGTGCTTGCGACGCCAAGGGCATTATTGCCGCGATGGTTGCCGCTGCTGAATTGCTTTTGGACGCTGGAACGCGCAATTTTGCGCTGCTCTTTGTTGTCGGCGAGGAACGCAACAGCATTGGCGCCAAGACGGCCGCTGCCACACCGCGAGGCTCACGCTTCCTGATCAATGGCGAACCCACGGAAAACCGGCTCGCCGTGGGCTGCCAAGGCGCTCTTCGCTACGAACTTACCGCGCGCGGCAAGCTTGCGCACTCCGCGTATCCGGAGCTGGGCCACTCCGCCATACATGCGCTGCTGGATGCACTGGGTGAAATACGCGCGATTCCTATGTCGAGCGATGCAGTCCTTGGCCAGACTACTCTCAACGTTGGAACGCTTTCCGGCGGGCGCGCTCCCAATGTCGTCGCCGATGAAGCGCGCGCCGAGCTTATGTTTCGTCTGGTTGGCGAACCAGAACTGATTCGCGAGCAAGTGGCGCGTGCGGCCTCCGCAAACAACATCGAAGCCCGCGAGGTTTTGTATTTTCCCGCGGTTCACATGGATCCGCTCGACGGATTTCCCACAACCGTCGTGGCCTTCACAACGGACATTCCCTCGTTCAACGGCGCGTGGGGCCAGCCGTTCCTGATTGGACCCGGCAGCATTCATGTGGCGCACACTGCCGAAGAATGCATCGCCAAATCGGAGTTAAACGCCGCGGTGGACATTTACGCGCGCATGGTTCGCCAGCTTCTTACGACCGGAGCCGGAACCTTATGAGCATTCCACTGGCGATCGTTGGCACTGGGAAAATGGGCAGCCTCGTCGAGCAACTTGCTGCCGGGTGTGGCTTCGAGGTGCGCGCGCGGTTTGATTTAGCCAACATTGCTGCACTTTCCCGTGAATCGCTGAACGGCGCCGGCGTCGCCATCGAATTCACCGCGCCTGCCGTTGCACCCGAGAATCTTTGCCGCCTGGCCGCGCTTGGCGTGAACACTGTGTGTGGCACAACGGGTTGGTACGACCATCTGCCGGAAGTGCGCCGCGCCGTGGAATCCGCGGGCAGCGCACTGGTGTACGCGCCGAATTTTTCCATCGGCGTGAATCTGTTTATCGAAACCGTCGCGCGCGCCGCCGCTCTTTTTGCGCAGCATCCTGAATACGAAGCCTGGGGCTGGGAAATCCACCATTCCGCGAAGAAAGATGCGCCTTCCGGAACGCTGAAAAAACTTGCCGACGAAATTCGCTGCGCGGGATTTGGCGGCTCGCTTACGCTCAGCGCGAATCGCGCGGGCGCGCATACCGGCACGCACGAAATCGGCTTCGATTCGCCGGCGGACACCATCACTCTGCGGCACACGGCGCGCAGCCGTGAAGGGTTTGCCCGTGGCGCTCTGCTCGCGGCCCGCTGGATCGCGGGGAAGAAGGGTGTCTTCGAGTTTCGCGAAATCTTGAACGAACTCGGCCGCTCGAATGCGTCATCGGCTGCGTCGTGATCGCGTTGCGCTGCACAAGTTTTTTTGAAAGGGCCTTTGGAGATGTTGCCAACTATTGATTTAGACCTGGAGGATCATCCCATGTTTACCGGAACTGGCACTGCGCTCGTTACTCCGTTTCGCCGCGACGGTTTGCTCGATGAACCCACGCTGCGAACGCTGATCAAGCGGCAAATTGATGCGGGGGTCAATTTCCTTGTGCCCTGCGGCACCACCGGCGAAAGCCCGACGCTGACTCATCAGGAACATCTGCGCGTCGTCGAAATCGCCGTGGAACTGGCGAAGGGTAAGGTGCCGGTTCTTGCAGGCGCCGGCGGCTACAATACACATGAAGTGATTACCCTGGCGCGCGAACTTGCCGACCTTGGCGCCAACGGGATTCTTTCCGTCACGCCGTATTACAACAAACCCACGCAGGAAGGTCTGTACCAGCATTTCCGCGCCATCGCCGAAGCCGTCAGCCTGCCCATGATTCTTTACAGCGTGCAGGGCCGCACCGGCGTCAACATCGAGCCCGCCACGGTCGCGCGCCTCTCGCAAATCGAAAACATCATCGGCATCAAGGAAGCTTCCGGAAACATTTCGCAAATGGCCACGATCCTGAACGCCGTTCCGGAGGATTTCCTGGTGCTTTCCGGCGACGACGCCATCACGCTTCCCCTGATTTCGCTGGGCGGGCGGGGCGTTATTTCCGTCGCTTCCAACGAAATCCCCGCGGAGATGGCCGCGCTCACGCGGTTTGCCTTGGCGGGCGATTTCGTAGGCGCGCGTCAGATTCACCGGCGCTTCCTGCCTCTGTTGGAAATCAATTTCGTCGAGTCCAATCCCATTCCCGTGAAGACGGCGCTCGCTGAAATGGGTTTGCTGGAGGCGGTGTGGCGCTTGCCTTTGGTGGCTGCAAAGCCGGAAAATCGTGCGCGCATTCGCGGCGTGCTGGAAACTCTGAATCTCCTCGGACGAATTCATGCTGCAGCCACAAATTGAAGCGCTGTTCGACGCGCCGCCCGCGGCGTATTCCGCGGAGCATTTCGCGCTGTTCGATGCGTTCAAAGCGGGCCTGAATCGGGGTGAAATTCGCGCTGCAGAGCCGGGCTCCGCTTCGGCCACCGGATGGCGCGTCAATCCCTGGGTAAAGAAGGGCATTCTGCTTGGCTTCCGCATGGGGGCCATCGTGGATATGTCCATTGACGCGCGCCACCAGCCGTTTTTCGACAAGTCAACATATCCTGTGCACGCGATTTCGGCCGCCGACGGCATTCGAATCGTTCCGGGCGGCTCCAGCATTCGCGATGGCGCGTACATTGCGCGTGGCGTTATCTGCATGCCGCCAATGTTCGTGAATGTGGGCGCCTATGTCGGCGAAAACACGCTGATCGATTCGCACGCCCTGGTCGGTTCATGCGCGCAGGTGGGCCGCAACTGCCACATCTCCGCCGCGGCACAGATTGGCGGCGTGCTTGAGCCCATTGGTGCTTTGCCGGTGATTATAGAAGACGATGTGTTGGTCGGCGGGAATTGCGGCGTGTACGAAGGCACCATCGTCAAGCGCCGCGCGGTGCTTGGCACCGGAACGATTCTCAACCGGTCGATTCCCGTGTACGATCTGGTGCGCGACGCCGTTTATTCCGCCGGGGACGATCAGCCGCTGATCATTCCCGAGGACGCGGTCGTTGTTCCCGGCTCCCGCGCCGTCACGCATCCCGCGGCCACGAAATGGGGCCTGTCCCTGCAAGCCGCCGTCATCGTGAAATACCGTGACGCCAAAACCGGCGCTCGCATCCAGCTTGAAGACCTATTGCGCTAAAACCTTTTCAAAGAACTGGAGTGCGCGCGGATCCTTGGATTGTCCCAGCCAGAACATCGCCTGTTTGCGGACTTCCAGATTCTTGTTGGTCTCTGCCACTTGGATCAACTTGGGCACGCCTTCGTCCCCTGGCATCTGGCTTAGCGCAAATACCGCTTTCTTCTTCACTTCGGTGTCTGGGTCATTGTCAATTGCCCCGTTGATCGCGCCCGCCGCCTTCGCTCCGGCTTTTTGCGCCAGCCAGAATAACGCCTGGCCGCGCACGCGCCCATCCCGATCGTTGTGCGCCATGCGGATGATGTCGTCCACAGCTTTGGGCTCTGGGCTCACATACAAAGCGAAGGCCACCTGCTCGCGAACGTCACCGCTGGGATCGTTTGCGGCCATCTTCTCCAGTAGAGGCAATCCCATCTTGCCTCTGGCGGCCCCGAGCCAGAAGGAGGCTTTCTTCCGCAATTCGCTGGGCTGGTCCGGCGCGATAAAGGATGCCATGGCGCTGTCCGCCGACGCATCGGCATGCATGGCGATGGCTGCCAATGCTTGCTCGCCAAGACCCTGCTCTACGCCACGTGCGAACTCCTGGGAACGCACGTAGGTCGTAAGCAGGGCCACGCTCTCCTGTGGGCTCACTCCTGTCAACCACACAAAACGCAAGCCGCCGGCATCGAGTGTGCAATCAGCGGAGGCCATGCGGATGCGCATCACCTGCTTGTTTTCGGCGCGCAGAAGCACAACGAGCCTTCCACCGCCTTCCAGGGTGACGGTTTTCTTTTCGTTCCGAGTTCCCTGCCGATAGCCGCGCTCGTCTTCCAGTGTGCAAGTACCGCAGCCCATTCCACCATCGTTATCGAAATTGCCGCAGCAGATTGAAGAGCGCTTACCAGCGGCTTCTTCCACGCTGTAGCCAATCCACATCGCGTTCCCGTTTCCAAGCATCAACTGTTGCAGAGTTGCGCTCAAACTTCCCGCAACGGCACGGGTTTCCAGCTTGGCGTTTGTGGCGGCCGGTTCGCTAGCCTGCGCCGGTTTCCTGCCGGACGCAACGCAAGCATAGAAAGACAGAAGGGATAAACTTGCCAGTACATGTAGACCTGTCCGCACACTCAATTGGGTCATTCGCCACCTCACTTCTGCAAGAGTTCCATCAAGTAGTCGGTTGCTTCCTTTGAGCCCATCAGCGACAGTTTCTCCACGGCCTTCTTCTTCAGTTCCGGATCCTTTTCGCCTTTCGCGATGGCCACCAATCCGTTCGCATTTCCGCCGATGAACAGCGCATTCAAGACTTCTTCCTTTACCCCGCGATCCGTCTCCTTCGCATAAATCGTCTGCAGGTCCTGCGATTTTGCACCCATCATTCCCAAATTGCGGATGGCCGCGCGCCGGAGTTCCGTGTTCTTTTCCGTCTCCGCAACCTGCTTCAACGCTTGCTCGTCTCCCGAAAGAAACAGCGCCTGCAGGATGTCTTTTCGTGCTTCAGTGGAAGCCGCAGTTGGATACATGGCCTGCAATTCGCTCTGCCCGCCGGCCATCCCGAGTGTGCGGATTGCCTCGCGCCTCAGGTCTTCGTTTTGCTCGCTCTTCGCCAATACCAGCAAGCGCGCCTTGTCCCCGGTCATCAAGTAGCTGTGGATGACGGCGCGTTTCACACCAGGGTCGTTAGCGCTCGTGTACACTTCTGTCAACGTTTGCGCCGCGGGTGAGCCGCCAAACATCGCCAGGTATTGAATGGCCCGGCGTTGCAGATCGGGATTGCTTTGCGCCTTGGCAATACGCGAGAGGATCTCTTCCGCCTTCGGAGAACCGCTCTGCGCCAGCACAAAAAGCGCCTGCGATTTTTCCTTGGGCGACGCCGTACCGTTCAATGTCTTTTCCAGGATGGGCATGGCTCGATCCGGGTCGCTGTTCATGACACCCTGCAGAGCGAGCATCTTGAGTTCCGTGTCGCCTTGTGCGTCCGGGTTTGACTTCGCGCCGGTGGAAGAATGCACCTCGATTTCCAGGGCTTCCGCATCTTTCTTCCAGCGGCTTTGCGAAAAACGCTTCTTCAGGTCCGCGATCGTGGCGATGGAGGCTTCCTTTTTGCCCTGGCGGTTTTGCGCGTAAGCAATCCAATACAAGGCCGCGTCGGTCTGCGGGCCGTTCAACTTTTCCAGTTCGGTGAATTTCTGCTCCGCTTCCTTGTAGCGGTCTTCGTCCAGAGCCTCGCGCCCATCGTTGTAGAGTTCCTCGAGGCGTTCAGCGCGTTCCTGCTCGCGGTCGCGCTTTTCCTGTTCCCGCTCCTGGAGTTCCTGCTCGCGATCGTCTTTAGCCTGTGTTGCTTCCTGCTTCGCTTCGTCCGCGACAGCACTGGCTTGTTCGCTGGCCGCGTTTGCCGCGTCCGGGCTAGCCGCCACCTTTTGTTCTTGCTGTGGAGCCTGCAGCGCCGCGGAGGCACGAAGCCCCGCCGGCAGCATCAGCAGTCCCGCCACAATCCATGCCATTTTCCATTCTCTATTTGCGACTCTCATACTTTTTTCCTCTCCGCGGGCTGCGCGCCGCCGTGATCTGGTGCCGCAGCCTTTTTTCTTTTTTGTTCGTCGAGCCCCTGCTCGACCACGCGCACCTTAAACAGGATTCCCTGCGCCTCGATGCGTTTGCGTATCGCTTCAAATTGTGCCGGCGTCACTTCATCGGGGCTGTTGGCCACTTCCAGCAGCACCCGCTCCAGCTCATCCAGCGTTCCCGCCATCGCCGTGTCGCCGCTCTGGAGCGCGGTCTCGCGGTACAAGCGGTTTTCTTCCACCAGGTCCTCGGCGCGCTGCTGTTCCGCCGAAATGTCGATCTTCTTTTGGCCTTGTGCAGGGGCCATGTTGGCCAACTCCACCAGTACCATTTCTGAACGTCCCAGGTGTTCACCGACCGCTAGCACCAGCACGCGCCCGCGTACCTTTGCGGCGTCCGTCACTTCTACGGCTGGTGGCACTGGCTTCCACCAACGACCCACAAGGAAGGCGACGATCACCAGCGCCGCCACCGCTCCCACGGCCGCCAGACGTCCCGGGGCGAACCAGCCGCCGACAGCAACGCCGCGCGTCGCGCGCGCCCACCAACTGGGCCGCTTCTCCGGCAAGCGCGGCGCGATCTGTTGCCACAAACGTTGCCCGAAGGCTTCGCCCGGATCGGGGGCGGGCAGGGAATCAAGCGCGGCGAAGACGGCCTCGATTCGCTGCAATTCGCCGCGGCATTCCACGCACTCCTGCAGGTGCGCCGCACAGGCCTCGCGCCCGTTCACTTCTCCATCCCGATACGCAACCAACTCTTCTTCCGTCCTGTGTTTCATAATTCCGTTCCCATGGCCCGGGCGGCGCGGCCGGGGCCAGCGTACTCCTCCAAAGCGTGACGCAATTTCTGCACGGCTCGAAACACCGTGTTCTTTGCGGCGTTGGAACTCGATTTCAGCACCGTGGCGATCTCTTCGATGGCGCAGCCGTCCCAATGCCGCATCACGATGGCGGTGCGTTCCGCGGGCGTGAGCGCTGCCAGGGCTAGTTGCATACGCTTGGCTAGCTCCACGTTTCCCGCCAGCCGTTCCGGCGAAGGCCGCGTATCGTGCAACTGGTTTATGGGGTCAACCTCAACGCCATCCTCCAAAGGGTTGCTCACGGGCGCATGCCGCGCGTCTTCACTCTTGCGTTGCCGCATGCGGTCAATCGCATAATTCGCAGCGATGCGATAGACCCACGTCCCGAAATTCGCGTTGCCAGCAAACTGCTGCAACTTTTGATACGCCCGCAAAAAGGCCTCCTGCACAATTTCCTCGGCGTCGTGGGCATTGCCTGACATGCGGTAAGCAAGTTGATAGACGCGGCGGCTGTGGCGCTCCACGAGGACACGGTAAGCTTCCCGCTCGCCCGCCAACGTGCGCTCGACGGCGATCGCGTCGCTGATGCCCTCAGCCCCGGCTGGTTCGCTACCCACCATTGCCATTCTCACGATTAGACAGGATTCTGCTCCTGCGGTTAGGGAGGATAACAGCCTTTGGGGGGCCGCCCCCGTGGTCCCATTGCCTTGCTAGGTGTGCAGGGTTCTTTGCCCTGACCTACTGAGGAATGTGCTCCTTGTCGGCGGGATCATCTAACTTTGAGCCCTCGGCCGGAGGTGACTGCTGAATTTTGAAAATGACGTTGATTTGCGTTTCTACTTCCACAGGGCGTCCATCTTTTAAAGTGGGCTTATAGCGCCATTGCTTCACGGCATCAATTGCCGCTGGAATCAGCAAAGGATCCCCGCTCACCGCTTTAATGTCCCTGAGTGTCCCATCAGTCGTGACAATCACGTGCAGTACGACTGTGCCTTGAATCCTTTTCTCTCTAGCCTCTTTCGCATATAAGGGGTAAAACGGCCCGCCGCAGGCCGTCTCTGATAAGGCGCTCTCCGCTAGAGCGACGCGCATTGGTGGGGTCGCACTCGCTGCTTGCATCTCCTGCTGGTCGAAATAGCGGAATCCGCCATGGACATATACAAAATTGCCAAGGAAAGCGGGAGAGCTGTCGTTGGCGCCCTTGCGGTTGAAGGCACGATAGATCGTTGCGGGATGCACCATGGTGGCGGAGAGGGCAACTAGCTCGGGCGGTTGCCCACACGCGGATTTGTCAAAGAGCCGAGTCTTCACAGAGAGTTTCTCTGCTTGCACTGCCTGCTGGGCTCGCACTGCCAGTGCTTCCAGAGACTTGGCTTGTGATTTAGAGTACCTGTCTTCCAGACGCGCACCTTCCTCGGCGCCGAACGTATTCACAAGCCATTCCTGATGATTCGGAATCGCTAAGCTTTCCAAATACTGTGAGCTCTTGGCGGCGTCTCCCGCTTTGATTGCGGCGAACCAATCTTGCAGCAGGCTTTTCAGTCCCTCGCCAGATTCAGGGTACGTCGCGATCGCAGTGGCTTGCGGGTTTGCATCTCTGCGCAGTTGCGACGCGCTCTTTTGGGGGACGGCTAGGATCGCCGGGAGCGCAAACGCTACGCCAAACAGAAGAACCACAATGCCGCGAGCCAGAGCTTTGAATTGCATGGGAGCCTCCGCCTGGCGAGCCTGCCATTGCCTGAGGATAAATCAGGAATTCCAACAAGCAAAGAACCAAGACTGCGCTGAGTTAGAAGTGCCGGGCGAGGTGACGTGGAGTTGGCGGACCGCCTCAGAAGGCGGCCCCTACACGAGAAAGAAAAACCCAAGAGGCGCAGGGCCGCGGGTGCACAGTTCGCACATCGCCTTGCACGCGCAAAATGCCGTATGATTATTGTGGATTGATTTGGAGATGCTCCTGTGATTCCACGATATACACGCGCAGAGATGGGGCGGGTTTGGAGCGATGCCAACCGCTTCCAGAAATGGCTGGACGTCGAACTGGCCGCCGCCGACACGCTGGCCGAAGCCGGGCTGGCGCCCAAGGAAGCTGCCGCAATCATACGGGCGCGCGCCAAGGTGAATGTGGCGCGCATCAACGAACTGGAAGCGCGCGTCAAACACGATGTGATCGCGTTCACCATGGCCGTTGGCGAATCGATTGGCGATCCGGTGGCGGCGCGCTGGCTGCACTACGGCATGACCTCGAACGACGTGGTGGACACGGCGCAGGCCCTGCTGATTCGCGACGCTTCGCGCATCATCGAGCGCGACCTGGTCCTGTTCGCCGAAGTGCTGGATGTGCGCGCGCACGAATTCCAGCACACGCCGCAGATTGGCCGCACGCACGGCGTGCATGCGGAGCCCATCACGTTTGGCCTGAAGATTGCCAACTGGTTCGCGGAAAACCAGCGCAACATTTCGCGTTTCCAAGAAGCTGCGCTGCGCATCGAGCGCGGCAAGATTTCCGGCGCGGTGGGCAACGCTTCGCATCTCGGCCCCGAGATCGAAGAGAAGATCTGCAAGCGGTTGGGGTTGGAGGTGACGCGCAGCTCAACGCAGGTAATTCAGCGCGACAGGCACGCCTACTACCTCAGTTCGCTGGCGTTGATTGCCGCGTCGCTGGAAAGAATCGCCCTGGAGATTCGCCACTTGCAGCGCACCGAAGTCCGCGAGGCTGAAGAATTTTTTGGCGGGGAACAGCGTGGCAGTTCCGCGATGCCGCACAAGCGCAACCCGGTCAACTGCGAACAGATGTGCGGGCTGGCGCGGCTGGTGCGCAGCAACATGATGGCGAGTTTTGAGAATGTGGCGCTGTGGCACGAGCGCGATATTTCGCACAGCAGCGTCGAACGCATCATCCTGCCCGATTCGACGATTCTGGTGGACTACATGCTCGCGAAGATGACGGCGATCGTCAGCCAGATGCGCGTTTTCCCGCAACGCATGATGCGCAACCTGGAATCCACGCACGGACTGGTTTTTTCCGGCCAGTTGCTCCAGGACCTGGTGGAAAAAGGTATGCCGCGCGACGACGCCTACAAAGCCGTGCAGGAAAACGCCATGGCCGCGTGGGAGGCGGAGACGAGCTTCCGCGACAGCGTGGCGCAGGACGCCCGCATCACGAAGTACCTCAGCCCCACGGAGTTGGAGCATACGTTTGATTTGCAGCGGCAATTGCGCTATGTGGACGATTTGTTTGAACGCGTGTTTGGGGCGCATCCGGCAGGGGAAAAGGGAATTGCGAATAAGGCGTGAAGCGGGGCGTACAGAAAAGATCTAGCTGAGCTGACTCCTGCGAAGCAGCTTTGTACTTCCTGCAAACAGCAAAGCCACTTGTCATCCTGAGACGCGCGTCGTTTGCGCGGCGAAGGACCTCAACTCACAATACCGCGCACAATTTTGACGTTGAGGTCCTTCGGCGATCCTCGTCGGATCGCCTCAGGATGACACCGGATTTTTTGATTGGAATAACAAATGGCCTGTGGCACGACTGACATCGTGCCCTGACGGTTACGGAAAAATCTTGCTGCGGAAACAAAGGAGCTCCCGGCTGGCGGGAGCTCCTTGTTCTTGCCTCTTCTGAACCGGCTGAAAGCGGGCTCAGCTGCGGAGGCGGAAATTATTCGACGCGCTGCACGTAGCGCGCTTCGGAAGTATCCACGCGAATCCTATCACCTTCGTTCACAAATGGGGGAACGTTTACGATCAGGCCCGTTTCCAGCGTTGCCGGCTTCATCACCGCGCTGGCCGTGGCTTTCTGCAGGGTCGGCTCCGTCTGGATCACTTTCATGTCCATGGTATCCGGCAAAGCCACGCCAATGGCTTTTTCGTTGTGGAACTCGATTTTGACGATGGTGTTGGGGATGAGGTAGTAGACGGTTTCCCCGAGCTCCTCCTTGGTCATTTGCATCTGCTCGTAGGTTTTCGTGTTCATGAAGTGGTAATCGTCGCCCTCGTGGTAGAGAAATTCGAATTCGACCTCGTCCAGGATGGCGCGGTCCACGAATTCTTCCGCGCGGAAGCGGTACTCAATGATCGCGCCGGTACGCAGGTTCTTCATGCGCGTCTGCATGGAACCGCGCTTGTTGCCCGGTGTGCGGTGTTCGGTGGTGAACACGGTAAAGAGGTCGCCCCCGTGCTGGATCACCATGCCGGGGCGAAGCTGTGTGGCTTTGACGCTGCTCATAAGTGAATGCGGCACCGGAGCGGCCGG
>Ga0209415_10014816_pt1 | contig 12702 bp, 12 predicted proteins | sample PeaSoiSIISIP2007_FD_187696 | JGI IMG/M metagenome (GOLD analysis project Ga0209415, IMG submission 187696) | Peat soil microbial communities from Weissenstadt, Germany - SII-SIP-2007 (SPAdes) (version 2) | ecosystem: Environmental > Terrestrial > Soil > Wetlands > Peat | place: Germany...
TGGTGGGCCCGACAGAACTCGAATCTGTGACCTCCTGCGTGTCAAGCAGGCGCTCTAACCAACTGAGCTACGGGCCCTTGCAATCAGCGGCTTAGCTGCGCTCGTCGCGCGCCTCGCACCACCACAGTTTAGCATGGAGCCCACGAATTACCGCCTCGGCCTAGTCCTTCCCCCCGCCTCTGTCGATCTGATAAGTGATGCAACCCATGGCCGAAGATCTTTCCTACTGGACCCTGGCGGAAGTCATGAAGTCGGAAGCGGAGAACCGCGCCTTCAGCAAGCAACTCCGCGCGATGACCGCCGCTCTGGTCAATAGCCGCCTGGCGAAACAGATCAGTGAGGATCAATATGCCGCCCGCCGAAAGCGCGCCGACGAAGAAGCCGAAGAATGCCGGCGCGGCCGGCAACGTCTGATCGCCGAGATCCGGCGCCGCGGCAGTGGGGCCGGCGTGAGACAATTAAAGTAACAACATTCACGCTATGCAACAAAAAACGCTTCGATCCCGTTCTGATAAAGCGATCGGGGATACTTTGGAAGGCTGTTGGACCATCGTCGCCAAGCGGGTAGTCGCTCCCCCGACTCCTCGTACCCCATTTGAACCCCCACGGATGGGGATTTACGATTACGATGTAGTTCCCATAGGGAAAGCCGCGTCCGTCGAAAGCACCGCCGATGCGCGCCGCAAACAGCCGGTGGTGTCGTTTCGCCGCATGACTTAGTACCGGTTAAGTAGAATTTCCCCGATCTACTAAGGGGATTCCCTTCCTGTTAGCGCTTATTCCGTTACAGACGCGTACCGATGTGACGAGTGTGGGCACGGTTCTGAGGAACGCCCATGAAGGGACGTAAGTTATGGCGATTGGAGATCGACGAGACTTTCTCCGCCGCGATTGTTCAGTGGAGGTTCAGCTCTGCTGGGAAGACGGCTCGGGTCGAGTCGCAGAGGCGGAATGCGTGAATCTGTCGCGCACCGGAGCGCGCATCAAAGCTACGGTTCCGGTTCAGACTTTCCGAAAAGTTCGCGTGGTGTCGGAGCAGCCGGGCTTCGGCCAGGCGGGTGTGGTTCGTTACTGTCTACGCCAAAGCGGGAAATACGTGATCGGGGTCGAATTCACGGAACCTGCCGCGGGCGCGGCAGTGCCGCTGCAACCTAGTCCGTCCCATAGTTGATTTCGAGTTTTCGAGCGCGCAGGCTCGCCGCCACTAGCACCAGCGCCGTCACTGCGAACAATCCCGCGATGGCAATGGCCGCCGGCGTCGGCTCGGCCGATGAGACCAACAAAGCCCATATGCCGCTGACATCCCCGCCCGGCGGCGCCACCACCGGGCAGAGCGACTGCAAGTAGAAAATCACGCTGATCTTCTTAAGCGCGGCCGGCAGAAATATGTTCGCGCTTTCCCACAGCAGCACCGTCGCCGCAGGAATCATCGGGTTCTTAAATAGCAAGCCCGCCGCCAGAAACACGCCTCCATATCCCAGGCACGCGAGCGCCGTTACCCCCAGGTACGCGGCGGCGTGACCCCATCCCGCGCCGTGCAGGTAATCGTTGAGCACCCGTTTGTCGAGATACAACGTCGCCGCCCAAAGCTGTAGCGCCGTGCTAGTGGTAAAAATCACGACCGTAGCGATCAGGCCCGCGAGATATTTCCCGGCAACCAGAACTTCCCGGCGGATGGGTGCGAGCAGGTAGAAATGCAAGCTCTTGTCGATCAGCTCGCCGCGAAACAGGTTCATGAATACGCCCACGCAGCCGAAGAAAATCGCCAGGCGCAGATAGAAAAACTGGAATACCGTGGCGAAGATCAGCGAATCCTGCGCCAGGCCGGGCCGCGTACGCTCGCTGATCCCTTCCAGCTCGTCGTCCACGAACGAGAAAATATAATTCGTCTCGCCGTCCGTGTAGCCGTAAGTGGTGCGTTCGTGGTCCCGCCGGCGGAACGTAAATTTTGTATACGGCGTTCCGGCCTTGGCCTCCACCTCCGACGTCGACATCCCGGGTCTAATCGAACGGAGCGCCTCGGTCGAAACCGCATGAGCCGCCGCCATTTCAGTGTTATATTCGCGGAGGCGCATCTCGTTGAACGAATGGCCCAGGTACAGCAGCACCGGAGCCAGCGCCAACAGGTATATCCATAGGCCGCGCCGTGCGAAGAAGGTTTTCTTCATCTCCAGCCGGACCACGGCTCGAATCTGCGCCCACCACAGGCCGATCGGGAGATCGTTCATCGGGTCGACTCCTCGCCGCCGATCAAATACTCGTAGACCGAGTTGACGTTGTCATCGGCCGGGCTGATGCTCTCAATCGAGATCCCGTTCAGCGCGATGTGATTCAGCATCCGGTAGAAGCGCCCGGCGTCGCGCGTCTTGATCAGCAGACCGCCGCCGTCGGCATGGATGCGCGCTTCCACCACGTGATCCTGTTCGAATACCTTCGATGCGAGCTCGCCCGGACGGTCGCAGCGGATCAGCACCTGCATTGGATGCTCGCTGATCTCGCTGCGCACGCCTTGAATTTTCCCCTCGGCGACCACGTAGCCGTTGCTCAACAAGATCACCTGGTCGGAGATCTTGTCGACTTCATGCAGGATGTGGCTCGATACGATCACGTGGCGGCCCTCAGCGGCCAGCTCGCGGAACAACGCGATGGTTTCGGCGCGCACCAGCGGATCCAGGCCGTTCAGCGGCTCGTCCAGTATGAGAACCCGCGGATCGTGCGCGATCGACTGCGCCAGCTTGATCCGCTGCCGCATCCCTTTGCTATACCCGGCAACTTTGCGATTCGCCGCTTCCACCATGTTGACGCGCTCAATGGATTTCCACGCCATCTTTTCGCATTTCTCGTGATCCCAGCCGAACAGGCGCAGAAACAGGTAGACGAATTGGAATCCGGTCAGGCCCTTCGGAAATGAATCGAACTGCGTCGAGTATCCGAGGATCCGAAAAAGCTTCTCAGGCTCCTGCGGAGTTACGCCCGCGATTTTGATGGTGCCGCGCGTGGGCCGCACCAGACCGCTCATCAGGTTCATCAGCGTGGTTTTGCCGGACCCGTTTGGTCCCACTATGCTGGTGATCCCGGGAGGAATCGAGAGCGTTACGCGATTCACGCCCAGCACTTCGCCATAGAAGCGCGAAACGTTTTCGAGCAGGATCAGGCTATGCTCGATGGGAGGCGGAGCCGTCACTTCACGACCTCAAACGCGCGAACTTTTTTCACCAGCAGCCATAAACATAGCGCGCACGCCACTGCGAGCGCATTCCACGCGTCCATCAGGTCGATCGTGGTGGCGGCGTCCTGATTGCGGAACAGATGCGACCAGATGGTGTAATTGACCTGGGTCAGATCGATCAGCGTGCCGTAGTTGGTTCGCACTACCGCGTTGATGGCCGCACCGAATCCCGCACCCGCGAAAAACACGCCCAGGATCAGCGCGCCCGCCGCGATTTTCCACTTCACCCACGCCGACATCGCCATCGCGATCAGAGAAAGAATCGCATTCCAGATCAGCGGCCCGATGAAAATCGCGCCCGCGATCCACAGATTCTCGCGAGTCCATTCCCAGCCCGCCAGGCTCGCCTGAATGACGAACAGAATCAGCGTCGGAACCCAGGTGATCAGCGCGAGCATATACATCAGCACGCTCATCTTTCCCAAAACGTACTCGGTTCGCGAGAAGGGACGGCAAAAATACAGCGGCAGCGCGTTGTTGGTGAGATCGGACGAAACCAGGCTCGGGCCGATGAAAGCCGTCATGAAGTACGCGAAGGCCGCCTGAATATTCGAAACCACCAGGAAGAACTTCGCGTTCACCTCGATCAAATTCCCGGCCTGAATATTGAACGTTTTCAGAAACGACAGATTGTGCGACAGATAAATGAGTCCCGCGCAGCCTAGTGGAAACAGCAGGCACAAAATGCGGAATCCGACCAGAAACCGCGATTGCAGCAGCCTTGCGATGCTGTATCGCGGCACGATCATGAATCGCGACCAAGCCGGCGTGAGCGTTCCAGAGTAGCCTTTATAAGTCCGCTTATAGACCGCCATTTTAAACTTCCATCGCTTTCAGGAAAATATCTTCAAGCGTGTCGCGACGGTAATTCAGACGCCGCAATTGCAAGTCGCGCTCCGCGGCCAGGCGATAAATCTCCCGCATCTCGAAGTCCACCGGCAGCACCATTTTCAGCCGCCCGAATCCGGCCGTCGCGCACTCGCATCCCAAGCCGGCCAGCGCCTCCGCGAATCCGGCATCGTTTCCGAACGTCTCCACTTCGACGAAGCGCTTGTTGGCCTTGCGTTCTTCTTCCAGATTCGAATAATGCACGATCCGTCCCTGTTTCAGGATCAGCACTTCTTCGCAGGTCTCCTCGACGTCGCGCAGAAGGTGCGAGCAGAGCACCAGATGCATCTCGCCCGAGTCCTTCATCTCATGGATCAATCGGATCATGCGCTGCCGCGCGGGAGGATCCAGACCGTTGGTGGGCTCGTCCAGAATCAGCAGCCGCGGCCCGTGAACAATCGCCTGCGCGAGCTTCGCCAGTTGCTTCATGCCCAGCGAATACGTTCCCAGCAGCCGGTATCGAGCCTCGCCCAGACCGACATAGAACAAAACTTCGTGCGCCCGTTCGAGAGCCGCGTCGGGAGGCAGACCCGACAACTCGGCCATCATCCGGATAAATGAGACCGCGGTCATGTTCGCGATGAACGAATCGTTTTCGGGCATGTAGCCGACCAGCGTGCGGATCTCGCGAATGGATTTGCGAATATCGTGACCGAAAATTCTCGCGGTGCCGGAAGAAAGCTGGCAGAATCCCAGCAGCGTCTGGATCAGCGTCGATTTGCCGGCTCCGTTGGGACCCAGCAGCCCGATGGTGCGGCCGGATAAAGATACGCGCAGGTCCGTCAGAATCTGGCGATTCCCGAACCGCACCCCCAGCCCATCGAGTTCAATTACGGACGGCATTCTTATTGTGCTGCGCAAGCGAACCAGTCAAAATCGACGGAAGCAATTGCGGCAGCGCCCCGGCCCCTTTGGCATTCAACCCTACCAGGGTATCGAGTCCCAGGCCAAAAAACCCGCTGCGGCTGGCGACCACGATCCGGTCCGGCTCGCCATAGGCGTAAATCAATCCCGGTTCGCGATTCGCCGTCAGCGACGCGACCGATTGCTGCTGCGCCGGTGTCATCAGCCCGCTCGATTTCAACTGATCCACCACAGGCCCGATTTGCGTACCCATGTTGTAGTACAGGAGTCCCGAAAAATTCACGTGTCCGTCCTGCGGCAACTGCGCCCGAAATGCGGCTGACTTTTCCAGCGTAATGCCTGCGGTCCGGTCCTGAATCGCGGTGGTCAGCAATCCGGCCGATGGCGCAATCAGCAAATAGCCGTCCGTGAACACGTAATCGATCTCGTAACTGACGCGCGTTGAAGTCAGCGAATAATAGGTGCGTCCGTTCACCTGGCTTGGCGTGATCTTCAGACCCGCTTCAGGATGATCCGTCTGCGATGCGGTCACCGCCTGCTCCACCGCGCTCTCGATCGCCGTCGGATTGTTCACTTCAATCGCGACTTTCCAGCTCGGCGTTGGAAGCAGCGGCCCGTCTACGGCCACCGTCATCTCGCCGCCCAGATTCGCCGCGATTTCGTTCAAGTGAAATTCGCTCAACACCGCCGACATCCCGCTCTGTGAGCCGCCAAGCGCCATCACTTCCTGTAAGAGCATCCCCGGATTCTTCAGCACGAACGAACCCGCAAAGCTTGCCTCCGGCGACACGAAATCGAGCGTTCCCATCGGACCCGGCGCCGCCAGCCAGCTTGCCAGCCCGCGTCTCTCTCCCTCAAAGCTCAGCGCCGCGCTGTTCTCCGTGCGACCCAGGTTCTGTTTCCGCTCGATCATCAGATAGCGAACGTTATCCATCCCGCCAATCTTCGCCGGATTCGTCGCGTTCTGCAATTGAGCCACGTGTTGAGGTACGTGCCCCGCGACAATTTGTTCCATGTCGACTGCAAAAATCCATCCCGCTCCGGCCTGATAGCGCTGCGCGATTGCCTGCCCGAAAGGAGTCGCCAGAAATCCGCCGTTCGCGCCCGAATCGGCCAGCGCCGCAACCCGGGCCAAGGCATGATCCGCGCTTCCCACCGCGATCACGTTTTTATGCACCATCACCGATATTCGGGACTGGCCCAGCGTCGTCTGCGGATTTTCGATCAATTGAGGCACGCTAGTCTGCCCGGCTGCCCGCAGCGTCGCGAATTGCTGTTCGAGATATGCCTGCAGCCCCGGTTTTCGCGCTTCGGCAATCAGCATCGGCTCCTGCGCATCCGCCGGAATCGCCAGCACCACTTCGTCGCCGAGATAATCGCTAAAGGTCCGCACCTGGTCGACGATCGCTTTCAACTGTTGCGAGTTTTTCTGATTCCACCACTCCCGCAGCACCGCGCTCTGCTCCACGCGCTCCTCGAAAATGTTGGTGGCTTCCGTCAGCGTCGAGCCCAGATTCGGAATCGCCGCGAACACCATCGTATTTGCCGGCAGCAGAGCCGCCAGCTTCGATTCATAGCGCAACCCCGGCCCCGGAATCGCTTCAATCCTCTTCTGGATCGCCGACAATTCGCCCAGTAGCGCCAGGTATTTCGCCGAATTTGCGCTCCAGGCGACATCCTCCGCTACCGAGGTGTTGGCCATGCTCGCGTTGGTCGCCGTCTGATCGCCCCGATGCAGCAGATCCGTCGCGCCCTCGCGATCCACTTTCACTTCGCCTTCCACCACCGATACGCGCGAGCCTTTTGTCCCGCGGCTGACCTCGAAAATTGTGCCTTTCACCGAAACCAGGCAATCCGCGGTCGCCACTTCCAGACGCCCGCGCCTCTGCTTAGCCGCCTCCACCATCACCGACCCGCGCTCCAGCCGAACCGTCTTTCCGCTCCATCGCTCCGAGATGCGCAGATCGCTGCGCTCCGCCATCTCGACCGTCGATCCATCGCGCAGCCGCACCACCGCGCGCGACCCCTTGGAAGTTCGGATCTGTTCGTTCTCCGCCACCGGCGCGCCCGCCGCGATCAGCGTCAAACCGCCGTCGGTCACCCGATACAACTCACCCTGCACCGAAGCGATGGTGGCCCGTGCTCCCGATGGCGCCATCATCCGGTCCAGCCCGCCCTGAATCGCCGGTCTCAGCGCGATCCCCAGGACCACGACCGCGGCCGCAGCCATGGCCCAGGGAACGACGCGCCGGCCGAGGGATCGGTCAGTGACGTTGGGGATCGTCACCACCCTGCCGGAACCTTGAAAAGCTTTGCGGCACGCCACGCAGGAGTGCAGATGATCCTCCACCAGCATCCGCCGCGCCTCGCTCAACGACCCTTTACGATACGCGGGAAACAGGCTGCGAAAGTCCGCGCAGGACTCCAGCCGGCCCGCCGCGCTTGCCTCGCCCAGTTCCGCTTCGATCCGCTCCCGCACGCGCCCGCAAGCCTCGCGAACCGTCTCCTCAGGAACTGCTTCGGTCCGAATCGACTCTACCAAACCATCGAAATCCCGCGTATTCATTTCGCAGCTCCCTTGGTCAACTCTTGCTGCATCTTTTTCCTGGCCCGATGCACCGTCACCGCCACCACAATCTGCGACAATCCCATCAGCTTCGCGATCTCCGGATTGGTGTAGCCTTCGAAAAACCGCAGTGCGAACATCTCTGCTGTGCGTGGAGGCAGCTTGGTCAGCGCGCGCCGCAGCGTATCTCGTAAATCGCGCAGCTCCGTACAGGACCCGCTCGCCGCGAATCGTTCCAGTTCCAGCGTATTATCCGCCTGCCGCGCGCGAACGACGTCCAGCGCGGCATTCACCGAAGATCGCCGCAGGTAACTCTCAGGATTCTCGATCGTCTCCGTCGAATCGCGCCGTAGAATGCGCAGAAAAACGGTCTGGACCACATCCTCCGCGTCCGCGGCATTGCCCGTGATCCGGTGGGCGGTGCGGAACACCATGGCATGATGCGACTCATACAACTGATCGAGCGGTTTGGGAATCGTCGAAACGGGAACCTCCCCCAGCGCCTGCAACACGATACCGTAAGCCTCCTGTCCACTCTAAAGACAGGGCACAGCATCGATTATTACAGCTTGGTCGCGATTTTCGCGACCCTATGACAGCTTGGCTGCGATTTTCGTGACCCGGCGCTCCCGGTCGATCAGCACCCGCTTCCGTTCCAGTCCCCAACGATATCCGCCCAGCTCGCCGGTTCCCCGAATCACGCGATGGCAGGGGATCACCAACGCCACACGGTTGCTCGCGCAGGCCCGCGCCACTGCCCGCGTTGCGGCCGGCTGCCCGATCCCTTTGGCGACCTCGCCATACGACTGCACCTCGCCATACGGAATCGATTGCAGGTAATTCCAGACGCGCATCTGAAACGCCGTCGCCCGAATATCCAGCGGCAGCGTCAAATCCGGCTGTTTCCCCGCCAGATGCCTGGTCAATGCGTCCATCCACGCCTGAAATTCCGGCAAAAACGGCTTCCGCATCGGTTCCACTTGCGCCGCCGGATACTCACGGCGCAGCTCATCCAAAAGCTCTTCTTCTGAATTTCCAAACTGGATGAAACACAACCCCCGGTCCGTAGCCCCGATCATCATGACGCCCACTGGCGATTCCGCGGCCGCGTAAGTGACGGTTACGTCGCGCCCGCCCTGCCGGTATTGTTTCGGAGTCATTCCCAGCCGCGTATCGGCGCGCTCATACACCCGGCTCGACGATCCATATCCCGCCTCATACACCGCCGCCGTCACGTCCATGGTTCGCAAGCTCCTTTTCAGTTTTTTCAATCGCGCCGTCTCCTGATACTGCTTCGGCGTGAGCCCCACGGCAGCTTTAAAACTACGCTGGAAGTGAAACGCGCTCAGACCCGCGCGGCGTGCGAGATCTTCCAGCTTCAATGGCTCCTCGCTATGCTCTTCGATATAACGGCACAGCTCTCGAATTTTTGCAGTCTTGGTCATATGATCCTCTTAAGCTGCATCGTGAAAAATGATTCCGAGCGTAAACCGCTCCCCCATCGCCACCGGACTCACTCCATGACGGAAATTCGTCCGGTAATATCCGCGCGATCCTTTTACCGGCCGGTACCGGGTAGTGATCACTACCGCTTCTCCCTGTTCCGGCCGGATCGCATGTCCGATCGACTGCGCCCGCGGCTGCTGCTCCACCAGCAACAGCTCTCCGCCTGTAAACTCGTCGTCGGGCCGGCTAAGGCACACCACCACCTGAAACGGAAACACGAAGTCTCCATATAAATCCTGATGCAGGCAATTGAAATCCCCCGCGCGATAACGCAACATCAGCGGCGTCGGCCGATTCTGCCCGCTCGCATGGCAGTTTTCCAGGAAGTCAGAAAGCTCGTCCGGAAATTCCCCGTCGAGCGAAAGCGCCGCCATCCATTCCCGAGCCGTGCCCGCCAGATGCTTATAGAACCGCTCCCTCAACTCCGCGACCTTCGCAGGTAGGGGATACGCGAAGTATTGATACTCGCCGCGCCCGAACCGGTAGCGAGCCATATCGATCCGGCTGCGAAATGCGTCCGCGTCGGAATACAGTTCGCGCAGGGCCTCGCATTCCTTTCGCTTGAGAATCTTGCCGAGCCGCCCATATCCGCGCTGCCACAGGCCTTCGATAGCTGTAGGTTCCATCTGCTATCAACATAAGCCGATCCCGAAATTCCTTCCATCCGTTTCTTGCGCATTCGATAATATGGGCCGTATGGTCACTTTGAAAGATCAGATCGCCGTGGTCACCGGCGGAGGCCGCGGCATCGGCCGTGCGATTGCGGAAACTCTCGCGCAGCATGGCGCATCCGTGGCAGTCCTGGCGCGATCGGCAAACGAATTGGAAGAGACCGTCGCTTTAATTCACGCCGCCGGCGGACGCGCGCAGGCGTATCCTTGCGATGTCGCCGACTCCGATTCCGTGAAGCGCGTATTCGATCAAATCGGCCCCGTCGATCTTCTGGTCAACAACGCCGGCATCATCGGCCCGTTGCGCCCGATCTCGGAAACTGAAGCCGAAGATTGGTGGCGCACCATGGAAGTGAATCTGAAGGGACCGCTTCTCACCACCGACGCCGTGATCCCGGGCATGATCGCCCGACGCCGCGGCCGAATCGTGAATGTCTCAAGCGGAGGAGGCACCTTCCCGACCCCCAATTTCTCCAGCTACGGCGTCAGCAAAACCGCGCTGATCCGCTTCACCGAATGCGTGGCGCTGGAATTGAAGTCGTTCGGTATCGCCGCTTTTTCCATTTCACCCGGAACCGTGCGCACGGCGATGTCCGAGACCTCGCTAAACTCCGAGGACGGAAAAAAGTATATTCCCTGGTATCAGCGCATCTTCGACGAAGGCCTGAATCTCCCGCCGGAACGAGCCGCGCAGCTCGTGTTAGCGCTCGCCTCGGGCAAGGCCGATGTGCTCTCAGGACGATTTATCGGGCCCGCCGACGATCTGGACGCCATGATCGCCGCCGCGGACGAGATCGAGCAAAATAATCTCTATTCGCTGCGTCTCCGCAAGTTGGGAGTCGAAGTGCCGAACCCCATCCTCAAGGCCGCCGAAAAGGGAACTACAGCAGCCGGAAGTTGACTTGAATGGTCGCGATCACCGGCACCGGCGCGCCGCCCTGCGTCCCGGGATTGAAGCGCCATTGCGATACCGCTTCCTCAGCCTTTTCGTCCAACCCGTATCCGATCCCGCGCTTCAGCGTAATGTCGCCTGCTTTCCCGTCGGTTCCGATCGTCACGCTCAGCTCCACGGTCCCTTGAGTCTTCGTTGCCCGCGCCTCTTGAGAGTACTCCGGATCCACCTTGCTGATCACCGAGGGAGGTCGAACATCACCGCCGATCCGTAGTGCAGTAAGGCTGTCCGTGACTTTGGGTGACAATGACGCAACATGGTCCTTGCGAATCTGCGACGCACCAGCCTGCAGTGCCTCCGCCTCGCCGTCTCTCCCCTCGCCCTTCAGGAAATCTGCGAACATTTCCATCACCAGCGCATGCTTGGGAGTCGCCTCCGAATCCATCGACGCCGCCCGGCTCAGTAACGATTCCGCCTCCACCGGATCGCCCTGTATCTTGCGAGCCACTCCCATCCACGCCATCGCCTCGGCTACGTTCGGCCCTTTCGGATCCGCGTTGATTGCGCGTTGCAGATAGTCCGCCGCCTGAACAGGCTCCTTTTGGGCCGAAATGATTCCCAGGTACAGCAGCGCCGGGGCCGTCTCCGGCCGGTCGCCGAATGCGACCGCTTGCTCGTAATAACCCTTGGCATTTCTGCCGCGGTACATCTGCGCCAGATTGCCGAGCTTCATCAGCCCATCCGCATACGTCGCGCTCTGTTCCCCAGCGACCTCGCCCCGCACTGTCAGCGCTGCCTCCAGCACCTTCTGCGCGTTTTCATACTGTTTGGCCTGGATAAATGCGGCCGCCACACGATCCAGCATTTCGAAATTCTTCTGTCCCGTTGCCACCCGAATGGTAGCGTCGACATCGGCAGGCAGCGCTTGCGTATCCTGCGCATGAATCGCCGCCACCGGCGCGACCACCCCGATCGCCGCCAGTGCGATCACCACCGCGGCTGCCCGTCCCGGCGACTTGCGGTTCACCCGAGCATCCAGAATCGCCATCAGCCGCCCTTCCAGTTGCGAAGGCTGCGCCATCGCGACCGCCGCGGTAGCAATCACGCGACTCGACCGCGCCACCTCCAGCAAATGTCCCGCATAATCCGAAGCGCGCGTTCCCGCGTCCAGCACCAGATCGTCCGCCGCGCGCTCGCGCATTTTCAAGAACTGGCTCCAGGCCGTCCACGCCAGCGGATTCCACCAGTACAAACTCAACGCTAGCCGGGCCAGTAACTGCGTGACGAAATCCGCGCGCTTCACGTGAGCCAGTTCATGCAACAGGACCGCGCGCCGACGTTCTTCGCTCCAATCCGAAGCATCCGACGGCAGAAAAATCGCCGGTCGATCCCATCCGAACGTCATCGGCATGGTACCCGCCGGCGTCTCCAACACCTCGACCTCGCGCTGGATTCCGATCTCCCGCGCAAGCGCCGTCAGATCCTCTTCAAACTTCTTCGATTTAGATTTGAGCCGCCACATCGCTGCCAGCGCGACCATCAGTCGCACGCATCCGAAAGTCGTTCCGGCACCCCAAATCAGCGCCGCGATCCATCCCCAGTTGGGCCGCCAAGGCGCGGGCAGGGAAGACCCCGACGTTCCCTTCGCAACCAAGTCCGGCGCCGATTCCGCACCCGCCAGAACGTCCGACACGAATGTCACTCCCGGGGCGATCGCCCATACATCCGTCTTCACATGCCACGCCGGCAGCGATAACGAAAGCAGCGGTAGTGCCAGCAGAGCCAGCATCGCCGCCGTCCAGATCAAATGCCGCGCCGCCGCCGACCACCTTCGGGCCATCAGCGCTGTCGCCGTGGCCACCGCCAGAACCACCACGCTCTTCCACGCCACACCGATCAGAATGGAGCCCATCTACTTGCCCTCCTTCTTGGCTTGCTCGATCATCGCGCTCATGCGATCCAGTTCTTCTCGCGTCAGTTTCGTCGACGAAACATCCAGCAGCGTAGCCACCGCCTGCTCCGGCGATCCTGCAAAAAATGTATCCATGAGATGCTTCACCGCCGACCGCTTGGCTTTGTCGCGCGG
>Ga0209415_10014819_pt1 | contig 12698 bp, 9 predicted proteins | sample PeaSoiSIISIP2007_FD_187696 | JGI IMG/M metagenome (GOLD analysis project Ga0209415, IMG submission 187696) | Peat soil microbial communities from Weissenstadt, Germany - SII-SIP-2007 (SPAdes) (version 2) | ecosystem: Environmental > Terrestrial > Soil > Wetlands > Peat | place: Germany...
CTCGCTGAACGATGTCGCGCCCACCGGCATCACCATGAATTCCTGGAAGTCGACGTTGTTGTCGGCATGTGCGCCGCCGTTCAGGATGTTCATCATCGGCGTGGGCAGCAGGCTGGCGGTGAATCCGCCGAGATACTGATAGAGTTCAATGCCGAGATGGTCCGCCATGGCGCGGGCCGCAGCCATTGAGACGGCCAGGATCGCGTTTGCGCCCAGCTTGCTTTTCGTGGACGTGCCGTCGAGGGCGAGCATCGCATTGTCCAGTTCACGCTGCTCGCTGGCGTCGATGCCTTCGAGTTCCGGGGCGATGACTTCGTTGATGTTGTTCACAGCTTTGAGCACGCCCTTGCCCGCGTAGCGGCTCTTATCACCGTCGCGCAACTCCAGGGCTTCGTGTTCGCCGGTTGAGGCCCCACTGGGAACCGCAGCGCGACCGCGGGCTCCGCTGGATAAGATCACGTCAGCTTCAACGGTAGGATTTCCGCGAGAATCAAGCACCTCGCGGCCAAGAATCAGTTCAATGTCAGTCACAAAAATCCTGCTCTCCCGCCCATGGGATTCGCGGATGCGAGGCGCGAGCGATATGAAACCAGCCAATTATACGGGAGGCAGCAGACGCCATCTGTGACGGCTGGCCATCCGTTTCCGGACTTCCAGACACTCCCGGTGACCTAGGAAGTCATCCTAAAATCCACATTTCGTGCAGAAAACCGTTTGCGGCCTTGCGGGCGGTTGAGTATGCTCTTTCGGAGCGGTTACCTGCACTATAATTGAGGCGTACCGCCCGGCGCCTGCTGGCTTGCGCCGCGGCCGCCTTACCGGAGCTTAATAACATAATGTGGAAGCGGAAAGAAGACGAGTACACAAGCCCCCACGAGTCCGGCGTTGCCGGCTCCTCATCCATGCCCGTCGCCCCCCCTGTGCCGTCACGTCCCGCCGAGCCTGTGCGTAGCGATAGTCTGCGCGGCAGCGAGGTCGCCACCATCGGAAAGTCCGTCGTGGTAAAGGGCGAGCTTTCCGGCAGCGAGGACTTGATTGTGGACGGCGAGGTGGAAGGCTCCATCACCCTGCGCGGCCAGAGCCTGACGGTGGGCCCGAACGGTCGCGTGCGCGCGCACATTGAAGCGCGGAATGTGATTGTGCATGGCCGGGTGGACGGCGATATCCACGCCACCGAGCGGGTTGATCTGCGCAAGAGCGCTTCTCTCACCGGCGACATTGCAACCGCGCGCATCTCCATCGAGGATGGGGCGTTCTTCAAGGGCGGCATCGATATTCAGAAGCCGGAGTCGGCTCCAAGGATCGAGGCCAAGCCGCAAGCTTCGGTCACGACAGCCCCGGTTGCCGCACCGGTTTCCACCCAGGGATCGCTGCTGGAGTCCAAGAAGATATAAGACGCAAGGACACCGCGGCATGGCGTGATGTCTTATCCGGCGGCGACGCCAGCCATGCTCTCTCTGGAAAGATTGCCGCCTCGGCAGCCAGCCCCTACAATGGTGCCTTGTGGCCCCAGGCATCTTTCATAAATTATTCGGCTTTGGCCGGCAGGCAGCGGACGAGGACATCGTCCCCGGCCAGAAGATAAGTCGTCGCTCCACCGGTTTCAGCGAGTTCATTCGCGCCATCTCGCGCGAAGAAGGGCTGAAGATCCTGGATCTGGGCTCAACCTCGCCCGCCAACATTACCTTTATGACCGGACTCGGGCACCGGTTCCGGCAGGAAGATCTGTTGCGCCTGTCCAGCGACAAGTCCCTGCTAATTCCGAATGGTGATGGTGGCTCGGTCATCGACGAGGAGCGGTTTCTGCGCGAGAACCTGCGTTTTTCACGCGAGGAATTCGATGCCGTGATGTTCTGGGACCTCGCCGATTTCCTGGCTGAGCCGCTGGTCAAGCCGGTGATTGAGCGGATTCAGTTCGCCATGAAGCCGGGAGGCATCATGCTGGCTTTCTTCCACACCAAAGATGCCGGCCCCGACGCGCCGTTTTACCGCTACAACATCATGTCGAAGGACACTCTGGAGCTGCAACCCGTCCGCGGCTTCCGGCTGCTGCGCGTCTTTAATAACCGGCACGTCGAAAACCTCTTCCGCGAATACGCCTCCAAGAAGTTCTTTCTCGGGCGGGACAATATCAGGGAAGTGCTGGTGATTAGGTAAGTGGCTAGTGGCTAGTGGCTAGTGACTAGTGGCTAGTAGGGGCTAGGGCTTTGAGCTTTTAGCTAGCTGCTAGTTGCTAGTTGTTAATTGCTAGCTGCTACTCGGCACCGTGAAGTAAAACACCGAACCGCTGCCGGTTTGCGAAGTCACGCCGATAGTTCCACCGTGGGCTTCGACGATAGCTTTGGCGATCGCCAGTCCCATTCCCGTACCTTGAATCCGATAGCGCTGATCGCGACCGCGATAGAATTTCTCGAAGATCAGCGACTGCTCCATGTCGTCGATCCCGGGACCCCGGTCTGCGACGCTGATACTTACCATCTTGCCGGCCGGCTCGGCAGTGATGGTGATAGGCGTTTCCGCAGGCGAGTACTTCGCGGCATTCTCCAGAAGCTGCACCAGCACCTCCGCAATGCGTTCCAGATCGACTCCCACTGGCGGCAACCCTTCAGGGATCTGCAGTTTGACCTCACGGCACGCCAAGACTTGCTTCGCCCGTTCGAGTGCGGCTTCAATCACTTCGCGGACGGGATGAGACTCGCGGCGCAGTTCCACCTGCTGCGCGTCGAGCTGCGCCATCTCCGCCGCCTCGCCCACCAGCCGGTTCAGGCGGTCGCTTTCCTCGTTGATCACTGTGAGCAGCTCTTGCCTGGCTTCAGCGTTCACGTTATCTGGAGCGAGCAGCGTGGTGACCGAGAGTTTAATCGCGGTCAGCGGCGTGCGAAATTCGTGGGTGACGCTGTCCAGCAAAGCCGAGCGCAGCTTCTCGCTCTCCCGCGACGCCTCATTGCGCGTCAGCGTTTCCACGGCGCCGGCGCGCTCGATGGAGATGGCGACCAGGCTGCCGACCGCTTCCAAGGTCTCGCGCGAGAGTACGGCGCCTTCCAGTCCCAGGCTGCCCACAGGTCTTACGCCGATGCGCAACGGCACGAAGCACAACTGCTGTTCCTCATCCACCACCAGCTCGCCGCGGCAGCTCACGGATTCCAGTTGTTCCTCGCTGAGCTCCGGGTGGTCGAAGCCGGTCCGATAGACCTCTCTGCGCTTGGGCAGATACATGGCCGCAGCCTTCAGTCCAAACGCGTCGCGCACGAACTGAGGGATGGAGTTGAGCAACTCCATTACATTTTCCGTAGCCAGCAACTGCTGGCTCAGGAAGTAAAGCCGCTCCACCTCTTTGCGGCGGCGATGGGCATTCTCTGCTTCGCGGCGAGCGCGCTCGGAAAGCCGGCTGGCAACAATTGCGGTGACCAGAAATGCCAACAGCGCAATCCAGTTCTGCGGATCGGCAACCGTGAAGGTGTGGATCGGAGGCAGAAAGTAATAGTTGAACGCCAGCGTGGCCACAACCGCCGTGGTAGTGGCCAGCGTCAATCCCCAGCGGCTGGCAACGCCCAGCACTACCAACAGGAACGTGAGCGCCACCGTGGTTGGGTTGACCGGCAGCCGAGTGTAGGCAACGACCACGATCGCGACTGTTACCATGGCGGCCGCGTAACGGTAGAGCAGGGACTGTAGACGCTTCGGCGAGATCGCGATCCGCACCCGCTGCTTCCCTTTCCGTTCCAATTGCTGTTGCGCACTCACGGCACGATTGTACAGAATCGACTTTTTCGGCGCGGTGACGCAGAATGGATTCCTCATGCAAAAGACGCCCGAGCAATGGCTTGAGGTAACCGCTCCGGAGAAAAAGAGCGGTGTCTTCAAGCTTTTTCTGGGGTACGCACCGGGCGTAGGCAAGACCTATTCCATGCTGAGCGAAGCCATCCGCCGTAAGAGCCGCGGCGAAGATGTGGTGATTGGCGTGGTCGAAAGCCATGGTCGCCTGGCCACCAAGGAGCTGGCCGGCCGGCTGGAAACCGTCCCGCGCAAGCAGCTCAACTACAAAGGCACGATGTTTGAAGAGATGGATGTGGACGCCATTCTGGCGCGCCATCCGCAGGTAGTGCTGGTGGACGAACTGGCGCATACCAACATCGAAGGCAGCAAGCACCACAAGCGCTATGAAGATGTCTTCGAACTGCTCGACAATAAGGTCGATGTTCTTTCCACCATGAACGTGCAGCACCTGGAGAGCGTGACCCCGCTGGTGCATAAGATCACCGGCATCGTAGTGCGTGAGACTGTGCCCGACTGGGTGTTGAAGCGCGTCGATGAGATCGTGTTGTCCGACGTGACGCCGGAGGCGCTGGCGACGCGCATGCGCCGTGGCGATGTTTATCCGATGGAGCGAGTGGACCGCGCGCTGGGCAGTTTCTTTCGGCCAAGCAACCTGATTGCCCTGCGCGAGATTGCCCTGCGTCAGGTAGCGCAGGTGGTAGACCGCAGCCTGGAACCCTACATCCAGTCGGAGATCGATCCCGGCCGGGAACTGCAAGTGCGGGAGCGCATAGCCGTGGGCGTCAGCTCCAATCCGGCAGCGCAATACCTGGTGGCGCGCGCGGCCCGCATGGCGCAGGCGGGAAATGGTGAGCTGTTCGTCGTCTATGTCGACATCGGCGGCGACAGCGAGCCCGAGCGGCAGCGTTCGTTGCAGGCCAACTTTCAGTTTGCGGAAAACCTGGGCGCGCAGGTCGTCCGGCTAAAGGGCAAAGATGTCGCCTCGGCCATGGCGGAATTTGTCCGCGAAAAACACATTACGCAGGTTATCTTCGGACACTCGGCCACCAGCGGCTGGCGCAGATATTTGTTTCTCTCGGCGGTGCATCGCTTCCTGCGCGATGCGCCTGCGGTCGATGTCCATATCGTGAAGCAGCAGATGGATTGAAGCGGCGAATGTGCCGGCGGTGGCCGCACGAGGCCAAGGCCAACGGAACCAAGAAGGTCTTTATCTCCTTCCATTCTCCGGTTGTCTGCCGCCCCGGCATCGGGGCCATCCTTGACGCCAGGATTGGCCACAAATAGCCACGAGTTCCTCGGGATGACCCATTTTGGCCCTAAGAATTCCAGCTAAGCCATTGAATCAAAACCACTATCTACAGACTGCAGTAATTTTGCAAAAAACTGCAAACTCTTGCATTGCACTTGTCAGCCGGTGGTGAGACAATCCGGGCGTTCAGGAGTTGCTTTTGTTCGGCTATTCCCAGATCGTCCCCCGCGATCGATAGACAAAAGCAGTACCGGAGAAAAACAATGAAGAATTTTCGCTGCTTGGGAGTGGCTGTGTTCTCTCTAAACCTCGCGCTGTCGGCAGTGCCCGCAACCGCGCAGAGGATCCTCAAGAAAACAACGGTCGCGCATGGAGCGGGGAAATCCATGCTGAATCCTTCGATTCCTCCTTATCTGCCCCTGCAGTTTGATCAGGGCACTTCGTATCAGACCGGCGGCACCAAGCCCATCGATGTTGCCGTTGGCGACTTCAACCATGACGGGAAACTGGACCTCGTTGTCGTCAATCAGGATCAGGACACCGTCGCTGTGATGCTGGGGAACGGCAATGGAACTTTCGCCGCCCCGGTCATTTACAATCTCCCGCCGGGTGTGCCCATGCAAGTTGCAGTTGCGGACTTCAATAACGATGGCCATCTCGACATTGCGGTGATCACCGCCTCCGTCGACGGGATCACCAGCGAGGTGATCGTCTTGCTGGGAAGCGGCAATGGCAGCTTCGGGACTCCGATCTCTACGGTCTCGGGTGTGAGCGGGCTCACCATTCACGCCGCCGACGTAAACGGTGACGGCAAGCAGGACGTCGTGATCGGCGGCAATGGCAGCGCCGCGATTCTTTATGGTAAGGGCAACGGCACCTTCCAGGCGCCAGTCCTGCTCAGCAGCGGAAGCTATTCGTTGGTCGATGTCGCCGCGGGCGACTTCAATGGTGACGGCCGATTGGATGTCGTCTGTGCGATCGCCAACCCGAATGCCGGTATCGCGGTGTTCCTCCAGAATCCCGACGGCAGCTTCTCGCCGGGACAGGTCTTACTCACACAGTATCCCGCCGGCGCCGCTGTAGCTGTGGCGGACTTCAACCAGAATGGCAAGTTGGGTGTGCTGCTGAACGCGGTCGACCAACTGCAGTTTCTCGCCGGCAACGGAGACGGAACATTCCAGCAACCCGCCCTGGTCTACGGAGGGGGCAGTACTGGGCCGATCGCACTGGCTGACTTCAATCGTGATGGCCTGATCGACTATACGGCGGCGAACTACAACCAGCCCGGGTGGGGCGTACTTATGGGCGCGCAAAGTGAACCTGGTTTTTTTGGCTGGAATGTCATGCCGGCGACGACCAAGGGGGGGACAAGCGGGGTAGCCGTCGGCGATTTCAACGGCGATGGTTGGCCGGATGTCGTTAGCGCCGACAGCATCGGCAACCGGGTAACCGTGTTTCTCAACTTGGTTGGAGTTAACAACGGGCCGGTGCAATTTGTCGCGATACCTCCATGCCGGCTCTTTGATTCGCGTCCCAATCCTCTTTCGGGCGGCATTGCGTTCGGGTTTACTGTTTCGGAGATGGGCAGTTGCGGAGCGAGTATTCCACCATCAGCCGCTGCCTTTTCGCTGAACGTAACGGCGATTCCCGTTGAGACGCTCAATTACATGGAGGTCTTTTCACCCGGGGGATCATTTGGAACGTTTTCGACCCTGAATTCTCCGGATGGAAGAACCAAGGCCGATGCCGTGATTGTTGCCGCCGGCGCCCAGGCAGCATTCGGTATCTATGATACTGACTCGACCAATGTCATAGTCGATCTCAACGGCTACTTCCAACCCGCAACCCAATCAACGCTAACCTTCTATCCCGTGACTGAGTGCCGCGTCTTCGACACCCGAAACGCCAACGGTCCACTGGGTGGTCCTTATCTGCACGGCGGAGGCGAGCGTGACTTCCCCGTGCTCGCCAGCGATTGCCAGATACCCAGCGACGCACAAGCTTACTCCATGAACTTCACAGCGGTTCCGTATGACGGACAAGAGCTCGGATACTTGACGGTGTGGGGCAAGGGGAGTCCGCGTCCGGGCGTGTCGACGTTGAATAATCCGACGGCAACGATTGTGGCCAACGCCGCAATCGTACAGGCGGGTACCGGCGGCGAGGTCGCAGTCTACCCGAGCAACAACACGCAGCTCGTCGGCGATATCAATGGCTACTTCGCTCCTGCGCAATCGGGCGGCTTGTCGCTGTACGCGCTACAACCCTGTCGCGCTTTGGACACGCGTCAGCAAAAAGGGGCGTTCAACGGAGAGTTGACCGTGGGTATTGAGAACAGCCCATGCGCAGTTTCCGGAACAGCTCAGGCGTACGTGCTGAACGCAACCGTCGTGCCCGTTGCTCCTCTCTATTACTTGACGCTCTGGCCGGATGGACAGGGCCGTCCTGAAGTGTCCACGCTCAACGCCGTTGACGGCGAGATCACTTCAAATATGGCGATTGTAGCCACCGGGGATGGGAGAGATCGATGCCTATGCTTCGGGCCTCACCAATTTGATCCTCGACCTCTTCGGTTATTTCGCGCCATAGCGAGATTACACGCGGTACCCCACCCAGGCCGACTTTCCTTGGGTGGGGATTTCTGTCTCATTCACGAAGGCCGACCGAATCGGACACGCGGGGGCCCGGGTTTCTTCCGGCCCAATAGCTATCCCCGAAAAGCTATTGCCGTTTCTCCTGCCTGTCTGTTACCTTCTCTCGAACAATGGCTGAACCTCGGACCGCGTCTTCCCAGTCCGATTTCAACTCCGATCGCTGGCATGCCATGTCCGCGGGCTTCCTCGGCTGGACGCTGGATGCCTTCGACTTCTTCGTCGTCATCTTTCTCTTCGACACTCTGGCCGCTCACTTCCACGTTCCCAAGCGCGACATCGTGCTCAGCGTCACCGCGACGCTGGCCATGCGTCCCATCGGCGCCCTGCTCTTCGGCATGATGGCCGACCGCTACGGCCGCCGCCGTCCGCTGATGGTCAACGTGGTGTTCTTCGCGACCATCGAGGTGTTGTGCGGCTTCGCTCCGAACTACACCGTGTTTCTGATCCTGCGAATGCTGTTCGGCATTGGCATGGGCGGCGAGTGGGGCGTGGGCGCATCGCTGGCGATGGAGCACGCGCCGGTGCGCTGGCGCGGCGTGCTCTCCGGAATTCTCCAGAGCGGCTATTCCATTGGCTACTTGCTGGCCGCAATGGCAGCGCGGCTGGTGCTGCCGAATTGGGGCTGGCGCGCCATGTTCTGGGTGGGCGGCGCTCCCGCGCTGCTGGCGCTCTACATTCGCACCAAGGTCCCAGAATCCGAAGCCTGGCAGCAGAACCGCGTAACGCGAACCATCGACGGGCCGCGCATTGCATGGCAGCACAAATGGCTGTCGCTGTATCTCATCGCTCTGATGTTCCTGATGAATTGCCTCTCTCACGGCACGCAAGACCTCTATCCCGATTTCCTGAAGCACGGGCACGGCATCGCGCCTAACACGGTCGCGTACATCACCATCTTCTACAACATCGGAGCGGTGACCGGGGCCATCATCTTCGGCCTGCTCTCGGAGCGCATTGGCCGCCGCTACAGCATGCTGGCAGCCTTGGCGGTTGCGCTGGCGATCATCCCGGTATGGGCTTTCGGCAGCACCATGATCATCCTGGCCGTCGGCGCATTCGTCATGCAGATGGGCGTGCAGGGCGCATGGGGAATCATTCCAGTACATCTCAACGAGCTCTCGCCGCCCTCGGTGCGTGGCCTGTTGCCCGGATTCACGTATCAGGTGGGAATTCTGTTTGCCGCCTCGACCCCAACCGTCGAGTTCATGCTGCGCGACCATCTTGGATACGCTTGGGCGCTGACTGCGTTCGAGCTGGTGGTGATCGCCGCTCTGTCTCTGATATTGGTCTTCGGCCCAGAGAAGCGGGGCCGCAGCTTCCTGCACGACACGCAAGAGTTGGCGGCGTAGGGGTGCCCCCCCTCCCCCCGCCCAAAATCATATTGATTACAAATGACTTATCGCAAAATATTGCGATATAAGGACTTAGCTGCCACGCTAACGCTCGTGTTATGAATCGCTTGCAAGTAAGCTCCTAAGATATTCAAAACACGCGACTTAATTTATCATCTAAGTATCTTATTTCCAATAGCTTGCGGAAACAAGCCAAAGCAATTGAACACGGAGGGGAATTCTCAAGATGTCCTGGAATCAGGATGTCCTAGAATAATGAGACCGGCCTTGGCTGTCGATCCTCTGCGGACCGCCCGGCGCATCATCGATAACGAGTTGTCAACGAACAATTAAGCCGGTCCGACTGATCGGCGGCCGTCAGGCAAACGTCACCCAACCCATCAGCCTACCGCGCCCGCTCGATCTGTCAAGTTACGAAAGTACAATACCCCGATTGTCCTTTCGTAACCTCGCTCGCAATACCAGTTTCACATCCGGCAGTCCCCCTCTCTCGGCTGGGTGCACATCAACCTCACCGGAGGACAGCATGACTACAAACAACACACGGATAAACGGGCGTCAACTCGAACACCGTTCCTCTTCCGATACCACCTTCGTAGGTCGTGCCATAGAGATTGCCAGCGGTATCGAAGATTAGGCCGGCCACGGGGTTAGTTCCATCCGCGCCAATGATGCTGAAACTATGCAGCACCGTCTCCGTCCAGCCCCCGCCCACCGTGGGCATCAGCTCGAACACCGTCCCAGAGGAGTGAGGGCCGCCCCCCAGACTGGTCGTGCCGTAGAGATTGCCGGCGGCATCGAGGATCACGCCAGCCTCGGGGTAGAACCCGTCCGTGCAATTGTCCTGCGGGCAGAAGCTGTACAGCACCGTCTCCGTCCAGCCCCCGCCCCCCGTGGGCGTCAACTCGAACACCGTCCCGCAGCCGCCAGTGCCAGTGCACGAGGTGTAAGTGCCGCCCGCGTAGGTCGTGCTGTAGAGATTGCCGGCTGCGTCGAAGATCAAACCCCCGTAGAGATAAGCACCGTCCGTACCGCTGCCGAAGTTATGCAGCACCGTTTCCGTCCACCCGCCCTCTCCAGGTGACAACCTGAACGCCGTCCCGTAATTGTAAGTGCCGCCGTTCACGGTCGTGCCGTAGAGATTGCCGGCGGCATCGAAGATCAGGCCGGCCTCGGGGTTAGTTCCATGCGTGCCGTTGCCAAAGCTATACAGCACCTGCTCCGTCCAGCCTCCGCCCGCTGTGGGCGACAACTCGAACACCGTCCCTTCGCCGTAAGTGCCGCCCGCTTCGGTCGTGCTGTAGAGATTGCCGGCGGCGTCGAAGATCAGGCCGGCCTCAGGCTTATACCCGTCCGCGCAATTGGCCTGCGAGCAGAAGCCGTACAGCACCGTCTCCGCCCAGTTACCGCCTCCGATGGGCGTTAGCTCGAACAACGTCCCGCCGCCGTAAGTGCCGCCCGCCGGCGTGGTGCCGTAGAGATTGCCCACAGCATCAAAAATCAGGCTGGCGGAGGGATAGTACCCGTCCGTGCCGTTGTCGTTGAAACTATGCAGCACCGTCTCCGTCCAGCCCCCGCCCGCTTGAGGCGTCAACTCGAACACGGTTCCGTAGTTGTAAGTGCCACCCACTTGGGTCGTGCCGTAGAGGTTGCCGGCGGCGTCGAAGATCAGGCCGGCGGAGGGCCAATACCCGTCCGTGCCGTTGCCGAAGCTGTGCAGCACCTTTTCCGTCCAGATCCCGCCGGTTGCAGGGCTCTGCGCTTGCGCTGATTGGCTCAACACAACCGTCAGCGCAAGTACAACTGCTATCGCCAACGCGGCCGTCGCCGCGCGCGAGATGATGTTCAAAAGTGAATTGCAGGATTGCCTTTTGCCCTTCATGGGATTGTCTCCTCTGCGTCTGCGTCTGCGTCTGCGTCTGCGTCTGCGTCTGCGTCTGCGTCTGCGTCTGCGTCTGCGTCTGACGTCCTCTTACGTCCCTGAGAGATGTTGCTCCCCGCTTAATTCCGCGTAAGCTCGAACACCGTCCCCCCGTCACTTGTGCCACCATTGACGGTCGTGCCGTAGAGATTGCCGGCGGCATCGGAGATCAGGCCGGCGCTGGGAACAATCCCGTCCATGCCGTTCCAGTCGAAGTTATGCAGCACCTGCTCGGTCCAGCCCCCACCCCCTGAGGGCGTCAACTCGAACACTGTTCCGCATCCTAAGCTGCCGCACGAGGAATAGCTGCCACCCCCGTACGTCGTGCCGTAGAGATTGCCGGCGGCATCAAAGATCAAGCCGGCGGCGTGGGGAGACGCCCCGTCGGTGCCGTTGCCAAAGCTATGCAGCACCTGCTCCGTCCAGCCCCCGCCCCCCGTGGGCGTCAACTCGAACACCGTCCCGCATCCTAAGCTGCTGCACGAGTAATAGGCGCCGCCCGCGTACGTCGTGCCGTAGAGATTGCCGGTGGCATCGAAGATCAGCCCGTCGAGCCAGGGATAGAACCCGTCCTCGCCGTTGCTATTGAAGCTGTGCAGCACCTGCTCTGTCCAACCCGCTGCATTAGGGCTTGGTGTCAACTCAAACACCGTCCCGACGCCGTAATGGCCGCCATAGAAGGTCATGCCGTAGAGATTGCCGGCGGCATCCAAAATCAGGCTGGCGAAGGGCTCATATCCGTCCGTGCCGTTCCAGTTGAAGCTGTGCAGCACCTGTTCCGTCCAGCCCCCTCCTGGTGTGGGCCTCAACCGAAACACCGTCCCGTCGTTGTAGGTGCCGCCCGCTCCGCTGGTACCGTAGAGATTGCCAACGGCATCGAAGATCAGGCTGGCCCAAGGCTCGTACCCGTCCGCCCCGTTCTTGTTGAAGTTATGGAGCACCTTCTCCGTCCAGCCGCCCGCTGCATTAGGGCTGGGTATCAGTTCGAACACCGTCCCGTAGTTGTAAGTGCCACCCATGAGGGTGGTGCCGTAGAGATTGCCCGCGGCATCAAAGGTCAGGCCGGCCTCGGGCAGGTACCCGTCCGCCCCGTTGTTGTTGAAGTTATGCAGCACCTTCTCCGTCCAGCCGCCGCCCACTGTGGGCTTCAACTCAAACACCGTCCCGTCGTTGTAAGTGCCGCCCGCACACGTCGTACCGTAGAGATTTCCGGCGGCATCGCCGGTCAGGCCAGAGCAGGGCAAGGACCCGTCTGTGCCGCCGAAGCTATGCAACACCTTTTCGTTCCAGGCTACGCTGGTTGCGGGCTTCTGCGCTTGCGCCGATGGGGTCAAGACAACCGTCAACGCGAATACAACTGCGATCGCCAATGCGGCCGTCGCCGCCTGCGGGATGATATTCAACAGTGAATTTTGGAATTGCTTTTTGCCTTGCACTGGCTTTGCCTCCTTGCCATCTGGCGGAACTGAAACTGACTAAGTAATAGGCTGGGCGCGCTCGGATGCCGCGAAGAAGAAAGGCCAGGAAGTCTCATCTTCCGGCCGCACGAAAGCGACGAAAGTGGACTAGAAAAGAGCTAAGGAATCTTCTTCCGCAGCATCTGCCAGGATTTCACGCCTACGGGCTACGGTCTGTCAGTGACCCTTGCCGCTCGGGGACGTGACAGCCACGAATGTCGGGGCAAGCATGTCGGAAGTGATACGCTGTTGGCGTAATCAATCCAGGCCATCAGCAATGCGAGGTAA
>Ga0209415_10014820_pt1 | contig 12698 bp, 7 predicted proteins | sample PeaSoiSIISIP2007_FD_187696 | JGI IMG/M metagenome (GOLD analysis project Ga0209415, IMG submission 187696) | Peat soil microbial communities from Weissenstadt, Germany - SII-SIP-2007 (SPAdes) (version 2) | ecosystem: Environmental > Terrestrial > Soil > Wetlands > Peat | place: Germany...
TGGTAGCGATACCGGGAATCGAACCCGGATTTGAGCCTTGAGAGGGCTCCGTCCTAACCCTTAGACGATATCGCCACACCCGGCGCTTTCCCGCAATTGCAGAACATCGCAGGAATCACAAGGAAATCCTGGGAATGTGTACCCGCAATTTTCGCACGCTTAAATCGTCGGCGCAAGCGCGCGAATCCGTCATCGCTGGTTTGTGTTAGAATCCCGCCTCCCATGCACAGAGCAGGAGAATTTCTAGGAAAAGTGGTTCGCCGGTTCGATCAGCCGGAAGCAACGCTTGCGTGGCTCGCGAGCGCCTGGCCAGTAATCGCCGGGAAAGCGTTTGCGGCTCACACGCGGCCGGTGAAATGCGACGGCGGCTCCCTCGAGGTGGCGGCGGACACCAAAGCCTGGCAGCAGCAGATCGAGGGCATGAAACGCGAGTTGCGCGATCGGATCAATCGGGCCTGGGGAGGTAATCTCGTCCGCGAGGTGCAATTCGTCGACGCGAAACCTGGTCCCAAGCACGTTTCCCACGAGGCCGACAACGCGCACACCCCGTTCATTCGCCGGCGCCGCGCCTAATTCACCCGCCCTCGACCCGGTACGCTTCCCGGCCTGAGATTTTCTCGGTTGGCGTGCGCGCTTGCATTGCGTCTCGTTTCTACTAAGATCATTCTCATGATTCAGATTGCGTATTTTGGACGATGCGGGCGGCCATGAAGATCAGTCGGGAAGACGTGTTGAGGGTCGCCGAGCTGGCGCACCTCGGGTTGTCGCCCGAGGAAGTCGAAACCTACTGCGACCAGCTCGACGGAATCCTCTCGTACATTGACAAACTGAAGGAGCTCGATATTACCCATGTCGAGCCTATGGCGCAGGTGATCTACGCGCCGGCTACGCCCGGCGCAAACACGAGTCATCCGGAGCTCCGCGAGGACGTCGTGCGACCGTGTGATGTCTCCGGCCCCATCCTCTCGGGTGCGCCCGATGCCGCCAAGCCCTTCTTCCGCGTTCCCAAAGTGATTGACCGATGAGGCCGACGAGGTATCCCCGGTGAGCGCAACCACTGCCTGGACGATTGCCGGGGTGCGCGCGGCACTTCTGGCCAAGAAGATTTCTGCGCGCGAGCTTGCCGCGGAATTCTATGGCCGGATTGAGCGACGCAACGGCGAACTAAATGCTTATCTGACGCTCTCACCCGAGCGTGCCTACGCACAAGCGGATCGAGTGGATACGGCCATCGCGCGTGGTGAGACTTTGCCGCCGCTCGCGGGCGTACCGATAGCCATCAAGGACGTCATCAGTACCCGCGGCATTCGCACCACCTGCGCGTCCAAGATCCTCGAAACGTACGTGCCGCCCTATGACGCGACGGCTGTAGAACGCCTCGACAAATCCGGCGCCATCTTTCTCGGCAAGACGAACTGCGACGAATTCGCCATGGGCGGCTCGAACGAGAATTCCGCCTATGGGCCAGTGCGCAATCCGATCGCTCTCGATCGCGTCCCCGGAGGCTCAAGCGGCGGATCGGCCGCCGCCGTGTCTGCGGGCCTCGCCGTTGCAGCGCTGGGAACCGATACGGGCGGTTCGATTCGCCAGCCCGGATCGTTCTGCGGAATTCCCGGCATGATGCCCACGTATGGCCGCGTCTCCCGCTACGGCCTGATCGCGTTTGCATCCTCGCTCGACAAGATTGGCCCCTTCGCCGGGAATGTTGCCGATGCCGCCACGGTGTTGTCGGTGATTGCGGGGCACGACGAGAACGATTCCACGTCCGCTCCCGTGCCCGTCCCGGACTATACGGTTGAGATCGACAAGCCTATCCAAGGCCTTCGCATTGGGGTGCCGGAAGACTACTTCGGCGCGGGTCTCGACCCGGAAGTCAAAGAAAAGGTCCAGGCGGGGATTGCGCTCCTCGAGCGCTTGGGCTGCCGGCGAGTTCCCCTGCGAATGCCGCACACGGACTACGCGATCGCCACCTATTATATTCTCGCGACTGCCGAGGCCAGCTCGAACCTTGCCCGGTTCGACGGTGTGCGCTACGGACTGCGCGTGCCCGGCGCGACCCTCACGGAAATGTATCGCCAGACGCGCGAACTCGGCTTCGGCCCCGAGGTCAAATGCAGGATTATGCTCGGAACCTACGCCCTCTCGGCGGGCTACTACGATGCCTACTACCTGCGCGCGCAGAGTGTCCGTACGCTAATCGCACGAGATTTCGCGGACGCTTTTCAGAAAGTAGATGCCATCATCACTCCCACGGCACCCACCACCGCATTCCGCCTTGGCGAGAAGACCGCGGACCCGCTTCAGATGTACCTGGCGGACATCTATACCGTCACCGGGTCGCTCGCCGGAGTCCCCGGCATCTCCGTGCCCTGCGGGCGGACCCCGACCGGACTTCCCGTCGGAATGCAGATCTTCGGACCGCACTTCAAAGAGGGGTCTGTCCTTCAAATCGCCCACGCCTTCGAACAGGCTGGCGGCTCAGTGATTTGAGTGATGGTGTCTTTCTGAATTTCCAAGAACTCGCCAAGCGAAATAAATACGAAATACCGTAGAAACATTCCAAAGTTAGACTTTCTTTTCCATTTTGGGCGCAAGAAGATGGTGCGTTTGATTGAAACACAATCTGCTTTCGTGCATCTAAACGTCGGATTGAGAGGGCTTTGCTGCAAATACTAACCGCCGAGTTCTAGCCCGGTAGTACGGAACGACTATTGCTAGAAGATAGGGCGGCAATTAGTCTAGATAAAGCATCGAACGAATCGGAGGCCACGGCGATGGTCCGGATCAAGTCGAGCCAGAAGGTTTTTACCGAGGAAGAGGTCGCTAGCCTTACCGGCATCTGCAGCGAGCATCTGCGCGGCTTGGCGCGGAACAAACACCTCGGAACTCTGGCTGGCGTGGCCGAAGCGGCCGCTGGCGCCGAGAAATGGCTCTTCAGCAATTCCGATTTGATGATCATGACCGTGCTCCATCCGCGCTGCCAGCACTAAGTATCTCCTCCCGGTTCAGTCCCTGAAGCCTGTTGTAGGCCCTGCCTAACCGGCGTATTCTCGATAATCGCCAGATCGATTTTTCTCAACCGAATTGCCTCATCCGGCATCCTACAGGTACAAGGGGACGCAATAGGCGTGACTTTGCACCGAAAATCGGTACTGCGGATATGGTTAAGCGTCGCGCCAACGCTAGTCTTGTTCCTGGCTGTCGCTTCGCTGGCTCCCAGCCTCAGGGCCCAGGACTCCGCGAGTCCTGGTGCGGTACCTCCCAGTAAGAGTCAACAGGGTCCGCCCGCTGCCAGCCCCGTCCTGCCCCGCGGAAAGAAGCTCATGCTGACCGATGGCAGCTTTGAACTCGTGCGCGAATACAAAATTGACGGTGACCGCGTACGGTATTACGACCTGGACAGTTCTCAGTGGGATCAGATTCCTGTTGCCATGGTCGACTGGGAGGCCACCAAGAAAGTCGAGGCGGAAGAAGCTCAGCGGGACGCCGCGATCGTCGCGAAAGTGCACAAACAAGAGGCCGCTCGCCTGGCCGTTCCGCTCGATATTGACGCCAGCCTGGAAGTCGCCCCTGGAATCTTTCTGCCCCCCGGCGATCATCTGTTTGTCTACGACGGCAAAGTTGTGCGGCCTCTCCCGCAAGCGGAAACGGACTCAAAACTTTCAAAGGGCCATTTCATCGCCCAGATAATGGTCCCGATTCCCATTGTCCCCACTCGCCACTCCATATCGATCCAGGGAGCTCACGCCAAGCTCCGCATTGTTGCGGGCCGCCCGGAATTCTATGTTCGCGTGTCGGATGGCCGCCAGCCGGAGCTGGTGCTGATCCGGGCGAAAGCTCATGGGGAGAGCCGCCACGTCGAGAACCTCGACCAGATCTTCGGATCGACAAATGAGAGCCGGGACTTGGTGCCAATTCAGCGCTGGGACATCGCGGGCGGCGTTTTCCGGTATACGCTTGGCCAGGAGATCGCACCGGGGGAATATGCGATCGCGGAGATGGTCCAAGACCAGGGCGCGAGCCTCTACGTTTGGGACTTCGGCGTTGATGAGAGTGCGGCGCCGTCGGCGTCGAAGAAATGATGAGAATAAAGAAGGCGAGAAGCTACTTCGACGGCGCGGGCTGTGGCTGCACAAGTTCCGCCAAGAGCGCTGCCAGGGCGGAGATCTGGAAAGGCTTTTGCAGAACCCAGGCGCCCTTCTCGCGATAGCGGGCCGAAACAGATGAATCCGCGAGTTCGCCGGTCATGAAGACAAATCGCGGCAACGAACTTCCTAGCCGGTGGCCGAGTTCCTCGAACAATTTACCCCCACTCATTCCCGGAAGATTGAAATCACAAACGATGATTTCGCAAGTATTCTTTGCAAGATAGGCCAGCGCCGCTTCGGAGCTTTCCGCCACCTGGACGTTCATGCCGCGCGCCGAAAGACCGTCCTGCACGATTTCACGGATGCCTTCTTCGTCATCCACGATCAAAACGGAATGCCCGCGCAGCGCCGAACTTCCGACCGAGGGAGGGGCGGACTTCGCAGCGGGAGCCAGGGGTGCCTCCGAAGTCTTGCTTTCGGCGGCCGCCGGCAAGAGGACGCGGACGGCAGCGCCCGCGCCAGGCTCGGACTCAATTTCGATCGTCCCGCCGTGCTCCTTGACGACCGCCAGGCAAATCGTTAGCCCAAGCCCGCTTCCCCCACCGGGGCGTTTCGTCGTGAAGAACGGATCGAAGACCTTGCCTATAATCTCGGGGGCAATGCCCGGGCCGTCGTCCGCAAACGTCACGCGGATTTTATCGCCGGCGCGGCTCATGGAAATGTCCAGCACCCCTTGCTCATGGGCCGGCGAGATCGATTGTTCGGCGTTGGCAATGATATTCAAGAAGACCTGCAGCAGAAGCTTTCGATCTCCATCCACGGGTGGCAGATCGACCGGCACCGCGCATGTCACGCGAATATTCTTCTTTTCAAGGTTCGCATGCTCGGTTTGCAACGCCTCTCTGAGGATCTCGTCCAGCCGGACTTTCGTCCGTCCTTGAGCCAGCGGGCGTGAAAAGGCGAGAAGATTTTGGACGATCGCCGCCGCGCGGCGAGCTTGTTGCAAAACCAGATCCACCTGGCGGCGCGTGGCGTCTTCCGTGGCGCGCTCCCGGAGGAGATCGCTGACGCCGAGGATGGCCGTGAGCGGGTTGTTCAATTCGTGTGCCGCGCCGGCCATCATCTGGCCCATGGCTGCGAATTTTTCCTTGTCGGCGAGCTGCTGCTCGAGCTGCCTCGATTCTGTTACGTCCCGGCCGGATGACACCATGCCAACGATCGTCCCCTTTTCGTCGAAGAGGGGATTTGCGATGACCCGCAACGTTTTCCAGCTTCCATCCGCGTGCTGAGCGCGGATTTCGATCTGTTCTTGACCCTTTTGGCCGGAAATAGCATTCTGGAACATGCCCGTGAGCTTCGGTCGGTCTTCCGGGCCGACGCGCTGGCCGATAGACCTGCCGATATACTCTTCAGGCGTCACACCGAGAATGTCTTTCACCCGATCGCTCACAAACTTGAACCGGCCCTCGCGATCGAGCACGACGATCAGGTCGGGAAAACATTCGACCAGGCTCCGTACAAACTCCTGTTCCTGATGAAGCTTTCTTTCCATTTCGTAACGCTGGGTGACGTCACGCGTAATTTTCGAAAACCCTCGCAGCCTCCCTTCCTGATCGCGCAGAGCCGTGATCACCACATTCGCTAGGAATCGGGTTCCATCCTTGCGCAGCCGCCAGCCCTCGTCCTCGCACTGGCCTTTAGCCACCGCTTCTTTCAACTCTCGATCGGTCTTGCCGCTCTTGATGTCTTCCGGCGGAAAGAAGATCGAAAAGTGCTTCCCGATGATTTCGTTTGCCTTGTATCCCTTAATGCGTTCCGCGCCCCTATTCCAGCTGGTCACATTTCCGTCGGGGTCTAGCGTGAAAATCGCATAGTCCGTCACGCCCTCCACCATCAGGCGGACTCGCTCCTCGCTTTCACGCAGGGCATCTTCCATCCGTTTTCGCTCGGTGATGTCTCGCGCGGAGGTCACCAAGCCGCTTATTTTTCCATCCTCGTCGAAAAACGGCCTGGCGGTGAGCAACAGGTCTCGCCAGGAGCCATCGGCATGCGATGACCGAAACTCGACCTGTCCCTCGCTCTGCTCACCTCGGACGATGCTCTGGAACACGCTGTGCAGCTTCGCTTTGTCCTCTTCATTGGCGCGCGTGCCGAATACGCGCCCGACATATTCGGTCGGCCGCCACCCTAAGACTTTCTCCACCTGATCGCTCATGTAGATGAAGCGTCCTTCGCGGTCCAGCACGGCGATCAAATCCGGGAAACTCGCCACTAGGCGGCGCGTGAAGCTCTGTTCCTGCTCAAGGCGCTTCTCCATCTCCCTCCGCTGGGTGATGTCGATCAGCGTTCCCTGCAGGCGAACCGGTCGGCCGGACGCGTCGAGTATCGCAAATCCCGAAGTGAGGCAATAGATGAGTCTTCCGTCCTTGCGGCGCATTACGATCTCGCGCTCGTGCACCGCGCCCTTGGCTTCCAGCTCGCGGATGATCGCGTTTCGAGCGGTAGGGTCGGCATATAGGTCCCGGAAATTGATGGCCTGCAGCTCTTCCTTGCTGCTGTATCCGAGGATTCTGACAAGGGCGGGATTCGCATCGAGCAGCTGCCCGCTCGGAGTTACAAAAAGGATTCCCTCGCTGAAGGAGTCAAAGAGTTCCTTAAAACGGATTTCGGATTCGTGTTGTTCGGTTACGTCGCGCGCCCAGCCGATGATGGATTTGACCTCACCCTCCACGGCGGTCTGCAGCCAGCAATCAAAGTAGCGAAGCGCCTTATCCTTCTTGAGCCACACCGGGACCGTTCCGGACCACACACCAGCTTTGAGCAAAGCCGGAAACGCCCTTTGGGCCTCCGCCAGAGTGGGCGATTCGATGAAATCGCTGAGGGGACGGCCGATCAGTTCCTGAAACGATGCTCCCAGAAATTCCGAAAGGCGGAGATTGGCGACCCGAACTTCACCCTCAGGAGAAAGCGTAAAGAGCGCCTGGTCCAGGTTGTCAATCAACTCGCGGTAGTTATGCTGCGAGCGGACGATCGCCTCCGTCAGCTTTTCGACCTGGCCTTCCGAGGCCGACTCGGCTACAGCCTGGGTGTGGCGTCCGTGCAATGAGTCCGTGGACATGAACGCGTTCGCTCTAGCTCTCTTTTCGCAAGGCTCTCGCCGGAGCCAGATTGGGGTTCTCGTTTAAAATTCTACAGACGCGGGACTCTTGGCGGGAAAAGAAAGCGGCTGGCTATTTCAAGTTGCTCAACACGCGCAGTCAGGACACACGGCGAAGGATATGAGCAGGCCTGCGGCGAGGCCACAGATCGGGTTTTACGGGCCGCTTGAGCACGTCAACAAAAAGGGCCGACCCGCCTCGCGGCGAATCGGCCCTGGGCTCTTCTTTGAGACTCGCAGAAGCTCTGGCGCCCTAGCTTTCCGCGATTGCGTCGGTATCCTTACGCAGGAAATCGAGCGCCGCCGCTTCTTCCGGCGTGAGCTCGGGCTCCATCGCTTGCGGCTCCTCCTTCGGAATTTCGGTGAGGAGCTGGATATTGCGGTAGCGCTCGAGGCCCGTGCCCGCAGGGATCAGCCGGCCCATTATCACGTTTTCCTTCAAGCCGCGGAGGTAATCCACCTTCCCGGAAATCGCCGCTTCGGTAAGAACGCGCGTCGTCTCCTGGAAGCTCGCTGCGGAGATGAAAGAATCGGTCGAAAGCGATGCCTTAGTGATGCCAAGGAGCAGCGGACGCCCAGTTGCGGGGCGGCCGCCATCACTGATGATCCGGTCGTTTTCCTCGCGGAAGCGGAACTTGTCCACCTGCTCCTCTAGGAGGAACGTGGTGTCGCCCACGTCCTCGACCTTGACCCAGCGCATCATCTGCCGAACGATCGTCTCGATGTGCTTGTCGTTGATGTTGACGCCCTGCAGCCGGTAGACCTCCTGAACCGAATTGACCAGGTAGGCCTGCGTGTACTTTTCGCCGAGGACCGCCAGCAGGTCGTGCGGGTTGAGCGGGCCGTCAATGAGCGGCTCGCCGGCGCGCACGTGCTCGCCTTCCTGCACGTTGATGTGCACGCCGCGCGGGATGGAATATTCTTTTATGGTCTTGCCATCCTCGCTCTCGACGTACGTCTTCCGCTGGCCCTTGGCGATTTCGCCGTACTTCACGACGCCGTCGATTTCGCTGATGACCGCGGGGTCGCGGGGCTTGCGCGTTTCGAAGAGTTCAACGACGCGTGGGAGGCCGCCGGTGATGTCCTTGGTCTTGGTCGTCTCGCGCGGGATCTTCGCGAGCACGTCGCCGGGTTGCACTTCGTCGCCATCCACGACCATCAAGTGGGCGCGGGACGGCATCAGGTACTTCTTCTTGGCGCGGCCGGCGGAATCGCGGACCAAAATCGTCGGCTGATGCTTTTCGTCACCCGGAGGAAGCGTGACGACTAGCTGCGAAAGGCCCGTGACTTCGTCCACCTGCTCTTCGATCGTGATGCCGGGCTGCAAATCCTTGAACTCGACCGTGCCGCCCGTTTCCGTGAGGATCGAGAACGTGTACGGGTCCCATTCGACCATGGTCTGGCCGAGCGTGACCGGCTGCCCGTCTTCAACTTTGAAACGCGCGCCGTAAACGACGTGGTGGCGTTCCTTTTCACGGCCCTTTTCGTCCACGACCGCGATCAAGCCGGAGCGGTTCATGGCGATCAGAGTCTTGCCGCGTCCATCGACCACTTTCAGGTCGATGTACTTTATGAAGCCGTTGTTGCGAGCCTCGACCTTCGACTGCTCGGTGACGCGGGTCGCCGTGCCGCCGATGTGGAACGTCCGCATGGTGAGCTGCGTGCCCGGCTCGCCGATGGACTGCGCCGCGATGACGCCGACTGCTTCGCCCATTTCCACGAAGCGTCCGGTCGCCAGGTTGCGCCCGTAACACCGCGCGCAAACACCGCGGCGGGATTCGCACGTGAGCACGGAGCGAATGTTCACCCGCTCGATGCCTGCGGCCTGGATTGCGTTTGCCAGTTCTTCGGTGATTTCCTGGTTGATCTCGACGATCACGTTACCTTCGTAGTCCTTGATCTTCTCAAGCGACACGCGGCCGATGACGCGATCGCGCAGCGGCTCGACTTCGACGCCAGCTTCGAGAATCGGTTCGACGTAAATTCCGTCGGCCGTGCCGCAGTCGAATTCGTTGATGATCACGTCTTGCGCTACGTCCACCAGACGCCGCGTGAGGTAGCCGGAATCGGCGGTCTTGAGCGCCGTATCGGCCAGGCCCTTGCGCGCGCCGTGCGTGGAGATGAAGTATTGCAGCACGGTAAGACCTTCGCGGAAGTTCGAGGTGATCGGCGTTTCGATGACTTCGCCCGAGGGCTTGGCCATCAACCCGCGCATTCCGGAGAGCTGCCGGATTTGCTGTTTCGATCCGCGCGCGCCGGAATCGGCCATGACGTAGACCGGATTGATCACGCCTTGCTTGTCCTGTTCCTCGAGCGCCTTGAACATTTCATCGGCGACTTTTTCGGTTATGTCGCTCCAGATGGCGATGACTTTGTTGTAGCGTTCGCCGTTGGTGATCGCGCCGTCCAGGTATTGCTGCTGGACCTTCACGACTTCGTGCTCGGCCGCGTCCACCAGCTTGAACTTCACGCTGGGGATGACCATGTCGCTGATGCCGATCGAAATTCCGGACTTCGTAGCGTAGAGGAACCCGAGTTCCTTTAGCCGGTCGAGCATCACCACGGTCTTTTCGAGGCCGAAGCGGAGATAGGAATAAAGGACCAGAGCCTGTACGCCCTTCTTCTTGAGCAAGCCGTTGATGAACGGCATGTCCGACGGCAGGTGATCGTTGAAAATCACTCGGCCGACCGTGGTCTGCAGGAACTGCTTCGAGAGATTCACGGGCTCGGTGTGCGAGACGTCCTGATCGTCATAGGCGTTCGTGAGATCAATGACCTCGCCGGTGTAACGCATGCGGATCGGCGTGAGCAATTCAACCTCGTTGGCTTCGAGGGCCATGACCACTTCGTCGCTTGATCCAAATGCGCGGCCCTCGCCCTTGGCCTTCGGCTTGGCCTTCGTCATGTAGTAAATGCCCAGCACCATGTCCTGCGTCGGGACGGCGAGTGGATATCCGTTGGCCGGCGAAAGGATGTTGTGCGAGCTGAGCATCAGCACGGAAGCTTCCACCTGCGCCTCGGGCGATAGCGGAATGTGAACCGCCATCTGGTCGCCGTCGAAGTCTGCGTTGAACGCCGTGCAAACGAGCGGATGGATCCGGATCGCCTTGCCTTCCACGAGGACCGGCTCGAAAGCCTGAATGCCGAGGCGGTGAAGCGTGGGTGCGCGGTTGAGCAGCACGGGATGCTCGCGAATCACATCCTCGAGAATATCCCAGACAATCGCTTCCTGCGCCTCGACAAGCTCCTTCGCCTGCTTGATGGTGGTGCAGTGTCCAGCGGCTTCGAGCTTGTGGTAAATGAACGGCTTGAAAAGCTCGAGCGCCATCTTTTTCGGCAGACCGCACTGATGCAGCTTCAATTCCGGGCCCACGACGATTACCGAGCGGCCCGAATAATCCACGCGCTTGCCGAGCAGGTTCTGGCGGAAGCGGCCCTGCTTGCCCTTGAGCGTGTCGGACAGCGACTTGAGCGGGCGGTTGTTCGTCCCGCGCAGCACGCGGCCGCGGCGACCGTTGTCGAACAGCGCGTCAACGGCTTCCTGCAGCATACGCTTTTCGTTTCGGACGATCACGTCGGGAGCGTGCAGCTCCATGAGCTTTTTCAGGCGGTTGTTGCGGTTGATCACGCGCCGGTAAAGGTCGTTCAAGTCCGACGTGGCGAACCGGCCGCCGTCGAGAGGCACCAGCGGGCGCAACTCGGGCGGCAGGACCGGAATTACATCCAGAATCATCCACTCTGGCTTGTTGCCGCTCTTGCGGAACGCTTCGAGAACCTTCAGGCGCTTCGCGAACTTGATCCGCTTCTGCAGGCTGGGGTCGATCTTCATCTTCTCGCGGAGTTCAGTCGAGAGCTTCTCCACGTCCACGCGGCGCAGGAGTTCCTTGATGGCTTCGGCGCCCATGCGCACATCGCATTTTCCCGGAAATTCCCGCTGGAGTTCGCGGTACTTTTCCTCGGGCAGGATTTCCTTTTCCTTGAGTCCCGGCACTTCGCCAGGATCAACGCAGACGAACGTCTCGAAGTAGAGAATGTGTTCGAGATCGCGCATCGTGATGTCGAGCAGGTAGCCGATGCGACTCGGCAGTCCCTTGAAGAACCACACGTGAGAGCAGGGCGAAGCCAGCTCGATATGGCCCAGGCGCTCGCGGCGCACCTTGCTCAGCGTCACTTCGACGCCGCACTTGTCGCAGATGACTCCGCGGTGCTTCATGCGTTTGTATTTGCCGCACAGGCACTCCCAGTCCGTGACGGGGCCAAAAATCTTGGCGCAGAACAGGCCGTCGCGCTCCGGCTTGAAAGTCCGGTAGTTGATCGTCTCCGGCTTGGTTACTTCGCCGTGCGACCACGAACGGATTTTCTCCGGACTCGCAAGGCTGATGCGAATCGAATCAAAATCCGCGATCTGACTGGCACGGTCATAAGGGCTTGATCGATACAAGGGATGATCCTCCCGTCCCGGCTAACCCGGAACAAAAACCGTTAACAAAGAAAATTGTCAGGCGCGCTCCGGAATATTCCGGAGCGCGTAATTAATCCGCTGCTTCCGCCTTCTCAAGTTGCGGCTTCTGGCGCTTCATCAGCTCCACGTCCAGGCACAGCGATTGCAGTTCGCGCACCAGGACGTTGAACGATTCGGGCACGCCGGGTTCGATTCCCGGTTCGCCCTTCACGATGGCCTCGTAAATCTTCGCACGGCCGTAGACATCGTCCGATTTTGCCGTCAGCAGTTCCTGCAGGATATGCGCCGCACCGTAGGCTTCCAGCGCCCAAACTTCCATTTCCCCGAAGCGCTGGCCTCCGAACTGCGCCTTTCCGCCGAGCGGCTGTTGCGTGATCAGCGAATACGGACCGATCGAACGCGCGTGAATCTTGTCGTCAACCAAATGCGACAGCTTGAGCATGTAGATGTATCCGACGGTGACTTGCTGCGCGAATTCGTCACCGGTCATGCCGTCGAAGAGCGTGATCTTGCCGCTCTGCGGTAGCTCCGTGAATTCGAGCAGGTGCCGAATGTCCCCTTCGCGGGCGCCGTCAAACACCGGCGTGGCGAACGGAACGCCCTCGCGGAAGCTCTGCGCCAGGTCGAGGATCGCTTCGTCGTCCAGGTCCACAATCGTCTTCCAGACCGAGGTGGGCCCGAACGCGTCCTTGAAATATTTGCGTACCGTCTCGACGCGCGCTTCGGCGTCCAGCAGCTTGCCGATGCGCTCGCCCAGTTCCTTCGAAGCCCAGCCGAGGTGCGTTTCCAGAACCTGCCCGACGTTCATGCGCGACGGAACGCCCAGCGGGTTGAGTACAATTTCAACCGGCGTGCCATCGGGCATGTAGGGCATATCTTCCTGCGGAACGATTCGCGCGATGACGCCCTTATTCCCGTGCCGGCCGGCCATTTTGTCGCCGACCGAAAGCTTGCGCTTCATCGCGATGTAGGCCTTCACCAGCTTGATCAC
>Ga0209415_10014821_pt1 | contig 12697 bp, 10 predicted proteins | sample PeaSoiSIISIP2007_FD_187696 | JGI IMG/M metagenome (GOLD analysis project Ga0209415, IMG submission 187696) | Peat soil microbial communities from Weissenstadt, Germany - SII-SIP-2007 (SPAdes) (version 2) | ecosystem: Environmental > Terrestrial > Soil > Wetlands > Peat | place: Germany...
CGACCATTGGCGTCGGGTCCAGGTAGGTCCGCCCAAACCGTATGTCGAAGTGGACGTGATTGGTCATTGGGCCGTCCTCCGTCGGCGGATAAACGTCGGAGAGATCCTCGACGGTGCCGAGGGTGTAGCCTGCTTCCACGCGCTGACCATCCTCCAAGTCCTCCGTGTCGACATACATGACGCGCACGACATAATCGTCGTCAGTGGTAATCTGAACCGCGGAAAACTTCCCCCGCTTCGCTGCATCGCGGCCATAGGGATCGAAGATTGCGATGCGGCCACTGACCGGGCTTGTTACTGGCGTCTCAGGTGGAGCGATCAAATCGACCCCCAGGTGCTGTCGTTTGCCGTGATCGCGGCGAGCCTTAAAGTACCCCTCGCCATATCCGTCTTTTCCGTATTTTCCCCGGATCTCGGGATCCGGCACGGGGGAAATCGAGTCTGGATAGCCCGGAACCTGCACGAGTTGTGGCTGAATACAAACACCTCCCGCCCTCCAACGGCCGTCGGGGCCGCGCAGCTCGTCGGGATTGAAGTTGCACTTGAGCAGCCGGTCGGCCGCCGCCATCCGGTTTACCGCCGCGCCGTCCGGCAACTCGGGCAATCCAAGCTGAAGCGTGGCGATTTGCGCCAGCCCCAGGTCGCCCTCATCGAGCGCTTTGGCGATGGCGTTGAGCCGGCTCATGAGGGCGTCGAGACCAAAGTGGGATACGTGTGCGGCATCGAGGAGGTAGGCGATCTCGGACCGCGGCCGAAGCGTGTAGCTCGTGCGTTCGGCTAAATCGGTCTCGCCCCGGATCAGGGCGCAGTCGGGTCCGATGAAGACTCCGTCGTTGTTGCAATAGATGCGGCGGTTGTCGGGGCCGGGCTTGCCGGCCTTGATCAGTCTGGTCAAGGAAAGGTCCATCCGGGTTCTCCGGATAGGAGCATTCGCATACGTTCTGTATATTGAGATGCTCCCATCTCGATCAACTAAAATTTTCGGGCATCGACAGAGCCCGCGCCTTCGCGGCGTTTCTAGCCCGGGATTGCTCGCTGCGCCCCGTACCAAGTCCAGGTTCTTCAGTCCGCCGCGGCGGGCTCAAGAGAGCGCCACTTGGTACGGTGCTGCGCTCGGAATGACAAACGTAACGGAGCAATGCATCATCCTGAAGCTGCCAGAGCCAGAAAGTCGGCCAGATGGATGGCGCGGGTTTTGGCGCGGCGGCGGCGGAGTTCGGCGGCGATCTGAAACTGGCATCCCACGTTCGCCATCACCACGTAATCGGCGCCGGTCGCGATGATGTTATCGACCTTGCGCTCGGCCAGCGCGCGCGCCATCTCCGGCTCGGTCAGATTGTAGCTTCCCGCGGAGCCGCAGCAGAGATCGCATTCCGTCAGCTCCACCAGTCGAACACCCGGAATCGACCGCAACAGCTTGCGCGGCGACTCGCGCACGCCGAGGCCGTGCGCCAGATGGCAAGCGTCGTGATAGGTGACGGTGCAGTTCAAGCTGCCGGCCGCGGGTAGCGGCGTCTTGAGGATCAGGCTGCTCAGGTCCGTGACTCTCGCCGAGACCTCGCGAGCGGCAACCGCCAGTGCGGGATCGTCCTTGAGCAAATCACCATACTCAGCCATCGCCACCGAGCATCCCGAGCCGGCCGAGACGATCGCCGTCGCGCCGCTTTCGCTGAGCGCGCGCACGTTGGCGCGCGCGAAGCTGAGCGCGCGCTCGCGATTGCCGCTGTGAAGGTCGAGCGCGCCGCAACATACTGTTTGCGGCAAGCGCACGACCTGATAACCGGCGGCTGTCAGTGCCGCCTCGCTGTTGCGATTGGCGGAGCCGGCCAGCACCTGCGCGACGCATCCGGGATGGACGACTACACTGGGGCCGTCGGCGGCGGTGGTCGGCGAGGCGCCGGCCACCGCCGCCGACGGCTTCGCGAGCGGTGGCAGCAACTCGAGCCATTCGCGCGGCGCGCGCGGCAGCGCGCGCTGCGCCAATGGCCGCAGGCCGGCGCGCTCGACCAGCTTGAGCGGCGCTAGTAGCATCCGCAGCCGCGCCGGATAGGGGAAGATCGCGCCGATCGCCCATCGCCGTACCCGGTCCGCAAATGTCCGGCTATGCGTGCGTTCCACGTAGGCGCGCGCTTTTTCGATCAGCGCGCCGTAATGAACGCCCGAGGGGCAAGCGGTTTCGCATCCGCGGCATCCGAGACACAGATCGAGATGGCGCACGACGTCGGCGTCCAGCGGGACGCGGTCCTCGGCTAGCGCCTTCATCAGGTAGATGCGCCCGCGCGGCGAGTCCATCTCGGTGCGCGCCACCGCGTAGGTCGGGCACGCTTCGAGGCACAGGCCGCAATGCACGCAGTCGAAAAGCAGCTCGTAATCGACGACATCGCGCGCCGGCGCTCGCGCGGATTCGGCCATCAGATGCCTCCGACGAAGCAGCCGGGATTGAAGACTCCCGCTGGGTCGAAGCTCGCCTTGAGCCGCCTCATCAGCTTCATCGCACCGTCGCCGGGCGAGTCGAAAGCGGGAACATCGTTGCGCAAGCTCTGAGCAATCGCCGTCAGGCGCAGATGGCCGCCAGCTTCCCGAGCCGCCGCTCGACATTGGGCTATCAACCGCGACGCATCCGGGCGGCTGAGAACGCGATTAACCGAAATCTCGGCGACACCGGCGCCGACATGGGCGCGAAACTCGAGCGGATGCTCGCTTGGCTCCGTCTCATCTGCTCGGCTCGTCCCGTCGAGCACGAGCATCGAGCGCTGGCTCGCCGCCAGACATCGAGCCAGCGCCGCCGGAAGCACCGCAAGCTGCGCTGCTAGGGCTCCAGCCGGCGGCGCGAGATCGCGCAGGCGCTGATAGGCCTCGGCCGCGCGCGTGTCTTCCAGAATCTCTGTAGTGCCATCGAGCATGCCGGCGATTTTAGCGCGCTGATATTTCAGCTCATCCCGGTTGCCGCCGAAGCCGGCGAGCAGCAGGTAATCGAGCGGATAGCCGAACAGCTTGCTGTATCCGGGGCTCAGCACTTCGAGATGCGTCAGCGGCAAGGCGTCGTGAAGCCGCAACGCGGCCGCGAAGGCTGATTCCATATTCGTATAGGCAGTCGCCGCCAGCGCATAATGCTCCGGGAGCGGGCGGACCTTGAAGGCCGCTTCGGTGACGATTCCGAGCGTGCCGAACGAACCGGTCATCAACTTCATCAAATCATAACCGGCAACGTTTTTGACCACGCGCCCGCCTGCTCGTACCACGCGGCCGCCATGGCCGACGAACTGGATGCCGATCAAGAGATCGCGGACGAGACCCTCGCTATGCCGGAGCGGGCCGGCCTGAGCCGCTCCGATTATCGCGCCGACAGTGCTGAGGCCGGGAGTTGGCGGATCGACGCACAGGCGTTGGCGTCGCGCCGCGGTCAAGCGGTTAACCTCACCCAGGGTCAGGCCGGCCAGTGCGACTATCGTCATGTCCTCGGGCTCGTAGGCCACCACGCGCGCCATTCGCTTGAGCGAGATTCCAAGTTCGACCGGACGGCGGCGCAGTTCCGCAAGCGTGCGGCCGGCGCCAAATGGAGCGAGCGCGATTCGATCGCTCTCGCACTTGCGCACCAGTTCGGCGATTTCCTCGATCGACGCCGGCTCGACGACGGTTTCAGCGATCGCGATTTCGCGGCCGAGCGGCCGCCGTACCCGATCGGCGCCCAGCAGCGAGCCGACTTCCAGCATCGTGTGCGAAATCGCCGCGTGGGACATGGCTCCAATTTGTAGCATCGTGAACAGTAGCCGCGAAACGAGCCTGGGAAATCCACCGAGCCGCCTGGATGCCGAGGCTAACCCACCGCTACGGCGGTTCGCTCGCCTTGCATCCGGCTGCTTGGCGGAGCAAGGTGCAGCCAAATGGAGCGACAGCTATGGACGCGAAAGAAAACAGCCAATTAGCGGAGCTCGTAAACCGGGAGAAGATCAGGGAGGTGGTGCATCGCTACTGCTTCGCCGTCGATCGCGGGACTCTGGAACAGATCATGGCGCTGTTTGACGACGAGTGCGACCTGGAATTGGTGCCTGGCAAGAGGTATCGGGGCCGCGATGCGGTGCACAAGTGGTACGACCAGTATATGCGCAGCCGGATGGGCGTGCTGCGCCATCTGATTCACAACCAAGTCATCGAGCTGGCTGAGAACGAAGCGGCGTCGAAGAGCTACTTCGACGCCGTGGGCGATCTCAAGGGTGAATCGATAGTGGTCGCGGGTTTCTACGAGGACCGGCTGCGCAAGCATGGCGCGGAGTGGAGGTTTGTCGAGAAGGTAATCCGACTCGACTTCCTGGTGCCGCTGCACGAAGGATGGGGCGGCAAGAAGTTCAAGCGCGTGCTTATCGGCAACGTCGAGTGAGGCGCGCCGGACGATCGATGACAGACTCTTTGAGGTACTTTATGAGCCATCCAATCAGCCGGTTTCCTATTCCTTCTCTAGAAGAAATGCCGGACGACGTCCGGATTCTGATCGAACAGGTCCAGGCAAAGGCCGGCTTTATTCCGAACGTGTTTCTTGCGCTGGCGCATCGTCCGGATGAGTTCCGTGCCTTTTTTGCTTACCACGACGCGCTGATGGACAAAGCTAGCGGGCTAACCAAGGCCGAGCGCGAAATGATTGTGGTCGCGACCAGCAGTGCCAACCAATGCCACTACTGCGTGATTGCTCACGGCGCTATTCTGCGCGTGAGGGCGAAGAACCCCCACATCGCGGATCAGCTGGCGATCAACTACCGCAAATCCGATATCACGCCGAGGCAGAAGGCGATGCTCGACTTTGCATTGAAGGTCGCTCTTGAACCTTATGTGATCGGAGAGACGGAATTTGAAACTCTCAAGAGTCACGGCTTCAGTCAGGATGACATGTGGGATATCGGTGCCATCGCTGCTTTCTTCGCCATGTCAAATCGTCTTGCTAACCTCAGCGACATGCGACCGAACGACGAGTTTTACTCGCTCGGGCGCAGTTGATCCGCTAAAGCCTGGACGATGCTGGCAGCAGGTAGCGGAGTGAGCCGCGCCGGGCGCGCCGGACGAACCATCGCTGTTAATGCGTGCCTAGGTTCTTATCCGAGTAACGCTCACCGGCTTCCTTGCTGTCCATGTTGTAGCAGCATGTATAGCAATGGACGATTGTCGCCTCCTGCTTCTTGACGTCGATCATCGTCTCGCCGGCACACAGCGTCTTGTGGCCGTTCGCGTTGGCGGTGTAGCGGCAATACTTCAAACCCGGGTTACCTTCAGCGTCCTTGGACGGCTTGTAGTTGTCGGACCATGCGAGCGTGCGCTGATTCACCTTCCAGAACTTGCCGTCGTGGTCAAAGCCGAGCATCCAGGTTTGCCAGAAGCGTTGCGAGTCGATGAACAGAATCCGTTTGCCGTAGGGATCGTTGCTGTTCCTGGGAGTGCCGACGAGCACGTAGCAATCGCGCACTTCCCATCGCGCGCCTTGCGGTACCCAGCCGTTGGGACCGCCCCAGTCCACATTGCTCCGCACGTTCATGGTGGCGAGCAGCTTGCGCCGCCCCAGGTACTGCCATTGCCACTCGGGCACCTGGCCGGAGAAGCCATAGAAATCTTCGACCAGTAAATCGGTACCCATGAACGGATCCATTCGTTCGTTGGCCGACATGCGACGGCTGCGGCGTTCCTTCTTGGTATAGACTACCACGTTGTCGTCGCGATGGTGGTCGCGAAACTTGGTGATGATCATCTGGGTGCCCCAAACATCCTTGGGGCTCTGGAACTCCATCCACATTTTGCTCTCGACCTCCTTTTCTTCGGGAACCAGGAAGCCGCCGGGTTTACCTTGATGTCCGATATACAGATTCTCACTGGAGGTAAATTGAAGGACGCGGTCATCTTTGCCGCCGACGCCGCGCAGCCGCAGCTCCATCGGCATGTAATAGTCGTCATGGTCCGGGCGATACCATAAATCCCACAGCACTTTCAGCGCGATTTGCGGGTCCTTGTCCGAGAAGCCCGCGGGATCGAAGGGAAGGCCGAAGCCCTCGTAACCGCGGATCTCGCCATCCGGATCGACCGTGACCTTGCCCCGGTTGGCTTGCGTCGCCTCCATCAGGTCGGCCTTGATCGGGTAATTACCCGGGCTGCTCACTTCCATCGCCATGCCGGGGTAGAAGTACAGTTGCCACACCGGCTGCGGTATGAACGCCTTGAGGACGGCCTCGTCTTTCTCAGTATATGTGCGGCCTGGCGCGAGGGTTTTCACGTCGGCGGGAGAAGCAATCCACTGAAGCAGATTCTTGTAGTCCGCGCTCTCCGAATCCGCTGCGCTTGGGGCGGAAACACCGATCAACCCGGCTGCCGCGAACAGTACGATCGAAAGAAGGACTCTGCGAAGCATTGGGAAAAACCCCCTCGGGTTGGAAATCCATGACATGAGTGCATCAACACCCGACTAGCAAGCGGAAGTCAAATGAGTCAATCGACGAGCTGTGGCAGATCGCGCCACTCAGTTTCTGGCTTGGTCCAAGCAGCTTGGTGGATCGGCAACCGCTGTGCGAGTTCGTACTTCTCGCCGCCGCCAGGCTACAGCGCCGCCTGGCGGCGGGGCGCCGCAACCTCGACGCAACCGCCCGGCGCGGGGATGATCTTATTCGGATTCGAGCGCTCGGCGGGATCGAACACGCGCCGCAGTTCGCTCATCACGAGCAGATCGTCGGGCGAGAACATCAGGGGCATCTCATTGATTTTCTCCGCGCCGATTCCGTGCTCGCCGGTTAGGCTGCCGCCCATCGCGACGCAAGCCCTGAGGATCTCGCGCCCGGCTTCGATCACGCGGCGTACCTGGTCGGCGTCGCGCTCGTCGTAGAGCAGTATCGGATGGATATTGCCGTCGCCGGCGTGGAAGACGTTGCCGATTCTGATCTGGTAGCGCTCACCGACCGCGCTGATGATGCGCAGAATCTCGGGCAGCCGGGTGCGCGGCACCACGCCATCGTGGGTGGCATAGTTGGGCGCGAGCCGCCCGGCCGCGCCGAAGGCGCGCTTGCGCGCCTTCCATAGCGCGGCTCGCTCGGCTTCGTCGCGCGCCAGACGAACCTCGCGCGCGCCCGCCGCGCGCGCCAATTCGGCGGCCTGCGCGGCACAAGCGGTGAGGCCGGCCTCGAGCCCGTCGAATTCGATCAGCAGCACCGCGCCGGCGTCGAGCGGCAGGCCGACGTGAAACGCTTCTTCGACCGCCTGGATGATCGGCCGGTCCATCATCTCGACGGCGCCGGGCACCATTCCCGACGCGATTATCGCGGAGACGGCGCGGGTCGCGCAGTCGACGTCGGCGAAAATCGCCAGCATCGTGCGATGGGCCTCCGGCGCCCGCAGCAGCCGCAGCGTCGCGCGCGTAACGATACCGAACGTGCCCTCGGCTCCGACGGTCGCGCCGACCAGGTCGTAACCGCATCGTTCCTCGGCCCCTCCACCCAGTTCGACGATCTCACCGTCGGGCAGCACCAGCTCGAGCCCGAGGACGTGATTGGTGGTAACGCCGTATTTCAAAGTATGCGGCCCGCCGGAGTTTTCGGCGATGTTGCCGCCGATCGTGCACGCGACCTGCGACGATGGGTCGGGCGCGTAGAGGAACCCGGCGTGCTGGACCGCGTCGGTCACGCGCAGGTTGACGACGCCGCTTTCGACTTCGACCCGCCGGTTGGCCAGGTCGACCGCGAGAATCCGGTTCATCCGAGACGTACAGATCATTACCGGCGCATTCAGCGGCAGGCATCCGCCGGAAAGACCGGTGCCCGCGCCGCGCGGCACGAATGCGACTCGATCGCGATCGAGCGCGCGCAGGATGGCGCTGATCTGCTGCGTCGTGCGCGGCAGCAGCAGCACCTCGGGCGTGCTCTTCTCGATCGTCCAGCCGTCGCATTCGTAGACCTTGAGCTCGCTGTGACGCGAGACGACGCCTTCGCCGCCTAGGATCTGGTGAAATTCCTCGATCAGGCGGCGGTTCAGCGGCGATGCGGATGGCCCATTATCAGTCACGGCGACGCTACTCTACCACGCCCGATGCCGCCGCGCCTCGGGCCTTCGGCGCCTTGTTCCGTGCGCCGCTCCGGTCATAATAAGAGCTTCGCACCCTTGGCCGAACGCCGATTGCGCGCGTTTGGGCACGTTCGTCGAGAAAGGAGATTTCACAAGTGGCTTCGTTTCCAGAATTGCGGCCCTCCGCACGCATCCTGCTCGGTCCCGGCCCTTCCAACATCCATCCGCGAGTGATCAAGGCGATGGTCTCGCCGATGGTCGGCCATCTCGATCCCGACTTCCTCAAGGTGATGGAAGAGATCAAGAAGATGCTGCGGATCGTGTTCCGCGCCACCAACGAGATCACCTTCCCGATTTCCGGCACTGGGTCGGCCGGGATGGAAGCGGCGATGGCCAACCTGATCGAAGATGGCGACGAAGTCATCGTCGGCGTGGCGGGAGTGTTCGGCCAGCGCCTGGCCGACGTCGGCGAGCGGCTGGGCGCCAAGGTCCACAAGGTCGAGGCGAACTGGGGCCGGATCGTCGAGGTGGAGCGAATCGCGGCGGCGCTCAAGGCCGCGAAGCGTCCCAAGCTGGTGGCGATCGTGCACGCTGAGACTTCGACCGGCGTTCAGCAACCGGTCGAGGAAGTCGCGCGCCTGGCCCACGAGCACGGCGCGTTGATGGTGATGGACGCGGTGACCTCGCTCGGTTGTATCCCGGTCGAAATCGACAAGTGGGGGATCGACGCCTGCTACAGTTGCACGCAGAAGGGAATCGGCGCGCCGCCGGGCCTGGCGCCGTTCACGATCAGCGAGCGCGCGCGGGAAGTGGTGCGCACACGCAAGAGCAAGTGCCGCTCGTGGTACCTGGACGTGTCGCTAATCGAGCACTACTGGGGCCCCGACCGGCTCTACCATCACACCGCGCCGATCACCATGAACTACGCGCTCTACGAGGCGCTGCGGATCGTGATCGAGGAAGAACTGGAGCCGCGCTGGAAGCGGCATCAGGTCAATGCCAACGCGTTGCACGCCGGGCTGACCGCGATGGGACTCCAGCTCGCCGCGCAGGAGGGCTATCGGCTGCCGCAACTGACCGCGGTCACGGTGCCGGACGGGATCGACGAAGCGAAGGTCCGCGCCGAACTGCTGCGCCTGTTCAACATGGAGATCGGCGCCGGCCTCGGCCCGCTCAAGGGCAAGGTGTGGCGAATCGGCCTGATGGGCGAATCGTCGCGGCGCGAGAACGTGATGCTGGTGCTGAATGCGCTCGAGGAAATCCTGGGCTCGATGGGGATGGAAATCGTCCGCGGCCGCGCATTATCAGCCGCCGATCGCGCTTACGCGGGGTGAACGCTTACTCCGAAGTAAAGTAAAAAAGCAAGGCGAACCAATGAAAGTCAAGGTGATAGTTCACGAAGCCGAGGAAGGTGGTTACTGGGCGGAAGTGCCTTCGATACCGGGGTGTTCAACCCAAGGCGAGACCTTTGAAGAGCTACTGAAAAATCTCTACGAAGCGGTCGAAGGCTGTCTCTCGGTAGACGTAGAGACGCCTGCCGTGGGATCCAAGGACCGCGTGCTTGAAATTGTGGTATGAGGCTGCTGTCAGGTAAAGCGTTCGCTAAAATCCTCGAGCGAAAAGAGGTCAGCCCGCGCCGCCCTCGAGTTCCCCTCGCCCGCTCAGTTGCGGGAGAGGGTCAGGGTGAGGGTGCCAGGGGCTGCCGCGTTACGTTTGACGTAACACAGAACTCCAGCTATAAAAGGTTAATTGATAAGGTCATTTGGCGACAAGGATGCGCAGGCCCTTTACGAAGGCCGCTTCGTCCCTCGCTTTCAGGGCTTTACCATCCAGGCAGAGCGTCGCTTGCAGATACTGGATAGCGCTACTTCGTTGCTCGACCTGGCGGCACTGCCGAGCAACCGGCTCGAGGCTTTAAAGGGTGACCGCCAAGGCCAGCACAGTATCCGCATCAACCAGCAATGGCGGATCTGTTTCGAGTGGCGCGATGACGGTCCTTACAACGTCGAGATAGTCGATTATCACTAGATCCAGGCCTAGCCATGATGAACAAAATGCGACCAATCCACCCCGGCGAGATTCTTCGCGGCGAGATGGAAGAGATGAGTCTATCCGCACGCGGCCTGGCGGCGGCGCTGGGCGTGCCAGTCAATAGAGTCACCGGCATTCTCAATGGTCAGCGGGCTGTTACGGCCGATACGGCGCTTCGATTGGCGCGCTATTTTGGCGGGACTCCGGAATTCTGGCTGAACCTGCAAAGCGCCTACGAGTTGCGCCGCGCGCGTTTGACGGCGGGCAAAAAAATCGCAAGCGAGGTCAGCCCCCGCCCCCGTCGAGTTCCCCTCGCGCGCTCGGTTGGATGAAAGCGGCAACCTGCGGATTGATTTGGTTTTTTCCCCTCTCCCGCAACTGAGCGGGCGAGGTGAAAACTTTTTTAAGAAGCTTGGTAAAATCGGCCGACGGCTGGCCACCCCGGACTACAGACCTTTACTAGCGCGAACGCCAGCAGGAAGATCGTGATAGGTTCAGCCTTTACTCTTCCGCGGTGCCATCACCGTTGGAGTCGCCGTTCTCGTCTTCCTTCTCCGCCAATCGAGCGCCGGCGCGGACCTTCTCGCCCGGTTCGAGCCTGACCAAGTGCACGCCCTGGGCGTTGCGACCGGTGATGCGCACGGTCTTGACCGAAAGCCGAATCACCTTGCCGCCGTCGGTGATCAGCATCAGCTGATCGTCGCCGCCGACCTGGCGCACCGCGACCACCTTGCCGGTCTTGTCGGTCACGTTCATCGTGATTACGCCCTTGCCGCCGCGATGGGTGAGCCGATACTCAGAGGCGGGAGTGCGCTTACCGTAACCCAGTTCTGAGACCGTCAACAGGGTCTCGCCGTCGCGCACGATCGCCATCGAGACCACCTCGTCGGTGGCAAGCGTGACCTCACTGCCTTGCTTGGCGGTGACGGTCTCGAGTTCCATCCCGATCACGCCGTAGGTGCCGCGCCCCATCGGGCGCACCTCTTCTTCCTTGAAGCGGATCGCCTGGCCTTCGCGCGTGGAGAGCACGATTTCCTGGTTGCCGTCGGTAATCCTGGCGGCGATCAGCTCGTCGCCGTCCTCGAGGTTGATAGCGATGATCCCGGTCGAGCGGACGTTCTCGAACTGGCTGAGTTCGGTTTTCTTGACCAGCCCGCGCCGGGTCGCGAACATCACGTACTTGCCATCGACATCTTTGGGCACGGTGATGAAGGCCGAGAGGGTTTCCTTATCGGCCAGGCTCAGCAGATTGGCGATCGAGCGGCCTTTGGCGGCGCGTCCGCCCTCGGGCAGGTCGTAAGCCTTGAGCGCGTAGACCTTGCCTGCGCTGGTGAAGAAGAGCAGCCGGTCATGGGTCGAGACCGCGACCAGATGCTCGACGAAGTCGAGCTCGCCGGTGGTCGCGCCGATCTTGCCGCGGCCGCCGCGGCGCTGGGTGCGATAGAGCGAGAGCGGCGTGCGCTTGATGTAGCCGCCGTGGGAAACCGTGACCAGGACGTCTTCCTCGACGATCAGGTCTTCGATCGAGAACTCGCTTTCGGCCTCGATAATCTGGGTGCGGCGCGGGTCGGCGAATTCCTTCCTGAGGTCTTCGATCTCGGCCACGATTAGCTTCATCAGCTCGCGCTCGTCGCCCAGAATCGTCTTGAGGCGCGCGATAATCTCGGAGGTCTCCTTGTGCTCGCTCTCGATCTTTTCGCGCTCGAGCGAGGTCAGGCGGCGCAGCGTCAGGTCGAGGATCGCCTGGGCCTGAATCTGGGTGAACTTGAAGCGCGCCATCAGCTCGCTGCGTGCGCCATCGGCGTCCTTGGCGGCGCGAATCAGCTTGATCACCGCGTCGAGATTGTGCAGCGCGACCAGCAGCCCCTCGAGGATGTGGAGCCGGGCCTCGGCCTGGCGCAGTTCGAACTGGCTGCGGCGGATCAGGACGTACTTGCGGTGGTCGATGAAGGCGACCAGCATCTCGCGGATGCTGAGCTCGCGCGGCCGGCCCTCGTGAATCGCGAGCATGATGAGACCGTAGCTCTCCTGCATCTGGGTGAGCTTGTAGAGCTGATTGAGCACGATCTTGGGTTCGGCGTCGCGCTTGAGCTCGACCACGATCCGCATGCCGTCGCGATCGGACTCGTCGCGCAGGTCGCTGATACCTTCGATGCGCTTGTCGTTGACCAGCTCGGCGATGCGTTCGACCAGGCGGGTCTTGTTCACCTGGTACGGGATCTCGCGCACGATGATCGACGCGCGGCCGCTGCGCTTGTCGGTCTCGATCGCCGCCAGTGCGCGGATGGTGAGGATGCCGCGCTTGTTGAGATAGGCCTGGCGCACCGCCTGCCGGCCCAGTAACTGGCCGCCGGTTGGGAAGTCGGGTCCGGGGATGATGTCGAGGATCTGCTCGAGCGTGAGAGCGGGATTTTCGATCAGCTTGAGCAGCGCGTCGCAGACTTCGCCGAGATTGTGCGGCGGGATGTTGGTCGCCATCCCGACCGCGATTCCGTCCGCCCCGTTGATCAGCAGATTGGGCAACTGGGCGGGCAGGATCTCGGGCTCGTCCTGCGAGCCGTCGAAGTTGGGAACGAATTTGACCGTGTCCTTGTCGATATCCGCCAGCATCCGCTCCGCCATCCGGGTCAGCCGGCATTCG
>Ga0209415_10014822_pt1 | contig 12697 bp, 12 predicted proteins | sample PeaSoiSIISIP2007_FD_187696 | JGI IMG/M metagenome (GOLD analysis project Ga0209415, IMG submission 187696) | Peat soil microbial communities from Weissenstadt, Germany - SII-SIP-2007 (SPAdes) (version 2) | ecosystem: Environmental > Terrestrial > Soil > Wetlands > Peat | place: Germany...
AGGCCGCATCACACCGAGCGTGGAGAGCATCACACGACCAGCCGGTCGGACCGTGCCGTCGATGCAAGGCGTAAATCATGAGAAAACAGAGGATTCAATAAACGCAGCTGCATATTGTCCGCGACGCTTGTGAGATATTCTTTCGCAGGCGCCGCTAGCCAAGCAGTGACGCGGCCTACGCAACACCTTCACCCGTTCTTGAAGCGTTTGACCCTCGATCCGCCTGGGGAAGGAATATAAGAATGAGCGCTTATCAAATGCTGATCGATGGAAAGTGGAAATCCAACGGGCAGACCATGCCGGTTGTGAGTCCTGCCAACGAAGAAGTCATTGCCACTATCCCAATTGCTTCACCCGACGATGTGCAACAGGCGCTCGATTCGGCCTTCAAAGCACAAAAGGAGTGGGGAAAGCGCTCGGGCGTGGAGCGCGGGGCTGTCCTTCGGCGCTGGGCCGAGCTGGTGGAGCGCGACAAAGATCGGCTCGCCCAGGTGCTGTCTCAGGAGCAAGGCAAGCCGCTGCATGAAGCGGTCGGAGAGATCGCTTTTGGCAAGAGCTGGTTCACTTATTACGCCGAGTTTGATCGCCGGATCGAAGGCGATATTCTTCCCGCGGAGAATCGGAATGAACAGATCTGGATTGTGCCGTCACCCGTGGGAGTGGTGGTGGGAATCATTCCCTGGAACTATCCCTCGGCAGTGGCCATCCGCAAGATTGCTCCCGCGCTCATTGCCGGCAACAGCATCATCCTCAAGCCGCACGAAGATACCCCGCTTTCCGCCCTGGAATTGGCCAAGTTGGGAGAAGAAGCCGGAGTACCTCCGGGAGTGCTCAACGTTGTGACCGGCCCAGGAGAAACGGTAGGCGAGGCTCTGGTCAAGAGCCCCATTCCGCGGCTCATCAGCTTCACAGGAAGCATCCCCACGGGAAAGCGGATCATGCGCAATGCCGCTGACCACGTGACCATGGTTTCTCTCGAAATGGGCGGCAAAGCGCCCTTCATCGTGATGGAAGACTGCGATTTGGACGCCGCTGTCAAGGCGGCCGTGTTTTCGCGCTTCCTCAACTGCGGCCAGGTCTGCATTTGCAACGAGCGCACCTATGTGCACAAAGCAGTGGCCGAGCCCTTTCTGAAGAAATTCGTAGCGGAAGTGCGAAAGCTGAAAGTTGGGAATCCGCTGGAGCCAGGGGTGCAACTCGGTCCCAAGGTCAACCGGGAAGAATTGGAAAAAGTGGAACGTTATGTGAACCAGGCTTTGGGCGAAGGCGCCAAAGCGCTGACCGGCGGCCGACGCCCGTCTGGCGGCTCGTTTGATCGCGGGTATTGGTATGAACCGACCGTTTTGGTCGGGGTTCGCCAGAACATGACGATTATGCGGGAAGAGATCTTTGGCCCAGTGATCCCAGTGATGGAGTTCTCAAATTTTGAGGAAGGGCTGCAGCTGGCCAATGATTCCCGCTTTGGACTGGCGGCATACCTTTTCACGAACGACATGAATCGCATCATGCGGGCGGTGCGAGACCTGGAATGCGGAGAGCTCTATATCAACCGCGGACCGGGCGAATCCATCCACGGTTTTCACAACGGCTGGAAGGAGAGTGGCATTGGTGGAGACGACGGAAAGTACGGTCTGGAACACTACCTCCAGAAAAAGACGGTTTACTTGAGATTTGAGGCCTAGATTTGGAACTCGGGGCATGACTGTCGAGCGCTGGCCACCGATGAGCGGCGATGCGCCTCCCGACTTCCGTTTGGCGATGCTGGCAGACGATGTGACCGGCGGGTGCGATGCCGGAGTGCAGTTCAGCCTGCGCGGCGCGGCTACTCGAGTCTACCTTGACCTTCCTCAAGAACCAGCTGCTTTTGCCGGCGTTTCGGTGCTGGTCACTCATAGCCGGGGTGACGCTCCCGAGGGGGCGGACCGCAAGGTTCAGCAGGCATGTGACTGGATCGCAGCTTCGGGCGCGAAGCTGTGTTACAAGAAGATTGACTCGACCCTCAAGGGGAATGTGGGAGCGGAACTGGAGGCGATCCGAAACAAGTTCCCCGATCGTCTTATTCTGGTGAGCCCGTCGTTCCCGAAGATGAAACGCACCCTCCTTGACGGGTGGCTTAGAGTTCGGTCCAGCGAAGCAATTGAACCGATCCACTTGCTCTCGCTGCTAACCGGCCAGGGAGCCGGGAGGGTGACGCATATCCCTCAGCCTGCCGGAGCCGGCGCGAGCGACACGCTGACGGAAAGCATCCAGCAAGCCGAGGCCACCGGGGCTCGAATCATCGTCATCGACGCGGTTTCGGAGAGTCACCTTCGGGCAATTGCCAAAGCAGCCGTTCAGATCGTTCCGCAACCCTTGCTGGTGGGATCCGCCGGACTGGCGGCTGCCTGGAGCGAGTGGCTGCTGAAAGCAGGGGACAGCGGGGCGGATGGAGCAAGAGAACCGGCCAGTCTTGTGCCCCCGGTCTCTGCAGCGCCTGCCGCGGTCTCGGCGACAGGCCCGGTTGTTTTCTGCATCGGGTCGACGAACCCCGTGACGTGTCAACAATTGCAGCGCTTGGCGGACACTCAGAAAGTCCAGACGTTTAACTGGCAACAGGACGATCCCCACCAAGCGCAAGCCGCTCTGGCGCAGGGTTACCATCTGGTTGTTCCGCTAGCTAGCGGTTCGGTGCACCTGCGGGGTCTTCGGCGTCTGTTTTCTGCGATTCTGGAAACATCGCACGCGCGAGGATTGTTGTGCTGCGGCGGAGACACAGCCCGGTTGGTGTGCACCTCTTTGGGAGTTCAGGCGATTCAACTCGGCACTGAGATTCTGCCCGGATTGCCTTGGGGCAGATTGGTCGGTGGTCCGGCCGACCTCTTGCCCATTTGCACCAAGGCCGGGGGATTCGGGAACCCAGATGCGCTTTGCCAGGCAGTAAATTTTCTCGCGGCCCAACCGCGGTCCCAGGGAGAATACCGTGACTTCTGAAATTCTGAATGCCGCTCAGTTGGCCAAGCTGCAGAAGGTCGATTCAGCCACGATCGCCAACGTAATCGAGTTGTTTGACATTCGCTCCTACGTGGCGGGCTACAGTAACCTCACTCTCAAGGCTATTTATCCGAAGCTGCCCCCTGCGGTGGGCTATGCAGTGACCGCCACCTTTCGGGCAGCGTACCCCGCTGAGTCGGGCGATTCCTACGGAGGCATGCCGCAGTTGATTGCCGACGCGATGGCGACACCTGCCCCCAGAATCGTCGTGTTCCAGGACCTGGACGAGCCACCCCGCGCTGCCACCTACGGTGAAGTAATGGTTACGACGTTTCAGAAGTTTGGCTTCTCCGGATTGATCACCAGCGGGGCCGCGCGAGACATTGAGCAGGTGGAGCGCTTACAGTTCCCCTGCTGGGCTTCATCGGTGATTGTGTCGCACGGCTACTGCCATTTTCTGGACGTGAATGTGGCTGTGACGGTGGGAGGGTTGGAGGTGAAGCCGGGCGATCTGCTACATGCCGATGCCAACGGGATTGTGAATATTCCGCACCAGATTGCGGCGGCGGTGGCAGAGCTGTGCGAGCCTTACATTCAGGCCGAAGAGATCATCCTGCAGTACCTGCGAAGTTCCCAGCCAACAGTGGCGGGATATGGCGAGGCGGTGCTGAAAGCCAAACGCCGCATGGCTGAACTGAAAGAGAGAACGCGCGCGCCGCTGAAGGCAAAGCCATGACCCCGACTCTCCAACCCACGATCGCAATCAGCATGGGCGATCCGGTTGGGATTGGTCCCGAGGTCATCGTCAAGGCACTGGCCGATCCCGGTCTGCTGCGCATGGCGCGCTGGGTGATTGTGGGTGATGCGGACGTTTGGCGAGAGACCGTTGCCACTCTGGGGCTCGATGTTCCCGCGGACGTGGTTACGCGATTGCAGGATGCGGAACCCGGGTCCTCGACCGTTTTCCTCGATCGGCGCCAGCTTCAGGGCGCGCCGCTGCAAGCCGGGGAGTTGAGCGCGGCGTGCGGCCGGGCGGCACTGGACTACGTTCGGACTGCGACGCTGCTTGCCCTGCATCGCGAGGTGGATGCCATGGTCACCGCTCCACTGAACAAGGAAGCGGTGGTTCTGGCCGGAGTGCGCTTCACCGGGCATACGGAGTACATCGCGGAGTTGTGTGGAGCAGCCGATTCGCGAATGCTGCTCATCAATGACCGGTTGCGGGTGGTGCACGTGACCACTCACTGCTCGCTGCGGCAGGCCTGTGAGCCGACCGTGCAGCGTATTCTTCGCACCATCGAGCTGGGCCAGGAGAGTCTTCAGCTCCTGGGCTTCCAGTCCCCTCGTATTGCCGTGTGCGGGCTCAATCCCCATGCCGGAGAGAACGGCCTCTTCGGCAACGAAGATGCGGCTTTGATTGTGCCGGCGGTTCAGGCGGCCCAGTCTGGCGGCATCCATTGCCAGGGCCCTTTTCCGGCAGACACGCTTTTCACCAAGGCGGTTCGCGGAGAATTTGACCTGGTGGTCGCCATGTATCACGACCAGGGCCACATTCCGATGAAGCTGATGGATTTCGAGAATACGGTGAACGTTTCTCTGGGCCTCCCGATTATCCGCACCTCCGTCGATCACGGCACGGCCTTCGACATCGCAGGAAAAGATCGCGCCGATGCCACAAACATGAAGGCTGCCTTGAGGCTGGCTGTATCCATGGCGCGGCGGAGAATCCGGGGGCATTCTCCAGGCTAGGGATAGTCTCAGCAGTCGAAAAGGCCATTCCCTGATCTGGACGCAACCATGCCAAAAAGAATCATCGACCTCAGCTTGCAGCTCGAACCGGCCACCCCAGTCTATCCCAACTATGAGCCGTTCCAGGTCGCCGTGCTGGAAACCACTGAAGACCCGCCGTCAAAGGGCCGGCGTTCTCTCAACAGCAGCCGCATCGCGATGGGGCTGCATTGTGGGACCCACATGGATGCTCCGTTTCACTTCATTGCGGGAGCACGGACCATCGATCAGATCCCTTTGGAGCAATGTGCCGGGCCAGCGCTGTTGATTCGCCTGCCAGAACGCACTCGCGGCGGAGTTATCGAAGCCAGCGCTCTGGAGCCCCACAGCCAGCGGCTTCGCCAGTTGCGCAAGGTCGTCCTCGACACCGGCTGGCGTGAGAACTGGGGACAAGCCGGCTACTTTTCCGAGCACCCTTTGATTTCGGGAGCCGCCGCGAGGTTCCTGGTCGGGTGCGGAGTGCATCTGATCGGCGTCGACATGCCTTCCGTGGATCGGCCTCCCTTTGAGGCCCACCTGGAGTTCCTCGGAAACAACGTCGTTATCGTCGAGAACCTTGTCAACCTCGAACAGATTCAAGCCGACGTCTTCGAGCTGATTGCACTTCCCTTAAGACTCAAAGCACGCGAGGCCTCGCCGGTGCGTGCTATTGCCATGGAGACCGACTAATGCCTACTCTTCACGCGGAGCCACTGAAACAGATCGGCAGCCAGATTTTTGCCGCGGCCGGCGCCACCAGTCACGAAGCCCGGATTGTTTCCGATGCGTTGGTGGAAGCTAACCTGGCCGGACACGACTCGCACGGGATTCTGCGGATTCCGGAGTATGTCCGCTGGATGGAGCAGAAGCTGGTGACCGTGGGCGCTCATATCAGGATTGTCCAGGAGGCGGACTCGTTCGCCGTGGTGGATGGCGGCTGGGGTTTCGGCCAGGTGGTGGGCCGGGAAGCCATGGAAGTGGCGATCAGAAAAGCGGAGCAAGCCGGCATCGGGACCGTCGCAGCCAGCCAGTGCTGCCACATTGGCAGAGTGGGAGATTACCCGATGATGGCCACAGCCCGAGGCATGGCGGCCGTGATGTTTGTGAACACTCATGGCGGGGGGAAGCTGGTCGCGCCTTGGGGCGGGAAGGATCGCCGCCTATCGGCAAATCCGATCTCGATCGCCATCCCGCGCAAAACCGGAACTCCGATTGTCGTGGACATTTCCACCAGCGCTATCGCCGAGGGCAAACTGCGAGTCATGCTGAACCGCAAAGTTCCCGTCCCGCCTGGCAATATCATGGACGCTGACGGCCATCCGACTACCGACGCATCCAAGTTTTATGGGCCACCCCCCGGAGCACTCTTGCCATTCGGAGGACACAAGGGTTTTGCGCTGGGGCTGGTGACCGACATTCTCGCGGGGGCGCTCTCGGGAGGCGGCTGCAGCCGCAAAGATGCCGACCGGGTTGGCAATACCTTTCTCGTCTTCGTCCTCGATATTGATCGTCTCCGGGGCGAACAGCCCTTTTATGCCGATGTCGAACAATTGGTGGAATACGTCAAGAGCAGCGCCTTAGCCCCCGGCTCTGCGGAAATTCTCATCCCCGGCGAGCCCGAAGCTTTGGAAAAGGAGCGCCGCCAGCGCAACGGCATTCCCGTCGATGAGGAAACCTGGCGCCAGATTACGGAAGTCGGCAGGAAGTATGGAGTCAGTGTGCCGCAATGATGCAAGATCGGCAGCAGCAAGCCCTGGTTCTTGAGGACGTCCAGAAGTTCGCGCTTCGGGCGCTCCCTGTCCCGACTCCTGCAAACCGGGAAGTTCTGATCCAGGTTGGTGCGGTTGGGATTTGCGGCACGGATCTGCATATTTTCCACGGACTGGCAAACTACTGCCGGGATTCGCGCGGCCTTCCGATCCCTTTGTCCTCAAAGCCGCAGGTGCTGGGTCATGAGTTTTGCGGATGGGTGGCGGCGGTGGGAACCTCGGTGCGCCGGTGCAAGGTTGGAGACCTTGTGGCGGTTGACCAGTTTCTTTCCTGCGTTTCCCTAGACCGTCCGGCACGCTGCGAGTACTGCGAATCGGGCGACACCCATCAGTGCGAGTTCGGCCAGGAACTCGGCATTACCGGTCCGCCCGGGGCCTTCAGCCAGTTCGTGGCAGTTCCGGAGACAAATGTTCTGGTTCTGCCACCCCAGTTTGATGTTGCCAAGGCTGCGCTGATCGAGCCGCTGGGCTGCGTGATTCATGCCTGTAACCGGCTGGAGAAGGCCGGAACGCGTTACTCGTTGAACGGTCGCCACCGCATTCGCCGGATGCTGATCCTGGGGCTCGGCCCCAGCGGCTTGCTGTTCATTCAGTACCTGCGCAATGTAATGGGGTTTGACGGCGATCTTTTCGCAGCCGACTTGCAGGAGGCCAAACTCGAATTGGCGTTGAAGTTCGGCGCCTCACCCATTAATGCCCGAACCCAGGACCTGGTCTCTGAGATCCAGACCAAGACCGGCGGTGAGAAGCTGCATTGCCTCATCGAGGCCACCGGCAGCGGCTCAGTATTCGATGTGATGCCGGCTCTGCTGCGCCGTCAGGCAACGGTTCTGTTTTACGGAGCGGGACACTCAGGCCGCGACATTGGCTGCTTCACCCCCTTGCAGGCTGCTGAAATCCACCTGGTTACGTCGGGCGGTGCCTCGGGAGGGTTTGATCCGGATGGAAACCCCTCTACCTACCGGGCGGCCATGCAAGCCATAGACGACGGAAGAATCCACGTGAATCCGCTGATCAGTCACCGCTATCAGCAGCTCGTGGAACTTCAGCAGGCATTTGCGGAGGATTTCCGGAGTCCGGAGTACATCAAAGGAATCTTCGTTCGGGGCGCTATTCGGGGCTTTGATTGATGAGTCGATCGGATCTTGGCAAGGATGGCCGTGGCGAAGTTAGTTGCCGGCCAGTTGTCATAACGGATCGGTTCCGGCATGCCTCGCAGCCGATGGCTGGTCTCGTTTTCGGGCGGCATATACTCTCCCACGAGAGGTCAAACCCTCATCCATGAAACTAACCGCTCTGGCCATGCTCTTTCTCTTTCTCTTTGCGGCCGCGCTGGTCCATGCCGGGGATTACGCCCTCGGGCCGGATTCCCAACCGCAGAGCGGAGTTCCGAAAGGATCCGTGGCAAAGTATGAGCTCGAGGCCGGCACGTTCTACCCCGGTACGCCGCACACGTATTCCATCTATCTGCCTGCTCAGTACGATGCTGCAAAACCTACGCCCTTCATGATTTTTCTCGATGGCGATCTGTTCCTATTGAACCGTGTGCGCGTGCCAGTCGTATTCGACAACCTCATCGCCAAGCATGATCTGCCGCCGCTGATCGGCATTTTTGTCGATCCCGGAACTCTGCCCACGCTCTCCGATCAGGCGCAGAATCGCGTGGAACGGATTTTCGAGTACGATTCCCTGAGCGATCGCTATTCCCGCTTCTTGCTTGAGGAACTCATTCCCCAAGTCGCAAAGAAGTACAACCTCTCGAATGCTCCGGACGACCGGGCGCTTTGCGGGGTGAGCACCGGAGCCGTGGGCGCCTTCATGGCTGCCTGGAACCGCCCCGATCAGTTTCATCGCGTGCTCAGTTTCATCGGCACTTACGTCGCAATGAAGGGTGCCGACGCATTGCCTGCTCTCATCCGGAAAACCGAGCCGAAACCCATACGCATCTTCTTGCAGGACGGCAAGAACGATCACATCGTTCCTGCCGAGCCTTACGGCACGTATTTCGCGGGAAGCTGGCCAATTAATAATCAGGTGATGTACGAAGCCTTCGAATCCACGGGTTACGACGCCAAGCTGGTTATGGGCGACGGAGGCCACGACATAGAACAAACCGCAGCCATCCTGCCGGAGGCCCTCCGCTGGTTGTGGCGGGATTACCCGGACCCCATCGTTGTCCATGAGCCCGCGGCAATAAATCAGCCAGGATGGGATCCTCGCGGTAAGGTTTATTCCGCCGTGTCAGTCGATAAGCCGTGGCAACAGATCGGCGAAGCCTACGGCTCCGTGGCAAGCCCCACCGGCGATAAAGACGGCAATGTTTTCTTCTCCGACCCGTCCGCAAGTCGCATTTACAGGGCGGACCCCAACGGCAGCGTGGCTCTATTCAAGGATCACTCGATGGGGGCCAGAGCGCTCAGAGTCGGGCCCGACGGCCGGCTTTACGCATCCCAACCCGCTGTCAAGCGCATCGTGGTTTACGGTCGTGGTGGCGAAGAAAAGGTTCTCGCCCGGAACCTCGATGCCAACGACATCGCGATCACGGCTCAGGCTACTCTCTACTTCGTTGACGCCGTCCACCGAATGGTCGGCTACATCGATGCAAAACGGCGAATGCGCATCGTCTATAAAGGAGGAGAAATCGCGCTCCCATCAGGCGTGGCTCTTTCTCCGGACCAGGCCATGCTGATCGTGACCGATGGGCAAGCTAGATTTAGCTGGTCATTTCAGATCGCGGCAGACGGTTCGCTCATCCATGGTGAGCCCTTCTATCGTCTGGAGATGCCTGAAGCGGGATGGATGAGTGGCGTGCAGGGAGTAGTTGAAGATTCCACCGGTCAGGTTTATTTCGCGACTCCCCTTGGTATTCAATTCTGTGAAGCAAATGGCCGAGTCGCCGGTATCCTGAATCCTCCCGAGCACGGAGCCATTTCCGGCCTCGCTTTCGCTGGCAAGAATCTGGACTGGCTCTATGTAGCCGAAGGCGGCAAACTCTTTCGCCGATCGGTCAAAGTTACAGGAGCGGCGGTTGGCGCTCCAGCGAAGCCGCCCCAACCTCCGCTGTGAGAGCATGACCTTCCCGGTGCTTTGTCAGCCGCCACTTATTGGACGCAAGCTGGACCCATATTCTCATTTTACCCATCTTCGGCGGCTAGCTCGTCCAGCAGGGTCGCCGCCTTCGTCAAGTTGTCAACCCCGAAGACCATCAGCGCTAGCGTCGAGTTTGGCTCCAGTCCGCAGTAGCTGTAGTCAATGTTGATCTGCTCTTCGCCCAACCGCGAGGCTGCGCGGCCCAACTCACCCGGACGGTGCGCAAGCCTGACTAGGGCGACGTCCGTCTCCTCGAAGATCATGCGCAGGCCGCCCAGCACCGCCTTAGCGCTGGCCGTGTCATCCGCCAGGAATCGGACCAGGCTCTCGCCCTCCTCGACATACGATTGAAACGCAAGGATGTTCACTCCGCGCTCCGCCAGAGCGAGGAAGCACTTCCCCAGGGCGCCAGGTTTGTCTGCGATCGTTACTGTAAACTCCTTTGCCTTCGCCATGTGACTTGACTCCCATCCTTTCCAAAACTCCGACATCCGGTATCGCGGTCTCTAGCAGACGAGTCCAATAATATAGATCGGAATTTCTCTTTGAAAACGGCGAGGAAGAGGAAGGCAGCTTGGCCAGCCCTCAAGCACGTCAATGCCTCGCGTGCCGATGTTGATGGAGTAGGTCGTCCAGATCCTCTCGGGATGGACGTCGTGTGGAATCAAGTCATTCACCTTGTTGTAGGTGAGATAGCCCTTTTCTTTTGCGGCATCATCGAGTTTCGCAATGTCGTCAAGAACCAAGCCGAATCCAGCGCCGTCTTGCGTGAAGCAAAGGCGCTGACTGTCAGCTGTAAGACTGCAACAATCAGGGGCAGGGCAAGACGTGGTCCAGACTGACACCGTTGCGCTTCGGCCGGACCTAAGACAGAGGAAACGGTGAAAACCCTTGTGCCGTCCTCACCCTGCCGACGAAACAACAGGATAGTCCCGGTGCGAGCACGGCGCAACGGAGCTTTCCCCGGGTGTAGTTTTCTAAACGGCCCCCTCACACCAGCGATCAGAGGGCAAGCCTGCCATCGTCACTCGTAAGGCACGCGTGCCTTGGACGAACTGATTCCTAGACATGAGGAGTTGCTAAAGGAAACCGATGCCCCGGAAGGCGAAATAGTAAACAATCTCCTGGACGGTAGGCACAGCAAACCTATCTCAAGTTCGACAGCAGATTCGGCGACCTCATCCGGGACGCGATGCAGATTATCGGTCGTAAGAATCTGTTTCTTCGCAGGCTAGTGGTTTGAGCACGGTCCTAATCTGGCCAGGGGCATTTTCGCCATGCCCCACTGCTGAATCGGACACCAACGGGACACCTGGCCGACCTGCGGTCTTGGTCAATTCCAATGTTCATCTTGGCAGAGCTGTTTAGATTAAAGGACTGGCGGAGAGGGGGGATTCTCATCGCTCACCTTTTCGTTTTCCAACGAATAGCGTGAAAACTGCGGTCACAACCTGTAGTTATGCGGTTGTCCCGCATTTCAGCATTACAGCCAACCACAGTCTCCTACACGCCTCCGCAGTCCCAAAAGTGCTCGGCTTCTGTAAAAAATGTAAAACGGATCGGGTGGACCCACCACCTCAATTTGCTGTTCAGGTAGTGCAGCAAGCTCCGTACCGCGTTTGCCGCCAACATCGCTTCGGGCTCATCCAGCAACTCCTGATTCAGATTCGTTGTCGGTAGGTGTGCGGCGTCGTTCCTACTAGACCTCGGAACACCTCGCCGAAGTAACTTTGGCTGCAAAAGCCCAACTGCTGGCTGATTTCTGCGATGGGAACTTCCTTGTCCATCAGCATGTATTGTGCTTTTGCAATTCTGAAACTAGTCAGATAGGTGCAAAAAGTTTGACCTACGTTCATTTTAAAAAATCTCATAAAATGCGAGGAGCTCATCGCACAGGCCCGTGCTGCATCTTGCACCTCAATGTGTTGAGCAAAGTTCTGCTCAAGAAGTTCAAAGACCGGCTGCAAGCGTTGTAGGTTCCTCCGCTCGCGGTCTATCATCTCGAGTGATCCGAAGCAGCTCGCATAGTGCTTGAATAGCAAGAACAACACCATTTTCAAGTAGGTTCTTATTGCCATACGGTTGAGCAGGGTGAGCGCTGGGAGTTCCCGGTAGATCTTTAGAATCAAATCAAAGACCTCTCGTGACAATTTTCGGGACGTGGAGATGACGTGCGGAAAAGTTGAGACCTGGCATAAGAACGGGCTCAAGTAATACTCTTCTTCTCCGGCAGCTTTCCCAGACCGGGCGATTTCGGGCTGGAAATTCATCGACACCAGCTTAACCTCTGCATTTGGCTTGTGTAGAACACGGTGAAAGACGTTAGGCCCAATCACCACCAGATCCCCCGCTTTTACAGGAAGAATACGATCCCGAACCTGGATATTAGTTCTACCGCTGTACATGTAAATAATCTCCAAGAACTCGTGGCGATTCAATCGTACAAGCCTGGACCCTAAAGCTTTTTGAAAACTGACATCAATTGGAAACGACGGGTCGAAGGGGTAGACTCTCACCCCCTCAGCGGTAATCCCAGGTTCGGTAAATCTGTAGATTCCCTTCCAGGGAAAATGCTCACGTTTCATGCTTCTCATCGCCTCCAATCCCCGCGCGACATACCGGCGACACTCACAGAGACAGGAAAAGCCTTCACCAGAAGTGGCTGCAGGCTTTCTGGTTGATGCGAACAGAGCAGACATAGTGGGTTACCGGCCCAACCTCCACAGGCGCGAACCCCTTCACGCCCATTCAGTGTAGGAAACCTGTCGCTTCGCCCAGGAACCGACACTTCGCTATCGGACGCAAGCGCAATTTCATAATTCTCGTAATCGGGCTGACCCGTAAACCATCGGTGTTCCACCATTGCGGTGCGTTTCCATACTAAGCATTCAGTGAGCCTCGGTGTATTCTCAGTTCGGATAGGGCACATCTTTTTTTGTGATGCGGATCCAGTGGTCTGTAAAGGCGTGGTGCATGCCTGGGATTTCGATCTTCGGCATATGACAACTCACGCAGTCAAGCTTGCTTACCATGCACGTGAGTGCGCGGTGGACTTTTTCCGGGTTCCTGCGTGAACTTTGCGAGTGGCAGCGAAGACAGAT
>Ga0209415_10014826_pt1 | contig 12695 bp, 7 predicted proteins | sample PeaSoiSIISIP2007_FD_187696 | JGI IMG/M metagenome (GOLD analysis project Ga0209415, IMG submission 187696) | Peat soil microbial communities from Weissenstadt, Germany - SII-SIP-2007 (SPAdes) (version 2) | ecosystem: Environmental > Terrestrial > Soil > Wetlands > Peat | place: Germany...
GATGCGGAAAACCGCACGTCCGGTGGTGTGGGAGGGTGCCGGGGCGCAATCCCCGTCACCCGACCCGATCCAAGCAACTCAGAATCGGTGGGCAGTAAGATTTGCCCCAAAGTTGCCGTCGTTCCTTTCGTGAAGCGTTCCTGCAATCGAGAAATTCCGGTAAGTCGTTCGGTTTCTTGTCAGACGTTGATTGGCGGTCCGGAGCGCTGTGTCTGGGAAGCAACATCTTGAGGACGTTTTGACGCGGAGAGGCGGCAACATATGACAAATCTCGCAAGTTTACGGGCGGCGGTATCGAGCGCCGCAACGACGGTGGTTGGCCATTGGGAGTGGCAGCCGCCTGCGTGGCTCGCGTGGATTGGCCGCGGGCTGGCGCAAGGGTGGCGCTATCTGGTGGCGGACATCAAACGCGCCGCAGTCCTCCTGCTGGTGCTGATCGCAGCGGTTGGCGGCTGGGTCTGGTACGCAAGCCGGCTGGTGCCGCACTATGTCACTTACACCGTTGCCGCACCCGGACTTACCGAGTACGACGAAAAGGGGATCTATTCCATCAAGCCACTGACTGTGGAATTCAACGAGTCCGCGGCTCCCTTGCAGCAGGTAGACAAGACGATCGCCGCCGGCATCGACATTTCTCCGAAGATGGCCGGCGCCTGGCTTTGGGCGGGCGATAAGAACCTCGTGTTCACGCCGAAGAACGACTGGCCAGTGGACAAGGCCTTCACCGTGTCGTTCGCGAAGAAGGGATTCTTCGCCCGGGGAGTGCTGCTCGAAGACTACAGCTTCGATTTCCGGAGCCAGCCTTTTTCGGCAAAGATCGCGGAAAGCCAGTTTTACCAGGACCCTCGCGATCCCAATCTCAAGAAGCTGGTGGCCACCGTGCAATTCACCCATCCGGTGGATGCCGGCCAGTTCGAGCAAAGGGTGTCACTCGTGCTGGCCAAGGACGCCCAATACCTCGGATTGAAGCCCGACAGCCGGAGCTACACCGTGGTTTACGACAGGTTCAAGCTGGCGGCCATCGTACACTCGGCGGCCCTGGCGATGCCGCGCGACGATACGCCCATCACCCTGCGAGTGGATAAAGGCGTTCGAGCGGCGCGCGGAGGGAACGAGACGAAGGATCGTCTGGAAGCCGTGGTCACCATTCCCGGTCGCTCCAGCCTGCGCTTCTCGGGATTGCGCATGACCCTGGTGGACAACGCCCGCTATGAGCCCGAGCAGATTCTCATGATGACCAGCTCGTCGCCGGTGGCGGAGAGGGCGCTCGCGGGAAAGGTCACCGCGTTCCTGTTGCCGGTACGCCATCCCAAGCAACGGAAAGAAGACCCGAATCCGTACGCCTGGAACGATGAAAGCCAGGTCGGCAAGGAGATCCTGGCGCTCTCTCAGCCCGTACCGCTGAGCTACATGTCGTCGGAGGAGGGCGGAGACACCGTGCACGGGTTCAGATTCAAGGCTCCCGTGGGCCGCTATCTATATGTTGTGGTCCCCGAGAATGTGGAAGGGATCGGCGGGTACATTTCCGGCAAACCCTACGCCGCCACGTTTCAGGTGGAGCCATACCGCCAGGCCCTGACCTTCCTGGGGAACGGCGCGCTGTTGTCGTTATCGGGAGACAAGAAGGTGGGATTTCTGGTGCGCGATGTGGATCACGTGGAGATCGAGATCGGCCGCGTGCTGCCCAACCAGTTGCAGCACATCGCGCCCATGATGTGGGATTTCAGCAAGCCGCGAGTGTACCCATGGCTAGTGGACCAGGTGGAGGAGCGCTTCCTCGAAGTCCGGGACTACACCGACAAACAGCCGGGAAAGCCGACCTACGAGAGCATCGATCTCGGTCGGTATTTGCAGAGTAAGACCTCGACCAATCACGGCCTGTTCCTGTTGCGGATTCGATCGGTCATTCCGGCGCCGAAGAATGCGGCGGAGGACAACGGCGATCCAGAGGAAAACCGAGGCAACGGCATCGAGGACACGCGGCTGATCCTGATCACCGATCTCGGGTTCATCGTGAAGCAGGCGAAGGACGGCAGCCGCGACGTGTTCGTGCAGTCGATCCACAGCGGCGTGCCGGTGGACGGCGCGCGCATCGAAGTCATCGGGCGCAACGGACAGGCGGTGGCTGCCGCGACCACCGAGAATGGCGGCCGCGCGAAGCTCCCGAAGTTCGGCCCATGGAAGCGCGAGAAGATCCCGCTGATGATCCTGGCGGAGAAGGATGCGGACTTCTCCTTCATGCCTTTCCAGACACAGGGCCGCAATTTGGATCTCTCGCGGTTCGATACGGGCGGGATCGAGAATGAGAAATCGGCGCAACAATTGTCGGCCTATTTGTTCTCGGATCGCGGAATCTACCGTCCGGGAGAAACCACGCATCTGGGGCTGATCGCGCGCACGGCGGACTGGAAGTCATCGCTGGCCGGACTGCCGATCGAGGTGGAAATCACGGACTCGCGAGGCGCGGTGGTCAGCCGCGATGCGCTGAAGCTGTCGGCCACGGCTTTCGAGGAGATCGCCTTTACCAGCCAGCTCGCCGCGCCGGTTGGCACGTACGAGGCAACGGCGTTTCTGGTGAAGAGCGAGAAGACCCGCGAAATCCTGGGCAGCACGTCGTTCAAGGTGCAGGAGTTCGAGCCGGATCGCATGAAGATACGGCTGGATCTCAGCGACAGGGCGGTGGAGGGATGGCTGACGCCGGACGAGGTGAAGCCTCGCGCGGTGGTGGCGCACCTGTTTGGAGAGCCGGCCACGGGGCGGCGCGTGGAAGCGGAAATGAGCCTCACCGCGGCGCTGCCCGTATTCGCGCGGTACCCGGAGTATCGTTTCCAGGTGGGCGAGCAGTTGACTGAGCCGTTTCACGAGAGCCTGCCCGAGACGGTCACCGACGACAAAGGCATCGCCACGTTCACGCCCGACCTCGGGCGGTTCACGGGCCGGGCCTACCGCTTGAGCCTGCTGGCCCGCGCCTTCGAAGCGGAAGGCGGCCGCAACGTGGCGGCGCAGAGCAGCGCGATTGTCTCGAACGCGGCGTACCTGATCGGGGTCAAGCCGGATGGCGATTTGACGTTCGTCAAGCGCGGCAGCGCGAGGGCGGCGCACTGGCTGGCGGTCAACCAACAGCTTGCCCCGGTGGCGGCGGACGGGTTGACGCTCGAATGGGTGCAGCGCAAATACGTTTCCGTGCTGACGCAGCAGAGCAACCAGACCTATAAATATGTCTCGCGGCGGAAGGAGATTCTGCGCGATAGCCGGAAGGTGCGCATCGCGGCGGGCGGCAGCAACCTGCCGCTGCCCACCGAGGAGCCGGGAGATTTTGTCCTGAAGCTGCGGAATGCGGCCGGCACGGAGTTGAACACGCTGAGTTACAGCGTGGCGGGCGAGGCGAATCTATCGAAATCGCTGGATCGCGATGCCGAGCTGCAGATCCAGCTCGATAAGCCGGCCTACGCGGGCGGCGACACGATCGAGATCAGCATTCGCGCGCCGTACATAGGGGCCGGGCTGATTACCATCGACCGCGACCGCGTGATCCAACACCAGTGGTTCAAGACGTCCACCACCAGCTCGGTGCAACGGGTTCAGTTGCCCAGGGATTTCGAAGGCAATGGCTACGTCAGCGTGCAGTTCCTGCGCGATCCATCCTCGGATGAGATCTTCATTAGCCCGCTGTCGTACGGGGTGGCGGCATTCTCCGCCAGTCTGGACGCCCGTAAGCAGCCGCTTACGCTGAATGTGCCGCGCGAGATCAGGCCCGGCACGACCCTGACGATGCAGGTGACCCCGGCCGAGGCTTCGCGCGTGGCGCTGCTGGCGGTGGATGAAGGCATCCTGCAGGTGGCGCGATATAAGAATCCGGACCCGCTGGCTTTCTTCTTTCAGAAGCGGATGCTGGAGGTGCAAACCACCCAGATCCTCGATTTGATTCTGCCGGAGTTCAAGCAATTCCTGGCGCTGGCCGCGCCGGGCGGCGATGCCGATGGCGGCTTCTCGAGGCATCTGAACCCGTTCGCCAAAAAGCGCAAGCCGCCGGTGGCGTACTGGTCGGGGCTGGTGGATGTGGGCCCGGAGGGACACCAGTTCCGCTACGCCGTGCCCGACTACTTCAATGGGAAGCTGCGCATCGTCGCGATCGCCGTGAGTCCGCGGCGCGTGGGCACCGCTGAGGGCGCGACCGAAGTGAAGGGCAGTTTCATCCTGACGCCGAACGTCCCCACGATGGTATCGCCGGGCGACGAGTTCACGGTCAGCGTAGGGGTGTTCAACAACACGGTGGGCGGGAATGGGTCGATTCGCCTGGAGGCGCAGGTGACCTCGGCTCTGTCGCCTTCCGGACCATCCACGGTGGATCTTCAGGTGGCCGATAAGAGAGAAGCCGCGGGCGAGTTCCGTTTCAAGGCCAATGCGGTGCTTGGCCCGGCCGCGTTGAAGTTCGTCGCGCGCAGGGGCGGGTCGGAGGCGCATATCGAAGAGAACGTGGGCGTGCGGCCGGCGGTGGCGTATCGCACGCAACTCACGCTGGGCCGCTTCGAGGGCGCCACGTCGGCGGTCCCGCTGACGCGCGACATGTACGTCGAGAAGCGGAAGGTGGAAGCGGCGGTGTCCTCGGTGCCGTTGGTGTGGGGACAGGGACTGGTTGCGTGGCTCGACGATTACCCCTATCTCTGCACGGAGCAACTGGTGAGCAAGGGAATGGCGTCGGTGCTGCTGGCGTCTCGGCCCGAATTCGGCTCCGTGCGGAATCGCTCCGGTGCGTCGCCGGCGGACGCGTATTCGGTGTTGCAGAGCCGGCAGAACGATTCGGGCGGATTTGGCTTGTGGGCCTCATCGCCCGAGACGGCGGAATTCCCGACGGTCTACGCGGCCCAATTCCTGTTGGAAGCGAAAGAACGCGGGCAGAAGATTCCACCGGCGCTGCTCACCGGTCTGGACGATTGGCTGGCGCGCTTCGCTTCCACGCCTGCGCCGAGTTTGGCGGATGGGCGGTGGCGCGCTTACGCGGTGTATCTCCTGGCGCGGCAGGGAATCAAGCCGGCGAGTGCGCTCTCGAATGTGGAGCAGGAGCTGTCGCACCGGTATGCGCAAACCTGGCCTGGCGATCTCTCGGCGGGCTGGCTGGCCGCCACGTACCGGCTGATGCAGCGCAATGCCGATGCGGAACGAATCATCGCCAAGGTGCCGTGGTCTCGGCAAAAGCGCGATTTGGGAGAGGAGATCTACTACGACCCCGTGGTGCATGACGCGCAACTGCTCTACATACTCGCGCGGCACTTTCCCACGCGGCTGAGCGGGGTTCCCGCGACCGTGCTCGAAGATCTGGGCAGCGCGGCGAGCGGCAACCGGATCGATTCGCTTTCGGCGGCGTGGACTCTGCTGGCGCTGGACGCTTATGCGAAGGCGGCGGGGGACGCGGGAAAACTGAGAATCGCGGAGATCGGAAAGGACGGCCGCGAACACGCCTTGCCTGTGCCGGCGGGCGCGGCGCCGAGGGCCGATCTTTCCGCGAACGCCGCCAAGGTGCAGTTCAGCAAGGAGGGAGCGCTGGCGGCTTATTACTCGGTCAATGAGTCGGGCTTCGATCGCAATGCGCCGGCTGCGGCGGTTAATCAGGGGATCGAGGTGATCCACGAATTTCTGGATCTGCGCGGCAACCCGGTGGCGACGGTGAAGGTGGGCGAGGAGTTCCTGGTGCGCGTGCGGCTGCGATCCACCAAGCGCGATCGCGTGCCGCAGATCGCCGTGGTGGACCTGCTGCCGGGAGGAACGGAGGCCGTTCTCGAATTGCGTCCTCCGGCGGATAGCAGCGCTCCGGGCCAGGATCCGGCGGCTGTGCGGCAACAGGCCCGCACTTCGGGGCTGCCGATCGGCCTGCCCGACAAATCCAACTGGGTGCCGCAGCACGCCGACGTGCGTGACGATCGGCTGGTGTTGTATGGCGACGTCGGCAAGGATGCCGCCACATTCGTTTACCGCGTGAGGGCGACCAATGCGGGCGTGTTCCAGGCGCCTCCGGCTTTTGCCGAGGGGTTGTATGACCCGAAGACCAACGGCGTCAGTCTGGCCGGAAAGCTGGAGATTGTGAAGCCATGAAGAACCCCGCCAAGGCCGGGCTAAAAGCCCGGTGGGGCCGACTGCCAGTCGGCCCGCAGGCTGCCAGCCTGCCCCACAAGGCCTGGGTAGCCATAGCTGCGGTCGCCGCCATTCTCGCACTGTTGCGGATGTGGCCGCACGCTCCGCTGGCGGAACGCGTGCCGCTCTCCACCGCCGTGTGGTCGGCGGACGGTGAGTTGCTTCGCGTGACGCTGGCGTCCGACGATCAATACCGGTTGTGGACACCGCTGTCGCAGATGTCGCCGGTTCTGGTGGAGGCGTTCCTGCTGAAAGAGGACCGCTGGTTTTACTGGCATCCCGGCGTCAACCCGGCGGCCCTCTCGCGCGCCGGTCTCCGGACGTACCGCGGCGCGGGACGGCAGGGCGGCTCCACCATATCGATGCAACTGGCGCGGATGCTTTACGGCCTGAAAACCAGAACCGCGACCGGCAAGCTCCGGCAGATCGCGGCCGCGCTTTGGCTGGAGGCCCGATATTCGAAGCACGATTTGCTGGAAGCGTATCTGAACCTGGCGCCGTTCGGCGGCAACGTTCAGGGCGCGGGCGCAGCGAGCCGGATCTTCTTCGGCAAGCCGCCGGACCGCGTGAGCCTGGGGGAAGCGGTGACGCTGGCGGTCATTCCGCAGAGCCCCGCGGCTCGCACCCGAGATGGCTTCCAGCAGGAGAAGCTGCTGAAGGCTCGCGCGCAACTCGCGGCGTTGTGGCTGGCGCGCCATCGCGCGGACGACGCGGAACGGCGGCAGTTGGAATCGCCCATCGGCGCCCGGCCCGAGTTCGCCATGCCGTGGCTGGCGCCGCACTTTGTGGATGCGCTGTTGGCTGCCCGGCCGGGCCGGCCTCCGCGCATCGACACCACGCTCGATGCCGGTCTGCAGAGGGTGGTGGAGCGCCAGATCCAGCGGTACATCGACGAATATGGCGACCGCGGAATCCGCAATGCGGCCGCGCTGCTGCTGGATTCCCGCGAGATGTCCGTGAAGGCGTGGGTGGGGTCGGCCGACTACTGGAACCAGGCGATCGATGGCCAGGTGGATGGCATCCTGGCGAAGCGCTCTCCGGGGTCCGCTCTCAAGCCCTTCATCTACGCCATGGCGCTGGACCAGGGCGTGTTGCATCCGCGGACCATCCTGCGCGATTCGCCCACGTCGTTCGGCCCATTCACTCCGGAGAATTTCGACGGCCGTTTTTTCGGGCCCATCCCCGCCGAGGAGGCGTTGATCCGCAGCCGCAACGTACCGGCGGTGTGGGTAGCGGAGCAGCTCAAGCAGCCGAGCCTCTACGGATTTCTGCAAAGCGCCGGCATCAGCCGCCTGAAGCCGGAGTCGTACTACGGGCTGGCGCTGGCGCTGGGCGGGGGCGAGGTCACCATGGAGGAACTCGCGGGACTCTACGGGATGCTGGCGAACCAGGGCGTGCTGCGGCCGGTGCGCGTGGCGCCATCGCCGGCGGCGCGTCCAACGGACGATGGCGCGCGGATGCTCAGCCCGGAGGCCGCGTTTATTACGCTGGACATGCTGCGCCGCAATCCGCGGCCCGATGACGATGGCGCGCCGGCGGCTCGCAACCGTTGGCCGGTGGAGTGGAAGACCGGCACTTCGTGGGGATTTCGCGATGCGTGGTCGGCGGGCGTGGTAGGGCCGTATGTGCTGGTGGTGTGGATCGGCGATTTTTCGGGGAAGGGCAATCCGAGCTTCGTGGGCATCGATGCGGCCGCGCCGCTGTTCTTCCGCATCGCCGATGCGGTGAACTTCGCGCGTGTTAAGGAGCCGGCGCCGGAGTTGACGCCCCCGCCCGGGGTCAGCAAGGTCGCGGTCTGCGCCGAGAGCGGCGACCTGCCCAACGCGTGGTGCCCGCACACTGTGGAGACGTGGTACATCCCCGGCAAGTCTCCCATCCGGGTCAGCCAATTGCACCGCGCGGTGGCCATCGATATTGCGACCGGACGCCCGGCCTGCCCGCCTTATGCTCCCGGTGCGACTCGCCTCGAAGTATTCGAGTTTTGGAGCTCCGACATGCTGAAGCTGTTTCGCGAGGCGGGAATGCCCCGCCGCATGCCGCCGCCGCTGCCGGCCTGCACGGTGGAAGATAGCGCGGAGACGCCGCGCATCGCGTCTCCTCTGTTGGGTGTCACTTATACGTTACGCCGTTCGCGGCCCGATGGTGTCATTGCGCTGGAGGCCAACGCCGCGGCGGATGTGCAGAATGTGTTCTGGTTTGACGGCGGCGCGCTGATCGGGAAGCTCCCGGTTCGCGCGGGGGCGTTGGCGTGGCGTCCCACGGTGGATGGAGCGCATCTGATTCGCGTGATCGACGACCACGGGCGCGCGGCGGAGCGCGACGTTCAGTTGCAGTTTGCGCCGTGAGGGTAGATTCTTAGGGTTTCGGGCCTGCTCAGGTTCCCCGAGGTGAGGGCGCTGCTTCGAAGCGCCCGCGTTACCCGGAGAGAATGATCATCGCCGCCTGGCGGGGCGTGTTCATGCGACGGGTTGACGGCCTCCCAAAGGGGAAGCACCGAGTACCACACCCGGCGTAAATCCTGTATGTCCACGAATGCATCGGAATACCGATAGCCCTGCTCTTCCAGTTTTCGGCTCGCCCAGAGATACTCGCAGCCAACCTGCCATAAAAGCGTGCCATCGGTCAGTGAGCCAATCAGTTCGGCGGCCGTCCTCTGCTTATCCGGGTGGCGCGAATCGTGGGCGTAGAAGAGAATATTGGTGTCAACCGCGGTCATGCATCTCGTCCCTACTGAAGCGGCGTGAGTCAGGGGGTAGGGGATTGCGCTTCATGCGCTCCACCACCGACTGCAGTACGGCGGCTCGCTCCTCGGGAGCGGTCACTTCGGGCGGGAGTGCCATGCCCTCACGTTCCCCATGCTGAACCATGAGGACAACCTTCGCCCCCTCAGGGAGATCACAAGGAGTCTCGGGAATGAAGCTCCCCTGTTCATAAACGGCTTTCACAATCTGAGGCATGTCTGCTCTCACTCTCCAGTATGGGCTGCACCAGGCGTTGGGCACAACTCCGCGTTCTGAATTCCGATGCTGCTGCGGCGATATGCGGGCCTGAACGCCCTGATTGTCGGGGCTGCTCGCCAGCATTGTCCGTCTCCGCTTTACCGGCACCCGCAGAATAACACGCACTCCTCACAGGCTCCGGCAAAAGGGGATGTTTCTACTTTGCCAGAATGGGGACGTTTCTATTTTGCCTTGCGCGTTCAGTAGCAGTTTGCGCCATGACGGAGTAGATTCTCAGGGTTTTCAGGAGGACTTCGCCCGCGAGGTGGCGCGCGTGGGCCGCGGCTACTGGGTGCAGACGCCCAATGGGGGTTTCCGGTGGAGCAGCACGTGCTGACGCCGTTCATTCACTGGCCGCCGATATCGTGGCATCGGCCGATCGTGCCGCGCTGCAACCTGTGGAGCCTGCTGGTGCGAGTGACGCCCGACCGGCGGCAGTTCTGCATCCAGCACTATCTGAGCGACGTGCGGCTGCTCAGCTTCGGCGAAGTGCGCGCGCTGTTCCCGGGCGCTCGCGTCATTCGGGAGTGCTTCTGCGAGATCGCCAAGTCGCTGGTGGCGATGAAGGCGCCGTGAGGAGGGTCGCGATGAGCACGGTCATTGGGCCCGCTCGAAGTTGAAGCTCTCCTGCACGGGCACCGCCAGCGCCGTCCCCGCTTTTTCCACCGCCTGTAACATGCGCAGGAGAAGCTCCTGCTGGAGCGCGAGAAACTCGTCGTAATCGACGGTCTTGATGTATGCGGCCACCTCCACATCCAGCGAATACGGGCCTACGCCGACGAAGCGGACGGGAAGGTTGCCGGTCTCAGCCTTGGGATGGGCCTTCAGAAGCTCGCGCACCGAAGAGAGTACATCGAGGAGTTGGCCGGAGGTGGTATCGCGGCGCAGGTTGAGGGTGGGGTGAAACCAGATCTTGTCGCGGCGCGAAATATTCTCGAGGGCCATGGAAGCGAACTGGCTGTTGGGGATGCTGATCACGGTGCGGTCGGCGGTGCGGATGAGGGTGGAGCGCAGGCCGATGTGCATGACGGTGCCGGTCTCGTTTCCGAAGCGGCAGACGTCGCCGACCAGGACGGGACGGTCGCCGATCACGGAGATGCCGCCGAAGAGATTCTCGATGGTCTTCTGCGCCGCCAGGGCGACGGCCAGTCCGCCCACGCCGAGTCCCGCCAGAATGGTGGAAGTGTTGTAGCCCCACGCACTGACGACGGTGAGAATGGCGAACAGGAAGAGAGAGAGCCTGAGGATCTGCCGGCCGAGAGGAAGCACGGAATAACTGACGCCGTGCAGGCGCGGATCGAGACGGCTGCGCCAGCGTTCGGCAAACAGATCCACCATCACGGCGCCCGCCCACGCCAGGCCCAAGGCGAGCATCATGGCCAGCGCGCGCTCGATGAATACGCGCGACAACGTGGCGGGCGGCGCGAGCTCCAGCGCGGCCCGAAATCCCGCTACCGCCAGCAACACCCGCAAGGGACCTCTCAGCGCCGGTGCATCCCAAACGGGCCGCACTGCCGCTAACAGCCCCACCGCCAGGAGGCGCGTCAACACCGAGAGCACCAACGCCATGAGGATCAGCGCGATCCAACGCCATGCGGGCGTGTCGAGGATCTCAAACGTCACCAGGGACTGAGGAAGCTTTTTCTCGAACGCCGTTTCCTCCACGAGTTTGTGCGCGATCGGGATCAGCGTGAGGCTGTCGGAGGCCACCAGCCAGACTTGGAATCCGGGCCTCAGCTCCACGCGCTCCAATTGCAATTCCACGGTCTGACCATCCACGCGGAAGGTGTCCAGATGCTCGCGCGCCGCGGAAAGGGCGTCCGCGGTATCCCCTTCGGGATCCCGGCTGAGCATGGTGATATCGAAGGGGGTGTCGTCGAGCAGGTCTTCGAGCTGGGCTGCGAGCTCGGGACCTTGCTTGGCCCTGTCGGCGGGTGGCATGCGGCGCAGGTCCAGGTAGTGAGCCGCCTTGGAATAATCGCGCGCGTGGCAGGATTCCAGAAACTGGAAGACGGCCTCCTGCGGCGTAGTCCGCCCCAGCGGATCCTTGGTTTCCGGAGTGGGCGTCTGGGCGCGCAACACACCGGCGAGCGAAATGAGTACGACCAGCGTGACGGCGCGCGGTTTTGGCCGGCGGCGCGCGAATGACGGCTTGAAATCTGCGTGCACCTCTCTAGTTTCGCCCGAAACAAGGAGCAGTTGCTATGAAGGCGGCGGAACCGCGCTGCAGGTTTCGTGCGGCGGCATACGCGATCGAAATGCTCGTAGACACTCTACACAAAATTTAGTAGAATGCCTACACAATGCATTCAGAGCCGCCATCCCGCGTCGAGCTGCTGCAAGGCACGCTCGACCTTCTTATCCTCCGCACCCTGCTGGCCGGACCGGCCCACGGCCACGCCATCGCCAAACACATTCAGCGGACGTCGGAAGAACTGCTGCAGGTCGAGACCGGGTCGTTGTATCCGGCGCTCCACCGGCTGGAGGCGAAGGGTTGGATCGCGGCTACTTGGGAGCTGTCCGAGAAGGGCAAGCGGGCGCGCTACTACCGCCTCAAGCCGCTTGGACGGAAACAGCTCGCGGCCGAACAATCGAAATGGGAGGCGTTCTCCCGCGCCATGGGATTGATCTTGAAGCCAGCCGATCAGGAGGGGCAATGAACTCGTTCTTTCGCAAATTGCGTTGGTTGATGGGACGGCGTCACAGGGAAGCGGAGCTGGGCGATGAACTCCGGTTTCATCTGGAGGAGGAAGCGGAGCAGCGCCAGGCAGAGGGGTTGGCGGAGGATCAGGCAAAATGGGCGGCGCGCCGCGAGCTGGGCAACCTCACGCTGGTGGAGGAGAACACCCGATCCATGTGGGGATGGACGATGGTGGAGCAACTCGGCCAGGACCTGCGCTACGCCTTCCGGACCATGGCGGCCAACCGGCTGTTTACGCTGCTGGCTGTCTTGTCGCTGGCGCTGGGAATCGGGGCGAACACGGCGATCTACAGCTTCATGGACTCGATCCTGCTGCGCTCGCTGCCGGTTCGGGATCCCGAGTCGCTGGTGGTTTTGAACTGGCACACCAGGCCGGGCCGGAACTCCGTGATGCGGGGCATGAGCGGCAGCACCTGGGGCGATGACAAGACGGGAACCACGAGCGGTATTTTCCCCTTCCCGGCGTTCGAGCTTTTCCGGAAGAACGACGCCGTCTTTTCGAGCGTGTTCGGACATTTCCGATTCTGGCAAACCAGCAAGCTGAATCTGGCCGTACGAGGGCAGGCCGAGGTTGCCGCCGGCTGGAACGTGTCGGGCGACTATTTTCGCGGACTCGGCATTCCTCCGGCGGCCGGGCGGCTGATCATTCCCGGCGACGACCGGCCGGGAGCCGCGGCCGTGGCGGTGGTGAGCTACGGGTTCAGTCAGAGGCGTTTCGGAGGAGCGGTCAATGCTGCCGGCCAGCCGGTTCTGATCGACAACGTGCCGTTCACGGTGGTGGGGGTGACGCCGCCGGAGTTTTTCGGCGCGGATCCCGCGGCGTCCCCTGATGTCTATCTTCCGATGCACAGCCTGGAATTGCTGGG
>Ga0209415_10014827_pt1 | contig 12695 bp, 13 predicted proteins | sample PeaSoiSIISIP2007_FD_187696 | JGI IMG/M metagenome (GOLD analysis project Ga0209415, IMG submission 187696) | Peat soil microbial communities from Weissenstadt, Germany - SII-SIP-2007 (SPAdes) (version 2) | ecosystem: Environmental > Terrestrial > Soil > Wetlands > Peat | place: Germany...
CCTGAGTGCCAAAGCCGTCGAGCGGGCTGCCGACTGGAAGTCGGCGATACGGCAGACTGGAAGTCTGCGCTACGCTGTCTGGCCATCAGGCGATTCCACTTCCATGGCGGTCACCAGGGCCAGGTCCACAATTCGGAAATGCTCCCCTCCCGTGCTCACGACCGCCGTGCGGCCGCCTTGGGTCAGGAGCATGAACTCCGGGTGGGGCACCGGAATCAAGGAGCCATCGGTCAAGCGCAAGGAGAATTTCTTGAACGGCCGTTCGTGCAAGGCGTTATAGACAGCTTCTCGCGTCATGCGGGCAGTGTGCCTCCTGCGGACGGCTGTCGCAAGTCGCCGCCTGGGGACGAAGCCGTCCCCACCCCTTTTATGGATTGGCCCGGTGCGGCAACGAGGATTTTTTGCGGCGCCTGCCGCGCACGGTTTCAATCGTCTTGGGGCGCGGTTTGGGCACCAGAATAATGGGGCAGCCTTCGTATCCAAAGGCGCGGCGCATCTGGCCGGCGAGGTGCTTCTTATACTGCTCGGAGAAGAGCTCATCGCGGTTGACGAAGAGCAGAAAAGTAGGGGGCGCGCGCCGGACCTGTGCGGCGTAGAAGAATTTCAATCGGTGGCCCAGGGCGCTGACCGGCTGCCGGCGCTCGACGGCCTCCTGCAACGCGCGGTTGAGGATGGCCGTGGGAATCTTCTGCTGCAACTGTGCCGCCACGTAGCGCACCGCCTCGAGCAGACGGTCCAGATGAAAGCCGGATTTGGCGGAAGTGAAGATCACCGGGGCGTAGTCGAGGAAGAACAGGTGTTCCTGCACCCAGGCGCCGAACTCGGCGAGAGTGGTCATCACTTTAGGGCCGCGCGTGCGAGCTTTGCTCTGCCGGCGCTGCACCTCCTCCTGGCGCGCCTCGAGGACCCCTTCCTCCACCAGGTCCCACTTGTTCACGACCAGGATGCAGGCCTTGCGCTCCTGGACAATTTTGTCCGCCACCTTTTTGTCCTGCTCGGTGATGCCGCTCTCGGCATCCAGCACGAGGATGGCGATGTCACATCGGGCGATCGAGTCTTCCGCCCGCTTGAGGCTGAAGAACTCGATCGAATCGTCAACGCGCCGCGCCTTGCGCATGCCCGCAGTGTCGATCAGCACCCAGGACTGCCGCACGCCCTCGGTCTGGACCTCGAAAGGCACGTCCACCGCGTCCCGAGTCGTGCCCGGAATGGGGGTGACGACGACGCGGTCGGACTGAGTGAGCGCGTTGATGATCGAGGACTTGCCCACGTTAGGCCGGCCGACAATGGCCAGCCTCAGCGGCGCCTCGGGCGTCCCGCGCGGCGCCTCCTCCTTGCGCCCAAGCCCGGGTTCACTTTCGGCGCCCGCGCCGCGCCCGGCCTCCTCCGGCGCCGGTTCCGCTTTCGGCAACCAGGCCACCGCCGCCTCGAGCAGCGGTTGGACCCCGCCGCCGTGAATGGCGCTGACCGGAAAGACTTGCGCGAAGCCCAGTTCGGCAAATTCCACCGCCTCGGCTTCCACGCGGTCAGTGTCCACCTTGTTCACCGCCACCAGAATGGGTTTGCCGCTCCGGCGCAGACGCTCGGCGACCTCCCGGTCCAGCGGCACCACACCCTCCTGCACGTTGCAGACCAGGATAATGGCGTGGGCCGCCTCGATGGCGAGCTCCGCCTGGGCCAGCGCCGCCTGGACGATGACATCCTGCGCCTTCTCGCCGCGCACCAGTCCGAGGCCTCCGGTATCAACGAGCGTAAAGGGCCGCCCGGCCCATTCGGCCTCGGCGGTAATGCGGTCCCGCGTGACCCCAGGCTCATCATGGACGATCGCGATGCGCCGGCCGACGATGCGGTTGAACAAGGCGGACTTGCCGACATTGGGTCGGCCGACGATGGCAATCAAGCCTGGCATAAGGAGAGGATGCACCAGCCGTGGCGCCGGCGAAAGGAGAAGATGAGCGAGCTGCAAATGTATCGCCATGTTCGTGAAGCCGAGTTAAGGTGGGGCCATGGAATCGTTGCACGCTCCCTGGCGAATCGAGTACATCCTGGCGCCTAAACCCGCCTTGGACCAGAGCCTGTTTACCCGCATCGCACAATCCACCGACGACGAGGCCAACTACGTCATCGCGCGCGACCGCACCTGTTACGCCTTGCTCAATACTTATCCTTACACCGGCGGGCACCTGATGGTCGTGCCCTACAAGCAAACCGCCGAGTTGAACGATTTGACGGACGAGGAGTTGAGCGACCTCTTTAAATTGACGCGGCGTTGCCAGAATGCCCTCACCAAGGTCATGCGGCCGGGCGGCTTTAACATCGGGCTGAATCTGGGCCGTGTAGCCGGCGCCGGCATCATGGACCATCTGCACGTGCATGTGGTGCCCCGCTGGCTGGGCGACACGAACTTCATGCCGGTGCTGGCGGGCACGGGCGTTGTGCCGCAAGCCCTGCGCGACCTGGCAGCCCAGTTGCGCGCCGCCCTCGCAGAGCTTACCTAGTTTCTATGCCAACGGAAACTCTGCACTTTGAGAGCGCCCGGGTCGCGCAGCAGCTCTATAACAACGACCCGTCGAACTTGCAGGCGCTGGACCAGGAACTCGGCGTCAAGGCGACTTCGCGGGAAGGCTGGATCAAGCTCGAGGGCGAAGCCGATGCCTTGGACCGGGCCAAACACCTGTTCCTGCTCTTGCAGGGGTCGCTCGAAGCCGGCGCCGCCCTGCGCAGCCGCGAGTTCGCCCACGCCCTGAACATCGTCAAGCACCAGGGCGTCTCGACGCTCAAGGACATTATCTCCGACCGCATCCAGACCTCCGAAAAAAAACCGACCGTCAGCGCCAAGACGATCGGCCAAAAGAAATACATCGACGCCATTCGGCGGCACGACGTGACCTTCGGGATCGGGCCGGCGGGCACGGGCAAAACCTACCTGGCAGTGGCGCTCGCGCTGGCGGCGCTGCGGGAAGGGGCCGTTTCCCGCATCATCTTGACCCGCCCCGCGGTCGAGGCGGGCGAGGCGCTGGGGTTTCTGCCCGGGGACCTCTACGAAAAGATCATGCCCTACCTGCGGCCGCTGCACGATGCCTTGCACGACATGCTGCCCGCCGAGGACATCCAGAAACACACCGAGCGCGGGATCATCGAGATCGCCCCGCTGGCCTACATGCGCGGCCGCACCCTCAACCAGGCCTTCATCATCCTTGACGAAGCGCAGAACTCGACCTCCGAGCAGATGTTCATGTTCCTCACGCGCCTGGGCCTCGGTTCCAGGGCCGTGGTCACCGGCGACGAAACCCAGATCGATCTCCCTTCCCACAAACTATCCGGCCTGCTCGAGGCGCACCGCGCCCTCAGGCACGTCGAGGGCGTCGCCATCGTCGAATTCACCAAACGCGACGTGGTCCGGCATCCGCTCGTCCAACGGATTATCGCCGCCTACGAAGAGCACCGCGGCCAGGCCCGCTCTCACGGCGAGGAGGCGTGAAAACTGGAAGTCCGAGCCTCACGCTGCACAACCGGCAGCGCGCCCGCCGCCTCGATTTGCCCCTCACGCGCCGGATTACAACCACCCTCCTGCGCGGTTTGATGGAATTGAATGACTTTGACCTCTGCCTTTCGCTGGTTGGGACGGCGGAGATGGCCCGTCTGAACGAGAGATTCCGGCATCAGGCCGGCTCGACCGACGTCCTCTCCTTCGATTACCTGGAAAAGCCAGCGCCGCGTGGTGGCCCGCTACCGCATGGCGCCGCCGATTCCTCCCCGGGTTTGCACGGCGAGATCGTCGTCTGCGTGGATGAGGCCGCCGCGCAGGCCCGCCGCTTCCGCACCACCTGGCAATCCGAACTGGTCCGCTATATCGTCCACGGCATCCTCCACCTGCGCGGCTTCGATGACCGGCGCCCGGACCAGCGCCGCAAGATGAAACGGGCTGAAGACCATCTTCTCCGCCAACTCGCCGACCGCTTCGATCTCACGAGGCTGGGCGGGACGGCGGAGCGTGGAGCTTAGAGCGAACGAATACTTCTCCTTGAAATTCGGATAGCTTGTGGTAATATAGTCGCTATGATGAAAAGACTCCTCTTTTTGGTTGCGTTAACGGCCTTTGCGGTTGCAGCCCAAGCGGGCGACCCGAACACTTGCAGCATGGGCTGCTGTCAGAGCCAAGCCACCAGTGCCCAGGGCTCCTGTTGCGCCAAGGACAAAGGCGCCCAGGCCAAGGCCGCTCGCGGCAACAAGGCCCGCTCGCTAAATATAGCTGCCAAGAAACCCTTGCAGAGCCCCAAGGCGATCTCCTTGGCCTCCTAGCAGTCTGACAGGCTCGAGTTGCTTCGTGGGGGGCTTCGCCGCACGGCACCCTTTGCGTGAGGCATTGCAGCCTCCGAGGCCCCGGCCTCGTTAGCTGAACGGGTTTTCGGTTGCGCAGAAAGGAAAATGCTTCACGTTCCTGGTCGCAACGGTGAGTCCGTATTCCCGCGCGATAGCGCCAATCTGGGTGTCCCGCAGATCAAACTGTTTCCACCAATCCGAGCCGCGCGCCGCTTCCAATTCTGCCGCGTACCGGCCCCATTCCGTGGCGGACGGTCCGTCAAAATCCAGGAAACGGCCTGCGTAATCTTCCATCAAAAACTGAAATGCGGCCTCGACAGCGGCTTTGCGCTTTCCGTGCGCGAGGCGCTCTATCCCGTACCGAATTTCAGCCAGCGTGATCGCACACAGTACGCATTGTCCCCGCCGGGCCTGAAGCCAGGCGACGCACTTGGAGTCCGGGAGGGGCTTCGAGGCTTCCGCAACGACATTGGTGTCGAGAAGATAAGTCATGGGCGAGGCGGGCAAAAGTGGCGCCGTTGTGGGATGTCCAAACCTCTGAGTCGCAGAAGATGGTCAACCAAATCCAATTTCGGGGCGGTCTTGACCGGTCTGAACACGATGGCACCGCTTTTGGTTTCCAGGACGGCAAAGGCGCTGCCGTTGGCAAAGCCGCGCTGGCTCCGGATGCTCTTCGGGACCACGATCTGTCCCTTCTCCGACATGTGGACGATTGTCATAGTAGGAAATTACTACTCGTTGTGGCCCTGTGCAAGCTGGGTTTGAGCCGACCTGCGACGCTCCCGGCGCGGCTCACTTCCCGCAGCAGTGTTTATACTTCTTGCCGCTGCCGCAAGGGCAGGGATCGTTGCGTCCGACTTTCGGGCCGGCGTGGACGGGTCTGGCCTTTTCCATGGCGGCCGCGGCTTCGGTGACCATGTCGCTGTCCCGCTTGCGGGCAGGGCCGCCGCGGGAGGCGGGTGCGCCGGCGGTCTCGGGAGTGCCGGAGGCCGCGGCATCGAACGCGCTGGCAGATTGATGGGTCGTCTGCCGCGGCACGCTGCGGAAGAAGTTCTCGAAGGCCATGAGGCTCGAGGCGCTGCGGAAGATATTGTGGCAGATCTCGGTTTTGATGTTGACCATCAGCTCATCGAAGATCTTGTAGGCCTCGGCTTTATACTCGATGAGGGGATCGCGCTGGCCGTAGCTGCGCAGGCCGATGCTGTAGCGCAGGCTGTCCATCTCGTAGAGGTGCTCCTGCCAGAGCCGGTCAATGGCCGTCAGGATGCTCCAGCGTTCGATCTCCTTGAGCGCGTCCGGGTTTTCGAAGCTCACCTTGAGCTCGTAGGCCTTGCGGACGTTCTCCGAGATGAAGGTGCAAACCGCAAACTGGGCGGCGCTCAGGCCGTCGTAGAGCGAGCCCGGCACCGGCACCTCGTGGCCGGCAAGGGCGGCCTTGCCGATCTCCGCCTCGGGCAGTCCGATCGGGAAATTGAGATTGACCCAGTCTGAGAGCGGGCGGATTTTCCATTCCTGGGGGTCAAACTCGGCGGTGGTGAACTGCTCGACTTTCTGGACGACCACTTCTTCCATGATGTCCATGAGGCGGTCGCGAACCTCGGGGGCCTGGATGATCTCGTTGCGGAAACCATAGATGACCTCGCGCTGCTTGTTCATCACGTCGTCGTACTCGAGCGTGCGCTTGCGAATCTGGAAGTTGTGCTGTTCGACGCGTTTCTGGGCCTGCTGAATCGAACGGTTGAGGAACGGATGCTCGAGTTCCTGGCCTTCCTCGAGCCCCATCTTCTCCATCATCTTCACGATGCGGTCGGAGCCGAACAGCCGCATCAGGTCGTCTTCGAGGGAGATAAAAAAGTGGGATGAGCCGGGGTCGCCTTGGCGGGCGCAACGGCCCCGCAACTGGCGATCGATGCGGCGGGATTCATGACGTTCGGTGCCGATGACGTGCAGGCCGCCGGAGTCCGCCACCCCGGGTCCCAGCTTGATGTCCGTGCCTCGGCCCGCCATGTTCGTGGCGATAGTCACGGCGCTGCGCTGGCCGGCGCGGGCGACGATCTCGGCTTCCTGCTGATGGTACTTGGCGTTGAGGACCGAATGGACGATGCCCTCGCGTTTGAGCATGCGCGAAAGGCTCTCGCTCACCTCGACGGAGATCGTGCCCACGAGAATGGGCCGGCCCTTGGTGTGGACCTCTTTAATCTCCTTCAGGACCGCGTTGAATTTCTCGCGCCGGGTCTTATAGACCGAGTCGTTGGCATCCTTGCGCGCCACCGGGCGGTTGCTGGGAATGACCAGGACGCCCAGCTTGTAGATGTCGAAAAACTCCGAGGCCTCGGTCTCCGCCGTGCCGGTCATGCCGGCCAGCTTTTGGTAGAGCCGAAAATAGTTTTGGATCGTGATGGTGGCCAGCGTCTGGGTTTCGCGCTCGATGGCGACCCCTTCCTTGGCCTCGACCGCCTGGTGCAGCCCGTCGCTCCAGCGCCGGCCGTACATGGGACGCCCCGTGTGCTCGTCCACAATGACGACTTTCCCGTTCTCGATGACGTAATCCACGTCGTTCTCGTAGAGGCAGTAGGCCTTCAGGAGCTGGGAGATGGCATGGATGCGCTGGGCTTTGACCTCGAAGTCCTGCTGGAGCTTGGTCTTGGCCTCGAGCCGTTTGCGGGCGTCCGGCTCGGGGCCGTTGTCGATCTCGTGCAGCGCCACGGCGAGGTCCGGCAGCATGAACGCGTCCGGATCCTTGGGGCTCAGGAAGTTGCGGCCCTTTTCGGTCAGATCGGCCTCGTGGCTTTTTTCGTCGATCGCGAAGAGCAGCTCCTCCTTTTGGGCATACAGTTCGGTCTTCTTCTGGTCGGCGTGGAGCTGCAATTCGGCGTGGTTCATGAGCCGGAGGTTCTCCGGATCCTCGAGCAGCTTCAGCAGGCCGGGCGATTTGGGCTGGCCGAGCTTGACGCGATAGAGGAGCAGTCCCATCTCCCGCTCGAGCCCGTCGCCGGTCTGCGGGGAGGAGCCGTCCTGCGGATGCAGCTTGGCGATGTACCCCTCGGCCTCCGAGAGGAGCCGGTTGCAGAGCCGCTCCTGCGCGCGGTAGAGCGACTCGACCGCCGCCTTGAAAGTCGCGTACTGCTCGTCGAAGGTGACCATGGCCGGGCCGCTGATAATCAACGGCGTGCGGGCCTCATCGATCAGGATCGAGTCCACTTCGTCGACGATGGCGTAATAGTGACCGCGCTGGACCTGGTCCTCTTTGCGTTGCGCCATGCCGTTATCCCGGAGGTAATCGAACCCGAACTCGGCGTTCGTGCCGTAGGCGATGTCGCAGTTGTACTGCGCTCGCCGGACCTCCGGCGATTGGTCGTGGAGGATGCAGCCAACCGTCAGGCCGAGGAACTTATAGATCGCCCCCATCCACTCGCTGTCGCGCGCCGCAAGGTAATCGTTGACCGTGACGACATGGACGCCCCGGCCCGTCAGCGCGTTGAGATAAACCGGCATTGTCGCCACCAGGGTCTTGCCTTCGCCGGTCGCCATTTCGGCGATCCTGCCCGAGTGCAGGGCGTAGGCGCCGATCAACTGCACGTCAAACGGAACCATGTCCCACTTCCAGGCGTGCTCGCGCACGCTGATCTCGGAGCCCAGCAGGCGGCGGCACGCGTTCTTCACCACCGCAAAGGCCTCGGGCAGAATCTCGTTGAGCCGCGCCGCCAGGGCTTCGTTGTCCGTGAGCTTGGACAGCTCCGCTTTCCAGGCCTCGGTCTTTTGCCGCAACGCCTCCTCGGGCTGCCTCTGGAGCTCCGCCTCGAAGGCGTTTATCTTCGCCACCAGCGGGCGCAACCGTTTGACTTCCCGCTCGTTTTTCGAGCCAAATATCTTTTTAAAGAAAAACCAAAACATGACTTTGAAAACTGCCAGACGCTACGAGAATGACGGTGAGGCGTCAAAGACATTAAAACCATAGGCCATAGGCGCGAAAAGACAAGAGTGGCGTCCCCGGAAGACGTAGCGCAGGTTTCCAACCTGCCGTATCACGGATTTCCAATCCGCAGATGCGACCAAGCAGGTACAGCTTGCCGACTGGAAGTCGGCGACACAGCAGGTTGGAAACCTGCGCTACGTAGCCCCCGGCTCCTCCTCACTGGCTAATAGCGGTCATTTCGCGCCGCCGCCCAGTGAACCGGCAATAATGGGTATAACCGGCGTCGAGCGCCGCTTGGACCGCCTCGGCAAAGTGCAGCCCGACCTCTTCCGGTGCGTGGGCGTCGGAGCCGAAGGTGATGGGCACGCCCGCCTCGGCGGCCAATTGCAGCAACCGGCGGTTGGGGTAAATCTCCCGGCAATCTTTGCGCAGGCCGGCGGTGTTCAGTTCCATGGCCACGCCGCTCCTCCTGGCGGCCTCCAAAAAGCGAGTGTAGAGCGGCGTGCAGTCCTGCTTTGGATAGAAGCAGAATTTCTTGCACAGGTCCGCGTGGCCGATGATATCGAACAGGCCGGATTCGGCCGCCATAGCCAGGCGCTCGAAATAAAGGGTCCAGATTTCCAGGGGGTCGTGCTCCTTCCAGGTGGACATCTGGCGCGGGTTGTCAATAGCCCATCCACCCCAAAGATAATGCACCGAGCCAATCAGGTAATCCCAGGAATAGCGCCCGGCCAACTCCCGAATCCAGTCTTCGGTCTCGGGGAGGTAGTCCACCTCAAGGGCGAGCTTGATCTCGAGCCCGGGCTCCGCCCGGCGCGCCGCGGCCACCAAGCTCACATATTCCTCGAGCTCGGCCGCTCTCATGCGCCAGTCATCGAAATCGTCCCGGGGCATGGGACTATGATCGGAGAAGCCAATCTCCCGAAAACCCAGCCTGGCGGCTTGGGCCACCAGCTCGCTCGGCTGCCCCGTGGCATGGCGGCAGAGCGGCGTGTGCATATGGTAATCGGCGGGCCAGATCATGTGCGTGACGGTTTCCCCAGGGCGTCGAGCTGAAAGGAAATAAATCCGAAATCCGAAGCGCCGAAACCCGAAGGAAATCCGAAATCCTCATCCGCTCCCGTGCTCTGTGCGGTCGCCACGTAAGACAGCAGCGACCGTAACCTCAGCATTGAGCGCAAAGCCAAGGCCCGAAAGCTTTGCGATCTCGGCCTTCGGATTTCGACCCTCGGATTTATTTCCGGCTCGACAAAGGTTCCGACTAAGGTTGCGACAAAGGTCCGGATCGGAGCTTTTAGGAGAGGCGCTATAGCCTCTGACACCCTCACGCCCCCCGCTCCCACGTCCCAAGCGGCCTATTGAGCCGGTGGGGCGGCTGCTTTGGCCGCTTCCTGGTTCTGGAATGCCTGCTTAACTTGCCCCATGACCTCGTCGACGACCTGTTTCTGCGCGTCGGTGACGCCAGGCATCCCCTTGATGTCGTCTAACGCCTTCAGCGTATCCAGATACCTGCCGTAACGAATGGTGTAATTGACGCGGGTCATGGCTTTTGCCATGTCAGGCCCGGGGTTGTCAAAGGTCGCCCGCAGCTTCGGCAGATCAACCTGGACGTTGCTGTAGGTCGGCATCTTGCTCTGGGGCGAGGCTTCCTTCTTGCAGCCTGCGCCCGCCAGAGCTACCAAACCGGCCAGAGCGATTGCGAGTATCAAGTTGGAGGGTTTTCGCATAAAAGCTGATTCTGATTATCAGGGAATACCGCCGGTCTTCTTGCTCTTGGTCGCGTGAGAAGCCTCCCAGAACCAGTCCTGCCACTGCAGCGTTCCGGCGGTGGCGGTCTTCCTAGAGGCACCGCCGTCGAGCTTGAAAAATAAGCTCTTCCAATGATGCATTTCGCCATGTCCGTCGGCGAAGGCAAAGCCGCAGCCATTATTGTGGTAAGAGGCTGGAAAATCGACGGCGGCGGGCTCAGCAGCGATGACCGCAAGGGCGGCGTCATTGATGCTCCACGGATCCTCATCGGTGGTGGTAAAGACCTGGGCCGAACTGACGGGACCGAAATCGCCATACTTGCCAAATGTGTAGTAGGTCTTGGGCGCGTTGTGATCGCCGCCGCCGCCAGTCAGCCACGGGCCGTCCACAGGAATATTCGGCTTGCCGCTGTGGCCTTCGCCAAGGTGGTAGGCATTGCACTGCGTGCCGACGCCCTGGTTCATCGAGACACTGCGGATGTACGGGATGATAACGCCCTTGAGGTTGGGGTCGGTGCCGCCGTAGAGGCCAAAACGCGGGTCGGACGGGCATTTGAACACCCCGGGGGTTGAGGCAATATAGGTGGCTATGAGGTCATATTGCGGCAGGCGGATGTAGTCGGGGTCGGTTGGCTCGCCCGCAGCACTGGCCCTGGGCGGCATGCCGCCGCCGGCCTGCCCCGCGACCCATTCGTGGCCTGGTGTCACGTTGCCATCATCCGGATTGGGAGGAAGAAAGTCGGTAAAGTCGCTGCCATACATAAACATCGCCTTGCCCATTTGATTGCCGTTATTCAAGCAGGTGACCGCTTGGGCTTTGGCCTTGGCCTTGGCCAGGGCCGGCAGGAGCATGGCCGCCAAAATGGCGATGATGGCGATGACGACCAACAATTCGATCAATGTAAATGCGTCGCGGACCGTGGAGCCGGAGAGGCACTGCCGAGGGACCGTCCCGCGGGAGGGGCTAACTAGTTTTTTCATATTCGTTCAACTCAACTCAACTATCAATTGCGCCGGTTGCACAACCAGGAACTACCAGAAGCTTATCTCGACCGGCCGCTCCAGTAAAGACAATTTTAACTTCTACGGCAAGTTTTTTTTAGAGAAACGGCGGCTCAACGAGCCTTTGCCAAGCTCCGTTAGGAGCGCCATATTTATAGGAACGCGACCTCCCGCAAGGCCCATCCCAAGCTCCGTCAGGAGCGGCACTAGGCCTGGAGGCTGCTGCGTCGGCGCAACATGCCGCCTAACGGAGCTTGTGGTGCTCCGGCCGTTTTGGCTATAAATATGGCGCTCCTGGCGGAGCTTTCCCGAGGTGGCGCGTGGGCGAGCCACCTGAGCTAATTAATATCCAGGCTGGGGGGCCATTTTGACCCACAGATTCTGCCACAGAGCCGCTTTTTCTTCAGAGCTGTTCGGGTTGCGCCAGCAAGCGGGCGAGGCGGGCGAGCAGGCGTCCTGCCGCGCCGCCGTCCAACACCCGGTGGTCGAAGCTCAGGGTCAGGTTGGCCTCCATGACCGGCACAAACCGTTCGAGGGCTTCATCCCAATTGGGGACACGCCGAGCCGCGCCCATGCCCAGGACCAGCGTTTGCTCGGGCAGGGGAATGGGCGTCGCCCAGGTCAGGCCGAAGGTGCCGAAGTTGGTGACGGTGGCTATCGAGCCGCCGGTGGCATGGGCCGGCAGTTTGCGCTGGCGCGCCAGGCTGACCAATTCGTCGTAGGCCTCGACCAGGTCCTTGAGCGGGCGTTTGTCCGCGTTGCGAATCACCGGCACCAGGACTCCCTCGACGGCTTCGACGGCAAAGCCAACGTCAATGGAGGAGGGATGCACAATCTTGTGGCCGATAAGCCGTCCGGCCGGTGCGCTGTTCTCGGCCAGGGCGATGGCGAGGGCGCGCAGCGCATACAAGGCGGGCCCGGGTCTGGGCTGGCAGGCCTTGCGATGAGCCAGCACCGGGTCGAAACAGACCGGCAGGGCCACCGTGGCGATGGGACGGGTCCAACTCCGCCGCATGGCGTCGGCCACGGCCACGCGCATGGAGGAGGCCTGGCTCAACCGGTGCTTCTCGAGGTTGGCGATGAATTCCTCGAAGTCCTGGATGGTGACCCGCCCCGCCCCACCGCTGCCAGGCAGACCAGCCAGATCGGCCGCCCCTAGCCCCAATTCCGACATACGGGCCTTCATCCGGGGCGACATATAGCTCGCCCCGGCCGTATTGGCCGGCACCGGCAACCCCCGCACCGTCGGTTGGACGCCGTGTCGGGGGCGGACCGATGGACTCTCACCGGCTGTTTCCGGGCCCGCCGCTTCCTTCTCCGCCTCGAGCCCCGGCGCCGGGCCATCCAGCCCCAAGCGCACGGCATCTTCCCGGCTCGCCTCCAAATAGCCCAGGACGGCCCCCACCGCATAACTTTGGTTGGCGCTAACCAGCAACTTCTCCACCTGCCCCGGGCACGGGGCGGCCACACTCATGGTGGCCTTGGACGTTTCCACCTCGATAATGTCCTGGCCGGTTTGGACGGTGTCGCCGACACGGACCAGCAGCCGGATGACCGTGGCCTCGGCAATGGACTCGCCCAGTTGAGGCATGATGATGGGAATGGAAGGCATAAGTCATTCACAGCCGCAGGAGGTTCCGGGCGGCGACGGCGATGGTGCGGGCGGTGGGCCGATGGGCCGCCCAGAGATTGGGATGATAAGGGGC
>Ga0209415_10014829_pt1 | contig 12695 bp, 10 predicted proteins | sample PeaSoiSIISIP2007_FD_187696 | JGI IMG/M metagenome (GOLD analysis project Ga0209415, IMG submission 187696) | Peat soil microbial communities from Weissenstadt, Germany - SII-SIP-2007 (SPAdes) (version 2) | ecosystem: Environmental > Terrestrial > Soil > Wetlands > Peat | place: Germany...
TTGCGGCTCTCCGACAGCGGCCGCGAGCCGATGAGCGAATTCGTCGCGGCGCTGCGACAGGTTTTCCGCCATGTAGTAAAGAACCTGTGCACGATTGTGAGCGGTGGTCTTCGCCCAGCCAGCCGCTTTGCGGGCAGCCTCGACGGCGTTGCGAATGTCTTTGCGGTTGCCCAGCCCTACTTCGCCGAGCAGCTGGCCATTCTTACTCCGGACCTCCATGCTGTAGCCGGAATCCGGCCGCGTCTGTTTGCCTCCGATGTAGAGCTTCACAGTCCGATCGATGTTGAGGGAAGACGGTGCGGGCTCCGCTTCGTCATCCGAAGTTTCCGCTGGAGCTGGCTTTGCAGCCGGCAGTGCAGGTGCACTCTTGAACCACGCCGGTTCCAGATATTCGAGCAAGCCTTCTCTGCCGCCCTCGCGGCCGTATCCGCTTTCGCGGTAGCCACCGAAACCGCAGGAGGCGTCAAACAAGTTTGTGCAATTCACCCAGACCACGCCGGCTTTGAGCTGCGCCGAAACGTGTAGCGCAACACTGATGCTCTCGCTCCACACGCACGCCGCTAGACCGTACACAGAGTTATTGGCAAGCTCGACCGCTTCCGTCGGAGTACGGAAGGTCATCGCGGCCAGCACGGGACCGAAAATCTCCTGCTGCGCAACGATGGACGTGGGATGAACGTTGCTGAGCAAGGTCGGCGGAAAGTAGAGGCCGCGCGATGGCATCTCCATTGCAGGTTGCCAGCAGGTTGCGCCGTCAGCGACGCCCTGATCTACCAGCCGCTGAATACGATCAAGTTGAACGCGGGCCACGATCGCACCAATGTCGATGGCCTTGTCCAGTGGCGGTCCCACACGCAGGGTGCTCATGCGATCGCGTATTTTTGCAATCAGCGGTTCGGCAATACTCTCCTGCATGAGCAGGCGCGAACCGGCGCAGCAGACTTGTCCTTGATTGAGCCAGATTCCATCCACCAGTCCTTCGACGGCGCTGTCGAGATCGGCATCTTCGAAAACGATGAACGGAGATTTGCCGCCCAGTTCGAGCGAAAGCCGCTTGTGACTTTTCGCGGTCGCGCTGCGAATGGCGCGGCCAACTTCGGTTGAGCCGGTGAATGCAATCTTGTCTACATCGGGATGCTTGACCAGCGCCTCGCCGGTGGAACCATCGCCGGTCACAATGTTCACCACGCCCACGGGAAGTTTGATTTCATGGCAGATTTCCGCAAATGCAAGCGCAGTCAACGGGGTGAATTCGGCTGGCTTCAGAACGACGGTGTTTCCCGTCGCCAGCGCGGGTGCGATCTTCCACGCCAGCATGAGCAGCGGAAAGTTCCACGGAATGATCTGTCCCACAACACCGCAAGCAACATAGTCGGGAAATTCTTGCTGCAGCAGTTGCGCCCAGCCCGCATGATGATAGAAATGCCTCGCCACCAGCGGAATATCGAGGTCGCGGCTCTCGCGAATCGGCTTTCCGTTGTCCATGGTCTCGAGCACGGCCAGGCGGCGAGAGTGCTTTTGTACTTGTCTCGCAAGGGCGTAGAGGTAACGAGCCCGGGCGTGCGTACTAAGAGACTGCCAACCGGGAAAGGCGGCCCGGGCGGCTTTGACGGCGGCGTCAATGTCGGCGGGCGATCCTTCTGCAACACTGGCAAGCTTTTCTCCGGTTGAAGGGTCGGCGGTGTCGAAGTATTTTCCGGTAGAGGGCGCGGTCCACGCGCCATTGATGAAGTGGCTGAGGCGGCGTTGGTGGTGATCGAGCCAGGCCAGCGCCTCTTTCGCGTCTTCCGGCGCTGGACCGTATTCCATAGTCACGAACTTTTCAGCGATGATCATCTTCTCTTATGTATTCTTCCGTCCGCAGTATCCGGAGCTGAGTCCTGCAACGAGGATCCCCTCTGGTAGAGACGTAGCTAGCTACGTCTCTACAGCCACGCTAAGCGATCGGATGGCGGTAGTCTGCCGAATAGCGCCCGGTCGCGTGATGCTCGAGTTGCCGCTCAATATCATTTAACAACCCGCTCGCTCCAAGGCGAAAGAGTTCTGCCTTCATCCAGGGAAGGCCGAGTTCCTCTTTCATCAGCGCCAGCCATTCCATCGATTGTTTCGCAGTACGAATGCCGCCTGCTGCCTTGAAGCCAACCGCCATGCCGGTTTCCTGCGCGTATTCGCGGATCGCCCGGCTCATGACGAAGCCAACTGGCAGCGTGGCATTGGTCGGCTCTTTTCCGGTCGAGGTCTTGATGAAGTCCGCGCCCGCCATCATCGCGACGACGCTTGCGCGGGCCACGTTGCGAAGAGTCAGCAGATCGCCCGTCCCCAGAATGACTTTCATATGCACGGGACCGCATGCTTGTTTGAAGGCAGCAATCTCGTCGTAAAGCTCTTGCCACCTGCCTCCAAAAACGTGCGCGCGCGTGATTACTACGTCAATCTCTTGAGCTCCAGCCTCGATGGAACGGCGGATTTCGGCGATGCGCTCGGACAATGGAGACAGTCCTGCTGGAAATCCAGTGGCCACGGCAGCAACTTGCACGCGGCTGCCTTCGAGGGCTCTTCGCGCGGTTTCGACGAACCTGTGATACACGCAAATAGCCGCGACCTGAATGTTAAGATCTTCCACTTCCAGATGTTTTGCCAGTTCCGGCTGAATCGGTTGCCGGCCCTTGGCGCATAACCGGCGGACGCGCTCGTCGGTGTCATCTCCCGAAAGAGTTGTCAGATCCATACAGGTAATTGCGCGCAGCAGCCATGCCGCTTGCCAGTCTTTTTTCACCGTACGACGCGCGACATGGGTTTGCGCCCTGCGTTCCACCGCGCTGGTATTTACGCGAACCTGCTTTACCCAGTCCAGACTGATCGGTATGCCTCGATTGGACAAAAGCGGGCGCCCGTTCAGCGTTGCCAAGGGAGCGTGGGAATCTCGCCGCGTACCGTCAGAGATGCTGCTGTCGTTGTCGGTGATCCCGGGACGCTTGTTGTGCTCCACCGGCATTTAGATGTGCTCCGCTCGAACCGCGATTCTTACCTTCGTCGCTGGATACCGAAGGCTCAGCCGACGAAGTTGCGAGGTAATTGTACGGCAGAATGTAGGAAAAGCTAGTGCGACTGATTGGGAAACGCGTCACTCACTCTCACTTTAACCTTGACACTCACAAATCTCGACGCTAGGCTTCGCTGATCTTTCCGCAAACAAATGTTTACACCGCATAGTCTGAGCGTCGCGCTGCTGATGATGATCACCAGCGCCATCTGCTGGGGTTCATGGGCCAATACTTACAAAGGCGTCAAGAATTATCGCTTCGAACTGTTCTACTGGGACTATGCGGTTGGAATTTTTCTTGTCTCCGTGATTTTCGCCTTCACTATGGGAAGCACTGGGAATGACGCCAACCGTTTCCTCAACAACGTTCATTCCGCAGATACTTCGAACATCTTTTATACGATATTGGGCGGCGCGATCTTTAACTTGGCCAACCTCCTGCTGGTTGCCGCGATTGACATGGCGGGCCTGGCAATTGCCTTCCCGGTCGCTATCGGCATTGCTCTCGTAGTCGGCGTGGTTTCGAGCTATATCCTCCAACCCAGAGGCAACAGCGTGTTGCTCGCCGCCGGAGTAGTTTGCGCGGTCATCGCCGTAATCATGGACGGCAAAGCTTACGGGAGTCTGGCCAGCGCGGGCCGCTCCACCTCGAAGAAAAGCATTATCGTCTGCATCGTTTCCGGAGTTTTGATGGGGCTTTGGGCGCCATTCGTGGCTCACGCGATGACCAAGGGCAACACGCTCGGTCCCTACAGCGTTGCTGTGTTTTTGACTCTCGGCGCGCTGCTCTCTTGCTTTATCTGGAATGTTTATTTCATGAAGAAGCCGCTGGTGGGAGAGCCTGTAAACTTTAGCGGTTTCTTTCGCGGACCCGCTTCCGGACACCTGCTCGGAGTGCTCGGCGGCGTGATCTGGGGTACGGGGATGGTCTTCAATCTCGTGGCCGCGAACTTCACGGGGGTGGCGATTTCGTACGCGATTGGGCAATCCGCCCCGATGGTCGCAGCATTGTGGGGGGTGCTGGCGTGGAAAGAATTTGAAGGCGCGGGAAGCCGCGCCAAGTTCTATCTGGGCCTCATGTTTGTGTTTTATTGCTTGGCGATTTTGCTGGTCGCAAGGGCTAACGGGTAAATCCCGCGTCAATGGATAGAAACGGAGTGCGCTACTAGCTGGCGACTGTCTTGATTTTGAGAATCGGACTTACATCCGTGTTGATTCGTGACGCGTTCAACTCTATGCATCGGTAGCAATCACACGCGAAGCTCGTACCATCTGCAAGCGCGACGTGGCCGCACTTGTCGCAGACGAACCGTCCGTCCAGATGAGGAGCCATGGGTCTGAACTGAACGCCCAGAACGCAATAAGGACACCGAACAACATTTTGCTTCATAGGAATTCTGGATCAGACGACGAAAGCTAAGACCAGCGTTCAGTCAAGAACCCTTGTCACCGCAGCTCTCGCCGTCCTTTGGGAATAAATCTATCTTCGAGTGCGTCCGTTCGTAATGGCCCACCAGTGCCGTGTGATGGCACAGGAGTGCCATCATGAGTCGATATACACCGCTCCCACGTTAAAGTTCAGAGGAGAGATGCCGATAAGACTCAGATGGAGGAACGTTCCCATGAGGCTTCGAACTTTATTCGTCTCTCTGTTGGTGCTTGCCGGTCTGGGCTGCAACTCCACGAATGTAGCCCCGGTTTCGACGGGTTCGTCGAAGCGTTCTTATAACGGAAGTGCGTCCATCGGTGATTTCCTTGCCATCACCCTCGATCCGGTCGCCCTGACTCTGACCTATACCAATCTTTCGAACGGGGACACCGGCGTGGTTCCCTACACGGTGAACGCCGATGGTACCTATGCGCTCAATGATCCCAACCACAATCTTCTGGCCGCCTATGAGGTCCCAAACTACGCTCTGCTTTTGCAAGCGGCGAAGGCTGGCCCCAACCACGATACCCTGGCCCTGGTTACAGCCGTTCAGAAGAGCACCATTTCCGTCGCCACGTGGGCTGACCACGATTACAACTACATGCAGTTCCGGACTTCTTCCGGAGGTGTTGAGGTAGGTTCCATTTCTCTGGACGCGCAGGCAAGTATCAGCCTGACGTCTTACTGGCCCTATGGAGCCGGACAGGGCAACGCTTTTCATGTGGGCGGTTTCCCCGGTAGCAGCTTTCAGATGGATCCTTCGGGAAGTTTCCTGGTAATGTCTGAGGGCAACGGCACCTCCGATTACGTTTTTGGTACTGCTAACGGCATCTTCGCCGTGGACAACCCGAACGGCACGATTCTGGGCCTGAAGAAGGCTGCCACTAAAGATTTTGATCCAACCTTCGCCGGGAACTACAAAGTGATTTACTACCAAAAGACAGGTGCACAAACTAGCCAGGGAAATGTTGAGACGGGTACTCCAGGCTTGGGCAATGCGACCATGGTCATCAGTGCCGATGCTCAGATCACGGTCACGGACACAAACGGTGCGACACTGGTTCAGGCAAGTCTGTCGCCGGTAGCTGACGCGGCTTACCTCTACGGCTCAAACGAACTTCAGGACCCGTGTTTTGGCCTTTTTACTTTCCGCGTGACTACGGCGACGTCACGGCGCGATGTGTTCGTAAGTTTCATGGATCGTGCGATCTTATTCTCTTCCTTCAAGGCAAACTTGCCGTGGGTTGCGGGCAACACGTACGACTATCTGTATGGGGTCGGGCTTAAATGATGTGTGGATTGTGTAGACGTCAGTTCTGCTTGCTCGCCACTTCAAGGCGGGTGTCTGCGCGCTTCAAGTCGCCTTCGACCCGCTTGAAATCTTCTTCTGTGTTGCATGTGCCGAGGTGCGATTCCGCGCGCTGTTTAGCTTCCTGAGCGCGTTTTGCGTCGATCTCTTCGGCCCGCTCCGCAGTTTCAGCCAGAATGGTCACTTTGTCCGGCAATACCTCCGCGAATCCCCACGCCACCGAAAGGCGGCGCGTCTGATTGTCCTTGCGGTAAGTAATCTCCCCGACAGCCAGTTCCGTGATCAGCGGGGCGTGTCCCGGCAAGATGCCAAGATACCCGTCCTTGCCGGGAATCTGCATCTCCTCCGCCAAATCGCGGACAACCATTTTCTCCGGAGTGACGATCTCGAGTTGGAAAGTGTCGGCCATAAAGTTGTTGGTCGTTAGTCGTTGGTCGTTGGCAACGCTTTAAACCGCCGGCTATTGGCCGACAACGAAGGACCAACAACCAACGAATGCTTTACGCTACTGCCTTCAATTTTTCTGCTGCTTCCAGCACTTCATCGATCTGGCCCTTCATGTAGAAGGCTTGTTCTGGAATGTCGTCGTATTTGCCTTCGTTGATTTCCTTGAAGCCTTTCACGGTGTCGGCGACTTTCACGTAGCGGCCGGGTGCCCCGGTAAATTGCTCGGCCACGTGGAACGGCTGCGAGAGGAATTTTTGAATTTTGCGTGCTCGTGCCACTGTGACTTTCTGATCTTCACTCAACTCATCGATGCCGAGAATCGCGATGATGTCCTGCAGGTCTTTGTAGCTCTGCAGAGTCTTCTTCACGCCTTGCGCCACGTCGTAATGTTCCTGGCCCACGATGCGAGGATCGAGAATGCGCGAAGTGGAAGCCAGGGGATCGACGGCGGGATAAATTCCGATCTCGGTCAAGGCACGTGAAAGCACTGTGGTCGCATCCAGGTGGGCAAAGGTGGTTGCTGGCGCGGGATCGGTCAAGTCGTCGGCAGGAACGTAAATCGCCTGGACTGACGTAACCGATCCCTTCTTTGTCGAAGTGATCCGTTCCTGCAGTTCGCCCATCTCAGTCGCAAGATTAGGCTGGTAGCCCACGGCGCTGGGCATTCGGCCGAGGAGAGCTGAAACCTCGGATCCGGCTTGAGTGAAGCGGAAGATGTTATCGATGAACAACAGCGTATCGGCACCCTCGACGTCGCGGAAGTATTCGGCTACCGTCAGCCCGGTGAGAGCTACACGCAAGCGCGCTCCCGGCGGCTCGGTCATTTGGCCGTAGATGAGAGCGGCTTTCGAATGCTCGGGATCTCCCGGCTTGATGACACCGGACTCACTCATCTCCAGCCACAGGTCATTGCCTTCACGCGTACGCTCGCCGACTCCAGCAAACACAGAGAATCCGCCGTGTTGCTTGGCCACGTTGTTGATGAGTTCCATGATCACGACGGTCTTGCCGACGCCCGCACCGCCGAAGAGCCCGATCTTGCCGCCTTTCAAGAATGGCTGAATGAGATCGATAACTTTTACGCCGGTTTCGAACATCTCAGCCGTCGTCGCTTGTTCATCGAACAGCGGCGCTGGGCGATGGATAGGCATGGTCAGCGTATGCGCGATGGGGCCGAGTTGGTCGACCGGTTGGCCGATCACGTTCATGACGCGTCCGAGCGTCCCACGACCCACGGGCACGGAGATCGGTCCGCCCTGGTCAATGCATTTCATGCCGCGCACCATGCCCTCGGTGGCTTCCATGGCGACGCAGCGGACGCGGCCTTCGCCCAGGTGCTGCTGCACCTCCACGATGACATTGATCGGGAAGGGAACGGTGAAGCCTTCGCTCACAATGCGAAGTGCCTGATAAATCGGCGGCATCGTGGCTTCAGCGAACTGCACGTCCACGGCGGGGCCGGCGATTTGAATCACGTGTCCAATGTTTTCTGGCATATATTCGGTTCTTTCTTCTGTAGAAACGTAACTTGCTACGTTTTGGCAGCGACAACGAGACGTAGCAAGCTACGTTTCTATAGTTAGCCCGCTGCCGCTGCTCCGCTTACAATCTCGATGATCTCTTTCGTAATCTTCGCCTGACGGGCCCGATTCATGGCCAGCGTGAGCGAATCAATCATGTCGGTTGCGTTGCTGGTTGCCGCGTCCATCGCGGTCATGCGCGCCGCGTGTTCCGCTGCCACCGATTCGAGCAGCGAACGAAATACCTGGATGACTACGAACTTCGGCAACAACGACCTAAACAACTCTTCGGGGGGCTGTTCATAAATATAGTCAACCGGAGCGGCGGCAAACTTGGCAGCAGCCGCGTCAGCTTCCCGCGTGTCGGCGGGACGAATGCCGACGCCCGCGCCCTTGGCGGCTTCGAGAGCTCGTTCCTTTTCTTTCAGCGTCATTTCCTCGGCTTGGGCTACGCTAACCTCGCCGACCTGTTCAATCGGCAAAACCCGTTCCACGATCAGCCGCTGCGAAATCACCGATTTGAATTCATTGAAGAGCACGTAGACTGCATCGATTTCGCCTCTGCAATAGCGAGCGATCACGCGCTCAGCCAGTTCGGAAGCCATGTCGTATTGCACTTTGCCCAACACTCCGACGTGCTCACCAACGAGCGTGGTTCGCGGCGATTCCTGGGAGTCCGCTGTTCGGGGGGGAGCAACTGGAAATCGCCGACGCAGAAAGTCACGACCCTTGCGGCCGATAGCTTCGATTTCGACGTTCCTCCCAGCCTTCGATTGCAAAAACCGCGATGCCGCTTTCAGGATATTTGTGTTGAAAGCGCCGGCCAGACCTTTATCGCCTGTGACCACGATCAGCAGGATGTTTTTTTCCGGGCGCTGCGCCAACAGGGGATGCTTCGGCTCACCCGTATCCGGATCATAGATTTCCGCTCGCGACACCAGCGACTTCAAGACGTTGGTCAACATCTGCGCATAAGGGCGCGCAGCCAGAGCGCGCTCCTGAGCGCGCCGCAGTTTTGCCGCCGAGACCATTTTCATGGCCTTGGTGATCTGCCGCGTATTGGTCACGCTGCGGATACGGCGCCGGATGTCGAGAATGTTGGCCATTGGTTTGGTCGTCGGTCGTTGGTCGTCGGTCGTCCGCTTCTAGCTGCTAGCTTCTAGCTAGAAGCCAGAAGCTAGTGGCCCGAAGCTATTTCGCCACTACCTGTCTCTCTGCTACGAACGTTTCTTTGCACTCCTTGATTGTTTTTGTCATCTGGGCTTTCAAGTTGTCGTCGAGAGTCTTTTTCTCCATGATGGTGCGCAGCAGGCCGGGGTTGGTCGCGTCCACATATTCGTACAGTTCGGCTTCGAAGTCCCGCACCTGGTCTACCGGAAGGTCATCGAGGAAACCGCTCGTGCCTGCAAAGATGATCAGAATCTGTTTGGAAAATGGCAAGGGCGAGAACTGCTTCTGCTTGAGGACTTCGACCAGGCGTTGTCCGCGATTGAGCTGGTTCTGCGTCGCTTTATCGAGATCGCTGCCAAACTGCGCAAACGCCGCCAGTTCTCGATATTGTGCGAGTTCGAGCTTCATACTTCCAGCCACTTGCCGCATGGCCTTGATCTGAGCGCTGCCGCCCACGCGGCTTACGGAGATGCCAACGTTCACGGCTGGCCGCACCCCGCTGTTGAACAGATCCGTTTCCAGGAAGATCTGGCCATCGGTGATCGAAATAACGTTGGTCGGGATGTACGCAGAGACGTCTCCCGCTTGGGTTTCAATAATCGGCAACGCCGTGAGTGATCCTCCACCCATCTTGTCGCTTAGTTTCGACGCGCGCTCCAGCAGCCGCGAGTGAAGATAGAAAACATCTCCAGGATAGGCTTCGCGACCCGGCGGACGCCGCAACAGCAGCGAGATTTCGCGATACGACGCCGCGTGCTTCGAGAGGTCGTCATAAATAACCAGGGCATGCTTTCCGTTATCGCGGAAATACTCACCCATCGCACAAGCCGCATAAGGCGAGATGTACTGCATGGGCGCGGGCTCAGAAGCGGAGGCCGCGACGACGATCGTGTAATCCATGGCGCCGTAGTCAGTAAGAATCTTTACCACCTGCGCGATGGAAGACCTTTTCTGTCCGACGGCGTTGTAGATGCAAATCAGGTCGTTCCCTTTGTTGTTAATGATGGTATCGAGCGCCACGGCGGTCTTGCCGGTTTGACGGTCGCCGATGATCAGTTCGCGCTGGCCTCGGCCGATCGGAATCATGCTGTCGATTGCCTTCAACCCTGTGGCCATGGGTTCGCGGACCGGTTGGCGATCGATCACTCCCGGCGCCAGACGTTCTAAAGCGATGAACTTGTCGGTGGCGATGGGCCCTTTGTCGTCGATGGGCTGCCCCAGCGAATTCACCACGCGGCCGACCAAAGCGTCGCCTACCGGCACGCTCATGATGCGCCCGGTGCGCTTGACCTCGTCGCCCTCTTTGATCTCGGTGTACTCGCCAAGGAGCACGACGCCGACCTGATCTTCCTCCAGGTTCATGGCGATGCCGGCCACGTTATGGGGAAACTCCAGCAACTCTCCGGCCATGACTTTGTCGAGGCCGTAGACGCGAGCAATGCCGTCGCCCAAGGTAATGACCGTACCTACTTCATCCACAGCAATCTTGGATTCGTAGTTCTCGATTTGTTGCCGGATCAGTTGTGTGATCTCGTTTGCTCTGATTTGTGCCATAAGGGTCAGCTTCTAGCTCCTGGCTTCTAGCTCTTAGCTTTTCGGGGCCCGCTTCGAACGTTCGCTCCAACTCTGCTCTCCCGGCTTCAAGCCAGAGCTAGCAGCTAGGAGCTGATCGCTTGTTTTATTCGCTCCAACTGTCCCACCACCGAGCCGTCGTAAATCGTGCTGCCGACCTTGACCACGGCACCGCCAAGTAAGGACTCATCGAGCGAATAGCGCGCCCTAACTTTCTTGCCCGTCAACTTTTCCATCTGCGCTTCGAGCGCACTCCGGTCGGTTTGGTTGAGCTCGTGGGCGCTGGTTATTTCGGCCTCGGTGAACCCCAGGCGCTGATTCAGTTCCTGCTCAAACTGTTTCACGATCGGTCCCAGGAAGGTTATGCGCCGATGATCGATCAGCACCGCAACGAAATTCCGCACTGTACGCGAGATTCCCTGCCGGGCCACAATCGCATCGAGCACGGCCCTCTTCTGCTCCGCCGTGATCGACGGAGCCTCCCACACTGCCCGCAGTTCCCTGCTCCCGGCCACTAATTCGGCTACGGCTTGCGCCTCTTGCAAAGTTTTGTCAGGATTATGATGGCCATCAAAGACCGCGTCGGCGAAGGCGCGTGCGTAGGTGTTGGTCACGGAAGCCATGCTCTATTGGCCGCCTTTCCGGGCATCGCCGCCGTTGACCGAGAGTTGTTGGGCAAAGCTGTGCAGCAGCGCCTGATCAGTAACAGCATCCACATGGATCTGCTTTTTCGCCAGCGATACCGCCAGATCGGCCGCGTACGCCGTCAGTTCGCGACGGGCTGCCTTGGCCGCCGCCGCGATTTCCTGCTCCGCCGACTCCACGATTTTGCGCGCGTCTTCGGCCGCGGCACCTTTAATCCTCTGTTCTTCGGCCGCGGCTTCCTGCTCCGCAGCAGCGCGCATTCCGCTGATTTCCGCATCAAGCTTGGAAAGCCGCGCTTCAATCTCAGCCAATCGGCGATTGGCATCTTCACTGGCCTTTCGCGCCTCTTCCATCGCCTTCTGGATGGAAGCCGTGCGATTGCGGAACAGTCCCGGCAGGTTTTTCTTCGATAGCCAGAAAATGGCCGCCGCAATCACCACAAAGTTCAGCAGCACACAAACCCAGTAGGCATTCTCCAAATCCAAGCCGGTCAGTTTGGCGACGAACTGCACCGATGGAGAGTGTTTGAACTGCGCTTCATCGTCCTCACCAGCGGCTTCACGCGATTTTTTCACCAGTTGTTGGCTCAACGAATGGTTGCTGTGCGAGGGCTCGCTCGGCTGCTGATAAGAGACATCCGAGAAGTGAACTAGAGCCGTTGCCCGTTCTGTCGGCGCGAAAATCAAGATCAGGAGTGCGGCAAAGGCGGAACGCAACAGGAACGTCTGTGCGCGTCCGGCGAACCATGAACTTGGCCGAGTTCGCGCTCGCGTCATCGTCCTTGTCCTTCACCTGCAGGAGTTTGTGTCATCGCGGGCCGTAAAACAATCCGGATGATTTCAGCGGCGAGCTTTCCGCTTTCCGCTTCCAGACCGGCTTGCGCCGCCACTTTGTCCTTCTCGATGGCGGCTCGCGCCTGTTCAACCTGGGCCTGCGCCCTATTTCTCGCCTCGGCGACCGCTGCGGCCCGCGCTTGCAACGCCTGCTGACGTAGCGCTTCCTGATTCTTGAAGACCGTGATGCGAGCTTCACGCAGGCGCTGCTCGTATTCCGCAGTTCGCGCTTCGGCGGCTGCAACATCGGCGCGTGCCTTTTCAATCGCTCCCTCGGTCTTACTGCGCCGCTCGGCGAGCACCTTGACCAACGGCTTGTGGACCACCGCGCTGTAAATCCCATAGAGCAGCACCATAAAAATAATGGTTGGGATTGATCCGAGCAGTAATTCCCCTACTTGTCTGAGCGTTTCGTCCATGTCTTGAGTTTGATAAAAATCTCGTGCTTGGTAAAATCCCGAGCGAAAGAGGGCTTTAAGAAACCATTAAACCTAACACTCTAAAGGCTTAGTGTCAACGCGAGTGTCTGTCTGAGAAACGAAGAGGAGTTATTTCAAGAACGTACTTTTGCCTGCTTGTCAAGGGCTTAGCGCATTTTAAGTAAAGAATACTTGACTTCTGGGATGGGGGGGCTAGCATAGAAGTATCACCTCCGATCCAATTCAGGATCGAATGGGCCGATAGCCAAGGACTGTCACCGCTTCTTGGTTGCCGGCCCATTTAAATT
>Ga0209415_10014830_pt1 | contig 12694 bp, 10 predicted proteins | sample PeaSoiSIISIP2007_FD_187696 | JGI IMG/M metagenome (GOLD analysis project Ga0209415, IMG submission 187696) | Peat soil microbial communities from Weissenstadt, Germany - SII-SIP-2007 (SPAdes) (version 2) | ecosystem: Environmental > Terrestrial > Soil > Wetlands > Peat | place: Germany...
ACGCGAATGCCGAACCACGCCACGCTGTAGCTGCCGCCCATGCCGATCAGGCTGAACAGCAGAATAATCGGCAGCGTAACGAAAATGGGTTTGCCGGGGACGGGCGAGAGTATGCCGAAGTACAGCACGATCACGATGGCGATGAACACCCACAGGAACAGCAGGAATTTACCCTGTGTAAACAGATAGGTCTTACAGGTTTCGTAGATCAGCTCGGAAATTTCGCGCATCGCGCTGTGCACCGGCAGGTTCTTCAGCTTCATGAAAATGGTCATGCCAAACAGCAGGCCGAAGATGCAGATGAGAATGCCGAACAGAAGCAATGTATGGCCGTTAACGCCGAGAAACTTTACCGATGATAGGTCGGGCAGCTTCAGACTCGCCTCCCCGCCTCCGGCTTCTTCCGCCGGCTGGGCCAGCAAGGCGGTGGCGCTGAGGAGCAGCAGGGCCGACGCCGCAAAAACGCGGTGCAACATCCGACTGCCGCTCGAGCGGGCAGCCTCAAACGAGATACGCATGAAGGATCCTCCAGATCACTTGGGTTTCTGCGGGGCATTCCTTCGGCCAATCGTCCGGCCGCGGCCCCTACAACCGCATAACTACACACCACTCCGCCCTAACGCGGAGCGCGGTGAACCGGAATCGTCGAACATCCACCAGCGTCAGGGGGAGCGCCTCACCCGTAAGAGGGGAGACTCCCGTAACTCAGACAGGACGGGAACTCTTTCGCCCGCACACGCTACACCTTCTGACCCGGAGCGGGCCAGGACCACCCGGCACCCCACTATGCGTCGCGTGGCAGACGAAGGAAACCCTAATTTATAACACTTCGCTAATGGCCGGTCAAACCATTCGACACGATGGAAATGGCCTGAACTGTGGAGCAATGATAGTATGAAAAGCTCGCTAGACTGATACAGTTACATGCAAACCAGGCGAATACCCAGAATGAACAGTGCATTGAGCGGTGCGGCCCAGCAGAGTATCCCGGTGACCCAACCCCGGCACGACTGGACGAAAGAAGAAGTCGCGGCGATCTACGTCACGCCGTTGCCGGAGTTAGTTTACCGCGCGCAAACCCTGCACCGTGCATTCTATGCTCCTGATCGCGTGCAGACCTGCCAGTTGATTTCCATCAAGACGGGTGGCTGCCCGGAGGACTGCGCGTACTGTCCGCAAAGCGCCCATTACAACGCCAGTGTGGAGCGCGAAGGACTGCTTGATCCGCAGCACGTAATCAGTGTGGCGCGCGACGCTGCCGCTCGGGGTGTAACGCGAATGTGCATGGGCGCGGCGTGGCGGGAGGCCCCACATGGCCGCGAATTCGAGAGCGTCCTGGAAATGGTGCGCGGTGTCTCCTCGCTGGGCATGGAAGTCTGCTGTACCCTGGGCATGCTGACCAGCGACCAGGCCGTGCGACTGAAGGAAGCGGGGCTCACGGCCTACAATCACAATCTGGACACTTCGCCGGAATTTTATGGCTCGATTATCACCACCCGCGTGTACGATGAGCGTTTGAGGACCCTTGCAGCGGTGCGCCAAGCGGGCATCACCGTGTGTTGCGGCGGGATCCTGGGCATGGGAGAGAAGGAGAGCGACCGCATCGGCCTGCTGCATCAATTGGCGACCCTGAACCCGCACCCCGAAAGCGTGCCCATCAACATGCTCGTGCGCGTCGAGGGCACGCCGTTGGCCGCGTTGCCGCCGCTCGGTCCGCTGGAAATGGTTCGCGCGATTGCCACGGCACGGATCCTCATGCCGGCTTCGCGGGTGCGCCTGGCTGCCGGTCGCAAGCAGTTGTCGCCGGAGGCGGTGACCCTGTGTTTTCTTGCGGGCGCAAATTCAATTTTTGTCGGGGAGAAACTCCTGACCACGCCAAACCCTGGAGTTGATGAAGATGAGCAGTTACTTCAGAGTTTGGGCATGAAGCCACTCGAATCCCATGCCCTCTAACGCCCTAGCGATGTGGAAGGAAGAATTGCGGAAGGGGCTGTGCGCCCTGGACGCACGCAACCTGCGCCGCAGTCTGGCCGAAATCCACGGCGTGAATCTCTGCTCCAACGATTATCTGGGGCTCGCGGAGCATCCCAAGCTTCTCGAAGCTGCCGTCAACGCGGTGAAGCACGCCCGCAAGGTAGGCGGTACCGGCTCGCGATTACTTTCCGGGGAAACCGAGGAGTGGCGATCTCTCGAAGAAGAATTTGCCGGGTTTGTAGGCACGGAAGAAGCGCTTTTCTTCAGCAGCGGTTATGCCGCGAACCTGGGCCTCTTGGCAGCGCTTGTCGGCAAGGACGACGTCGTTTATTCCGACGCCTTGAATCACGCCAGTTTGATTGACGGGATGCGTCTGTCAGGCGCGCGGAAAGTCATTTATCCCCACCAGGACCTGGAGGCACTGGAAGATTTGCTGCAAGAGGAAGCGGGCGCGCCGTGGCGAAAAGTCATCATTACGGAAAGTGTCTTCAGCATGGATGGCGACGTTGCCCCCCTGAAAGAGATCGCTAGACTGGCCGATAAGTACGGCGCTGCGATTATTTTAGATGAAGCGCATTCCACAGGCGTCATGGGCCCGCAAGGCCGGGGACTGGCCGCGGAGGCCGGAATTGTGCCGCAATTGCTGGCGGCGATTCATACTTGCGGAAAAGCGCTGGGATGTGCCGGCGCCTTCGTATGCGGGCCAGCGGTATTGAAAGAGCACCTCATCAACCACGCGCGTACGTTTATCTTCAGCACGGCATTCCCGCCGTATTTTGCTCGGCAGATCAGCGCGGCGTTGGCTCTCGCAATCGGGATGGACACAGAACGCTGGGAATTGCAGGAGCGCGCGGAGAGCTTCCGCAATGCTTTGCGGGCGGAAGGCTTTGATATCGCCGGAAGCGCCAGCCAGATCGTGCCGGTAATCTTCGGGCAGATCGATGAGACGTTACGCGCCGCCGAGCATCTCCAGCAAGACGGCTTCGCCGTGCGCGCCATTCGCCCGCCCAGCGTTCCCGAAGGCAGAGCGCGCTTGCGCTTGTCATTGACGTGCCGCATTGCAGAGGATGAGTTAGACCGCCTGGTGGAATCTCTGGTAGCGTGGCGGGGGCAGCATCCTGTTCTGGCCACGGCGAGACGCGCATGAGAAGCCACTTCTTCATCACTGGAACCGATACCGGCGTGGGCAAGACGACGCTCGCCGCCTTGCTCTGTGCGGCGCTCGATGCGGTGTATTGGAAACCCATCCAAACGGGCACGCTGGAAGGCTCGGACCGCGTCACGGTCATGCGCCTGGCGGGCATCGGAACGGATCGCACCCTGGAAGAGGTCTACAAGTTCGTGCCTCCGGTTTCTCCGGACCTGGCGGCCCGCTGGGCCGGGGTGGAGATCGATCTCAACCGGCTGAGCCTTCCCACCAGCCTGATGAACGACTGGCTGGTCGTGGAGGGCGCCGGCGGCGTGCTGGTGCCCATCAATTCCAAGCAGTTCATGTTGGACATGATGGTAAAATTCAAGCTCCCGGTGATTCTGGCGGCGCGCAGCGGCGTGGGCACCATCAATCACACGCTATTGACGCTCGCGGCGCTACACGCGGCCGAACTGCCGGTGCATGGCGTGGTATTGATTGGAGATCAGAACCGCGAGAACCGCGAAACCATCGAGAAATTCGGTCATGTTCGCGTGATCGGCGAAATTCCTAAGCTCCCGAATCTCCATCGTACTGCCCTCATGCAGGTATTCCTGAACCACTTTGACCGCTCCGCTTTTGCCCAATGAACACACCTCTACGCATCTGGCACCCGTTTACGAATGCTCTCCTGGACCCTGCCCCCCTCCATGTGGCCAGCGCGCAAGGCGTCTACCTTCACCTCGCCGATGGGCGCCGCATCCTGGACGCGATTTCTTCCTGGTGGGTGAATCTCCACGGTCACGCCAACCCCCGCATCAGCGCCGCCGTTGCGGAACAAGCCCGTAAGCTCGAACAAGTGATTCTGGCGGGCTTCACGCACGATCCTGCGGAAGAACTCGCCGCGCGTTTGCGCAAATGGGTCCCTGCCGAACTGACGCACATGTTTCTCTCCGACGACGGATCCACAGCCGTGGAAGTCGCCCTGAAACTTGCCGTGCAGCATTTCCAGAATGTCGGGCGCCCCGGTAAACACGAAATCGTCGCGCTGGCGGACGGGTATCACGGTGACACCGCCGGGGCCATGTCCGTCAGCGATGCCTCGCCGTTTACCGCTCCCTTTGAATCCATGCGCTATCCGGTGCACCGCGTCCATTCGGCCTACTGCTATCGCTGCCCGGTGGGATTGAAGCGCGAGACCTGCCACATCGAGTGTGTGCAGAAGTTGGAAGATCTGCTTGCCGAGCGCGGCGACAAGATCGCCGCAGTTATCGTTGAGCCGCTCCTGCAGGGCGTGGGTGGCATGATCGTTCACCCCGTGGAGTTTCTGCAGAAAATCCGGGCGCTGTGCACACGTCACGACGTTTTTCTGATTGCCGACGAAGTGCTCACGGGCTTCGGCCGCACCGGGAAGATGTTTGCTTGCGAACTGGCGAATGTAGCCCCCGATCTCATGTGCCTTTCCAAAGGCATCACCGGCGGATTCCTTACCATGGGCGCGACGCTGTGCACGGATCGCGTGGAGTCCGCGTTCCGCAGCGAAAACCGCATGCACACTTTCCACCACGGCCATTCCTACACGGGGAATGCCCTGGCGTGCGCTGCCGCCAATGCCAACCTGCAGATTTTCGAGGATGAACCCGTGTTCGATAGCATCGCCGCGATCTCACGGGTCAACGCCGATCGCCTGGCCGATTTGCGCGGCATGCGCCAGGTTGGCGATACGCGTCAACTCGGCACCATCGGCGCGCTGGAATTGCGGGCCGACGATCCCGGCTACCTCTCCGCGTTGCGCCCCAAACTTTACGACTTTTTCCTGCGCCGTGGCGTGTTACTCCGCCCGCTGGGCAATGTGATCTACGTGATTCCTCCTTACGTCATTACGCGGGAAGAACTTCACCACGTCTACGACGTCATCGTCGAAGCCATCGAAGCGCTGCTCTAATCCATTGCGGCGCTCTGTTACACTGAATTTCTCGAAGTACGGAGGAGCTTTCCTTGACGGCGCCGTTGAGCGGCTGGAAACAGAAAATCGTGTTCTTTGCCGGAACTTTGGGTGCGCCGGGACTCTTTCTGATTTCGTTTCTCGATTCTTCCGTGCTGACGTTTCCCGTCATCAACGACCTGCTGCTCATCGAACTTTCCATCCAGCATCCCCTGCGCATGCCTCTCTACGCCACGATGGCCGGGCTTGGCTCGCTGCTGGGTTGCCTGCTGCTTTATTTCATTGCGAAGAGGGGCGAGGAAGCGTTTTTCCACAAAAGAGCGGGCAAGCACGCGCACGCCATCCGCCACTGGGTGGAAGAAAATGGATTTGTCGGGATGCTGATGGCCGCGCTCCTGCCGCCGCCTACGCCATTCAAGATTTTCGTGCTTGCCGCAGGTGTGTTTGAAATGCCGGTGGCAACCTTTGCTTCCGCGATCGCGTTGGCTCGCGCCATCCGCTACTTTGCCATTGGGTATCTAGCCATCCGCTATGGGAACGACGCCCTGCCGTTTCTGGCGCAGCACAAGCTGGGAGTCACGATCACGGCGCTGGTGTTCGGCCTGGCAAGTTACGCCCTCTCCCGCCTGCTTTTGCGCCATAAACCTAAACTCGCCGCGTAGGGGTCCAGCATGCTGGACCCCACCTTGGCGAAGCGTAAGCGCTTTTGTCATTCCGAACCGAGTCCGCGGAGTGAGGAATCTTTCTCTTGCCTTTCTCTTCTCTGCGATCTCTGCGTCCTCCATGAACTCTGCGTAATCTTTTCTTTTCCCGCGCTCTTCCCCGCTCACCGCAGGTGCGCTTCCCCCGCCCAACCAAATTGTTCGCTAACAATGCGCGAGGCCGAATCCAGCCAAATTCGCGCCACCACACGATGCCGCGTCTGCTGTTCCGCCACATCCCGCAAATCGCGAATAATCACCTCGTAACCAGCTTCCGTTTTGTCCACGGCGGCGCGGGGCATTCTCGCCGCACTCAGGAATCTGCGCCCCACCGCCGATTGCTGCACGGCCGTCAGCACCGGGGATTCCTCCGGTTTATGCAGGCAGGTGGCGGCTTCCGGGTCAAAAGTGTCCCCGGACATCACGGGGACATCAATCAGGCAAAGATACGACTGCGTCTCCACCACTCCGTGCCACGTCAAAAGCGAAAACGACCCTGCGAACGCCTCCTCGCGCCGCGGCGACTCCCCGCGATAGGAACGCGGTTCCAGCAGCGCGACGCTGTTGAAGTGCAAGACTCCCCGCGCGCCAACGTAAATCCCAATCAGCGCAAGCGCCACCAGCGCGCCATTCCGGCCCCGCGGCCTTTTGTCCTTGGCGCCGATTTCCAAACTCACCATGCGAAGAAACTCCGGCACCACAACTCCGCCGAGAAGTAGGAGCAAAATCCACGGGTCCACGTTGGGGAGCCAGTCCAAGGCGTAACGCGCGCCATCGAAAGGCCAGAGCAGCGCGATGCCGCCTGATTGGCAGAAATCAAAGAGGAGATGCGTGAGAGCAGCGCAGGTTGTCGCCACCAGGATGCCTTTCCATGTTTCCGCCCGTTTGGTGTCCAGCCGGCGCGCGGTCCACGCGGCGAGGGCGATGATGACGACCGTGCCCAGCAGGGAATGGGTGAACGTGCGGCGCGCCGCCAGGTAAGCGGCAGGGCCAAACCACGCGCTGATCAAATCCACATCGGCAAGGGTGCCGGCAACGAGCAAGCCCGCAAGCACAGGCCATCCGCGCCGCGCGAAAAATCCGCGTGCCAGGGCCAGCGAAAGCAGCGCATGCGTCACAATGTCCACAGTCAGGATTCGCGCGCGGAATCGACGTTGGGGCCCGGCGTGCCCCGCGGCACCAGCAGTTTCAATGCCCGCGGCACAATCGAAAACTCCACCGGCAGCCGCGCGAACGGCTCGCCATCGAGTTGTGCGTAGACCGGCTTGTCATCCAACGGTTCGCACACCAGCGTGTCCGCTTTCCAGAAGTGTACATCTTCTTCCTGGCGCAGATTACCCATCCACAGGGTGGGCAGATAGCTGAGGTACCGCAATCCGCTCTGCGTCGTCAGCGCCAGCACTTCAAATTGGTCCTCGAAAAGATCGGCCTGGTCAGTAATCTTGAAGGGGCCGCCATAGTTCTTCGTTCGGCCAACAATGACGAGCGTTCCTTCGACGTGGCGGTCGCCTGTGCGCACTCGGAAGCGCGGAAACGTGTAGCGCAAAACTTCGCGCGCGCCCTGCCACCAGTACGCCAGTATGCCGACGCGCGCCTTCAACCCAAGGTCCACGGAATAGACGATCATGCCGTCGGGGCCGGCGCCGGCGACGCTCAGGAAGTAGCGCTTCTTCGCCGGCTGCTCCAGCGGCGTGGCCAGGCCCAGGGCAATCTCCCGTACTTCCGCGCGGACCATTTGCTTCGCCGCACGAGGAATGTCCCAGGGCAGTGCCAGCTCCTTAGCCAGGATGTTGGCAGTGCCGCCAGGCAGGAGCGCCAGCGGCACGCGGTGTCCGTTATTGTAGGTGGCCAGGCCGTTGACGACTTCGTTGAGCGTGCCATCGCCGCCGCAGGTGATCACCAGTTGCCGGCCATCGCGCACGGCCTGCTGTGCGATTTCCGTGGCGTGGCCGGGGCCCGTGGTTTCCGCAAGCTCCGCCTCGATGCCACCAGCCGAAAGAATGCGCCGTGCCAGCTCAAGCAGGCGCCGCCGCGCGTGTCCGCCGCTTCCGGCGTTCGGGTTGTGGATTAGCAGCGCGTTGTGGAACTGAGTTTCCATGGTCTCCCGGTCTGTAAGCGCGTGCACCATTCTATATGAAGATGAAGGTAAGCACCGGGGGTGACGCGCCGTGTTCCTTGGCCCCTGTCTACAGAGGAATTGGAGCAACTGGCGTGCCAGGGGGAGGAAGAAGAACAGTCCGGCATTTGCCGTGGCCGACCTTTGAGGTTGTGGAGTGCGGGCGGCGAAGGGTAGCGGCGCGGTGGAGAAAGAGCGGAGCTTCTGTGCGAGAGGCTTTGCCGACACCAGTATCGCTATCTCGTCGGGGACGACCCGGAGAAATTGGACATCGCCTGCGACCCTCTGAGGAGCGTGCCAAAGGGAATCGGAGCGGCCTATAGCGAGCTGGAGACTGCTGCGGCTTTCTCCAACTCCGCGTTCACCTTGACGTCACCGCCGGCCAGCCTGATGGTCCGTTTCCACGGCTCGAAGCCTTTCTTACTGATGATGACGGTATGATCGCCGGGAGCCAGGTCAATTGCGGACGGCGTGTTTCCCACAAAACTGCCATCTACTTCGATATCGGCCGCCTCGGGGGTGGACCGGACGGATAGCGTGACGTTCGTGTTTTTCGGCGGTTCTGCAGCGGCAGCCTGAGCCGCGCCAGCAGCCGGCGCCCCCGGAGTTGCTGCGGTCTCATCCACGTTGGGTTTCCCCAGCATCAGGCTAACCTTTTGGATTTCCTTGGGCTTCATGTCTTCCATCCTGGTCGACATGTTTTCGCAGGTAGGAAAGCCAAACCCTTTGTGCCACACGACCTCGTAATAATAAGTCTGACCTGCGGCGAGGCTGGCGGTTAGACCCTTGCCTTTATGGCTGTCGTCGCTGAACTCGTGAGTTCCGGCAGCGAGTTCGGTTTGCCATACATGCCACTGAAAAAGCTCGTGAATGGTTGCGCCATCAATCTGAATGGCGGCCTGTTCCAGACAATGGTTAAGAGGGACCGGCCTGCCGTAGTAGAAGACCACCTTGGCTTTTGCCGGGGACTGGCTCGTACCGGTACTAGCCGCAGGAGTTTGAGCACAGGCGCCAGATGCCAGGACTATTGCAAAAACAACGAGCAGACCAACCACCGTAACCATTAATCTACGCATGGGTATGCCTCGTTTCTCCGTCGAATCGATTACAGCTGTATTACAAGGATAGCTCCGCTCCGGCCGGCATGCGTTTCGCGGCAATAGGCCTTTGTCTTATGGGTTATTGCTGGTTGAAAGCCCTCTCTGGCGCCCCTAAAGGAGTACCGGTACTTCTTGAAAGGCCCATGCTGGCACCGGCTTCTGAATGGGGGACTTGCAGAGGCGAAGGGGCAAAGCCTATATAATACCGGGCGGGCTAAGCCAGGCGCGAGACCGGGCGCGATCCCGACGGGAGTTGGGAGAAGTACATCGTGCCCCTGTGAAGAGGGTGGGGTAGGCGACGATGGCGAAGGCGGCAAAGGGAAGCAGCGCGGTGAAGAAAGAGGCGGAAGAGCTGCGCGAAAAGCTGCGCTATCACGAGTATCGCTATCACGTGTTGGACGACCCGGAGATCTCAGACGCCGCCTACGACCGGCTGATGAACCGGTTGAAGGAGATCGAGGCGGCTTATCCCGAGCTGGTCACGCCGGATTCACCCACGGTGCGCGTGGGGGGGCCGCCGCGCGAAGGACTCCAGACCGTTCGCCACGCGCGGCCGATGCTCAGCCTGGACAATGCTTTTTCTTACGATGCGCTGCGCGACTGGGACCGCCGCGTGCGTGAAACCAGCGGGCGCGAGGACATCGAGTACATTGCCGAGCACAAATTCGATGGCCTGAGCATCTCCCTGCAATACGAAGATGGCCTGCTCGTGCGCGGCGTCACGCGCGGCGATGGCACCACCGGCGAGGACGTTACGCCCAACGTGAAAACCGTGCGCTCTGTGCCTCTTCGCGTTGAAAGTGCCGCATTGAAAAAGACCAAGCTGCCCGCCGATTTCGAGGTGCGCGGCGAAATCATGATGACGCGCGAATCCTTTGAAGCGCTGAACCGCCAGCAGGAGCAAACCGGGGGCAAGATCTTTGTCAATCCCCGAAACGCCGCCGCGGGCGCGATACGCGTGCTGGATCCCACCATCACCGCGCAGCGCCGCCTGGATTTTTTCGCGTATTACCTCTTCGTTGACGGGAAAGTGCCCTTCGCCAAGCATTCGGACTCCCTGCAAGTACTCAAGCAATTGAGGTTCCGCGCCAGCGACGATTGGAAGCTCTGCGATGGCATCGAAAAGGTAGTTGACTACTGCACCGCCTGGGATTCCAAACGCGAGAAGCTCGCCTACGAAATCGACGGCGTGGTCATCAAAGTGAACTCCACGCCGCTGCAAAATGAGCTGGGATTTACCGCCAAGGCCCCGCGCTGGGCCGTCGCCTACAAATACCCCGCGCGCCAGGAAACTACGGTAGTCAACGACATCATCGTGCAGGTCGGTCGCACCGGAACGCTGACGCCCGTGGCTGTGCTTGAGCCGGTGCAGGTGGGCGGCGTCACTGTCAGCCGTTCCACGCTCCACAACATGGACGAGATCGAGCGCCTGGGCCTGCAGATCGGCGATACCGTCCTGATCGAGCGCGCCGGCGAGGTCATCCCGCATGTCTTGAAAGTGGTCAAGGAAGGGAAGCCGCGCAAGCCGTTTCGCATGCCGAAGGAGTGCCCCGTTTGCGGCAGCGCGATTCACAAAGCCGAAGGGGAAGTGGCGTATCGCTGCATTAACGCCGCGTGCCCCGCGAAGCTGAAGGAGTCGCTGCTGCATTTTGCCGGACGCCACGCCATGAACATTGATGGCCTCGGCGAAAAAATCGTGGATCAGCTTGTGGAGAAGGGCATCGTCAAGGATGTGGCCGACCTCTATGCGTTGAAACTGGAGGTCGTGGCCGATTTGGAGCGCATGGCGGAAAAATCCGCGCAGAATTTGCTGGATGAGATTAAGGCCAGCAAGAAGAGCCCTCTTTCGCGGCTGATTTTTGCTCTGGGGATTCAATTTGTCGGAGAGCGCACGGGGCAACTGCTAGCCGAACATTTTTCAACGCTAGAAGAATTCTCAGAGGCGAAGACGGAAGAGTTGGAGAATGTGCCGGAAGTCGGGCCGAAAGTAGCCTCTGGCATCACGGAGTTTTTCTCCGAAGCGGCGAACCGCAAACTGATCAAGAAACTCGACAAGGCCGGTGTCCATCCCACCGGCGAAAAGCGCGAAGTGAAAAGCCAGAAGCTCGCCGGAAAATCCTTCGTCTTCACCGGTGGCCTCGCCAATCGCAGCCGCGAAGAAGCCGGCGAACTCGTCCTCCAGCACGGCGGCAAGGTCTCCGGCTCGGTCAGCAAAAAAACCGACTACGTTGTGGTCGGCACCGACCCCGGCTCCAAATACGACAAAGCCAAGGAACTCGGCGTGACAATTTTGACAGAGAAGGAGTTCGATAAGCTATTGGGTCTTTAGAGAGAGAAAGCAAGATGATCCGATTCAGACTGCTTCATCGGGGAGAAAGATCGGTTGCCAGCTAAGCGGGCATTTTGTCCTGAGCTGGCTGTAGTTTCAAAGAGGGGCCGTTTTCATTGTCGGTGCCCTCGGTGTACGCGCGAGAGGGGGATGTTCTAATCGCACTAAAATCGTATTTTGATGGCAGTTATAGCGGGCGCACGTGGACGGAGGGTGGATTTTTGACCCTTGCCGGATTCGCTGCCGAAGAATCGATTTGGGTAGAGTTTGATGGCGAGTGGCGGCGCATACTGAACGATGACCGCTCCAGACCAAGGGCTTCCTATCTGCACATGCGAGAAGCCGCGCATCTAGAGAAGGAATTCACCTTCCGAAACGGCTGGAATCAGAATAGGGTCGAATCCCTGATTGTCGACCTGTTGCGGTACTTTCAAAGCGTTGATAAACAACGATTCCGGCAATTCGCGTGCACCATCGATTTGTCTGCGCACGAAAAACTCGTAGCAGAGGGCCTCAAGCTTGAGGACCCAATCAGTATGTGCAATCGATGGTGCCCCGAAATTGTTTTGGCTTGGTATGCCACTAAATACCCCGGAATAATTCATAGTCTCCATTATTATTTTGATCAAGACGAGCCATTTGAGGAGCGATTTAAGGAAAAATGCGATCAGGAGAAAAACAAAAAAGTGGGCGTCGGTGCCTTTGAGGTATTTTGGTCTCTGATAAGGACAGTCGCAAACACCGACATGCGGAAGACCCCGCCGTTACAGGCCGCCGATTTGCTTGCTTGGGCAAGCAATCGAAGTGCCTCCAAGAAAGTCGGTGAGGCAAGCTTTACTCAAGTTGAACCTTTCATGAAGAATTTGATCCCGTCTACTTGGTCACTTTGGGGAGAACAAGAACTTCGTCAGGGACGAATGATAAAAGCATGAAAGGTCAACCCAGGTAGTGTCGCAAACTGACGTGGATAGCTCGAACGTCCATCCGGTTTTTCAACTTCCAGAGCAATTGTCGGGATATAATTTAGATGGCGGGTGAGCCGGACGATCGCTGGTCCGAGTCGCGCAAGCGGCAAGGACGGGAGGAAAGTCCGGACACCACTTCGCGAATGGACGCTGGCCGATCTAAAGATCGGCCACTACACAAGCGAGGAAAACTCTGCGGCCTTCGGGCTGCAGGGTTAGGGCAACGCGCCTGGTAACGCCAGGGGGCGTGTGCAGCGAGCCGGGTTAAAACCCGGCGCCTACATGCGTCACGGACAGTGCCACAGAGAATATACCGCCTGCGAAGCAGCCCGGTGATAGCCCGGAGGAAAACCTTCGGGACATCTTCCAACGGCTTGAATCGCCGGTAAGGGTGAAAAGGTGGGGTAAGAGCCCACCGCCCCGGTGGCAACATCG
>Ga0209415_10014831_pt1 | contig 12694 bp, 8 predicted proteins | sample PeaSoiSIISIP2007_FD_187696 | JGI IMG/M metagenome (GOLD analysis project Ga0209415, IMG submission 187696) | Peat soil microbial communities from Weissenstadt, Germany - SII-SIP-2007 (SPAdes) (version 2) | ecosystem: Environmental > Terrestrial > Soil > Wetlands > Peat | place: Germany...
TCTGGGCAGCATGACGGTTCCCGCTCCCGACCTCCTGCGCCTCTTTGGACTGTCCGCGCTTGCCGCCGCCTCCCTGGTATTGACGCCCAAAGGCATCCGCGCCGCCAATGAGTTCAGCTGGCTGCCGATGAAGGAGGTCGTGGTGGTGTTCGCCGGCATCTTCGCGACCATTCTGCCGATCCTGGCCATTCTGGAGGCTGGCGTGAATGGCGCCTTGGGCGGACTCATCAGAATGGTGACCGGCACAGACGGCCAGCCCATCAACTGGGCGTATTTCACGGCCAGCGGACTCCTGTCGAGCTTTCTCGACAACGCGCCGACGTTCCTGGTGTTTTTCAATGCCGCCGGCGGCGATCCCGTCGCGCTTACCGGACCGAACGCCGTTACCCTGGTGGCGATCTCCGCCGGCGCGGCGTTCTGGGGTGGCCTCACCTATGTCGGAAACGCGCCGAACTTCATGGCGCGCACCATGTCCGAACAACGCGGCGTGCGGATGCCGACTTTCATCGCCTACCTGGCCTGGTCCGCAACGATCCTGCTTCCCACCTTCGCCCTGACGGCCTGGGTGTTTTTCGGATAGCCCCTGGACTCGCCGCCGGCTGAGGCGCGCCCACCAGCTCGATCTCGATCCCGCCGTGCCCTTCGTCTACAATTCCATCAGCCACACCATTCGGTTTCGGGGCGTGATCCGCGGGGGGACGAGCGAGCATCTCGGATGTCGTGGTCGGCGCCGGCTTGCAGCCGAAGCAAGAGCCGCGGCCGGTGCTAAAGCAGATCATGTTCGCCCCGCCCGCCACCTGCCCGGTCATGCGCGGCTGGCGTTTTACATGGGAACCTGAGCATGAGAAATCGTGGCTGACCCGATCGACAAGTCGTAAGAACATCGTAAGGCTTCGAATCGGCGGAACTTGGCTTAAGTTGTCCAGCGCGTAATGAGGCGCTTAAAGATGCAACGCGTACCCCAGATTTTCCGCTCGGCGATGTACGCTCTGCGGGGCGGATTCCTAGTCCGCCCCCTCATCATAGCTCTGACCCTTGGAATCGCCGGGGCGGTGCTGTCATCCCTCGAAGAAACCGTGCCCGCAATCGGCCTCTGGGTTCCCGAGACTCTCTTTCCATCGCGCGAGGATCCGCAAGTGGCGCAGGCGATCCTCACCAGCATTGCGACGTCGATCATGACCGTGGTGTCAATCGTGTTCGCAATCATGCTGATGACGCTCACCCTGGCGTCCACGCAGTTCTCGCCAAGGATCCTGGTCGGTTTTGTGAGGGACCGCACAACGCAATGGACGCTCGGCGTATTCCTCGGCACCTTTTCGTACTGCATTGCCGCGCTGCCCGCGGCCAGATCGCTTCCGCATCCGTTCGCACCGGTCGTGACTACGACCGGTGCGATGGTGCTCGCGCTGGTTTGCGTCGGATGGCTGACCTTCTTCATCCATCACATTTCGCAAGCCGTAAGCGTCAATCACATTGTTGACCGGATCGCACGAGAAACCGAGCTGGTCATGGACGAATTCATGCTGCATCCGCGTACGGGATTTCCGTCGTCGGAAGCGTTGGAGATACCCAACGCGGCAGCCGACATCCCGATTTTGAACCGGCGGTCCGGATACATCCGCTTCATCGATGTTGCCCAGCTTTTGCAATTGGCCAGAGCTTACCGCATCAGGGTTCGCGTCGAACGCCGCGTGGGGCAGTTTGTTCCAGCGGGCGTGCCGATTCTGTGGGTATCCCGCGGCGAGCGGGTGACAGATGAGCGAGCAGCGCATCTTCTTGCGACGCTCGACATCGGCCCGACCCGCACGATGCAGCAGGACGTCGAGTTCGGAGTGATCCAGCTCGTCGACATCGCGCTCAGGGCGATTTCGCCCGCGGTGAACGACCCGAGCACCGCAATAAGCTGCATCGATCAGCTGAGCCGAGTCCTGATCAGATGGGTTGGCCGCGCTCCCCCGCCTTCGCATTTCTTCGGGCCGCCGCATGTCTTGCGGATTGTCATTCCTTGGATCAGTGCTGACGGTCTCTTCGACACCGCCTTCGAGCAGATTCGGCACTACGCGACCACGGACATTGTGGTCAGTCTGCGGCTGCTGCGTGCGTTCAACGATATCGCCTCGGCTGCGCGGAACGAGGAGGTCCGCCTCAATCTTGTCAGGCGCGCGCAGCGTGTGGTTGACGGCTGCGCCGCGCGGCTTCCCGAGTATGCTCTTCAAGACTTGCGGCAACGGCTGGCATGTCTCGAAATGCCGGTTGCGGGCTAGCAGCCGGTATGGTTGTCCGTTGTCGGAGCGGAAAACTGACGAATGGCGCTGAAGCCTGAAGGCCGCCGCGGGTCAACGCCATGGGCGCTCCGCTGCTGGCCGCGGGGGACCGGCTAGCCCCGGGGATGTCGTGGTCGGCGAGGCGGGAGGCGAATTCCGCGGCAGGTCGCAGTCCACGTCTGGCACAAGATCGAGCTCATGAACGCGGACGCGGCTCGGCGCGCTCGAAAAAGGGCTTCCTTTGGCTCAGTCCTTGTTGTCGCGATCGGCTAGAGGAATAGCCAAGACTGGAACGATGACGCACCGCAGCGCCGTGGATTGACTCAGATCAATGCGTCCGGCGGGAGTCGTAGTGCTTCTTACACTACCGTGACTCCGAAAAAGAGCAGCCAAAAGAAAGAAATGCTTCGGCCGCCCGCCGCCAAATCTGGCGAGGCGATAAGCGACCGTGACGACCAAACGCAGGCAAGCAGGCAGAGCGAAGCGGCTCTTGGGCAGGCGCAGAGGCTGGCGCAGCTCGGGTACTATCGTTGGTCGAGGGTCAGCCGATGCCTGCTGGCCTGCAATGACAGATATTTGAAAATACTCGGCCTGTCGGCCGGGCAGGACCCGGAAAACCTGGCCGGTATTGAGCCCTATCTGCATCCCGAGGATCGAGACCGGGTGGTTCAAGCGCATCTGGCCGCGGAAGCGGAAGGCCGCGGGGTTCAGCTTGAGTTTCGCGTCATCCGCCCCAACGGCGAGGTGCACCATCTGCGCGACCTGAACGAACCGGAGCCGAATCCCAACGGGTCCCCGGAGGTCTGGTTCGGCACGGTTCAGGACATCTCCGACCTGAAGATGCAGGAAGCGGCGTTGCGCGAGAGCGAGGAGCGCTACCGCTCGGTCGTCGCTGCGCTGTCGGAAGGGATCGTTCTGCAGGGAGCGGACGGGACCATTCGCGCCAGCAATGCAAGCGCGGAGCGGATTCTCGGCCTGACGCCGGAGCAGATGAGCGGAAAAACCTCCTTCGACCCGGGCTGGCGGGCGGTGCACGAAGACGGCACGCCTTTTCCCGGCGAAACGCATCCGTCCATGGTCACGCTGCGGAGCGGACGGTCCTGCCACGACGTCGTCATGGGGGTCCACAAGCCGGACGGAAGCCTCGTTTGGATATCCATAGAGTCCCAACCCCTCGTCAAGCCGGGTGAAAGCCGGCCCTATGCGGTCGTCTCATCCTTTACCGATGTATCCGAGCGCAAGTTGAGAGAGACAGAGCTCGCCGAAGCGCGCCGGCGCATGATCGATGCAGCGCGCAAAGCGAAGCTCGCCTATTGGCGCCAGGATGTCGCCGCACGTGGCGGACCCTCCGTTTATACCTGGGCGGAAGCGGCCGACGTAATATTCGGCGTGCCGATCGAGGATCTGCCCACCGACTATGAGCGCTATCTGAAGTGGGTCCACCCCGACGATGTCGAACGGCTGGCCGAACGCTACCGCCAGACGGAGACGAGCGCGCACTCCTATCAGATGGAATACCGGGTCCTGCGGCCGGATGGAAAGACGGTGTGGGTCCATGAGCTCGGGGAAGTCGAGAAGCAGGAAGGCACCACGCCCCTCTCCTATGTCGGAACGCTGCAGGACATCACCGAGCGCAAGTTGGCCGCCCTCGCCCTTCAGCGGCTCACGCGGACGCTGCGGACGCTCAGCCGCGCCAAGCAAGCGCTGATCCGCGCTTCCGACGAGCGGACGCTCTACCGGGACATGTGCCGCGTCATCGTCGAGACCGGAGGCTATCGCATGGCGTGGATCGGGCTTCTCGAGAGCGATCCCGAGAAGCCGGTGCGGCCGGTCGCCGAGGCGGGGCATGTCGCCGGGTACTTGGATATCGCCAGCATTAGCTGGGCCGACTCGGAGCTGGGTCGGGGCCCGACCGGCATGGCAGCAAGAACGGGTTTCGTCGAGGTGAATGCTGACTTCGCCACCAATCCTGCAGTTGCGCCTTGGCGGGACCAGGCTCTGAACCGCGGCTACCGCTCGAGCCTAGCCCTGCCCTTGGTCGACGCCGGAAAAGTCTTTGGGGTGCTGACGATTTATGCTCCCGAAGCGAATGCCTTCGGGCCAGATGAAATCGAGCAGCTGACGGATTTCTCCAGCGACCTGTGCTACGGCGTCCGGGCGCTGCGGCTCGCCGTTGCCCACGAGCGCGAGATCGACGAGCGCAGGTTGCTCGAGCAACGGCTCCAGCAGAGCCAGAAGATGGAGGCCCTCGGCCAGCTGGCCAGCGGCGTTGCCCACGACTTCAACAACCTGCTCACTATCATCAGCGGCTTCAGCGACACCTTGCTGGAAAAACTGCCATCGCAAGATCCGCTGCGGGAATTGGTGACTCCGATATCGGAGGCCGGCGAGCGCGGCGCCGCCCTTACGGGACAGCTCCTCGCGCTGAGCCAGCGCAGCGTGCTCGAGCCCCGGATCGTCGACCTCAACGCCATCGTGGCGGATGTCCGGAAGATGCTCGGGCGCCTGATCGGAGAGAACATCAAACTCGTCACGTCATTTGATCCCGAGGCGAGGCGCGTGCGAGTCGACCCGGGTCACCTCGAGCAGGTGCTGATCAACCTGGCGATCAACAGCCGCGACGCAATGCCGGAAGGGGGCCGCCTGACCATCGAGACCGCCAACGTCGCCCTGGATGCAACCTATGTTGCCGGTCGCCCGGGGGTGGCTCCCGGCAACTACGTCAGGCTGTCGGTGACGGATACCGGTGTCGGCATACCCGCGCAAGTCCGGGCCCGCATCTTCGAACCCTTCTTCACAACGAAGGAGACGGGCAAGGGAACGGGCCTCGGCCTGGCAATCGTCCACGGAATCGTGAAGCAGAGCGGCGGCTTCATCGAGGTCTACAGCGAACCGGGCATCGGGACGACGGTCAAGGTCTATATTCCGGCAGCCGAAGGCGCGATTGCCATGGGCGGGGCGCCGCTGCCGGCCGCGGAGTCGGAACCCGACTTGACGGGCATCGAAACCGTCCTCCTGGTCGACGACGAAGAGGATATCCTGCGGCTCGGCCGCCTGGTCCTCGAGACGAAGGGCTACAAAGTCATCGCTGCCCGGGACGGCGCCGAGGGCATGCGCGCGGCCGAAGAGCACCATGGCCCCATCGACATATTGATAACCGACGTGGTGATGCCGGGAATGGGCGGGCGCCGGCTTGCCGAGGCGTTGCGTGCAATGCACCCGCAAATGAAGGTTCTGTTCGCCAGCGGCTACCCAGAAGACGCCATCGTCCGGCATGGGATTCTGCAGGCTGAGGTCGCCTTCTTGCGAAAACCATACACGACGGTCGGCCTGCTGAAGAAAATGAGAGAAGTTCTCAACGAGCGGTCCGATACAGGAGGGTGAGGCCAAGACGCTTGAGGCTTGCGCTGAGATTGCCAAGCCTGGCCGGCGCAAACGGTCCATCCGCGACGCAGGGCCCGCGGCTGCTGATACCTCGCCAAACTCTCCGACTTTTGTGTAACCCGAAGCCCCGCGGCGTTGGCGCCTAGGCCGGGCTGCGTCAGCGAGGCGCTGCATACCCTATCCGCCAAACTCGGGCATCGCGCAGCGGCTAGCCGACTAACTGTCGAGCTCTCTCGACAACGCGCCGACGTTTCTCGCGGATTGTGATTTCGCCGGCGGCGCGCCCAATCATGTCCATCTCGATCCCGCCGCGCCCTTCGTCTACGATTTCATCGGCCGCGCCAATCGGTTTTGAGGCGCGATCCGCGGGGGATGTCGTGGTCGGCCAGGCGGAAAGCAATTACCGGGACAAGGTCGCGGTCTATGTCTAGCCGCGGCCGCCATTGATTCGCTCCTGATGCGCGATCCCGCCCGCTTCGCAGGCTTGGCGCTGCTGGTGCTGCTCGCGGTCCCGCTGCTCCGCCATTGGCCGGGTCTCGGGAGCTGGAGCGTTTGGCTCGCCGGTGCGATCCCGCTGGTCATTGCCGCCATCGCCCAGGCCCAGATCGTGCTGGCAGGCGGGCAAGGGCTCTCCGCCGGCGCAATCGCGCTTCTCGTGACTGCCCTGGTCAGCGCTCACATGGAAGCCAGCACGGCTTCCATGGCGGGCTGGTCCGTCATCGGCCTGGCACTCGGTGGGGCGATCGGGCTCGCGAACGGCGTCCTTATCGGCTACCTGCGCCTGCCCTCGACGGCGGTCACCCTGGCAACGAGCTTCATCGTCGGCGGCACGACGCTTGCCGTAACCGGCCTGGCGCCGGAGCCTTCGCCCCAGGCGTTCCGCGACCTCGTCACCGGCGAGGCATGGTGGGGGATGCCGCTGCCGATCCTGCTGGCGCTCGTCTTGTTGACGATCGCTGCGGCGCTCGATCATTCCGCCATCGGCCGGCGCATCCGCGCAGCCGGGGCCGGCGGCTGGTCTCAGGTCGCGGAGAGGCGCGGCGGCGCCGTCGCGCTCGCCTACACGCTTGCCGGCATCGGCTACGGCGCCAGCGGCGTGTTCATGGCCGGAGCGATCGGGATCTCCGATCCCGCGACCGGCGGACCCTCGCTGTTGGAGATCTATGCCGCGGTCGCCCTTGGCGGCTCGCTTCCCTATCTGAGGCAAGGCAGCAGCCTGGGCGCGGCCTTCGGCGGTCTCGCGGTTTCGGCGCTCGGTTATGTGGCGCTGCAGTTCGATCTCCCCGACTACGCAACGCCCGCGGCCACCGGCCTGCTGCTGCTCGCCTGCCTCTGGCACGCGAGAGCAAGCGGCTCGGCGCAAGCACCCGCGGACCCGCCGCCCGCACATGCGATCCGCCTGCCCATCGCGGTCGTCGGCCTGCCGCTGCTGGTGGCTGCTTTGGCTGCGTTCGGCTTCCTAGGACCCTTGGTGCATCTCGACCCGGTGCTGCTGCTGATCGCCGGCATGCTGGCGCTAGCCCAGGGCTTGGTGGTCATGACCGGCCATCTCGACCTCTCGCTTCCCGCCATCATGGGAACGGCCGGGCTCGCCGCCGTGGCGCTGACGCAAGGCGCGGATGCCGCCCTCGGCTGGGCCGTGCCGCTGATCCTCGGGCTCGGCGCGGCGGCCGGAGCCGCGAGCGGCGCGCTCGGCCGCTATTTCCGCGGTCCGCGCGTGCTGGTGACCCTGGCCATGGCAGGTCTTGTCGGCGCGCTGTCGGTGCATCTCTCCCTGGCACTGCCCAACGGCTTCGCACCGCCGGCGCTGATGGACTTCCTCGATCGCAGCGCGGCGGGACCGGCCCCCGCCTTGCGCTTCCTGGGTCCGCCGCTGCTGCTCGCCCTCTTGCTGCTGGCGACGCCGGCTCCGCGGCGCTGGCTCCGGCAGTTCGCGCTGGCGGCGGACCCGGCGAGTGCCGGCGGGGTGGCACCCCTCGTCCATGGCCTCGCCGGACTGCTCGCCGCGGCAATGGGCGTGCTGCTCGCCGGCTACGGCGGCGAGGCACCGCTTTCCGCGGCCGAGCCTTTCACCCTGCCGAGCCTGCTCGCGATCGAGGCAGCCGGCCTCGCCATCGGCCGCCGCGGCGGCAACCCGGCGCTGCTGCTCATCGCGGTGCCCATGGTGCTGATGATCGACACGCTGCTCGTCGGCCTCGGTCTCGACTATCCGACGCGGGTCATCGCCATGGGCGCTCTGCTGCTGGCCGCGGTGATCTTGCATGGCGCCGCCGGCGTGGCGCGATCGCGGACGCGGCGCCAATCCGCCGAGGCCAAGTCCGTCCAGGATTGACTTCCGCGCCCGTCCTGGCATAGCGTTTCTGTGGCGCCGATTTGAGCTCAGCTTGCGGGCGCTTGAAAAATGCAGCTAAAGCGAGGCGGTCCCCGCCAGCTTGCGCTGCGCGGGGATTTTTATTGTCGGCCGCCCGATCGGCCGATCAATCCGCGCCAGCGCCGGCCCGCCTCGGAACCATCGATGTGGGAGACCGGCGATGATGATACGCAAGGCCGAGGCCGAAGAACTGGAATCGCAAAAAAGCCGGCTGGCGAGCACCGGCAGCGCTACCGGCGCCATGCCGCTCGGCCGGTTGCCGCCGCTGAACGCGCTGCGCTGCTTCGAAGTGGCGGCGCGGCACGAAAGCTTCACCAAGGCGGCACGCGAGCTGTTCGTGACCCCCGCGGCGGTCGGACAGCAGGTGCGCCAACTGGAGGCCATCTTGGGACAGGCTTTGTTCCGGCGCGAGAACCGGCGGCTCGTGCCGACGGCCATTGGCCTCGCCCTCCTGCCCGGCATCCGCGAGGGCTTCGCCCAGCTGGCCCATGCTGTCGGGCTCGCCCAGGATCGAAGCGACGACCGGCGTCTGACCGTCAGCGTGGCGCCCTCCTTCGCCGCGAAATGGCTGCTGCCGCGGCTCAGCGACTTCGAGCAGCGGCATCCCGAGTTCGACCTACGCGTCGAAGCCTCGATGCAGCTCGCGGACCTCGACGACGGCAGCACCGATCTCGCCATCCGGTACGGCGCAGGCGGATACACAGGGCTTCTGGTGGAGCGCCTGCTGGGCGAAGAGGTGGTGCCGGTCTGCAGTCCCGCGCTTCTGGCCAAAGGGCCGCCACTCTCAGAGCCGCAGGATCTGAAGCGGCACACGCTGCTCCACGACGACAGCCCCGACAACGATCCCACCTGCCCGAGCTGGGGGATGTGGCTGCGCGCGGCGGGGGTCGACGGCGTCGATGCGGAGCGGGGCCCGCGCTTCAGCCAGTCGAGCCTGGTCCTGGAGGCCGCGGCTCTCGGCCGGGGCGTGGCGCTGGCCAAGGCGACGATCGCCGCGGACGACCTGGCGTCGGGGCGCGTCCTGCGCCTGTTCGAGATGGCCGCGCCGCTCGCCTTCGCTTACTACCTCGTCTATTCCCAATCGGCCGCCACAAAGCCGCGCGTAGCGGCCTTTCGGCGCTGGCTGCTGGGACAAGCGGGCGCGGCTAGCCCGCCGTCAGCAGCCGGGTTTCCAGGGCGAGATATATCCAAGGGGTCAACCGACTGATTGGAACGGATGATAGCGGCTGTTGCCCGGCACCCTCCTGACCTTGGCCAACGTCCGCCGCCGATCAGCCGATTTCCTTTAGCATCTCGGGATGCTTGTCCAGAAGGCGCAAAAGATTGACGACGGCCGGCAGCGGCGCGGCCTCGCCGCGCTCGTAGCGGGAAAAGGCATTGTGGCCGCCGCCGGTCAGCCGCGCGGCGGCCGTCTGGCTGAGGCCCAGCTTGCGGCGGATTCGCCGAATCTCCCCGGCAATTCTTGCACGTTCGCGCAATACCAGCTTGTCGCCCGCAGCCGCGTATCGACGCGCGCTGTCGGCATCGAACTCGATCTCGCCGCAGCTTGCGCAACGCCAGCCCGACAGGCTTTCCACCCGCGCCTTCACGCCGGCATGCTCGATGATGAAGGTCTTGCCCTCGAACCGCTTCATGGCCTTGCTCGTTTGGCAGTTGAGGCACTTTCGCGCCATCGTCACTTCTCCTTGAACTGGATCACCGGCGCGGCGTCGCGCAGCGTGATCTTGATATAGGCTTCTTTTCGAACCGGCGTGGCCGCGTGGTAGACGTCCTGCCAGACGCGGTGATCGGCGTAGCTCGTCATCGACTTGTAGAAGTCATGGGGCATCAACGCGGCGATCACCGCCAACATCTCGGTTGAGGTCAGACCCATAGTCCGACCGCCGTCCAGTGCGGTCTTTGTAAAGGCCGCCGCTCCCAACCGCGCCACATCCACCTGGATGCGCTTAAGGTCGTAGTGCGGCTTGCGCTTCTCCACCGATAGGTGGTTACCCTATAAGGGTAGTCACGTCAAGGGCGCCCCAGAGCGGGCGCGGCTAGCCTGCCGTCAGCAGCCGGGCTTCCAGAGTGACCGACAGAGGATCGGGTTCCAGCACCGGATAGTCGGTGTAGCCGCGCGAATCCCCGCCGTAGAAGGTCTTGCGGTCGGCGGTGTTGAGCGTCGCGCCGCGGCGGAACCGCTCCACGAGGTCCGGGTTCGAGAGGTAAGCGGCGCCGAAGGAGATCAGGTCGGCCGCTTCTTCGGCCAAGGCGAGCTCGGCGGCGGCGAAATCGTATCCGCCGTTGAGGATGACCGGACCGCCGAATGCCCGGCGCAGGGCAGACCAGTCGAATTGGCCATCGTCGCCGCCGCGCGTCAGATGCAGATAGGCGAGGCCCCGCCGGCCGAGCTCCTCTGCCGCATGACCGAAAGTCCGCCGCGGGTTGCTGTCCCAGATGTCGTTGAAGGGGTTGAGGGGCGATAGCTTCACGCCGACGCTCTCCGCACCGAATACGGCGGCAACCGCATCGACGCAATCCAGCAACAGCCGCGCCCGGTTCTGCACCGATCCGCCATACCGGTCCCCCCTCAGATTGGTCGAATCGCGCAGGAACTGGTCCAGCAAATAACCGTTGGCGCCATGCAACTCGGCCCCGTCGAAACCGGCCCGCTTCGCGCGTTCGGCCGCGTGGCCGAAATCGCTCACGATGCGGCCGATTTCGATGAGCTCGAGAGCACGGGGCGCGACGAAGGGCGCGGGTCCGCTCGCCGTTACCGCCTCGCCTTGGGGCGGCAGGGCCGAAGGCGCCACGGGCAAGCCATTGCCCGGCTGGAGCGATGGATGGGAGATGCGCCCGACATGCCAGAGCTGGGCGAAAATCCGTCCGCCCTGATCATGTACGGCGGACGTGACGCGGCGCCATCCCTCCTCCTGGTCGGCCGAATGGATGCCCGGCGTTCCCGGATAGCCCTTGCCCTCAGGCGAAATCTGCGTGCCCTCGCCGACGATCAGCCCCGCCGAAGCGCGCTGCGCATAGTAGAGGGCGTTGAGGTCCGTCGGCACGTCGCCCGCACCCGCCCGGTTGCGGGTCATGGGCGCCATGACGATGCGGTTGGGCAGGCGGAGCGAGCCGATCGCGATGGGATCGAACAGCGACATGCTCTGCCTCAGACCGGCCCCACCTCAGACTGGTCTATCGCCCAGGATGGTCGCCCGATGCATGCGGCGCCGGCTGGGCCAGTAGTCGGCGACGGCGTAGTGCTGGGTGATGCGGTTGTCCCAGAACAGCACGTCGCCGGCTTGCCAGCGATGGCGATAGGTGAATTCGGGCTTCCGGCTGTGGTGGAACAGAAACTCGAGCAGTGCCGCGCTCTCGTCCGGCGCCAGGCCCTCGATCGAGAGCGTGAAGCCTTCGTTCACGAACAGGCCCTTCTCGCCGCTCTCCGGATGGGTGCGGACCACCGGGTGGACGACGGGCGCACGGGTCTTGCGCGTGCGCGTCCACTTGTCCGCGTAGTCCGCGGTGGTCTTCTCGTCGGGCCGGAAGCCCTTGGCGAAATCATGCTTGGCGCTCAGCCGCGACAGGAGGGCCTGGATGGGGGGAGTGAGCGCGGCATAGGCAGCGCCCAGATCCGCGAACAGCGTGTCCCCGCCCACTTCGGGCACCACGATCGCATGCAGGATCGAGGCGAGCGGCGGGGTGTCGATGAATGTCACGTCCGTGTGCCAGGTGCTGTCGTCGAGGCGCCGGTCCTCGCCGTATTCCAGCACGATGATCTCCGGCTCCGCGGACAGGTTCTCGATCAGCGGGTGGATGTGAAGCGAGCCGAACCGCGCCGCCAGATCACGCTGCTCGCGGGGCGTCAGGGCCTGGCCCCGGAACAGCAGCAGTTTGTATCGGACCAGTGCCGCCCGGAGCCGTGCGATCGTTTCGTCGGACTGGCGCCGCGACAAGTTCAGGTCCTCCACCTCGGCAACGAATTTGGGCGCAAGCGGCTTCAGGGCGAAGGCGTCCTCTCTTGCTTGCGGCGTCTCTCGGGCGATGGTGACGACGGACATGGTCTTTCTCCTTTCTTTCCAGTCGCGGTCTACTGCGCCGCGGCTGTGCGTTGCGGCAGCGGCTGGCCGGCGCTGCCGATGAACTCGCCCCGCGGGACCCAGGAATGGGTGGGGCCGCGATCGGCGAGCGGATGGTCGAGCTTCACCTTGGGGAACAGAAGCTCGGCCGTCCGATGGGCTTCTTCGAGATGGGGGTAACCCGAGAGGATGAAGGTATCGATGCCGAGGGCCGCATATTCCTCCAGCCGCTCGGCCACGGCGCTCGGGCCGCCCACAAGAGCGGTGCCGGCGCCGCCGCGCACGAGGCCCACGCCCGCCCAGAGATTGGGATAGATCTCGAGGCGGTCGGTCAGGCCGCGATGCAGCTCGATCATGCGCTGCTGGCCGACCGAATCCTGGCGCGCCAGGCTTACTTGCGCGGCCTTGATGGTGTCCGCGCCCACATGGCGGATGAGATCGTCCGCCGCCCGCCAGGCGGCCCGGTCGGTCTCGCGCACGATGATATGGACGCGCAAGCCGAAGCGGGGCTTGCGGCCCTGGGCCGCATAGGCCTCGCGCACCCGGTCGAACTTCTCCTTGACCAGCGCCGGCGGCTCGCCCCAGGTGAGGTAGACCTCGCAATGGCGCGCCGCCAC
>Ga0209415_10014835_pt1 | contig 12693 bp, 10 predicted proteins | sample PeaSoiSIISIP2007_FD_187696 | JGI IMG/M metagenome (GOLD analysis project Ga0209415, IMG submission 187696) | Peat soil microbial communities from Weissenstadt, Germany - SII-SIP-2007 (SPAdes) (version 2) | ecosystem: Environmental > Terrestrial > Soil > Wetlands > Peat | place: Germany...
CGAGTGCATGCTGTAGTGTGCTCGAAAAATGCTTGACACCGCCGACATTGTTAGAGATGGCGATTTTTCGCCAACTGGCAGTTCTGCCGCTGCCGCCTTGGCCATCACCGCACATCAAGATGTGACACTTCGCACTGACATGACGCGATCATTCGTGTCTCATGAGTACGGTTCGCCTCTCCGAAGAGCAGTTCCCGCCAGCTCAGATGCAGCACCCCTTGAGGCGATTTGCCAATTTTTTCCCTGAATGGAACAGCAGGTCTGAGAGTCTCATTTTTTGGGAGGGCAGTTATGAAACGCATCAGTATTCTGATGTTGATTCTATTCACGTCTCTTGTTTCAACTGCATGGCCGCGGCAGAAAATCACCACATTCGACGTTCCCGGCGCGGGCACGGGCGCGGGCCAAGGCACTATGCCGGTTGGCATCGTGCAAGGAAACTGGATCATGGGGTCTTACATTGATGGGAACAACGTCACCCATGGGTTCCTGCGTGCTCCTGAGGGCACCATCACCAAGTTTGACGTTCCGGGCGGCGCCATCGTCGTCGTATGGGGCATGACGCCGGCGCTGGAAGTCGCGGGAAGTTACTTGGACGCGAACAATGTATACCACGGCTTCTTGCGGATGCCTTGGGGCAGGGTCATCACGATCGACGCTCCGGGAGCGGGCTCCGGCACCTATCAGGGCACGGAAAGTGAAAGCCTCAATCCGGCGGGAGTGCTTCAGGGAGACTACGCAGATGCGAACGGTGCATATCATGGCTACCTGCGCGCTCCCGACGGCACCTTCGCCACATTCGATCCTCCCGACGCTGGCACCGGTGCTTACCAGGGCACGTACCCCGCGATCTTCTCAGGCATTAATCCTGAAGGGGCGACGATAGGAATGTACCTGGACGCCAATAATGTGTGGCATGCTTATCTGCGCGCCTCTGACGGCACCATCACAGAGTTCGACTACCCCAACGCAGGCACTGGCGCTGGCCAAGGCACCGGCACTTCCGGCATCAACCCGGCCGGGGAAATAGTTGGTTGGTACATCGACGCGAACAATGTGTTTCACGGCTTCCTGCGTGCCCCCGATGGTACTATGACGCCGGTTGACGTTCCCGGTGCCGGCACTGGCACTTATCAGGGCACCTACGCTGCCGAATTCATGTACGAATTTGGCGGCATCAACCCGGCGGGCACGATCACAGGGTTCTACGCAGATAAGAACAGTGTGTATCACGGCTTCCTGCGCACTGCTCGCGGCAAGATCACAACCTTCGACGTTTCCGGGGCAGGCACAGGCAATTGGCAGGGCACTCTGTCTTTAAACATCACCCCCGACGGGGCGACTACGGGCTGGTACATAGACGCGAGCGGTGTGTATCACGGCTTCCTGCGGCCCGCTGACGACGAACGATAGCCAGACTCAAGCCGCCCGATGTCTGGGCGGCTTTTCTTTGGACCACGCCGACGGTGATTGCGGGTAACTGTTGAAGCCAGGCCATTTCGCTCATTGACCCCGGCGGGCCACTGCCGTGCTAATGTAGGCAGTCGCAGTGGGAGACTGCCGGCACCCGATGAGCCTCAGTCCAACCGAATTCCGGAAAGCGATGGGATGCTTTGCCACGGGTGTGACCATCATTACTCTCGATCTGCAGGGTGAAGTCCATGGCATGACCGCCAACGCCTTCGCGTCCGTGTCGCTCGATCCGCCGCTGTTGCTGGTTTGCGTGGACCACAGTGCGCGCACCCATGCCCACCTGCACGCGAAGAAGCGCTTCGGGGTTAACGTTCTGTCCGAGAACCAGCGGGTGATTTCTGAGTACTACGCGCGGCCGGTTCACACCCATGAACACGCCGAAGAGGAAGCTGGGGCGCGCTTTGAACGCACGGAGCAGGGAACGCCGATGCTGCACGGGGCGCTGGCCTATCTGGAATGCCGGCTGCAGTCAGCGCAGGAGGCCGGCGACCACACCATCTTTATTGCAGAAGTGGAGGACGTTGTGGTCCGCCAGGGCGACCCGCTGCTGTTTTTCCGCGGTAAGTACCGCAAGATTGGGGCGGAGGTGGCGGATCAAGAATAGAAAGGCCCGGTGCCTTCTGAGGGTCGCCGGGCCGGAGGGACTCGCAGACGTTTTAATCATCCTCGCCTGACTGGCCTGTTGAGGACAAGGTTGGATGTCACAATGCCGATGTGACGGATGTTACAGACAAAGCCGGCAAGATGTGAGCGCGATTCAGCGCTCGCCACTTTTCAGCCCGCCGAGCATCCAATACAGGTCCAACGGAATTGTTCGGTAGGGCAAAGCATTATTCGACTGGAGGCATGCATTTATGGCCGAGAAAATGGCAAAAGGCGGGTCAGAGTGGAAGCAGAGGCTTACGCCGGAGCAGTATCACGTGACCCGCGAGGCAGGAACGGAGCCGGCTTTTACGGGCAAGTACTGGAAGACCAAGGACGCAGGAACGTATCACTGCGTCTGCTGCGGGGAACCGTTGTTCGATTCCGCGACAAAATTCGATTCCGGCACGGGCTGGCCGAGTTTCTACAAGCCCGCAGACGGGAGCAAGGTCGAGGAGCACAAGGATTCCACCTACGGGATGGTCCGCACCGAGGCCCGATGTGCGAAGTGCGGTGCCCACCTGGGGCACGTGTTTGAAGATGGTCCCGCGCCCACCGGGTTGCGGTACTGCATGAATTCCGCGGCGCTCGACTTGAAGCCTAAAGACTAAGGACAACGACAGGAAGTAAGGGCCGTCGTGGAGCGATTGGAAAGCTGGCAGGAGAAATCAGGGGCACGCTCTTGCGTGCCCCATCTTCATTCTTGCGATGTCTCTAACTTAAACGTTCGCGGTTGCAGCCAGAGCCTTCGGCGCTTCCACCGAGGCAGACTTCGGCGCCTCTGCCTTCGCGTGAGCCTGGTTTTGCTGCTTATGATCGCCACTGCGCACCTGGATGCCGCCCTTGAGCACGGCGCCATCTTCCACGCTGATGCGTACCGTGGAAACGTCTCCCGTGACCGAGCCTTCACTGCGAATATCCACGCGGTCGCTGCAATCGAGATTTCCGTTCACCTTGCCCATCACCACAACCTCGCGGGCGGTGATGTTGCCTTGCACGCTGCCGTTGCGTCCGATGGTGACGCGGTTGTCCGTCAGGCTGATTTTGCCTTCGATGCGGCCATCAATGTAAAGCGCTTCCGCACCGCTCACTTCGCCCTTGATGACAAGCGTACGGCCAATGGTGGCCTGCTCAATGGGCGCGCTGACCGTCTTGACTGGATTCAATGAGTTAGGGTTTGAGGCTGGAGTATTGGACTTCCCGCCGTACGTGTACTCTGAGGACTGGAGCATGCGACCTTCCTTCATCCCGCGCGGCACGCCCTGTCGGTGCCGCTCCTGCGGTTGGTCTGAATTTTAGGCCTCGGGTAGGTTCCTGTCCCTTGGGCCATGCTCACTATCGCACAGAAGTAAGTCCGCCTCCGAGATTACGGAAGAGGCTGTACGATTGCGCACCGGAGCCGGCCCTTAGTCGGCTTCCTGTAGAGACTGGCTGAGCTCTTCCCACTCCTTGAGGAAGGCAGCGTGCGCGGCCTTGCGCTGGTCGAGTTCCTGCGACTGGCGCTGGCTCTCCTCGGCGCTGACGAAGTCTTGCAAGGCGGTTTCGCACTGCGCGATCACGGACTCGGCGCGGCTGATTTCCGCTTCCAGTTCACGGATGCGGTCTTCCATCTTCTTACGTTTGATGGGATTCATGCGCTTGGCCTTGGCGGTCATGCCTTCGCCAGAGGCTTGATTGCCGTTGGAAGGGGTCGGCGGAGCGGCCTCAATCCCGCTCAGTTGCTGGCGGATCGCTTCATTCTGCTTCGCGCTCCCGCCCTGTTTACGCCAGAGATAGTCTTCGTAGTTGCCGGGATAAACTTCGACCTTCCCGTCGCCAATCTCGAAGACCCGTGTGGCCAGCTTATCGATGAAGTAACGGTCGTGCGAGACGAAGACGACCGTGCCAGTGTATTCCATGAGCGCGTCCAGCAGAACGTCTTTGGCTCGCAGGTCGAGGTGGTTGGTAGGCTCGTCCAGCAGCAGGAAGTTCGCAGGATGAAGCAGCAGACGGAGCAGGGCATAGCGCCCGCGCTCGCCGCCGGAGAGCACTCCGATCTTCTTGAATACGTCGTCTTCGGAGAAAAGAAAACACCCTAGCAGGCTGCGCAGTTCCGTCTGTGTCGACTGCGGGGATGCGTTGCCGAGGTCATCGATCATTCGCGCGTCGGCATCGAGTTCTTTGTATTGATCCTGCGCAAAGTAGTCTGCTTGGACGTTGTGGCCGAGGCGGAATTCGCCGTGGGTTGTCGGCTCTGTGCCCGCCAGCAATTTGATCAGGGTGGACTTCCCGGCTCCATTTATGCCGACGAGAGCGATGCGATCGCCGCGCTCAATCAGGAAGCTGACGTCGCGGAAGACCTCCTTTTCGCCGCCGTCGGCTTTTGGATAGCTCTTGGCCACGCCCACAAACTCGGCCACGATCCGTCCGCTAGGCTTGGGCTGCGGGAAAGAAAAGTGAATCGTCTTTTCTTCCGAGGGAATCTCGATGCGCTCGATCTTTTCCAGTTCCTTAATACGACTCTGCACCTGCTTGGCCTTGGTCGCCTGGTAGCGGAAACGATTGATGAATACTTCCAGTTGCTCGATGCGGTCGCGCTGGTTGCGGTAGGCGGCCTGCAACTGTTCGTTGCGCTGCGTCTTCTGCACCAGAAACTTGTCGTAGTTTCCGGTATAAAACCAGAACCGCTTGTTCCAGATTTCCGCGATCTTGTTCACCGTCACATCGAGAAAGTAACGGTCGTGCGAGATGAGCACCAGGGCATGCGGATAATCATGCAGATATTCTTCCAGCCAGTTGCGCGCTTCCAGGTCGAGGTGGTTGGTGGGTTCGTCCAACAGCAGCAGGTTCGGCTTCTGCAGCAGCAACTTGGCCAGCGCCAGCCGCATCTGCCAGCCGCCGGAGAACTCGTCGGTCTGCCGCTCCCAGTCTTCCTTGCGAAAGCCAAGCCCCTGCAGCACGCGTCCCACTTCAGCTTCGATCGAGTACCCATCGCGGGTGCGAAATTCATGCTCCAGGCTGTGATAGCGGTCGGCTACGTCGCCATACTCTGGGCTGGTGTGATCGAGTTCGGAGATTTTATGCCTGAGCTTTTCCAATTCCCGCTCGATGGCGTGCAATCCGGTGAACACCGTCATGCATTCCGCAAACACGGTGCGGCCGGAGAGCGCGAGACCATCCTGCGGCAAGTATCCCGCAGTAGTTCCCTTGGCGACGATGAGCGAGCCGTAGTCGAAGCTGTCCAGGCCGGCGAGAACCTTCATCAGCGTGGATTTACCGGTGCCATTCGCGCCCACCAGGCCGACGCGGTCGTGGGGCGTGATCAGCCAGTCGGTGTTTTCAAAAAGAAGTTTGTGGCCGAAACGTTTTCCGGCGCCGGAAAGCTGGATCATGGGGCTGAATTCATCGTCTCATAAAAAGCGGTACCTAGTACCTAGTACCTAGCACCTAGTACCGAAGCAGGCGTTTGGGACCATCCCAGTTTTGAGATTGGTATAGAGCGTGGCATACTTCACGCAGGACGGAAGCATGAGCACAGTTAAGAATCCTGGAGAGAAGAAACGCCTGAGTCTTGCGCGGGATCGTCGTAATAGGTTCGGCGAGAACAGCAAGTCTAGCCGCAAGAATATCCAGCGCGGTAAGCAGCGCCGGCACATGGACGAACGCAGGACGGTCGCCGAAGCGCTTGGTCATCTCAAAGGGGAAGTCCAGGAAGATCAGGCGACGGAGGCAGAACTGCGTGCGAGGACAAGAATCACCGACAGCGAACGGCGTGGATTCAAGAAACGCCCCGACACTCCGCTCGGAGTTGTGCTGGAGACGAAGAGAGTCAAGAAGAAATCGGAGTAGATCTAGGAGTGCGCAGCGGCCCGGCCGTTGCGGCCTTCCGGATACTTGCCCCACAACTCGCTGTGAAAGTGAATGCGCTCCAGAGCGCGATCAATCACGGCTTCCAGTTCATGGGCGTACTTCACTTCGCGGCCTTTGGCCAGCCGTTGCCGGGCTTCTTCCGGGCTGAACCAGGTGGGCCGTCGCATCGGCTCATCGGGCCGGCGCATCTCATGGATCTCCATCAGAAAGGCTTTCACCACAAATTCCTGCACTCCGCCCGGCTGCCAGAACACGCCCTTGGAGTGAATGTAGAGGTGAAAGTGGCGCGGCTCGATGGTGCCGACGGCGCCGGCTTCTTCCGCGGCTTCACGCTCGGCGGACTGGCTGTGAGAAAGGCGGGCCTCCGGAGATCCCTTGGGGAAGGTCCACTTGTTTCCGCCGTTGGTGTTCACCAAAAGAAATTCCACCGCCGCGCTCCGTTTGCGGTAACAGATCGCAGCCACCTGCAGCGGCAGCGATTTCGCAATGCGCGGCGAACTCATGGGGCGCCCTCCTGAAACAGATACTACTTGGAGAATATTTCACCAGTATTAAAGTGCAACGAAAATTGTGCAGGTGAGGTGGTTACGAAAGGTGGGACTTCGCCCCTAAAGTCCCCGGCCATAGACGGGAATCGCAGCTCCGGTTACATCCTTGCCCGCATCTCCCGCCAGCCAAACGATCAAGCTAGCCACCGCAGCAGGCTGCACCCACTGGGAGACCTCGGCTCCTGGCATATCTTTTCGGTTGGCCGGCGTGTCCATGGTTCCCGGCAGGATCACGTTCGCGGTAATGCCCGCGTCCTTGTTTTCCAGCGCGACCGTCTTCATCAGCGAAACCAGCGCCGCCTTTGACGCACTGTAAGCGCCAACTTTGGGTCCGGGATCTTCCGCGGCCCGGCTGCCGATGGCGATTATGCGCCCGCCTCCGGCTTTGCGCATTTCAGGAATTACCGCGCGCAGGATGTGAAACGCGCTGTTCAGGTTCGCGTCGAACAGGCGCTGCCAGGTGCCGTCGTCCATTTCCGCGACGGTCTGCCCGCCAGCGAATCCGCCGACCAGATGGGCCAGCACGTCGATCTTTGCGCAACGCGCGATCACACTGGCGACGGCCTTTCTCGCCGCGTCCAGGCTGTTGAGTGTGGCGGGCAGCGCAATGAAATTCGGATGGTCGAAGTCGGACTGCTGGATTCGCGGCGCGAGGCCGACCACCGTGAACCCTGCATCCAGCAAGGCATTCGTGACGTGTGTTCCGAGGCCACCGTTGGCCCCCGTAACGAGGGCAATCTTCTCGGTCATGGGCGTTAACTCCAGAGCATGTCTTGCAGCAGCTTACGAGAAGCGCCCGGAGATTGCCAAAGAAGATTCAGGCGCGGATCAGTCTCACGCCAGCCTGCCCCGCAGCGTCTCCCGGTCCAGTTCATTCTCCCACCGCGCCACCACCAGCGTAGCCACGCCATTGCCGATCATGTTGACCAGCGCGCGGAACATGCTCATGAAGCGGTCGATGCCGAGGATCAACGCCATCCCCGCCACCGGAATCGTCGGAATCACCGACAAGGTAGCAACCAGCGCGATAAACGAAGCTCCCTGCACCCCGCTTGCTCCCTTCGAGGTCAGCGTGGCGACCGAGAAAATGGTCATCTGTTCCAGCAGCGTCAGGTGAGTGTTAGTAGCCTGGGCCACGAACAACGCCGCCAGCGTCATGTACAAACTGCTGCCGTCGGTATTGAAGGTGTAGCCGGTGGGAACCACCAGCCCAACCAGAGAGCGCGAGCAGCCCAGCTTTTCCAGCTTCTCCATCAATGTAGGGATCGCCGTTTCCGACGAACTGGTGGCCAGCACCAGCAGGATTTCTTCTTTAATGTGCAGCAGAAACTTCACAATGCTGAATCCCGCTGCCCAGCAAATCGCGCCCAGCACGACGAGAACGAAAAGAATCGAAGTCAACCAGAAAGTGCCAATCAGTTTAGCCAGCGGCCCCAGCGAAGCAAACCCATACTTGCCGATGGTGAAGGCCATGGCACCGAAACAGCCGATTGGCGCAAAGAGCATCAGGATGTTCACGACGCGGAAGACAACATGCGTCAGCGATTCCAGCACAGCCACAATCGGTTTCGCGCGCGGTCCCGCCGATGCCAACGCAAAGCCAAACAGAATCGACACGAACACCACCTGCAGGATGTCGCCTTTGGCAAACGCATCCGCCACCGTGGTGGGGACGATGTGCATCAGGAATTCGGTAACGCTTTGTGCCCTGGCCTGGCCGGCATAATCGGCGACAGCCCGGGCATCGAGCGAAGCTGGATTTACATTAAAGCCGCTGCCGGGACGAACCACGTTGCCCACGATAAGTCCAACCACCAGAGCCATGGTCGAAACGATCTCAAAATAAAGCAGCGCCTTGCCGCCCACCCGGCCCACTTTTTTCAAGTCCTGCATGCCAGCGATGCCGGTGACCACCGTGCAGAAGATAAGCACGGTGATGATCATGGTGATCATCCGGATGAAAGCATCACCCAACGGTTTCATAGCGACGGCGCGGGCGGGAGAGAAATATCCCAGCGCCACGGCAACCACCATGGCAAAGGCCACCTGCACCCACAGCGACACGTAAAACGGTTTGCGGCGCGGAGCTGCAGGTGCGGGGTCGAACTCCGGGGGTTCGATTGGTGTGGGCATGATTAGATAGATAACGTCCTAGTTCGCCGGAGCCTGCAGCGTTTTCACCAGCCACGGGATAATCACTTCTTTGAATATCCGCGGGTCGGGCCAGACTCCAACCTGCCGCCCGAGGTGGCCGCCATGAGGATTAATCCAGGCTTCTTTCGGCACATCGCCCTTGCTCAGCAGCAGATATTCGTCTTCGATGGGAACCTGGGTGTCGAGAACCCCCGCGAGAATAAGCATGGGCGCCATCGGTTTGCCCAGCAGTCCCTGACTCACCAGCGACATCCTGGGCAGATACTCGCCCATTTCCTCCAGCGTGTGTACGCCTTCCAGAATGTTCATGAGCGCCGGCACCTGGTCGAACAAATATTCGCGATTCCCGAGCAGCGAGTTCATCAGAAAATCTTTCTGGAAAAACCTGTCCACCGGCGGCGACTGGGCGCTCGCTCCGCGCAGCCGAGCGCGCTCGACAATCGCCATCTTTGTCGCCCAGTACGCGCCCCAGCTCACGCCGTGCATGGCGATGCGGTCTCGGGCGATCTCCGGCCGCGACTGCGCGTAATCAATCACGCGCGACAGCATGCGATCCGCCGTCTCACTCACCTTGATCGGATTCTGCCCCGTCCCCGGGCCGTCGACCGCGAGATAACCGATCCCAAAAGGCAGAATCGCGCTGAAACTCTCCGTCAAGTCCTCCTTGCGGCTGTCCAGGCCATTCACCGCGATCACCAGCGGCACCGGATTTGTCGGCGTCGCGGTCTTAGGCAGGCGCAGGTAGCCGATGATTTCTTTTCCTTCGAAAGGAATGTGAACAACTTCCAGCGGCGGATCGAAGAACTTCGCATGATCCAGGAATGCTTCGAGAGCTCTCTCATACGAGCGTTGCTTGCCCGGAGACGCCGGAATCGGCCAGCGTCCGAAAGAGTAAAGCCGCCACGCCCGGATGTAGTCAGCATTCGCCTTCGTGGGATCAGATTTCTCCAGCGCCTTCGCTTCGTTGAAGTAGCGGTCGGCCACGTGCATGAATCCCGCGGCCCACTCGTCCTTGTCGCTGGTATGGATGCTCTCGAAAGCCTCTTTCACGTCGCCGGGATCGAGCCCGATCAGCGGATACTGTCCCACCTCGGCCCGGTGAATGGCCTCGGCCCTGATCTCGTCGATGGTGCGCTCGCGCCGCTCCTCTTTTTTGCCAGAGGTTTCTTGAGCAGAGGCGTTGCCGGAGATGAGTGCGAACAATACAAAGAAAAGAGCTGCGAAAGAAAACTGGATTTTAGTTTGCATAACTTGGTCCCACTCCCTCTGGCTCGCGAATCGCGCGAGCCGTCTACGAAAAAAGGCCGGACGGAATTGCGTCCGGCCTTGCTTCACGCCTTCAAACCTGACCGCGCACCTAGAACGTGAACTTCAGACCCAACTGCACCGAGCGCGGACCACCAGAGCCCACCGCAGGGTTGGCAGCAGCTATATCGGGCGTGGCGCAGCCGCAGCCGAAAGGACGAACCGACGGATCGTTCAAGCCAAATCCATTCTGACCGCCGTAAGGGTTGGCGAAGTTCGGATGGTTGAGGATATTGAAGAACTCGACGCGGCCCTGGAGCCGCATGGTTTCTCCAAAGTGGAAATTCTTGGCCAAGGAGAAATCGAAATTCTTGAAGCCGGTGTCCTGGAACATGTTCCGGCCCATGTTTCCGAAGTGGCCCAGCGGCGGCGCCATCATCACGGAGTTTCCCTGGGCATAGCAGCCAAAGTCATTTAAAGAGGTCGTCTCTGGCCCGGCAACGCCTCCATCCTCCGCTAAGGCGGAGGCGACGCATCCCGCCGGCGTATTGGGAGCTCCCGGCTTGTAGAAGGTAATTCCAACCCCGCGCCCAGCCTTGAAGTCCGAGGGGTTGCCGAGTTGGTCGGTTCCAACACGGTAGAAGCTCCAGCGAGTCGGACTATTGGCCGGCGGGCTTACCGGCAACGGTCCAACGCCCGCCGCATCGGTTCCTTCGTCCATCGGCCCCCAGAATTGCGGGGTCTGCAGCGTTATGATCGAGTTAATCTCCCAGCCTTCTCGCAGCTGCCCGAAACCCTTGCGGCCGGGAATCGCATAGGTGAGCGAAACAGTCAGCCGGTGTCGAACGTCGAAGTCGCTGTTGGCATACTCGGCTGCGACGTCGTGAGCGTTCTGCGGCAACCCGGAGCCATAGCCGAAGTCCCAGTTCGCGCCGACGTCATCCGAGGCATGCGAATAGGTATAACCGGCCACCATGCTCAGGCCGTGGTAGTTGCGTGCGTTCAGCGTGACTTGCAATCCGTTGTAGTTGGAGCGGTAGACGTTTCCCATCTGGAAGATGTTGCTCAGATAGGGAAATTTACCGTTGAACGGAAGGCAAAGCTGATCTAGAGAGTTCCCCTCCGCGCAGGCCGGATTGTAGTCACTGCCCACAGGCGGCTGGTTGATGTCGCGAATTCCAGTCAGGTTCGATCCGTGGTTCCCGACGTATGCGGCTTCCAACGACAGATTCGCCGTGATGGCATGCTGCAGGCTCAACGTCCAGTTCCACACGTAAGGAGTAGTCAGGTTGCGGTCTACCGTCATAATTGGGCACGGGCTGTTGAAGCAATTGACCGTGCTACTGCCGTAAAGCGGCCCATTTGCAGCGTCCCAGGTCGTCGGGTAGTTCAGAAAATTCTTCACGGTGACATTGCTGCTGGTAATCGTGCCACCGGATGTGTCGCCCGCGGCATCGATCGGAGCACCCGTCGGAACCGTGCCCGGCCCGAAAGCATTGTTGAACGCGACGAACGACTGCCAGTTCACCGTCTCGTAGATCAGACCGCCGCCACCGCGCAGCACCGTCCGCCCATTGCCGCCGATGTCCCAGGCAAAACCCGCGCGTGGACCAAAATTACTATGATCCGGGTTATACAGGCTGCTGATCTGGTGGCCGACCTGCACCAACCCTAGGTTGGGATCGAAATTTCCCAACAGATTGTTAGCTTCCTGGGGCACACTGCTGTACTCGTAGCGAACGCCAAAGTTGATAGTCAAATTCTTGGTCGCGCGCCAGTCATCTTGGAAAAAGCCCGAGTAGGCCCAGTTGTGGAGATGGAGCGTTGGATTTCCCACCTCGACCGTCGATTTGAACGGCGCTCCGGCAAAGAAGTCTTCGAGTGGGCTCGAACCGGCAGGACCGGGGGTGGTGGGGTTGGCAACACCGCCCAGGAAATTGACGCTCCCTCGGGCGTTGCCATACGAGGCATTCTTGACCCTGTTGGAATGGATTTCGCCACCGAATTTTAGGGCGTGCTTGCCGGCAGTGTAGGAGATGTGATCCACAAGTTGAGTGATGGAATCGGGCCCCTGGAACTTCGGCCACTTGAAACCGCCGAGTGTAGTGAAGTATCCACCAAAGCCGATGCGGGGCAGGCCTCCGGTGTTGGGTCCGGTCACACCTGTATCGAGACCGTACGCCGAGACCGACGTGTTGAGGTCGGCCGGCAGAGTCGGCTGGTAGAGCCGGTTGTAGCCGACCCTTGCCTCATTCACCACGCGGGGGCTCGGAGTCCAGGTCCAGCCGCCGCCGACCACCTGCGCACGGGTGTGAATATCGGAGAGCCATTTCTGCTGCATCTCAGAAAAGTCTTCGACCGTTCCCGAGTTGTTCCCAAAAAAGTAGGTCCCGGTGATCGTGCTTCGGTCATTTAGCGTGTAGTCCACCTTGCCCACAAAGTTGTCGACGTGGACGACGTTATTAAATCCGTTGGGGACCGTAATTGCATCTAGGGCCGTGAGGGCCGTGCCAATATCCGTCTGGTTGTTCGTGACAAATCCTGTGCCGTTGCAAGTGACTGCGCCGCCCGCAACCGAACACCCTGAAACCAGCAGGCTCGCTGGGCTGACAATCACCCCAGCCGCCACGGCAGCCGGTGATGTGATATCCGCGATCACATCCGGAATGCTGTCGGCGCAGTCTCCCACGAGAGGGTTGAACGAACAGGTTCCATTCGGCGCCATGGGCACCATCGAGGGAGCGGTAACCCCACCGTAAGAGTTGCCCACGTTGTACCGTTG
>Ga0209415_10014836_pt1 | contig 12692 bp, 16 predicted proteins | sample PeaSoiSIISIP2007_FD_187696 | JGI IMG/M metagenome (GOLD analysis project Ga0209415, IMG submission 187696) | Peat soil microbial communities from Weissenstadt, Germany - SII-SIP-2007 (SPAdes) (version 2) | ecosystem: Environmental > Terrestrial > Soil > Wetlands > Peat | place: Germany...
TCCGAGGAACATCCCAGTCTGCAGGTCATGGGACTCGATTGGGACGACCGGCAGCAGTCGATACAAGTGCGGCTGCGTTGCTCGATGCGGGCCTCCTGCGGCAGTTTTCTGGTGCATGTAATTCTGGCTCTGCCGCTGGGCGAGGAGTGGCATGAGCGGCTGCGGTCGGGAATCAATCCGGGTTCGCCGGCATCCGGGCTGGCAGCGTCCGACAACAGGGATGGCGCAGTAATGGCGGAAAAGGGGAAGCCAGCAACTTTGATTCTGGATGACGGCAGCCTGCGGATTTCGCTTCGGGTCATCTGCCTGCAGCCGGGCGTACTCAACCAGCAAATCCGAGTTATCGATGCCCGAAGCCGGCGCGTGTTTCACGCCGAAGTGGTCGGCCGGGGAATTTTGCACGCAACCCTGTGAAGTCGAAGGAGAGCTTATGCAGTGGCATCGCAGTACCGCGATTCTGGTCGGTGTTCTGACTGCGGCATTGCTCGCGCCGCTGGCGGCGGCGAAAGAGACCAAACCCAAGACCATCCAGCGGGAGACGCAGGCAGAGTACATCCAAAGAATGCAGCAGCAGTCTCCGGACTTGTCGCACGCAACCCCAGGTAGTTTGTGGACGGACAATGGAAGGTTTGCCAACCTCAGCGCCGACTATAAGGCAATGCACGTGGGCGACCTGATCACCATCGTGGTGGCGCAAGGCACTACCGCAAACAATACGGCCAGCGTTGCTACCGCACGCAGTTTGAGCGCGAGTTCCGGCATTACCTCCTTGCCCGGCAAGCTCAAAACCACCGGGGTGGCAAGCCTTTTCTCTCCTAACTCCACGGCTACGTTGAGCGGGAAATCGCAGGGCTCGACCACTTCCACGCTGAATGACACTTTGGCGGGGCGAGTGGTTGCGGTGCTGCCGAGCGGTGTCATGGTGGTCGAGGCCGAGCGTCAGCTGACCATGAACAATGAACGGCAGACGATTCTGCTGCGCGGGCTGGTGCGGCCGGGCGACGTCACGCCCGCGGGCACGGTGCAGTCGAATCTGGTGGCGAATCTGGAACTCGAACTGAAAGGCAAAGGCGTGCTCAGCGATGGCGTCCGGCCCCCCAATGCCCTGGTCCGTGGGCTGTTGTGGCTGGTGGGTTTCTAGGAGGATTTTGTCATGAGACATCTTTCTACTCTGCTTCTGATCCTTCTTTTAGGCTGCGCGGGGTATGGCGAGGATGCGGTGCGCAAAGCGTTGATCCGCGACATCACCAGCATCGAGGGGGTGCGGGAAAACCCGGTGATTGGATATGGCGTGGTCGTGGGATTACGAAACACGGGCGATAAGCAGCAGACCATCTTTACGACGCAGATGCTGGGCAATATTCTGCAGCACATGGGAGTGCAGATTCCGTCGGGCACGGTCATTGTGAAGAACGTGGCTGCGGTTTTCGTGACCGCCAACCTGCCTCCTTTTGCCACTCCGGGCACACAACTGGATGTCACGGTCTCGTCGGCGGGCGATGCCCGAAGCCTCGAGGGCGGTTTGCTTCTGCTTACGCCTCTCTATGGAGCCGACGGTCAGGTGTACGGCGCGGCCCAAGGTCCGCTGATATTGGGGGGATATAGCGAGGGAACGAAAAGCAACTCCAAGCAAGTGAACCATCCTACCGTCGGACGCATTCCCGGCGGAGGCCTGGTCGAGCGCGACAGTTCACTTGATCTGCGCAAGCTGGAAAAAGTCTCGTTGATGTTGAACGAACCCAATTTCACGACCGCTGAGGAAGTGGCCAGCGCCATCAACCGGGAATTCGGCAAGGAGATTACTTCGGTGATCGACAGCCGTCGCGTCGACATTGATACGGTCGCCGCCGGAACATCGAATCTTCCTGCCCTGATGGCGCGAGCCGAGAACTTGACGGTCGAAGTTCATCATCGGGCGCGGGTGGTGGTGAACGAGCGCACCGGCACGGTGGTGATGGGCAAAGATGTACGGCTGGCTGCGGTTTCGATTCTGCACGGCAACCTGGCGGTCGAGGTGTCGACGCAGTTCCAGGTTTCTCAGCCCAATCCGCTTTCCAAAGGCAAGACCGAAGTCGTGCCCCAAACTACGGTGCAAGCCGAAGAGGCTCCGGTCCAGCGCATTGAACTCGGCGATGGAGCCAGCGTGGAACAACTGGTTACCGGGCTACAGAAGATCGGGGTCACCGCACGTGACGTGATCGCGATCCTGCAAGCCATCAAGGCGGCGGGCGCGCTCGAAGCCGATCTGGAGGTAATCTGATGAATGCGGTTGCAAAATCTTTGGCGGCTGGCTCAACTGCTCCGACGGAAGCCTATGCGAACCGGGTGGTCCACGCGTCTCGCCAATTCGAGGCGGTGCTGCTCAACACCCTGCTGGGCTCTTTGGAACATAGCTTTTCTGCGCTTCCGGGAAAGAAAACGGACGCCATTGCGGATAATTACCACTCCATGGGCATGCAGGCGCTGGCTTCCACTCTGGCAGCCAGGGGGGGAGTGGGTATAGCCAACCTGATTGTCCACAATCTCTTGCACACAAAGGGACAGGGGCCCGTCGGGCCCGTCGGGCTAACTGAAGTTCCTTCGCTTTATGCCGATGAGCACGGGTAGAGCCAAGACTGGCGGCCCGATCGGCTGGGCAGGTCGAGCGGAATGAAGCATCTGGGAACAACCAAGAGGACGGGGTCGATCCGCGGATTAAAGATTTCTAACCTATTGCCGATAGCTTAATTGCATAGGCAATTCAAGGCGAGGAGACGGCCATGAGAATCGACTTAAATGCAATTATTCCAGAGGCACCAGATCCGGGGCAATCCGCGAAGTCCGGTTCGCAGGTGGCGTCGGGGAGTTCGAGCGCTGGGCTTGGCGGAGGAGACACCGCCAAGCTTTCGCAGGATCAGGGAAAAGTGCAGGAGCTTGCTTCCCAGGTGAACCAGCTTCCGGAGATCCGGCAGGACAAAGTCGCCGCTCTGCAGCGCGCGATTCAAGATGGGAGTTATCAGGTGACGCCAAGTCAGGCGGCGGAAGCACTGATTTCCGCGATGCAGCTCCGCTCCGCCGCCTAGCCCGCGGAATGAGGTCGATGCGGGAGGATGGGTCATGAGCGACATAACGAGCGAGCGCATAGAACCGACGCCGCGGGTGATCGAGCCTCAGGGTCCGCAATCCCGGGGTCAGCCTGATTCGGGGTCCCGTCGCCGGCGACCTCCGCCTTCGGAAGAGCCCGGGGCGGATGAAAATCCGGAAATGCCGGTGCATCAAGTGGACCGGCTGGTATGAGCGGGAACATTTCAGACCCAAACAGTTCAGATTATGGATCAAGAACTCAACCCTTCGTTCGAGCTTCTGGAGCGGCGTCTGGCTTTGATGCGGGGGTTGGCCACCTCGCTCGAGCAGGTTCAGACCGCGGTGGTGCGCTCGGACCTCAGGGGAATCGATGGCCACACCTTACGGCAACGGGAACTCTGTGAGTCTCTACGCCAGCTGGAGAGCGAAGCGCTGGGGTTTCGAAACGCAAGCGAAGGCCAGCATCAAAAGGTGAACATCGGGGCGCAGCTGCCGGAGGATGCGGTTTCTCCTCAAGTCCGCGAGCGCTGGCAAACGTTGTCCCGGGAATTGAGCCAAGTGGAGATGCGAGTGGGCCAGCTGAACCGCGTATACGGAGCCTTGCTGCGGCGCGCCCAAAGGACGCTGCAGATTTTCATGCGGGTGCTGGCCAGTTCGGCCAACACTTATGCTCCACCCAAATGTGCGGCCGTGATCATCCCATCAACGCATCAGGAAGTAAGTCATGTCTAGCCTTTTCGGCGCATTATCGATTGCAACGGGAGCGCTCGGCGCCGAGCAGGGTGCTATGGACGCCACCACCAACAACGTGGCCAACGCCAACACCCCTGGCTATTCCCGGCTGAGGCCGGTGCTCATCGAAAGCAATCCGGTGGTGGAAAATTCGGTGACTTACGGAGAGGGAGTCACGTTGCAGAAACTGGAAAGCGTGCGCGACCCGATTCTGCAGCTGCGCATCCAGGATGAAACCCAGCAGCAAGGACAGTTGAATGCATTTGTTTCCGCCATGCAACAGGCGCAAGTGCAATTCACCAGCAGCAGCAGCGACATCGGCTCGCAGATTTCAAATTTCTTCAGCAGCCTGAGCCAGCTTTCTACCGACCCCACGAACCTTTCCCTGCGCCAAGGGGTTTTGACGGCTGCGGGAAACCTGGCTACGGTCTTTAACAATACCTCCGACAGTCTTACCCAGCAGCAGACCAACACTGACTTAAGTGTGAGCCAAGACGTACAGCAGGTGAACACACTCACCGGGCAAATCGCCACCCTGAATACCCAGATCAGTCAACTGCAAGGTGTCGGTCAGGATGCCAGCGCCTTCGTCGATCAGCGCGATGTGCTGATTGGTCAGCTTTCCGGCCTGATCGATGTTTCCACCATCCAGAGCGACAACGGCCTGACCCTGACCACGTCGAATGGATCGCCGCTGGTGGTGGGCGGCCAGAGCTTCGCCCTCAGCACGCAGACCAATGCCTCCGGCCTGCAGGATGTTTATTCACAAGGGGTGGACATCACTGCCAAATTGACTTCGGGGCAACTTGGGGGATCGATCGAGGTGCGGGACCAAAAAATTCCTGCGCTGGTGTCGAGTCTGGATACGCTGGCAGCGGGACTGGCGAACGCGCTGAACACCGCAAATAAGACGGGCTTTGACCTGAATGGTAATCCCGGCGGAAATCTCTTTGTTCCGCCGCCGGTCTCGGGAAAGGGCGCCGCCGCCAACCTGGCGGTGCAGATTACCGATCCCGCCCTGATTGCCGCCAGTTCCGACGGCAGCGCAGGCAGCAACGGAAACGTGGCTGTGCTTTCGGCCGTGCAGAATCAAGCGGTGGCTGGCGGGCAGACGCCGACCGACTATTATTCCAGCATCGTTTTCAGCGTGGGCAACGACGTCTCCAATGGCTCCGCCGAGCTGACTTCCTCGCAGTTGGTCTTGAACCAGCTGCAGGATCAGCGGGGAAGCATTTCCGGGGTCAACCTGAATGAGGAAGCCGCCAACATGGTGCAATATCAACGCGCCTATGACGCCGCTGCCAACGTCGTCACCACCATCAACGACATGCTTTTTACCGTCATTAATATGAGCACCTTAACCACATGAGTTCCATACGAGTCAATCCGTATCCGATGCCTGACCTTTTGGCTGCGCTGGAGCAATTGCAGCGGCAGCAGACCAATGCAACCCTGGAATTGGCGACCGGAAGCAGCATCAACAAACCCTCCGACGATCCGGCCGGCGCCGCTCAGATCATCAAAATTAACGACCTGAGCAGCCAAGTGGATTCCTTTCAGCGCAGCATCAACAGCATCAGCAGCCAGTTCTCGACGGCGGATTCCACGCTCAACTCGGTGGTGACGGTGCTCCAGAGGGCCATCAGTTTGGGAGTCGAGGGCGCCAACGGAACCCTTTCGGACGCGGATCGGGCCGCTGCGGCAGCTGAAGTGACCGGAATCCAGTCCCAGCTTCTCAGCCTGGCAAACACCTCCTACCAGGGCCAGTACATTTTTGCTGGCACTGCAACCACGCAACCTTTCATAGTCGACCCTACCCAACCATCTGGGGTTCGCTATGTGGGGAATACGGGAACGAACGATGTGACGATCGGAACCGGTTACCAGTTGCAGGTCAACGTGCCAGGCTCGCAGATTTTCACTGGCACAGGAAGCGATATGTTCCTGGCGATCAACGATCTGATCACCTCCTTGAATAGCAACGCCGGAATCGGCGCGGCGGTGACCGAGCTAGGCACAGCGTACAGCTACGTGACTGGCCAACGGGTTTTCTATGGCAACGCGCTCAATCAGACCCAAAGCCAGCAAACCTACCTCAATACCGAAACCCTGAGTCTAAGCCAACAGCTGAATGCAGTCGGAGGCGCGAATATCGCTGACGTGGCTAGCCAGTTGGTCAATGATCAGACCGCCCAGACCGCGACGCTCGAAGCCATAGGCAAGGCTTCTCAGAGCAGCCTTTTTGATTACTTGAAATAGCGGGAATCGCACTCACGGGAGCGGCTTCCTTCTTCTCCTGACGGCGCGTGCTTCTCAAATTGCCCGCCGGCCGCGCATTTCCATTGGAAGATTGCTTTGGGATTAATCCTGGTAGCCCTGCTTGCGCCGCCGCAGGTCAGAGAGTATTCTGGCTGGCCTGCGCCCAGGCCGCGGCGGCCGCCAGGTGCGCCCGCGCGATTTCGAGGCGTGCTTTCTCAGTCAGAAGCCGCCCGTGGATTCGAGGCAGGATCTGTGCAAGTTTTTCCACTGTGCTCCGATAGTCCGAGATTGCCTTTTCGAGTTCTTCATCCGGAGCAGACCTTGGAGGAATACTGCGCAAGCAACGGCCCGCGCTCACCAATTCAATCCGCAAACCGGAGAGATCCTTTGGACTGAGGGGCGCGGAAGGGTTTGGCTCCGGCAACAAGCGATCCAACCCGGCGCGAAGATTAATGTTGGCAATGCGCAGGACCTCGGTTGAGGCAATCAACATCAGGCCTCCCAGTTGGCAGGTATGTGCCGATCAGCGCTGGCAGTGGCCGTAGTCGCCAGCGGTACAGGTTTCGGGATTTTTTCTGCCGACTCGGCTCGATCCACTTCGGCCCAAGCCTCCCGTAGCGCCAATAAGTCCGTGATCTGCTGCAAGAGCGTTTGCTTGGATACCTGGAACTGCGCTTCCCAGAGGTTGGCGCGCACTGCTTCATAAAACTGCACCAAATTCCGGGCCACCTGACCTCCACGCTCCATGTTCAAGGTTCCTTGTAGCAGGCAGATCACGTCAAGCGCGTGGTTGATCCGGTTGGTGCGCAGTTCAATGTTGTTCTCTTCGATTGCTTGCGTGGCCTGAGTCAGGTCTTGAATTACCTGTTCGTAGAGCAAAACCACCAGTCGAACAGCCGTGGCGCCGTGCCCGTTGATTTCGCGATAGGCAGTCCGCGGATTCGTCATGGTTATCCTCCTGTAGCCGTGCCGGTTGTGGGCGTCGTGTTGGACGAGGTGGACGGGGTGGTGGACGTGGTAGACCCGAGGCCGTTCAGGGCGGCAAGTTCTGCCGTGACTTCCTGTAGAAGAGACGGAAAAGCTTCGAGCGTCGCATTCACTTGTTCGTACTGCAGGGTCAGGGCTGCTTGTTGCGTGGTTATATTGTCCTGTAAATTCGTGATCTGGGTGGCGAGACCTTGCTGCTCAGTTGTGTTGGCCGCAATGTCCAGGTTCAGTATGCCGTTCACGGGGTCGGTCAGGTTGGTGAGATCGCTGCTGAAATTGTTGGCAAAGCCAGTAGTAGAAACATTCTGAAAGAAGTTCTGGAACGCCCCTGGGTTGGTAGTGAAGGTGTTGTTGAGTTGGGTATTGTCGATGGTGAGGGTGCCGTCGTTGTTCTGATTGATGCCCAGCGAGGCAAGATTTACCAACCCACTGTTTCCGGGAATTGAGTAGGCCGCGTCGTTAAGCAAACTGGCCTGCAATGAGCGCAAAGCACTGTCGCCACCCAGCGGCCCTTCGGTGTTGGTGGAAGGATCCACCGTGAACTGGGTGTTGAGATTGCCAATCACCGCGTTGTAAGCGGTAACGAAGCTGGTGATCGCTGCCGCGGCTTGGGTCGCGTCAGGCCCAATGTTGATCTGCACTGGCGTTGCCGGCGCGGCACCGACCAGGTTTAGCGTAACTCCGGGAATCGCGCCAGTGATGGTGTTCGTAGCACTGCTGAGCGGCACGCCGTCGACCGTCAGCGTAGCATTGGTCCCCCCTACCGGAGCTTCGAAGTTCAGGATGGTGGTGTTGTTGGTAATGGCCAGAGCTCCAGGAATTCCGCTGGCTTGGCTGTAGATCGCCAGGCGCGATCCATTGGCGTCACTCACCACACTCGCCGTGACTCCCCATCCCTGGGTGTTGATGTAACTCGCCAATGTGTTCAGAGTATCGTTGCTGCCCGCCGTGATGGGGATGTCTTTCGTGACACCACTTACTCCGCCGATTTGCAGTTGGATGTCGCCGCTGGTGACGTTAGTGGGCAAGATTGATATGTCGGCGCCGCCTGCCAGGGGATCGGTATAGACCGTGCCTGTGGTCGCTAGCGTGGACACCACGATCTGATGGGTGCCCGGTATCGCGGTGGTTTGGGCACTGGCGGTTAGGATGCTCGGTTGCGAAGAGCTTGCTGTCAGGTAGGCCAGTGGGCCGTTAGGATCCGCGAGCGCAGTCACCGCCGCCGCCAGACTGCTGAGGTTGTTATTGAAACCCGCCAGCAACCCGGCTTGCGAGGATAAATCCGTTTGCTGGTTCTGCAGGGCGGACAATGAGCTGTTTTCCGGGCTGAGAATCGCGTTCACCACCGACTGCACATCAATGCCATTCCCGTTCAGCAGACTGGACGCATTAAAGCTTATTCCCATTGTTTTTCTCCTCTCCCGTCACAACTGAAGCCGGGTCTGAAGCTGAAACTTTCCCCCTCGCAGCAATTCGTTGCAGCAATTCCTGGCTCTGGTGAATACCGCGAAGTTGCGCCTCGCTCGGCACTTGCAGGACCAGGTCACCCGATTGCTTGTCTAAGACTCGGTAAACCACAACGTCGTCGCCCGTGGTATCCAACTGCACTTTGACTTCATGTTCCGGAAATAACGATGGAACGGGACTATTTTGCATTTTGCTAATTTCCGTCTTTGGGACACTCTCCGAAACGGCAACGCGTGGGCTCGGTGCGGCATGCTGCTTCTCGGGAGTCGGACGCTCAATCCCAGCCGCGCTATTTGGCACCGGGTCAAGGTTCATAACTCACCTATTCTTGAAAAAATCGAGAGGAGGCGGGATCGAACCGCCTCCTTCGAATACGACTTACTGAAGCAGCTTAAGTACAAGCTGCTGTTGTTGGTTGGCCTGCGCCAGAGCGGAAATACCGGTCTGCTCCAGGATGGAGTACTTGGCCAGGGATGCCACCGTCGATGGAATGTCGGCGGCTCGGACACTATCTTCCGCACCGGTCAGGTTCAGCACCTGGTTGTTAATCACGTTGCTCGCAGCTTGCAGCCGGTTGACGCTGGCACCCAGGTTGCCACGCAGAGCGGCAATGGTCTGGATGGCCGAGTTGATGGTGGTCAGAGCGGCCTGCGCGGCTGCGGCAGTGGTCAAGCCCGCAGTTCCGACGCCGCCGGCGAATGTGCCGGCGTTGCTGAATCCGAAGCCGGCGTCGGTCGTGGTGGAGACGATCGAGTTGCCGGTCTCTGGCGGACCGGCAGAGCCGGCGCCTGAAACGATTGAGGTGAAGGTTACGGTCGAGGCACCTGCCAGGGCCGTCGCCGAAGCGTTGACAACCGTGCCCGTTCCATACGCCACTCCCGCGCCAGCTCCGCCATTGACGGCAGCGGCCAGATTCGCCAGAGTAGCGGCTATGGTCCCGCCGATCGCAACCGTGCCGGCCGCGCCAGCGACGGCTGCGAAGGTATAGACGCTAGCTCCTACGGTCACGGTGTCAGTCGCAACCCCGTTGGCAATCGCGCTCAGAGTGTTGCTGGCGTTCGCGCCCAAACCAATACCTAGAGACGACAACGCTCCAACCGTCGTGGTGATGGTGCTGCTGCTGCCGGAGTCGCTCAAGAAAATGCTGAGCGGAGCGGCGGAAAACACCTGCGTCCCGTTGTAGTTGGTATTGGCTCCGATACTGTCGATTTCCGCTTTGATGGCGGTAAACTCAGTATCCAGCGCCGTACGTTGCGTGTTTGAAATCGTACCGGTCGAGGATTCAGTCGCCAGAGTGACAGCGCGGTTGAGCAGGGTGGTGACCTGCGCCAGCGAGCCATCCGCAACTTGCAGGTTGCCGACCCCGTCATTCGCGTTGCGCGCTGATTGCGTAAGCGCGGTGACGTTAGCCTGCAAGCCGTCAGCTACGGCCAGACCTGCCGCATCATCCGCGCCCGAGTTGATGCGCGACCCGGAGGACAGCTGAAACAGAGCTGTGTTGAGGTTGCTATTTGTAATTGACAATTGGTCTTGCGCGGCCAGCGATGCAATATTGTTCAGAATACTGAGTGCCATTGAATTGCTCCTTAGGTTGTTCGTTAGTTTCGGTGGTCTTGAAATCGCCTCCCCAGCAGTTTCTCCGCGGAGGCCTTGTTGCGTTGCTTGCGTTGAAAGCTAGTTTGCCTTCACAAGGTTCATCGGCAACCCAGGTACGTCCATTAGGCCGGATCTTCCCAACGGTCCCGCTACCTTTGGAACCTCGGAGTAACTCCGGGACGTGTGACCCTTTTTCCCTTTTGGCCGATGGAACAGAGAAGTAAGGTGGACCGCCCGTGCACTCCGAGGCGCGTCTCCGAGAAAGTGCCGCATGATTCAATTGACTCGGTTGAACAACAGCCCGCTGATTGTGAACTCGGACCTGGTGAAGTTTGTCGAGCAGTCCCCGGACACTGTGATCACCTTGGTAAACGGGGAGAAGATCCTGGTGCGCGAGAAGGCCGACGAGGTCCTGAACCGCATCGTTGAATACCGGCGCTCCGTCCTGCGGGGGATGGGTCCGATCACGACCCATATTCCCGCGATGGTCTCAGTAGCGGAGCGCGAACCGATAAATACAGACCAACAGGCCGAGAGGTAAGCGTCCGTGGATAAGGCCAGCTGGGGCGGCGTGGTACTCGGGCTGGGCGGAATTGTGGGAGGTTTGCTGCTGGAGGGAGGCAGCATCTCCCAAATAGTGCAGCCTACTGCCGCGATGATTGTTTTCGGGGGCACGCTCGGCGCTGTGCTTCTTCAATTTCCGCTTCCAGTGGTGTTGAGCGCGGCTGGACGCCTTGCGCGCGTCTTTTTTCTGCCTAATATCAACCCCGGGGGGAGGGTGCAAGAATTGGTGGAATATGCCAAGCGCGCCCGGCGCGAAGGAATTGTTTCCCTGGATGCTGAACTCGATCAGATCCAGGATCCTTGTCTGCAGAAGTCGCTGATGCTGGCAGTGGATGGTACCGAGCCACAGGAATTGCGGAAATTGATGGAACTCGACTTCGAAAACCAGGCTGAGTCCGAGGAAAAGATTCCCCAGGTATTCGAATCCGCCGGGGGTTTTTCGCCCACCATCGGCATCATCGGCGCCGTGCTGGGTTTGATTCAAGTCATGCAGCACCTCGACAAGATTGACGAGGTGGGCAAGGGCATCGCGGTCGCTTTTGTGGCCACGATTTACGGAGTCGGCGCCGCCAACCTGTTTTTGCTGCCGGTCGCCGGTAAATTAAGGATTCGCATCCGGGAAGAACAGGTTTTACGCGAATTGACACTGGAAGGAGTGGTCTCGCTCCTGGAAGGCATGAATCCGCGGATGCTTGAAACCAAGTTGCGGGGATTTCTAGTTGGGGACAAGCCAGAGCCCGCGCCGAAGGCGGCAGTAGAGTTGGCGAAATGAGCCGCAGAAAAAGGCGCGCACACCGCCCCAGTCACGATCGCTGGCTGGTGTCCTACGCCGATTTCATTACTCTCCTGTTCGCATTTTTTGTGGTGCTGTACTCTACTGCGCAAGTAGACCGGAAGAAGGTCGGCCAACTTTCGGCTGCCATTCAAGTAGCGTTCCAACAGCTCGGAGCGAACCCAACTAGCACTGGCCCGATCCAGGCACCTGTCGAAATCAACCAGGCTGCGCCCGCGGTCGCATTACCAGCGGATGAAGAGCCCCCCGACTTGTCTAGCCTGCGAAAAGAAATGGGGCAAACTTTGGCGCCGGAGATAGCGCGTGGCGAAGTCACGCTGCGGACTGGTCGTGACGGCCTGGTCATCAGCTTGAAGGAAGCTGGTTTCTTTAACAGCGGTTCCGCCGGCGTCAAAGCAGCCTCTGAGCCAGCCTTCAGTCGCATGGCGAGACTGCTTGCAGTCGGTAAATACAATATCCGAATCGAGGGGCACACCGACAACGTGCGCATCCACAACGCACAATACTCTTCCAACTGGGAACTCTCGACCGCCCGCTCGACGGAGATGATTCGCCTTCTGGTGGTGAATTACGGGCTTGACCCGGAGCGGCTCTCCGCCAGTGGTTACGGCGAATATCATCCGGTCGCCAGCAATCGCACTGCGGATGGCCGCGCGCTCAATCGCCGTGTGGACCTGGTGGTCCTGGGAAAGCAGGAAGGTGTTCCTAAGCAAGGCCTGGGACAGGAGAACGTCCATTGAGCCCTGCGACCGCACGTTCGGCGGAAAGTTCGCTAGACCTCGGCGCCCCCCCGAGTGCCCAGCTGATTAAAATTCGCGATTTGGTTTACCGGGTAGCGGGCATGTTTCAACCTGACAGCAAGCTGCCCCTGCTCGCAAGCCGCTGTTCGAAACGCATGCAGGCCTTGGGTGTGGCCACGCTGCAGGATTATTACAGGTGGCTCACGGTTAATCCCGCGAGCCAGGCTGAATTGGTCGCGCTGCTCAATGAAATCACGGTTGGAGAAACCTGCTTTTTTCGTAACCAGCCGCAGTTCGACGCCTTGCGCAGCATCGTTCTCCCCCGCATAGTCGAGGCCAAGTCCAAAATGTCCATTCGCCATTTGAGAATCTGGAGCGCCGGCTGCTCCACCGGCGAGGAGGCATACACCCTCGGCATGATCTTGCGCGAAGAAACCGGCAGCCGGTTCCAGGGATGGACCTTTGAGATCCTGGCATCGGATTTGAACGAG
>Ga0209415_10014837_pt1 | contig 12692 bp, 9 predicted proteins | sample PeaSoiSIISIP2007_FD_187696 | JGI IMG/M metagenome (GOLD analysis project Ga0209415, IMG submission 187696) | Peat soil microbial communities from Weissenstadt, Germany - SII-SIP-2007 (SPAdes) (version 2) | ecosystem: Environmental > Terrestrial > Soil > Wetlands > Peat | place: Germany...
GCAACCCGACCGGCAATCTTCAAGTGGCGGCAGACGGCGCCGGAGCTGATTCTTTGTGCCGTGCGCTGGTATCTTCGCTACTCGCTCTCGCTCCGCGATGTGGAAGAGTTGGTCGCCGAGCGGTGCCTGTACCCTCTCAAAACCTAATCCGCGCGTGCGGAAAGGGATCACCGCGGGCATCAGATCGATGTAACTCTGCATCGAAGTGAAATGCGTGATGCCCGAGAGAAAGAAAATCAGGGTGAACAGAATGCGGGCGGTCATGCCGACAGCGGGACTGATGATCTTCAGATCGCCGGTTTCCATAGTCGTGATCGGAATCCTCCTGCGTTGCGCGCACGATAGTGGATCGGTTCTGGCAATTGAAGAGTTTTTCTCTTTTCGGCTTTGGGGACTATGCTGCCGACATGGGGTCGCGAACTGACAAAGGTGGCGAGGTCGATCCGGGCGGCGTGCGCGCCGACCTCGCGGAAGTGCACGAGCGGCACGAAATCGGTCTCGACGCTGCCCGCCCCGACGCGGTAGCCCGCCGGCGAAAGACAGGTCAGCGGACAGCGCGCGAGAATATCGACGAACTGTGCGACCCGGGCACGTTCATCGAGTACGGACCGATCGTTGTCGCCGCACAGCGCCGCCGCCGCGAGATGGACGACCTGATCAAAAACACTCCGGCCGATGGCCTCGTCACGGGACTCGCGACCATCAATGGAAATCTGTTCGGTGCCGCCAAGGCCCGCTGCGTCGTCATGGCGTATGACTACACGGTGCTAGCCGGCACGCAGGGATATCAGAACCATCGCAAAAAAGATCGGATGTTCCAGATCGCGCGGGAGTTGCGATTGCCGCTGGTATTGTTCGCCGAAGGTGGCGGCGGGCGGCCGGGCGACACTGACGGCGGCTCTCACAATACGCGGTCGTTCCACGATTTTCCGAAACTGAGCGGCCTCGTGCCGCTGGTCGGCATCACTTCGGGAAGATGCTTCGCGGGCAACGCCTCGTTGCTGGGGTGCTGCGACGTCGTCATCGCCGCGAGGCGATCCAACATCGGGATGGGCGGACCCGCAATGATCGAAGGCGGAGGCCTGGGTATCTTTCGTCCCGAAGAAATCGGGCCGATGGACGTACAGGTGCCCAACGGAGTCGTCGATATCGCGGTCGCCGACGAGTCGGAAGCGGTGCAGGTGGCGCGCAAATATCTTTCGTACTTCCAGGGCCCGGTAAACGATTGGGCGTGCGCGGATCAGCGCAGGCTCCGCAACCTCATCCCCGAGAACCGGCTTCGAGTTTACGACGTACGCTCGGTTATCGAGACGCTGGCGGATACCGGATCGATGCTCGAGATCCGCCGCGACTTCGGGCTGACGATGATCGCGGCGTTCATCAGGGTGGAGGGGCGTCCATTCGGCGTGGTCGCGAACAACCCCAGGCATCTGGCCGGCGCAATCGACAGCGATGGCTCTGACAAAGGTGCGCGCTTCATCCAGTTGTGCGACGCGTTCGACATTCCGATTCTGTTCCTGTGCGACACTCCCGGCATCATGGTCGGCCCGGAAATTGAGAAGACTGCGCTGGTGCGGCACTCCTCGCGAATGTTTCTGACGGCGGCGAACGCGACCGTCCCGCTCTTTACGATCGTGCTGCGCAAGGCCTACGGCTTGGGCGGGATCGCGATGGCCGGCGGGAGCTACGACGCTCCTCTATTCACCGTAGCGTGGCCCACGGGAGAGTTCGGTCCGATGGGACTCGAGGGTGCGGTGAAGCTGGGCTACCGCAACGAACTCGCGGCGATCAGCGACCGCGCGGCGCGCAAGCAGCGTTTCGACGAAATGGTGGCGAGAATGTACCAGCGCGGGAAGGCGCTGAACAGCGCGTCGCAATTTGGCATCGACGACGTGATCGACCCGGCTGATTCAAGAAGATGGATCGCCGCCGGCCTGCGCTCAAGCGCTCCGCCGGAGCCGCGCGCCGGCAAGAAACATCGCTACATCGATAGCTGGTAGGTAGGTACAACCATAGCCACTCGCGACCTTCTCTCGTCTACGTGATTGCTGTTCCACAAGCCGGAAGCTCGGACGCGCTCTCGAGAACTCAATCGGCCGAGCCAGTCGCTTGAAGGAGGATCGAGCTGTTTACGATGGTAGTTGCTCTGAAGAATTTGGAAAAGGCACGGACCATCATGCCCGCGCCGCCTTCTTCTAGCTTGTGTGTGGCGAATTGCTGATTCTGGGGAAATCAGTAATTCGCCACACACACCAAGGAAAAGCCACGACCGCTTGTGCTAAGGGCGGCATTAGACTATCGGCATCCTTATCCGAGGTGTAAAAACGGAAATTCCGGCTCGTTGGTTCTGCCAGTCTCGTTCGCGGTCGCAATTGCCACCGCCATTCGAGCGGCTTCAACCAACACAATAGCGAGCGCAGTAATCAGGCAAGGCGATTTTGCACACGGCACCAATTTCACGCGGCCCTAGGCTGATGGCACTTGCGTGCAAGTCCTGGCGGCGTTTCTTGCCGTGTAGCGCGATTTTGCTCGGCTTGGCACTCAGTGCAATCGGAGCCGTTGCTAGCGCGCCGTTGATCGCTGGGCCCAGCAACGCGGCGGAGACTTTGGGAAAGGTGTTTATTGCGGTTGAACTAGCTCACACATCCGTAATCGCATGAGGAGCCATCGCCATGCCGTACAACGACATTCTCTACGACAAGCGCGACGCCGTCGCGACCATCACGCTCAATCGCCCGCAGGTTATGAACGCCTGCACGATCAAAACTTACGGCGAGATGCTCGACGCGTTGCGCGACGCCGAGGCGGACGACAGCGTGCGCGTCGTAGTGCTTACCGGCGCGGGGCGCGGCTTCTGCGCGGGCGACGACGTCAAGGAAATTTTCCTCAACCCCGAGTTCCGCGACGCCAAACCGGCCAAGCGCACTGAGGTCGAGGAATGGCGCGAGCATCGTCCCGTCGCGCTCGACTTGCTCGTCACCTATCCGAAGCCGACCATAGCGTCCGTCAATGGCGCCGCCGTCGGCTACGGCTGTGACATCGCGCTGATGTGCGATATGCGCGTGTGTTCCGACCAGGCGCGCTTCGGCGAGGTTTTTATTCGACGCGGATTGATTCCCGAGGCGGGCGGATTGCTTGTGCTGCCCCGCCTGGTTGGACTCGCACGCGCGTACGAACTGATCTTGAGCGGCGACATCATCGACGCCGTCGAAGCCGAGCGAATCGGGATGGTGAACAAAGTTGTGCCCCACGCGCAGCTCGGCGAAGCGACCGCCGCGTTCGCGAAAAAGATCGCGGCGCAGGCCCCGCTCGCGCATCGTCTGGCGAAGGAGACCTTGCGGGTCGGGCTGAATCTTAATTTGCCATACTTTTTCGACTACCAGCGCCACGGGCAGCACCTGATGTTAACGTCGCTGGATCATCTCGAGGGTGCGAGGTCGTTCGTCGAAAAACGGGCGGCCAACTTCAAGGGCGAGTAGCGCACGCGAAGAGGCGGGGTCGGCGCAAGCGGCGCGTTACCTGAGCGACCGCGCCTGCACCCCAACAATCGAAATACGTGTGTGGCGAATTGCTGATTCTTGGGGAAATCAGTAATTCGCCACACACAGGACAATCCACAGCGCGGGCTCGGCAATTTCGTCCGGAGCGAACTCCTGTGGCTACCGAATATTTCAAAGCCTGACGGGGAATGGTTCTCTTCTTCGTGTCGGAAACCGTCGCAGTCATTTCCGACAAGTTCTCGGGTCAGTCCAAGGGCTTTGGCTTCGTAGAAATGGCGGATGCGGCTGGACCTGCCGCGGCAATCCAATCACTCGACGGCACCGAGCTTAAGGGGCGCAACCTGAAGGTTAAGGAAGCCAAGCCTCGCGAAACGGGCGGCGGCGGTGGCCCACGTGGTGGCGGCGGCGGACGCAGCGGTGGCGGCGAACGGGGCAACCGCTGGTAATCGATAGCGCTAAATGAGGACGCGCCTAACGGTTGGTCCTAAGCGGCGGGAAGCAGACTTAAAGTCTTCCCGCCGCGGTTTCCAACGGGTGGTTCTTGTCAACGTTGGATTTTCGCATTCGCGAAATCGTTCAATGCAGGTTCCGTTTTTTCCTCAATCCTTGCCTAGCAGATGTGGAGGGCATGACAGCTTTCCGACGCGGTAGGTGCACCTCAGGAGACCATCATAGCCATAATCTAATAGGATCGCGTCTCGAGCGTCTCCGGTGATAGACCTCAAATTTGGCGTTCCTGCGAAGCCGTCGGGTTCCCGTCGAAGTGCGATTCTGCTCTGAAGTTTCCACGCCCGAGTACGCAGTCTCCAGACCTCGAGCTGAGCCGAAAGGACGCAATCGCGACCTGGCGATTGTCTCTGTGTGCTGCGCGATGTGTCTATCGTCAGCTTTTCACAACGCCTACGATATGGTGTTGCTTCTTCCCGCATCGGCGCTGCTGTTCAGCGGCTCACGGGGTGGACCAGCTCATGGCGACGGTCATCAACGTAGCTACGATATTACAACCGATATGGTGGCGGCTCGATCAACAATTCGGGTTGCAACCCTCGGCGCTCGCGTCGCGGATGGGCCGACACGCCGACCGGCTTTTCGCGCATTATTCTCTTACCTCCTCTGGCCGATACAACGGATCTTGAACGCAGGCACCCGATGCCCACGCCGCCAGCGCCACAGTTCGAGACGTCTAAACAGCAGACGTCGCCACATGGTATAAGGGGCGAACAATGCCGATAAAGAATGTCGATATCGTAGTGGGAATACCAACTCTCAACGAAGCAGCGACGATTTCAGATGTAACCCAAAGAGTCGACCAGGGTCTGCAAGAGTTTTTTCCCGAACTACAGGCCACAATAGTCAATGCCGACAATCGGTCAACAGACCGCACCAAGGAAGCTTTCTTGACAACCCGGACGAAGACCGAGAAGGTGTATTTGCCGACGCCGGCGAACGTGGTTGGAAAGGGGAAAAACCTCAGGAACCTTTTGAATTATGCGGCCATGCGGAAAGCCACCGCGGTGGCGACCTTCGACGGCGATCTTCAGAGTATCCGCCCATCCTGGGTTCGAGACATGATTGCCCCAGTACTGGTATCCAACTTCGACTTTGCCTACCCCGTCTATGAACGCCATCGGTTCGATGGTACGACCACCAACTTAATATGCTATCCGATCGTCTATGGAGTGTTTTGTAGTGATGTCCGGCAGCCAATTGCTGGTGATTTCGCGTTTTCTGGCCGCTTTGTAGATCACCTGATCGCGTTAACGTGGCCCAATACCTCGCTGGGATTTGGGGTAGACATTCTCGTAAGTACTGAAGCAATAGTCGGTGAGATGAATGTATGTGGTGTTCAATTGGGTCAGAAAATTCATAGGAGGAAAGAGCGCTCAACCTTGGGCCGGTTGGCGATCGAAGTTCTCGACACATTGATTAGACAGATCAAGAAACATCGGTTGACCCTCGAAGATGGTAGACGCCTCCGACAACATCCGATTGTCTCTGTAGACCAAGTACGTCGGCGCTGCCCTCTCGTACCAATAGACCGAAAGCTTGTGGCGCAACAGTTCCTGGAGGGTTCTGCAAAGCATCTGGCGATTTATCAACTATCGCTCGCACCGCCATTGTATCATCATCTCAAGAAGGCTTTGGATGAGCAGAGGGTTCCAGAAATCGATTATGAACGCTGGTGTGACATCGTCTATCGCCTCATCGGGTCGGCGGTATCCTCGAGACAAAGCTGCGCGGCGGTCGCGATGGGCTTGGTTCCGCTCTACTTTGCAAGGATGCTAACGTTCGCCAAAACCGTCGCACCAATGGATGACCTTGAATTCGAGACATATGTGCGAAGCCAAGCCGAGTACTTCTTTACTCATCGACAAAAGTTGGGGTTGCAATCGTGAAAGACACAAACCTGCCGGGATCAACCTGACGATACGATGTCAGTTCAAATAGGCTATTACTTTGCACCACCTTGACGATATCCGGTATAGGGCAGCTTGTGAGCGCTCGTGGTCTTGTGGCATCGATCCGGAACCAGTCGGGCTCGAGATTCCTATGCTTCGTGTTGTTAGAGGACCAAGCTCCACGGACGCAAGCGGGGAAACCAAGAGCTTCCTATATACGACTGAAGCTGGCTGCCACTCATGAATCGGATCGTGCTCGAGACTCCGCGTATCCGAGCCCATCTCGCTGAATTTGCCTGGACCGTTGAGCCTCGCGCGCCGCTCTACCAGAAGACCTCGTTCTATCTGCGGTTTCCAGAAGATGTCGACGTTTCAAATCTGCCGGCTGCGCTATGGTGGAGAGTTTTCCTGATTTGCCTCCACTCACACTGGGCGGTGCTGCGCCCCTGCGAAGTCTACCTTCCGGTTGCATTGCCGACGGGTGAGAGCGAGGTCTGGCAGCGGCTGGTCGCCGCGTATTCGACGACCCTGGACCTGATTCACAATCGCAGCCGCGAAAGGCCATACGGGGGTGTAGCGATTATTGAGGACGGACCTCCGCTGGCGACGGCAAACTTGCTGCCGGATCTGAATCGTTACGGCACTGCCTTCAGCGGCGGCAAGGACAGCCTTCTTCAAACCGGGCTGCTGGCCGAGCTTACTCACGAGCCCCTGCTGGTAACGACGACCTCGCCGATGGCGCCGCTGCATGACCATCTGACGGCCAGACGGCGCTGGATTTTTCCCGAAATCGTGAAGCGTCGGAAGGTTCGATTGGTCGAGGTTAAATCCGATTTCCGTTCGAGCTGGGTCAATGATTATCCGGGCGGCTATGAAATCTCGACCAACGAACTGACCGATGTTCATCTGTATTTCGCAGCTCTGTTAGTGGCAGGGGCCGCGCTCGGTGTGACGCATCTGTGCGTCGCGGCCGAGGCAGAAGTACATGAGAGCGCGCGGGTGGACGATCGAATCATCCAGCATCCTCACTTCATGTATTCTTCCATCACTCAACGCGTATTGTCCGCGGTGTTGCGGCCGATGGGCTTCCAATACTGTTCGCTCACGTCGCCATTGCACGCCGTGCAGGTGCAGCAGTTACTGTGGAAGCGTTACCCGGACATCCGTGACCTGCAATATTCCTGCTGGAAGGTAGGAATAAACGAAAAGCAATGTAGCCGATGCGCTAACTGTCTGCGGGTGGCATTGTGCGCTCTGGCGATGGGAATGAACCCGGAGGTGGTGGGAATCGACCTCGTCACTCTCTTCAACCAGATGAGAGATTGGTCGCCTCAACAAGTGAGCGACCCCCGCCGTCAGATGATGCCGAAGGATATTGTCAGAGTTCGTTTGCAAGGCTACGACGCGCAACATCTGCGGGCAATTACGCGACAACAGGTGCGCGATATAATTTTAGAGTCCAGCAAAATGCGCCTGGCGAATCCCGCGACCTGGCTGGCACTTCGGCGATTTGCGCGTATGCGAGAGCGCATGGCCAAGTATCCAGTGCGGGAGACCCCTGGTTACTGGCCAGCTTTTTTGCGCCTGGTGGACCAATCGCTACGCGAGAAAATCGGAACAATCTATGCCAAGTCGTTCGTTGCCGAACAGGAAGACGCGTATCTCGGGGTGCTGGAAAGAAGCGATGAAATGGTCAGTTGGATAACGGCGCCCATCGGAGGAGAGGGATCAGCTTTGAACGGCGCAACTCCGACGACCGACTGTTAGACAGCTGCGCCCGCCTATGGCGCGAAGCCAAGCTCTCGATAGGTGCTCTGCAATGCCGTCACCAATGCCGCTGCTGAGAATCGACGCTCGTAAAGCGATCGCCCGCGTTGAGCCAATTGTCTCCGCAATGACTCGTCGTCGAGCAACCGGGCAAGCGCATCTCGCAACGCCCCAACGTCACCCGGCGGGACCAGCAAGGCATCCTCGCCGTCGGTTAGATCTTCCGGAATTCCGTCACAAGCCGATGCTATCACGGCGATTCCCGCCTGAAGCGCCTCCAACACAGAGACGGAGCCACTCCCCTCCTCCAGCGATGGCAGCACAAAGACATCGGCCTTGCGCAAGTACGCGAATGAATCCTCCACCCAACCCGGCATCGCGACTTTCCCGGAAAGACCCAGCTCGATGACCGTCCGGCGGTTAGCCTCGAGCAATCTCCCTGGTCCCACGATGCAAGCGCGGAACGAGGCCCCGGCCCGATCGAGTTCCGCCAGCGCGCGTAACAGAACATCGATTCCTTTGCGCGGTACTTGGCGCGACAAGGCGAGAATCAGGGGAGCTTGGGTTGGTCCGAGAGCCGCAATTGCCTCGGATGACGCACCAGCCGGGACTTCCGGGGCGTTCCGGAACGCGACGCTTGAAGCGTAAGGAATGCGGCGGATTTCCGTCCGCAGGTCATACGATTCCTTGAGCAGCCGACGCACCGAATCGTAGTTCACGAGTACCATTTGTGAACCCTCGTAACCTCGCCGCTCCAAACGATCAACTTCGGCGAGAATCCACAAATACTCGAAGTGGTAACGCAACCATTTCGCCAGACCGTGCGCGGGACGAAGACTTGCGAGCTGTTTACGCATTTCGTGGAGCTTGGTGTCGTAAGCGCTGGTGATCGGAATCACGGATTCGCCACGGGCAGCGAAACGACGCTTCAGGGCCACCCCCACTCCTCCCCAGGTGCTGAAGGCGTGTATCAGATGCGGTGGAGAATGCCCCTTCAGGAAGCGCTCGATGGCAGAGGCGGCAGCGGAGTGGCAAAAGCCAGCCTTAATATGGGTTACCGATTTGATCGGCCCAACGACCCGATGCACGACGCCGAAGTCATACGCAGCCACTTCACTCCGGGGGCTCATCGCGAAAATATGCGGCTCGAAGCCTGCTCTAATAGCTGCGATGCCGTGCGCGCGAACGTAGCTTTCGTGTCCCCCGGGATCGAGAGGGTCTGTTCCTGAGACCAGGACGACGGGCTTGGTCAAGTCTTTGATACCTGCTAGCAGCGCGTGTGGGAGGTTTGTCGCATACGGACCTTTAAGCGGCAAGACTCGTGATGACGGAATCATCGCCCGCGCGCTGGAAAGAGGCCACAAGAGCGATCCATTGGATAACGGCGGTCATCGGTGTAAAGTGACGAATGTGAAGCTGCGCAACTCGGACGATCCTATCGCACCTGCGATCGCCGAGCGAGACTCACCGCGCCCCACGATACCCGGCCCCGATCCGATTGTGATGCCTTGCGCTTCGGTTCCGTCGGATGGCGCATTTCAGTCGGGCTTTATTCCGGTCTCGGACACGGCGCTGGAGGGAAACGAGCTTCGCTATCTTACCGAATGCATCACCTCGAACTGGATTTCCTCCGCAGGTTCGTTCGTCTCGCGATTCGAGGACGCCTTCGCTGCGGCCGTCGGATGCGAATTCGGGGTCGCTTGCTCAACCGGGACAGCCGCCCTTCATCTGGCGCTTGCGGCGGTCGGAATTGGTCCGGGCGACGAAGTCATCATTCCTACCTTCACCATGGTCGCCGTGGCCAACGCAGTTGAATACACGGGAGCTCGCGCCGTATTGGTCGACGCCGAGCCGCTAAGCTGGAATCTCGACCCTTCCCTGGTTGAGGCAAAAATTAGTCCAAGTACGAAGGCCATCATCGCGGCTCACACCTACGGATGTCCTGCGGACATGACGGCTCTGCGTGCGGTTGTGGCCGCGCGCGGCCTGGCCTTGATCGAAGACGCCGCCGAGGCGCAAGGCGCGCAATGCGACGGGAGGCCGGCGGGAAGTCTTGGCAAGGTGGCAGCGTTCTCGTTTTATGCCAACAAGATCATTACCACAGGCGAGGGCGGGATGGTGACCACAAACGATCGGCCGATCGCGGACAAGGCGCGCAAGCTAAGAGGGCACGCGTTCTCGGACGAGCGGCATTTCTGGCATGAGATGATCGGTTTTAACTATCGAATGACCAACCTGCAGGCTGCAGTGGGGCTGGCTCAGACCGAGCGCCTGGCACAGTTGGTGGACAGACGGCTTGAAAACGCACGACGATATTCAGCCGCGCTTTCAGGAATCCCCGGGCTAACGCTGCCACCCGACCCGCCGGGGCGACGAAACGTCTTCTGGATGTACTCCATCCTTGTTGAAGGGGAGTTCGGATGTTCTCGCGATGAACTGCGGCGGCATCTAGCAGCTAGCGGAATCGAAACGCGCACATTCTTCATTCCGATTCATCTGCAGCCGATTTATCGCGATCGCTATCGAGGCCAGTCCTATCAGGTCGCCGAGACGTTGTGCCGAAAGGGACTCTATCTCCCGTCGGGCCCGGGTCTCTCGATGGCAAATGTCGAATTTATTGCGCGCGCCATAGCACGCGTCGCGTCGCCCTCCCGGCAGTCAAAGTAACATCTGGTTTGCCCACGACCTGGGTGACAGCGGCGTCGGCCCGCCTGACCGGGCACCCGCGCAAATGAGAATCAGTTTGGCGGGCGATCGGTGGCGCCAAGTCTGCGAAGTACGCCAATCGCGAGCGGTTCGTAAACCTTACGCACAAAAGGGTGGCGTTCACGTGCGGTCGTGATCCATCGCCGGTAGCGCAGGATGAGCGACCAGCCGAAACGCCGGTTCGCGACGTAAATGTCGATCCTGCTCGGAAGCTCGGCGCTCTCTTCTTCGGGCGCTCGATATTCGGTAGGTTGCAGTGCGCCCAGTTCCGCCGATTGCCCATCTGTTGATAGCCGAGCGACCTGAAGGGCCTGAACCTCGGCATAGCGAAGCAATTGCTCGAACTGATACGAGGCGTTTGCCGGATCGGGAGTGTATTTTAGTTCTCCGCCGAGATAATCAGCCGGGCCTTCGGAGGTAATGGATTCCTTAATTTCGCCTGAACGAGAACAGAAACGCGACACCTCCCAATCGAAATCGGTAGCAAAAGACATCGCGTCCGTTTTCAGGCGCTCGAACGCGTCGCGCCAGTGGTAGCCCCATGTCTCGAGGCGCCCCGGCGTTGCCAGGTACTGCAACCAACCTATCGCCACCTTCGCAGAATACTGTCCCAGGCTGCGAATTGGAAAATGTGCGATAAAAAACTTATCGCTTACCGGTTCGGATTCGAGCTGTGAGAAGTTGCGGGACACCATATGGTTTCCTTGTTCCAGGACGACGTCCGCTTCCCGCGCAATATTCGCTGGAACGATTACCTTGGATTCCCAGTTTTCAGCCTTGTGAACGAGATATCGATGCGCTCTCAGGAAAGGATTGACTGGGCAAGGTGACCCTCCCTCCGGTAAGTACGTACGCAACGGAATTGCCATAACCCGATCGCGCGATGGTGCCGCCGACCCTGGCGAAAGAAGCTCGCGAACGTTGGCAGAAAAAAACTCGTCGGCATCGAGTGGCAGGATCCATTCCGCTTCCGGATCTTGGGCGGCCTCATGCATCAGCGCGGTCATCCACACCGACTGGGAGTAGCCAAGCGAGTCGCTGTACTTGACGGTGATCGGCAGCCCCTCCCCGACAAGCGACGCCAGAATCTCTCGCGTACCATCGGTGCTGCCGTTATCTAGTATCATCAAATGATCGACCAGCGCCGTGGTGTGCCGCACAAAGGCCTCGATCACGTCGCATTCGTTCCGCACACCGCTTATCGCGACCACTCTTTTCGGCCGCGATTTACGATGCGATGGCGACCGGTCCGGGGAATTCCGAGAACTTGCGATGAAGCGCTCCAGGGCTGGTTGGGCGTGCTCCACGAACAGTTGTTGCAAATCGAGCTGAGGGACGTCGTCCGCTTGGAGAAAAGCCACCAAGTCAGATCGGTCCTCCACACACCTCACGCCGGGAGTGTCCCGCAACCAGGTCAGATAGAAAGACTTGCTTTTGAGATAACTGCCTGGGAGCATCGCGACTCGCTTGCGTAGCATCAGTGAAATCAGGGAGCCGTGAAGCCTGTCGCTCACTATCGAACGAAATGGTTTTATGGTCTCGATGATTGAATCGAGCGGGTCACTGTAGGTCGGATCTCCGGATGGATATCGCTCTAGATTGACAGGATAGGCGCGGTATTCCTGATCGCGACCGGGCAGCCGGCGAATCACGAACGTGCCGGCGCCTTGTTCACACTTAGGCATCTCCTTATCGAGAAACAGCGCAGCGTCGGGTACCAGATCCGTCTGTACCCCGCCGGTCTTCAACATCACCAAAGTGTTCACGTCTCGCGCCCACACTGTAACGCGTTCGTCGCGCAACCACGGTTCCGCCGCGATCCCGGACTGAGGAAAGACCAGGATACCCCGGCTGCCAGCAGCGGCATCAATCACGAGGCGTCGAGTTTCGCCATTGTCCGCATAGATCCCGAGATTACCGCCGCCGTTGAAGAATACAAATCCCCTGAAAGCGGCCAGGAATTTCTTCAACCAGGTCACGTCCGAGGCCATCGCCGCAGCCTCGATGCGCCCGTCGGATTCCCACACGTCCAAACCTACGTGTGCAAGGAACTTGAGCGCGCCCTGCCGGATCAGGTTTCCGCCCCTATTTTCTCCACGCGGGTAAACGAAAATAGCGTCGCAACGTCCCGGAATCGCGTCGAGACCGCGAAGCGTTGCGCTCGATTGAAAAGAAGATTCTACGGTCACGTGTGGTATCTTGCCAAAATGCGGCAGTGAGCGCCAATAACACAGCCCACATCCTGTGTGTGGCGAATTGCCGATTCTGCCGGAACCTTCAATTCGCCACGCCCGCTTCCATCCCGCCGTTGGGCCTTACC
>Ga0209415_10014838_pt1 | contig 12692 bp, 10 predicted proteins | sample PeaSoiSIISIP2007_FD_187696 | JGI IMG/M metagenome (GOLD analysis project Ga0209415, IMG submission 187696) | Peat soil microbial communities from Weissenstadt, Germany - SII-SIP-2007 (SPAdes) (version 2) | ecosystem: Environmental > Terrestrial > Soil > Wetlands > Peat | place: Germany...
TCGGTGGCGTCGAGCAGGACCCACAGGACGATCGCGACGCCGAGCGCGAACCAGACCTCGTTATTGATCCCCAGGATCGAGTTCGACGCGATCCCAACGAACGTCTTGGAGACCGGTTGGAAGATCGTGATGTCGCTGGTGAAGCCGTACTCGACCCCGGTGAGGATCGTGCCCATCGCCAGGGTCATGATGAACGAGTTGCCGCGCAGCACAGCGACCAGGTAGCCCTTGGCCACGCCCGCGGCGATCCCCAATCCCAATGCGACCAGTAGCGCGAGCTCCCAGGCCATTCCGTGCAGCGCCATCTCCGCAACCGCGGCGCCGCCGGCGAGGCTCGCCATCGATCCCACCGAGAGGTCGAAGTCCTGCATCACGAGCACGACGGTCAGCCCGAGCGCGATGATCATCTGCGGCGCGGCGTTGGCGAGGATCTCCTTCGCGTTGAGCCAGGTGGGGAAGGTCGTCGGCCGCGCCAGGCTGAAGACGAGGATCACGACGATGAAGGCGAGGACCACGCCGTAGCGGGCGAGAATCCCGCGCAGGCGCTCGAGCACCGGTGAGCTGCCGCGCGCCGGCGGCGAGTGCGGCTCCTGACGCGTCTGCGCGGGCACCGACGGGTTGCTCTCCTCGGTCTTTCCCCGCTCCCCGGTGGTCATTTGTTCGCGGCGCCTTCCTCGCGTGCGCGCTCGCCGGCCCAGCATCTCACAGCCAAGGCCGCCCGTCGCCGAGGGGCGCTGACTAACCTAGCGAGATGACTGGGGGCTATCAGAGCAGATCGCGGGCCGCCTGCGCCGCCGCCGCGGGCCTGCTCAGCGTGTTCGCGATTGCCGGCTGCGGGTCGGCCGCAACGCACAGCGCAACGGCCCCGGCGCGCTCCAGCAGCTCCTCTGCCGCGACCGCGAGCCGCGCAATCGCCGGGGTGGCTCCCGCCGAACCGCTCGCCGCCGCGGCACGCCAGGTCGAGTCGCAACTGCACGGGATCCCCGAGCACGGACTCCTGCTCGGTCGCGGCGGGGCTCCCGTGACGATCGTCGAGTACGGCGACCTCGAATGCGCGTTGTGCGCGAAGGTGCATGACAGCGTCCTCCCGGCCGTGATCGCACGCTACGTGCGCAGCGGCCGCGTGACGCTCGAGTTGCGCCCGGTCGTCGAGGGCGCTGGATCGAACGCGCTCGCGCTGGCAGCCTACGCGGCCGGCGTGCAGGGGCACGGTTGGGAGTTCGTGCAGTTGTCGTATCGACGCAGCGGCGTCGCGGAGCCGGCTCAGGCGCTCGTCCGCGCGCTCGGACTCGATCCGGCGCGCTGGCGCGCCGATCTCGGGCGACCGTCCTGGAAGGCCGCGGTCGCCGGCGCGCTCGACGTTGCCCGCGTGGCCGGCTTCAACAGCTACCCGGTCTTCCTCGTGAGCCGCACGGCGAGCGACACCGCCAAGACGCCGGCGCCCTACATCGTGCTCACCGCTCCGAGCGGCGCTCGGCCGTTCGATCGGGCGATCGCCGAGGCGCTGAGCAGGCGCGGCTGAGCCACGCCGCCGCGGCGCGCCGGCGCCAACTCGAAACGGTGCTCTTCCCATCCGCACAAGATAACGGGTAAGCTGCCAAACGTTTGGTAGAACACGAGACCCATTCCGGAGGGCCCTCGACACGTTCGCAGCTCGCGCAGCTGCGCGACGAGCGCGTGCGCGAGACGGTCGCGTACTGCTACGAGCGCTCCCCCTATTACCGGCGCCGGCTCGACGCGTTGGGGGTCGCACCGTCCGATGTCCGCTGCGTCGATGACCTCGAGCGACTGCCGATCCTGCTGACGAAGGAGGACGAGCGCCAGCTTCAGGAACGCTCCCGCGCGCAGCTCGGCCATCCCTTCGGCGAGCACCTCTGCGTCGAGCCCGCCGAGGTCGTCTCGGTCGCCTCGACCTCGGGCAGCACCGGCACACCGACCTTCTACGCATTCACCGCCGAGGATGTCGCGCTCACCGATGAGCTGTGGGGGCGGGCGCTGCGCCTGGCCGGTGTCGGCGCGGGCGACATCTGCCTGCAGGGATTCGGTCTCTCGATGTACCTCGCCGGCGTGCCGCTCGTGCGTGCGATCGAGCGCCTCGGCGCCACCGCCGTCCCCGTCGGCGCCGAGGCCGGCAGCGAGAAGCTGCTGAAGACCGCGGCGCTCGTCCGCGCAAGCGTGCTCTGCTGCACGCCGAGCTACGCCACCTACTTGGTCGAACAGGCACCCGAGCAGATGCGCGCGCTCGGGCTGCGGCGGATCATCTGCGCGGGCGAGCCCGGGGCCGGGCTGCCGGAGGTGCGCACGCGGATCGAGGAGGCGACCGGAGCCGTCGTCCACGACATGCTCGGCGGCGCTCACGGCATCATGAACGCGTCCGACGGCGTGCATCCCTACGACGGCATGATCGTGCTGGCGGATGACTGCTCGGTGCAGCAGCTGATCGATCCGGAGACGGGAGAAGCCGTCGCGATCCCCGATGACGGACGCCCGGTCTACGGCGAGCGCGTGAAGACGACGCTGCGCTGGCGCGCTCAGCCACAGCTGCGCGGCGCCGTCGGCGATGTCTATGAGATGCGCCGCGCGCCCGGGCCGGACGGTTCCCTGCAGACGCGGGTGCGCGTGATCGGCCGCACCGACGACATGCTGATCGTCAAGGGCGTGAAGCTCTATCCGGCCGCCGTGCGCGACCTCGTGGCCGAGCTGGCGCCGCAGACCACCGGTGAGTTCCGGATCGTCCTCGCGGAGGCGCCGCCACGCGTGACGCCGCCGCTGCGCCTGCGCGTCGAGCGCGGGGAGCGCTCACGGGCAGAGGACGACGAGGCGTTGGTGCGCGCACTCTCGGAGCGCATGCATGCGCGGCTGTCAGTTCGGCCGAGCGTTGAGGTGCTCCCGCCGGGGGCGCTGCCGAGGACAACCCACAAGAGCACGATGATCGAAGTCGCTAGCGGACAGGGGGGTACGGATGAGTGAGCGAAACGGAGCCATCCCGGCGATCGACAGCTGGTGCAACCCCTTCACCGAGCTGGGGATTCGCAGCGTCTTCATCGACAATCCCGAGGTCTCGTTCATGATGGGGGAGCAGTGGGGGCGCCACGACCGGATGCGCTGGAGCACGCCGGAGGAGTTCATCGCGATGATGGACGCCGTCGGGGTCGAGCGGGTCTGCATGCCGTCCCTGAAGATGATGCGCTACCGCACGCGGGAGATGCTCTCGGACATTCCCCACGAGCACATCGCTGAGCTGATCGCGCTGCGACCAGACCGCTTCACAGGGCTCGTTGGGATCAATCCGCTCAGCGGCATGGAGGGCGTCCGCGCGCTCGAGCGGGCCGTGCGCGAGTACGGCTTCAAGGGCGCGCACGTTCACCCGTTCGGGTTTGGGATCGCACTCAACGAGCGCGAGTGGTGGCCCTTCTTCGCCAAGTGCGCCGAACTGGACGTGCCGGTCATGTTCCAGACCGGCCACTCTGCGGAGTTCATGCCGAGCGCCTGCGGCAAGCCGCTCCTGCTCGACGACGTCGCGATCTGGTTCCCGGAGCTGCGGCTGATCGGCGGCCACACGGGCTGGCCGTGGACCGAGGAGCTGATTGCGATGGCGTGGAAGCACCCGAACGTCTACATCGGCGTTTCCGGGCACGCGCCGAAGTACTGGGACCCGAAGCTCGTGCGCTTCCTCAACGCGCGCCGGCGCGGCATCGGCAAGGTCATGTGGGGCACCGACTATCCGCTGATCGGCCACGCCGAGAGCCTCGAACAGATCGCGGCGCTCGATCTCAAGCCGGAGGCGCGCTACGCGCTGCTGCGCGGTACGGCGCTCGAGGTCTTCAAGCTGGAGGACACGCTCGCTGCCGCGGCCATCGACGTCGCGCAAACCGAAAGGGAGGCTCAGAGATGAGAATCGGCTACCTGATCGACCCCAACAAGGGTGCGCTCGAACAGCCAATGCCGGGCCCGCAGGATGCCGCCGCGACAATGGAGGCGATGCTCGAGGAGGGTGTCGTCGCGGAGCAGGCCGGCTTTCACTCGATCCAGTTCCCTGACCGCCACGGCCGCACCGAGAATTACTGGCCCGGGCCGATTCCGGCGCTGACGGCGCTCGCGCGCGAGACCGACAAGATCGCGATCGGGAGCTTCACCTTCGTGGCGACGCTGTATCACCCGATGCACGCCGCGGAGCAGTTCGCCGCGATCGACAACCTCTCGCACGGACGGCTCTACACCACGCTCTCGCGTGGCTACCACCCCGGCTATTGGCGGCAGTTCGGGATCCCGCAGGAGAAGCTCGTCGGACGACTGAAGGAGTTCGTCGACGTTCTCAACCTGGCATTCAAGGGTGAGCGCTTCAGTTACGACGGCAAGCACTACAAGGTGGAGGACGGCCTGCTCGCACCAGGGCCCTACCAGCAGGGAGGCTGGCCGATCTGGGGCGGGGGGAATGCTGTCGATGCCGCGATTCGCCGCTCGGCGGACTACGGGGCGTGCTGGACCTGCGATCCCTTCCCGCTGCAGAAGGACGTCTGGGAGCGCCAGGCCGGTGCCTATCGCGACCGCGCCAAGGAGCTCGGCAAGAAGCCCTTCATCGTGCTGATGCGCGACGGCTGGGTGGCCGACACCTTCGAGGATGCGGCGCGCGACTTCGGCGACTACCTGGTCGGCGAGATGCGCTTCTACTTCCGCCACGGCATCTTCGTCCACCACCCGGACTATCAGACCGAGGACTCGATCACCGCCAAGTCTCTGCAGCCGCATTGGATCATGGGCAGTCCCCAGCAGTGCATCGAGACGCTCGAGCGCTACCACGAGGAGTTCGGCGTCGATTACTTCACGATCCGCTTTCGCGCCACCGAGGGGCCGGACTTCGCGAAGGTGCGCGAGCAGATCCAGCGCTTCGGTGAGGAGGTCGTGCAGCCGATCCACCGCAAGTATCCGGCGCCGGACCATCCGGCGATCCCGCAGGCGTGCCGCTGGTAGCCGTCGCGCGCAACCGCTCGGAGGGAGGCAGAAACGATGAAGCTCGAGGGTAAGGTGGCGATCGTCACCGGGGCGGGCCAGGGTATCGGCGAGGCCGCGGCGCACCGGATGGCGCAGGAGGGCGCGACGCTGATCGTCTCGGACATCAACGCCGCGACCGGCGAGGCAGTCGCTGAGGCGATCCGCGCGGCCGGCGGCGAAGCACATTTCGTGGCCTGCGACGTGGCCGACCGCGACAGCGTCAAGGCGCTGATCGAGGCGGCCGACCGTCTGTGCGGCCGGCTCGACGTGCTCCACAACAACGCCGGCGTCCACGAGACGAACTTCACCGACAAAGCGCAGAGCCATGAGCTCGACGAGGAGGTCTGGGATCGCGTGGTCGGGATCAACCTCAAGGGAACCTGGATGTGTTCGAAATACGCGGCGCCGCTGCTGGCGCGCTCGGGTGGCGGCGCGATCGTGAACGCCGCCTCGATCGGCGGTCTCGTCGGCTACCCGATGGGCGGCGCCTATGGACCCTCCAAGGCGGGCGTCGTACAGCTCACGCGGGTGATGGCGATCGAGCTGGCGCCCGCCGGCACGCGCGTGAACTGCTACGCACCGGGCAACACGGACACGCCGATGGTGCAGAAGTACTACGCGTCGGCGTCGCCCGAGCAGGCGGCGATCGTCCAGCAGGTGCTGCTGGGGACGCATCTGATCCCGCGGCTCGCGCGGCCGGAGGAGATTGCCAACGTCGTGCTGTTCCTCGCAAGCGAGGAGTCCTCGGCGATGACCGGCTCCTGTGTGGTGATCGACAACGGCACGCTTGCCTGGCGCGGCATCCGCGAAGGCGGATGATCCTGTGACCGTCGGCGCGCGGCAGCTGGGGCTCATGCGAAGCGACCACGTCGTCGAGCAAGAGGACGCCCGTGGCGAAATATGACGTCGTGATCGTCGGAGCCGGCGCCGCCGGGCTCAGCGCGGGCGCGCTGCTCGCAAAGGAGGGACGCAGCGTGCTGATCCTCGAGGCCGGACCCTACGTCGGCGGGCGCGGCGTCGCGCTGGGCGACGAGGGCTTCAAGATCAACCTCGGCGGACATCTGCTCGAGGACTCGGGCTCCGGCATCACGAAGGTCTTCGAGCACGTCGGCCGTGAGCTGATCCACGGTCCGGCCTCGAGCGATCTGGTGATCTGGGACGGCCGCTGGAAGTCGATTCGCGAGCTGTACTCCGCCGACAAGCAGGAGCTCAAGAAGGTCATCGACGTGCTGATGGAGACTCCGTATGAGGAGCTCGACGCGTGGGACGACCGCACGCTTCGCGAGTGGATGCTCCAGCACACGCGCCACGAGGGCGTGATCGCCCTGTGGGAGTTCATCACGGTGCTCGAGGCGATCACTGAGAACTGGTGGGACCACTCGGCCTCCGACAATCTCTACATGCGCAAGATCCACTACTCCGAGCGCAAGATCGCGGCCTACTCGTTCTGGCCGGGGCAGGGCTGGGACGGCCTCTTCAAGGATCTGCACGAGGCGGTGGTCGAGCACGGCGGCGAGGTCCGCGTGAACGCGCCGGTCGCTCGGGTGGTGATCGAGAACGAGAAGGTCGTGGGCGTCGCCGTCGCCGAGAATCGCGTGCTGCCCAACGAGATCTTCGAGGAGGATCTGATCGAGGCCGACTGCGTGATCTCGACGCTGCCGTGCTGGGCGGTGCTGCGGATCGTGCCCGAGCAGGATCTCCCCGACTGGTACGTCGCACAGATCCGCCACATCTCCCAGATCGAGTTTCGCGCGACCTGGCTCGGCGTCTACCTGGCCACGCACGAGCCGGTCCACGCGCTCGACCCGCGCGAGCTGGCGACGTGGCTGCATACGCCGAACGTGCCCCACGCGGGCTTCTTCTTCAACATGAGCGCGATGGACCCGAGCGTCGCGCCGGCCGGTACGCAGCTCTACGTCGGCGGCGTCGACATCCCCGGCGAGAAGGTGCGCGATCCGAAATGGATGCTGCGCACGATGGAGCAGTTCGAGGCCGATCTTGTCGAGATGTACCCGGGCCTCGCCGCGGCGCACTGGCGCCGGCGCCACCTGGTCCACGAGCCGGGGCTCGGGATCATCCAGAAGCCGAATCTCGTCGGACGCTTCCGTCCGCACTGGCGCGCCCCCAACGTCGAAGGGCTGTACTTCGCCTCCGACACGTTCCGATCACGCGGCGTCGGCGTCGACCGCGCGGCGCGCGCGGCGGTGACGGTGGTCGAGGAGTACCTTGGGCGCCGCCTCGCTACGTTCGGTGACGGCTGGCGCTACTGACCCCCTGAGCTTTCGAACCCGCTGCAACCAAACATCAAGACGTGGAGGCACGCATGACCCTCTCGAAACCCGCTCCCCCAGACATCCTCTCGCCGGAGCACGCGCGCAACCCCTACGAGACCTACCGGATCCTGCTCGAGGACTACCCGGTGCTCTACCACGCGCCCACGCAGAGCTGGCTCGTCAGCCGCCACGAGGACGTCTCCGCGCTGTTTCGCAACACCCTGGTGACCTCCGACAACTATGCGTGGCAGCTCGAGCCGGTGCACGGGCGCACGATCCTGCAGATGGAGGGACGCGAGCACACCGCCCATCGCAAACTTCTCAACCCGTTCTTCCACGGCGTCGGCCTCGACCGCTTCCGGCCGACGATCGCGAGCACCGCCCAGGCGCTCGCCGAGCCCTTCCTGGCGCGCGAAGCCGCCGCGGTGCGCGCAGGCGAGCGCGAGCGCGGCGAGGTCGACATCGCCTACGAGTTCACGCGCATGTTCCCGATCAGCGTGATCGTCGAGATGCTCAACCTCCCGCAGGAGGACCACGAGAAGTTCGAGCGCTGGTACGTCTCGATCATGGAGTTCCTCTCGAACCTCGATGGATCGCAGGAGCCGATCGACGCCGGCCTGCGCACGCGCCAGGAGCTCGCCGACTACCTGCTGCCGGTCATCGCGGCGCGGCGGGAAGGCGATGGCGAGGACCTGATCTCGCTGTTCTGCCGCGCCGAGGTGGACGGCGAGCGCTTGACTGACGACGAAATCCGCGGCTTCGTCAGCCTCACGCTGACCGCCGGGGGCGAGACGACGGACCGCGGCCTGTCGAGCCTGTTCTCCAACTTGCTGCAGAACCCCGACCAGCTCGCAGCCGTCTACGAGGACCACAGCCTGATCGACGACGCGTTCGCCGAGACGCTGCGTCACTCGCCGCCGGTGCACATGATCATGCGCCACGCGACCGAGGACCTCGAGCTCCAGGGCGTCTCGATCCCGGCCGGCTCGACGATCACCTGCCTGCTCGCGGCGGCGAACCGCGACCCGCGCAAGTTCGCCGACCCGGACCGGTTCGACATCTTCCGCACCGATAACGACACTGAACGGGCGTTTCGCGCCTCGGCGGACCACGTCACCTTCGCCGACGGGCGCCATTTCTGCGTCGGTGCGATGCTCGCGCGCACCGAGATCCAGGTGGGCGCCGGCTTGCTGCTCGACCGCATGAAGGACCTGCAGCTTCGCGATGGTGCCGTGCCGGTGGAGGAGGGCGTGTTCACGCGTGCTCCCAACCACGTCGAGGTCACCTACGTGCCGGCCTGAGGCTCGGGCGGCGAGCGCGGTGGAGGTCAAGGACACGGTCGCGCTGGTGACCGGGGGGGCGTCGGGCCTTGGCGAGGGCGTCGTGCGGATGATCGCAGGTGGCGGTGGCCGCGCCGCGATCCTCGACCTCGCCGACTCGCGCGGCGTCGCGATTGCACGCGAGCTCGGCGACGACACGGCGTTCTTCGAGGTTGATGTCAGCGAGGGGCAGCAGGTCGAGCGTGCGGTCGACGCCGCCGCCGAGCGGTTCGGGCGACTCGACCTGCTCGTGAACTGCGCGGGCGTGTGCCCGGCCGGCCGAACCCTCGATCGTCGCGGCGAGATGTTCCCGCTCGAGACCTTCCGACGGACCATCGAGATCAATCTGATCGGGCTCTATGACGTCGTGCGCCACGGCGTCCGCCACATGGCGCGTAACGAGCCCGGCGAGGACGGCGAGCGGGGTCTGGTCGTCAACACGGCGTCGATCGCCGGCATCGAGGGTCAATCCGGTCAGACCGCCTACGCCGCATCGAAGGGCGGGATCATCGCGCTGACGCTCCCACTCGCGCGCGACCTCGCGATCTGGGGCATCCGTGTGATGGCGATCGCGCCGGGGATCATGGACACGCCGATGCTCGCCGGATTCGACGAGCACCAGCGCGAGGCGATGGCCGCGCTGCAGCTGTTCCCCAAGCGCCTCGGACGTCCCGAGGACTTCGCTCGCCTGGTCCGCAGCCTGATGGAGAACCGGATGCTCAACGGCGGGCTCGTGCGGCTGGACGCCGCCACGCGCATCGCTTGAGCAGCGCCGGGCCGCAGCGGGCCCTGGCTACGGGCGACCGAGCCGCCGCCGCGCGGCGCACCGTCACGCCGGCGGCGGCTCGAAGGTGCGCAGCGTGTCGCGCTCCTGCACGCCATCGCCCGCGAGCTTGAACTTCTCGACGCGTTCGCTCGGGGTCTTGGGGAAGAGGTCGCGGCGCTCGAGGTAGCGCGGAATCATGTAGCGGGGCAGCCTGGTGACGAGCCACGCGTGGAGGTCCTCGAGCGACACGGCGCCGTCGCGCACGATCACGTCGAGCTTCACCTCTTGCTCCCCGAACTCGGCGGCGACACCATAGGCGGCGGCTTCCAGGACGTGCGGGTGCGACAGCGCCACGTATTCGAGCTCGACCGCCGACACGTTCTCGCCGCGGCGGCGAATGCGATCCTGGCGGCGCCCGCGGTAGTGGACGCGTCCCGCATCGTCGACGAAGCCGAGATCCCCGGTGTGGAACATGAAGTTGCGGAAGGCCTCGACGGTGGCCTCGGGCTCCTTGTAGTACCCGCGCGCCATCGCGTCGGGCAGGAGCGAGCGGTACACAAGCTGCCCGACCTCGCCCGGGGGCAGCAGGCGGTCATGCTCGTCGACCGCCCCGTACTCCATCCAGCTGACCGGATGGCCGATCGTGTCGAGCGGGATGCCGTCCTCGACCTGGCTCGCCATGGGGTGGGGCATGATCTCGGTCATCCCGTAGCCCTGCCAGAGGAGCTTCACGCCGTAGCGACGTTCGAACTCCTCGCCTGCCGGCGGGAAGGGGACGCAGAACATCCGGCGCATGCGATGCGCGGGTGCCTCGGCGGCGGTCTTCATCAGGATCGCGGCCATCGGCCCGAAGATGATCCCGAAGGTGGCGCCGTCCTCGGCCACCTCCCTCCAGTAGGAGCTGGCCGAGAAGCGCGACTTGAGGTGGGCGACTGCGCCGACCTGGAGGGCTGAAGCGGCGACGATGTTGAGGGCGCCGGCGTGACAGAGCGGCAGCGGCGTGGTGAGCACGTCCGCCGCAGTGTGTCCGAGCGAGTCGCATTCCAGGGAGGAGTACAGGTACAGGAACTGATGCGGATAGACGGCGCCCTTGGATCGCCCGGTCGTGCCGGAGGTGAACTGGATCAGCGCGGTGTCCCATCCTGCAGGAAGCTCGCGTGGAGGAGACGCCGGCCGGTCCGCCAGCCAGGTCTCGGCGGCCACGACGGGCGCCCCGTGGATGCGCTTTGGCACCTGGCCCTCGCCGCAGGCCACCACGAGCCGCACATCGCCGAGCGAGTTGAGCTCGATGAGGCGCTCGAGGAGGTCGACGCGCACGACGATCGTGCTGGAATCGCTCTTGGCGATCATGAATTCGAGCAGGGGGCCGCGCAGCTCGGCGTTGAGCGGCACCGCAGCACCCCCGGCCGCCATCGCGCCGAGAAAAGCCGGCATGAACTCGATCTGGTTGCGCAGCATCAGGGCCACGTGTCCGCCGGCGCCAACCGACTCGATCAGGCCGTGGGCAAAGCGGTTCACCGCTTCGTGCGCTTCGGAGTAGCTCATGCGCTCGCGCCCGTCGAACACGAGCCAGGTGTCGTCGCCGTGCTCGGCGGCCTGTGCCGCCAGGAGGTGCAGCAGCGTCCGCTGCTCGGTGGGGAAGCGCGTGCTGGCGGGACCGAGGTCGAGCCCGCGCCCGCGGAGCAGCTGCGGCCCACCGCCAGGGCTGCGCGAGTGGCCGCTCGCGCCGAGGGCGCGGTGTGAGGTATCGAGCGGCGTGTCTGCCATCACGACTCGGGTCCTAGCGCTGGAGTATCTACCTACCGATTGTTAGAATAATCACGCCGTCACACACGCGCGCACACGGGCCGCAAGAGCCCACTCCCGAACGCCGCCAGCTGCGGAACGTAGGATGGCAGCCGATGGCCGCCCGCCCGGAGCCTTTTGAGTTCGAAGCTGACGGGGTGCGCCTGGTGGGGGATCGCTGGGGCGGCGCCGGTCCGCGCGGCGCGGTCGTGCTGCTCCACGGGGGCGGGCAGACGCGCCATTCGTGGGCGCGAACTGCCGAGCGGCTCGCGGCCGGTGGCTGGGCCGCGATTGCGATCGACATGCGCGGTCACGGTGACAGCGACTGGCACCCGGCGGCGGACTACACGCTCGACGGCTTCGTCGCGGACCTGCTGGCCCTCCTGCGTACGCTCGAACAGGTGCCGGTCCTCGTTGGGGCGTCGCTCGGGGGGATCACCTCGCTGGTAGCCGCCGGCGAGCACCCAGGGGTCGCGCGGGGCCTCGTGCTGGTCGATGTTGTGGTGCAGCTCGAGCCCAGCGGGAGGACGCGGATACTCGAGTTCCTCGCAGACAACCGTGATGGCTTCGCGACGCTGGAGGATGCGGCGGAGGCCGTCGCGGCCTACAACCCGGTGCGCCGGCGCCCTCGCAACCTCGACGGCCTGCGCAAGAACCTGCGGCAGGGAGCGGACGGCCGCTGGCGCTGGCACTGGGACCCGGCGTTCATCCAGATCGACGACGAGCCGCAGCGTCAGGCCGATCCCGCGAGGCTGCGCGCCGCCGCGTCGAGCCTGCGCATCCCGACGCTGCTGGTGCGCGGCATGCGATCGGACGTGGTCAGCGAGGCCGGCATGCTCGACATGCTGAGGCTGGTTCCGAGCGCGGAGAGGGTCGACATTCCGGGCGCGGGGCACATGGTCGTGGGCGACGACAACGACGTGTTCGTCGGCTGCCTCGAAGCCTTCCTCGACCGGCTGCCCTGAGCGCGGCCCGTCAGCTCGGCCGGTGGCTGCCGAACACCTCGCGCAGCGCCCCGCAGACCTCGCCCACCGTGGCGCGCTCGCGCAGCGCCTCGCGGATCGGCGGGAGCAGGTTGGCGGTGCCGCGGGCGGCGTCGCGAAGCTCGTCGAGGCGGCGCGCGACGAGCTCAGCGTCGCGGGCGGCTCTGAACGCGGTGAGTCGGTCGAGTTGGGCGCGCTCGGTTGCCGGGTCGACCCGGAGTATGTCCTCGACGCGCGCGTCGTCCTCGACGTAGCGGTTGACGCCGACGACGATGTCCTGCTCGGTGCGGTAGCGCTCCTGGTAGCTCCAGGCCGATTCATCGATCTCGGCGGTGATGAACGCGAGCGCCTGCAGCGAGCCGCCCAGCTCGTCGACCTTCGCGATCAGCCGGCCCGCGCGGTGCTCGATCTCATCCGTCAGCGTCTCGACCAGGTAGCTGCCCGCGAAGGGATCGACCGAGTCGGCCGCACCGGACTCGTGCGCGATCACCTGCTGGGTGCGCAGCGCGATCTTCGCGGCGTGCTCGCTGGGCAGCGCGAGCGCCTCGTCGTAACTGTTGGTGTGCAGCGACTG
>Ga0209415_10014839_pt1 | contig 12691 bp, 7 predicted proteins | sample PeaSoiSIISIP2007_FD_187696 | JGI IMG/M metagenome (GOLD analysis project Ga0209415, IMG submission 187696) | Peat soil microbial communities from Weissenstadt, Germany - SII-SIP-2007 (SPAdes) (version 2) | ecosystem: Environmental > Terrestrial > Soil > Wetlands > Peat | place: Germany...
GTACGCGGGCAGGCGATAGTCCACATAGAACTTTCCGGTGGGATCCAGCGTCTCGGCGTAGGCCCGCACCAGGCGGTGCACTTTTTCCTGCGTGGGTTTTGATCCGGTCACGGCATAGGCGCGGGCCAAACCAGAAAGATACTGCCCAAAAGTGTGCCCGGGGATGAACGCGTGGAAGTTGTCCATGGGGGTGAAGTCATCGGCATTGTCATACCAGCCGCCCATGTCCGGTCCAGGCGCCGGCAAGCCCATGCGCTGACGGAAGGGCTTGAGCAAGGCATCTTCATCAAGATTCAAGAACAAATCATGGTTGTGGTCGAATTGCTGCCGAAACGGTCCGTCGAGCAATTGCACGTGCGCGTATCCGAACACGGACAACGGCGGAACCACTGCGATGGTCGCGGCGGGGGCTGCCCAAGCCGGCATCGAGCGCGCGGCGAGCGCGCCCCCGGCTGCAGCCGCGGTAAGTTTCAGAAATTGTCGTCGGGATGAAGGCATCATGGCTTTAGCACCTCCAGGGGGATTCCCTAGTCTTTACGAATATTGATTTGGCGAGTTACCAGCCCATTCTTGAGAGTAGGCTGCTGCCTGCGAAAAGTGTAGTGCTGCGGCATAGCGCGGCCCCAAGAATCCAACCACCTCAATAACGCCGAGATTGTACCAAATTTGCAGAGTAAACGTTTGCATCAATGATTTATCAGGCTCGGATCTCCAGGCTGTAGCCTGAAACGGGACGACCTGCGCTGCTTCAGGGCCGGTTCTTGACTAGATACGAATGACCTAAAAATTGGGAGAATCTGCTTGACAACGTTCGTCGAGTAGAGCTAGGGTAGCGCTCCATGTATACGGTATCCAGTGAGAAAGGTCTGGCAGGTAAAGAAAACGTTTGCCATGCCGCAGCGCGGTGCAAAATCGCGCGCCCTTCTCTTAGGGTGTGAGCATGGTCCGGAGAAATGATTTGCGCGTGGGGCGCGTGGGTGGTGGAGATTCAGTGACAAAAGGGGAGCGTATGCGAAGAGAAACCTTTGCGTTGGGTCGTGCAGGTGTTGTCTTAGTCGTCAGCATTTTACTGGGTGGCAGCCTGTGCTTTGCACAGTTCACCAGCAGCGTGCAAGGTGTGGTGGAAGACCCCACCGGAGCTGGGGTACCGAAAGCCACAGTCCAATTACAGAGCGTCGACACTCAAGTCACGCGGAGCGTGACTGCCGATGGATCGGGCAACTACTCCTTCAACAGCCTGGCTCCGGGCCGGTACAAGATTACGGTGGAAGCGTCGGGCTTTACCAAGTCTGAGAGCGACATTACCTTGCTGACCGAGCAAAGTCTTAGCCTGCCCATTACTTTGAAGGTCGGTTCTGTGTCGGAGGCGGTGAACGTCACCTCGGAAGCTCCGGTGGTCGACACCGCGGACAGCCGCACGCAACTGACGCTTGAGAATCAGGCGGTCGCACAGTTGCCCATTGTCGGCCGCAACCTGGTGACGCTGGTGACCCTGGCGCCAGGAGTCTCCGGCTTGGGAACCAGCGCATCCGGCAGTCCCGCATCGGGTGTGGACAACTTCTCCACCGAAGAGCAGGTTGACGCCAGCGCCAACGGTCAGGGCCAGAATAACAATCAGTACGTGGTGGATGGCTTGGACGTGACCAGCGGAATTCGCCAGGGAGTATTGAATCTTACCCCTCAACCTGACGCCATCCAGGAAACCAGCGTTCAGGTCAATACGTTTTCCAGCGAGTACACCCGCGCCGCTGGACTGCTGACCATGTTTACCACGAGATCTGGCACGGACCAGTACCACGGTTCCGCGTCGGACTTTTTCAACTACCAGAAGATGTTCGCCAGCCAGCACTTCGTGGGCTTCCCCTACTCGCCATTCCATTCCAACAACATGTCATTTACGGTCGGCGGTCCGGTGATTCCGCACAACCGCCACCTTTTCTTCTACTTTTCGGTGGAACCGCTGCGGTCCTCCTCGAGCGCCGGCGGATCGGTGACCTTCCCGGATCCGCAATTCATCTCCTTTGCGCAAGCGAATTACCCGGCAACAGTGGGAACAAAAGTACTCAGCACTTACCTGCCTTCCGGGGTGGTCGGCGCCACGGCCACACAAACCGCGCAACAGATTTTTGGTTCAGCGGCGGGCGGTTGCGGAACGACGGCTGGGCAGAACGGAGTGCCTTGCACTCTGGCCATGATCGACACGGGCTCGTATGGCGCCACATCAGTACGAAACGGCACCCAGTATTTTGCCCGCCTGGACCAGGATTTCAAGAATGACCGGATCTACTTCAGCCTTTTCCGGACTCTTCTCCTGACCGGTGCGCCGTCGCCCATGACGCAATTCTCCGCCTTGAACAATACCTGGCAAGTGGCGGGGCAGGCGTCCTGGACGCACACCTTTTCACCGACCACACTGAATGACTTCACCGCTGGGCAGAGCAGGGTGGAGGGCGTTCTGGGCACGGGTGCCAAGGATTACACCGTCCCCTCGATATCGGTAAGCGGCATCAACGTGGACGGGGGCATGGCCTACGGGGTGGGCTTCGCGCTGGGAGACTTCATTCAGCACAACTATCACTGGCGCGACGTCCTGACGCACGTTCAGGGCACCCATACCCTGAAGTTCGGTTATGAAGGCTGGTATGGGGACGATGTCGAGCCCTTCCAGGGCCCATGGTCACAGCCAAAATTCTCATTCGACAATCTGTTGAAGCTGGCACAGGATGCTCCCACAACCGAGAACGGAATCTATTACAACCCTGCGACGGGTACGGAGCAATTGTGGAATTGGGACGCGGCTTCGAGAACCTTCGGACTTTTTGTGGAGGACACCTGGAAGGCGAGGAAGAACCTGACCCTGACCTTGGGCCTGCGCTATGACGACAGCGGCAACCCGTGGTCGAAAAGTGCCTCTACCGTATTCGGGAACTTTTACCTGGGCACGGGCGATACCGAACAGGAGCAAATCGCCAATGGCTATGCCAAAGCTACGCACAACGCATTGTTGCACTCTGTCAATAACCTGTTTAGTCCGCGCCTCGGTTTGGCCTGGGACCCAACCGGAAAAGGTGACTGGGCAGTGCGCGGCGGGTTTGGTATCTACGACAACTGGCTGACGCAGGCGAACGTGCAGGAGGAATTTCGCGGCAGCCCCCCAGGAGAAGTAAACCCGACCTTCAACGCAACTCCGACAGCGACCGCCCAAGCTGCCATTTTCGGTCTTGGGACCAGCAGCAAGCCCCCGTTTGGATTTACTTTCCCGACTTTTACAGGCGGGCTTAACGCGCAAGGAGGGGTTCCGGGCACTGGTTTCAATATTGGCGGGATTAACCCGCTCTTGAAGTCCCCGAAGGCGGATATCTGGTCGATATCGGCGGAGCGGAAGCTGGGGAAGAACTTTGCAGCCAGCGTTGGTTATAACGGCTCCCACTCCTACGATATCGTTAGCAACGGCAACGCTAATGGTACGGTCAGCTATGGGGTCAATATCAACATTTTGCCCAATGACCTGATCACCCACGAGAGCAAGGTTCCAACCCGGCTCAATCCCAGCTTCGGCACGATTCTCTACGCCGATAACGACCGCTATGGCAACTACGACGCGGTGTTCTTTGATTTCAAAGGGCACTTCTCGCGTGGGTACATCGATGCTTCTTACACCCGGTCCAAGTCCCAGGATGACGGGCTAGCCTATCCCACGGCGATCAATCCGGGCCAGTATTACGCGCCGTCAAACTTCGATGTGCCCAATCGCTTCTCGCTCAGCTTCAACTATTCGCTGAAAGGACTGAATGGCGGGGCGGGAGCGGTGGGCCATGTGACTGGCGGGTGGGGAATCAGCGGCACCAGCATCTTCCAGTCTGGTTACCCCTTGACGGCAGACAACACTAACTCCTATCAGCCCATATGCGGAAACACCGCGGTTGGTGCACCCGCTTGCCCGTCGTTCGCGAACCCGGCTGTAGGCTATGGCCCCTCGAGCGGCGATTACAGCGCCGACGGGAATAATTACGATTACCCGAATGCGACGAGTTACAGCCAGTCAACCAACAACAAGGCTTGGCTCACTGGGGCAATTCCCAAGAGCGACTTCGCCGTGCCCACTTTCGGTTCAGGAACGGGGAATGAGAAGCCGCAAGCGTTCCGCGGGCCGAATTTTTACGAGACGAATATCAACTTCTACAAAGACACGCATATTACGGAAAGAGTCGCTTTCCAATTCCGGGTTGACATCTTCAATATCTTCAACCGGGCAAACTATAGCGATGGAAGCGTTGTCCTCAATTTCCCGAACGGAAACTTTGGCCAGGCGACGGCATCCCACGAACCCAGATTCTGGCAACTGGGAGGCAAGATTTCTTTCTAAGCCACGGCCAACAGACTACAACGGACCGGCCCACTTCACCTGAAGCGGGCCGGTTTTTTGTTGTGCGACAATAACCAGGCATCTGCGAAGAGCGCTCCGGAGTTGCCTGTCGGATTATCTCCGCAAAGAACGCGGAGACAACGAGGTAGACTCGGCGAAGTTGCAGCATGAATGTGGGCGGGGAGATCGAAGATCCGGCGATGACAGGAATGTATCCGATCCGAAAAATCTGGCCGCTTCTCGCTCCGGTCTCTTTCGTTTTTTTTCTTCTTTCCTGGACGCTGGCTCAAACCGCAGGAGAGCGGCTGGCTCCGATCGCTTCGGCGCTACAGAACAAAGAGTTTGCAAAGGCGCTTGAACTGCTTCATCCCGCGCTGCAAGAGTTCCCCGGGAACGCGCAGTTGTGGGCGATGCAAGGCGCGGCGTATGTGGGGGAGGGACACAAGAAGGAAGCGCTAGCTTCGTTTCAAAGCGCGCTGAAGATTTCTCCGGACTACATTCCAGCCCTGGAAGGCGCGATCCAGATCGACTTCGAGGGCGGGACCCCTGCCGCTATTCCGCTCATTGAGCGAATGCTGCGCTTGCGGCCCGCCGATCTGACCAGTCATGCCATGCTGGCGGTGCTGCAGTACCAGCAGGGGAAGTGTGCGGCCGCCGTCACTCATTTTGAAAAGGCCGAGGCGCTCCTTGCCTCTCAACTCGGCGCGCAGCATGCCTACGGCATCTGCCTGGTGAAGCTCAAACAATTCGATCGGGCTGCAACTGTCTTTCAGCGCGCCGTCGCGCTGGATCCGTCCGACTCGCGAGAACGTCAACTGCTGGCGGCCATTCAACTGATGGCCCACAAGCCGCAAGACGCCCTGGCCACGCTAGGGCCGTCGCTGCAGAGCAGCCCAGATGCTCAGACTCTGGAGTTGGCTTCCACGGCCTATGAAGATGTGCAGGATACCGATCAAGCGGTGAGCACGCTGCGGCAGGCCATTCTGCTGGATCCACAAAATGTCAACCTTTACTGGGATTTCGCCATCCTCTCTGCCGCGCATCAATCGTTTCAAGTCGGTATTGATGTGATCAACGACGGTATAGGCCAGCAGCCCAAGGCGGCGCCGCTTTACCTGGCGCGGGGCGTTCTCTATGTGCAGCTGGGCCAATACGACAAGGCGCAAAGTGACTTTGAGAAAGCCTACGAATTGGATCCCAGCCAGTCCTTGACCTCGGCTGCTCTAGGATTGGAAGCCGTGCAGGCAAACGATCTAAATCGCGCTCTGGCAACGGTCCAGGAGAAACTGACCCGAACGCCGAACGACGCTCCGCTGCTCTACCTGCAAGCCGATATTCTCTCTCAGAAAGGCGCGGTTCCGGGCAACCCTGAGTTTCAACTCGCGATGAGTTCCGCCAAGAAGGCGGTCCTGTTACAGCCCACGCTTGCCGATGCTCGGGATGTGTTGGCGAAACTCTATTTGCAAACCGGGCAATCCCAGGAAGCCGTCGAACAATGCAGGAAGGCTCTGGAGATCAATCCGAAGGATCAAGCGGCGTTATATCGGCTGATTCAGGCGCTGCAGCGGACCGGGGACAAAACTGAGGTGCCGGAGTTGCTGAAACGATTCGCGCTGCTTCGCGAACAGGCCAAGAAAGACGAAAGGCAACGCTACCGATACAAGTTGGTCGAGGATGAGCCGCAGCCCTAGGCCGCCGCACTATTTCGGCGTTTCCGCATCGCTGTTTGCGCCGGGTGCAGCTTCGTAGAGTTTGTATCGGTTGGCCGACGCTTCCTTCTTTTGCGACTCTTGGCGGACGGCCGCCAGGCGTTTCACCAACCCAGGAAGTTCGCTCTTGGCCGTGGCCTTGCCACTTTTTTGCAGTGCCTGGATCAAGTGGTAAAGCGCGGTTTCGTCGGAGGGATTGTCCTGCAAGGCTCTGCGACTCTGTTCGATGGCCAGGTCAAACTGACCCGCTTTCAAGTAAAGGTTGCCGAGCACGTCGCGGGCGAGCACAAAGTCCGGTTTTAGCTGAACTGCCCGGGAGGCAGCCTCCACCGCTTGCTTGAATTGCGGGCTGCCCGCGGGCGCGCCATTCTGAGTGATGACCTGAGCCACCAGATAATAAAGGAATGAGTCTTTGGGATGTTGCTTCAACTGCGCTTGCACGGTTGCCAGCGCCTGCGGCAGCTTGCTTTCCTGCATTTGCGCCAGCCCCTGGGCAACCGAGGCGGATGTTTCACGCGGATCGAGGCGGTTGGCAGTCTCGAAATCCGCTTCACCCTTTTCGTATTGCGCCATTTGCACGTAAAGAATTCCGCGCGCAACGTAAAGCGCTGCGGAATCGGGAAGTTGCCCAAGCCCCGCATTGACCATGTCGATTCCGACCTGAAAGGACTCGTGAGTAAGGCATATGGCGGCAAAATCGAGATAGTATCTGGCGTTCTTCGGGCTTGCAATAATGGCCTGCCGCAGCACGCCCACGGCATGGGGAGTGTCTTCCGTTTCTTCGTAAGCGGCGGATGCCAGGTCCAGGACATCTGCATCCGGCTGGTTTGCCGTCAGCAACGGCTGCAACGTGTCGAGCGCGTCTTTGCCGTGATGCGCAGTAAGTTGGACCACAGCCAGGTTGTATCTGGCATGAGCATCATCGGGTTGCAGCGTAAGAATCTGCTGAAACACAGGGATGGCATCTTCCGGCTGCTGCAAGTCCATCAGGCAGGAGCCATACTCGGCCAGGGCTACGGGCTGGGAAGAAATAACTTCTTTACTGTCGCCAAAGTGACCAACCGCCGTCGCACAATCGTGCTTCTTATAGAACAGCACCGCCAGCATGGCGTGGCTGGTTGGATCCCCAGGAAGGAGCTTCAGAATGTGATCGAGTAGCGGAACGGCCTCGCGGCTCCCGGCTTTGTATTGCAACTGCGCGGCCCCCTCGAGAGCCGCCAGAAAATCCGGAGAGATCGCCAAAGCGCGCTTATAGGCGGCGATGGCTTCGCGGTCACGGCCCAGGCTGGAAAGAGCGATACCCTCCAACGTCCAGACTTTCGCATTCTTTGACGAGCGCTGCGTTTCCGCACGGGCAAGCTGCAGGGCCTGCTCATACTGCTGTGCGCGCAAGGCGGCTTCGATGGAGCGCGTGGCGTCGCTATCCGGGCTGGTTTGAGCGAACGTCCCCAGGGCGATCCCCAGGACTAACAGAAAAGTCAGGTTGGTTCGCTGCAGCATGAAAAATACTCTGCTTTTGACTCGTGGGCGATGGAGTCGCTTGCGACAACCACCATCGATCGGTTTGCACTCATCGCACCTGGGCGGAACCTGCCGGTTCAAGCGCTTTGAATCCTCTTGGCGACGCTCGGCGACAGGGACTCGATGACGGCGGAAAAGTCCTTATCGCCGTAGCCGGCGGCGATCGCCTGCTTGAATACCGCGAGCGCGGATGCGGCGGTCTGCAGCGGCATTTGCTCGCGCCGGCCTTCTTCGATGGCGTAGCCGAGGTCCTTGGCCATCAGGCGCAGCACGAAATTCGGAGTAAAGTCACCGGCGCTGGCGCGAGTCGAAATCGTTTTGATCAGCGGACTGCCGGGGGCGCCGTGGATGAGTATGGACAGAGCCTTCTCCCGGTCGAGGCCGCCTGCCTCGATCAGCGATGTAGCCTCCGCGAGCGAGGCAGCCTGAACGCCGCATAAGAAGTTGTTGATCAGCTTCAGCAGCGCGCCACTGCCGTTGGGGCCAAGATGAACGACGTCACGGCCCAGCACAGCCAGCACCGGTCGCGCGGTGGCGAGCGCCTTCTCGGACCCTCCCACCAAAAACAACAACTCGCCCGCGGCAGCGTGGGGTTTGGTGCCCGTGACCGGCGCATCCAGCAGTTCGCAGCCGCGCTGAGCGGCTGCGACAGCAAGCTCACGGATCCAGCTCACGGAGAGCGTGCTGGATTCGATGAGCACCGCTCCCGAAGATGCTCCGGCCAGTGCGCCATTTTCGCCCAGCCACACACTCCGGGAAGCGACGTCATCCGCAACCATGCTGATCACAATCTCGGATTGTGCCGCGGCCTCGCGCGGCGAACTCGCCAAGAATGCTCCGGCGTCGGCAAAAGGCTTTGCCTTTTCACGATTCCGGTTGTAGACGGCCAGAGGAAAATTCGCGGAGAGCAGGCGGCCCGCCATCCCCGCGCCCATCAATCCGACTCCTAGAATTGCAACTCGCGGTTTTGCCATAGTTTGAAATCACCCCAATGGAATGACACTGACAAGAGCTGGACTCGATGTGGCGACACGCACCGGATTGCGCAAAGGGCGGCCGAAGCCGGTGAAGTTGACCTGCATCCAGTCTGCATCGGCGAGCTGGATGCCATCGCCGAAGCTCAAGCAATCCGCTCCCAGAAAATGAACGTGCACGTCGCCCGGACGCCGGTGGGCCTCGAACTTGAAGTGATGGTGTTCGATATTCTGCAGGCTGTGGCACATTTCGGCTTCGCCGGTGCGAATCTTCTTTGACCACAACACGCTGCCGGCATGTTCGAGCGTCACTTCCCCCGCCACCGACTGGAATTCAGGATCGATCACCAGTTCAGGGCCCAGAGCGCAGGTGCGAAGCTTCGAGCCAGCCAGGTTCAGATAGTTCTTTTTCTCGAAGCGGTGATCTGAAAATTCGTTTCCCACGGCCATTCCCAAACGCCGCGGCAGTCCGTCCGGGCCTATGACATACACTCCCGCAATTTCAGCTTCTTCCCCGCCATCTTCCGCATACGAGGGAACCTCAAGCGGTTCGCCGTGCGCACGGAGCACGATGCCCGTGCCTTTGTAAAACCACTCCGGAGGTGTCCCGATGCATCCCGATGCTGGCCGGCCGCCTTCCATCCCCCAACGAAACATTTGCATGCTGTCGGTGAGTTGCTCGCTGACGGCGGCGTGCATTGCCTGGCGATCGCGGGCGCTGCCCAGGTGAGTAAGTCCGGTTCCAGAGACGAGACAGCGTGCCGGCTCCTCAGGATGGTCCGTGGCAGGCAAAAGCCGCCAGTCTGAACTCCCGTTGTAGATAGGATCGTAGTCGAGAAGATCCTGCGTGGCTCTTTGCCGCACCAGATCTGTGAGCTTCGTCCCCGCGGAAATAGCTGCGTACGCCAGGGAGTAGATGGAGGAGCACTCCCCGAGCAACCGGAGTTGCGGCTCTTCCACCACCGCGACCCGGCGCAGGCTACCCTTCCGGATTTGAACAAGTCGCGTCATAAAGTGCAATTCGGGAGACGCAATTCAGCCGCCGGATCTACTCGATGACCTCGAACCGTTCGAGCGCCTTCTCATTGACGGTCAGGCCCAGGCCGGGAATACTTTCGTCCAGGTCGACGAATCCGCCCTTGGCCTTGGGTTCACCCTCAAAGATATACCAAAACAATTCGTTGCCTACTTCGACATCCACCACGGGGAAGTACTCAGCCATGGGTGAGTTGAAGCTCGCCATGACAACATGATAATTGTGCATTTGACCGGCGTGAGGAATCACCGGCACAGAATATGCCTCCGCCAGCGCCGCGATCTTGCGGGCTTGGGTGATGCCGCCCACACGATTGGTATCGAACTGGATATAGTCCACGGCGCGAGCCTCGAGCAACTCGCGGAAGCCGTACGCAGTGAACTCGTGCTCCCCTCCGGCGATGGGAATGCGTCCATAGGATTTCAACTCGGCATATCCGTGGATGTCATCGGGAATGACCGGCTCTTCCAGCCAGCGCAGATGAAATGGTTCCAGCAGCGGCAACATGCGCTTGGCATAGTCGAGAGTCCAGCCCATGTAGGCATCGGCCATGACATCAATTTCATCTCCCACGGTTTGCCGAACGGTGCGAACCAGGTCAAGATTGCGCTGCATTCCCGCCGCGCCGTCGGTGGGTCCCCAGCCGAAACGCAGCTTCATGGCTTTGTAGCCTTCGTCTTTGTAGCGCTTTGCTTCTGCGGCCAACTCACTTAGCTCAATGCTATAGAGCCGGCTGGCATAGACCGGGATTCGCGACTTCGTCTTTCCTCCAAGCAGCCGATACACGGGTTGTTTGGCGGATTTTCCCAGGATGTCCCACAAGGCAATGTCTACGGCGCTGATGGCCGCCATCCCGATCCCTTTGCGGCCAAACGCCATGGTCTTGCGATACATATGCTGCCAAAGAAATTCGGAATCCCAGGGATCGGCGCCAACCAGCAGCGGCTTGAGGTACAGGTCGATCACCTGTTTGGTGATTTGCGGCGACAAGGCGGCATTTCCGATGCCCACGTGGCCGTCGTTGGTAAAGATCTCGACCACCAGCCAGCCATGGAAAGTAAATGTCCGCATCGAAGCCTCGCCCAGATTGAGCAGGTCCATGGGATTGGTACAGAAATGAGGCGGCAGCGGGACGGTTTTCCCGCGCCACTGCACAACCCGGGTGCGAATTTCCTTAATTTTCAAAGTGCTCCCTCGTACGCGAGTTTCGGCTCGATGGCCAAAGGCCGGACGACTGGAATGGTAATGAGAATCACCAACAGTGCGATCACATGAAAAGTCCCAGCCATGGTAAAAACGACGCCGTATCCAAAGCCATGATCCAACAAGTATCCGACGAGTTGCCCGAAAGCTATACCGCCGATCGCTCCGCCGAATCCAACTAAGCCGGCCACCGCGCCCACCACGCTGCTGGGAAACAAGTCTGTCGGCAGCACCATCACCAGAGTGGACCAGGACTGTTGCCCGAAATAAGCCAGGCTAAAAATAGCAATTGCCCAGGATATTTGCACGTGAGTAACCAGCAGAATGAACGGCATGACTGCGGCGCTCAGACCGAGCGCGACCTTGCGCGCGGTGCCCACGGAAAACTTCCGGTGAACCAGATAGCTGGAGAGCCCTCCTCCCAGCAGACAGCCCACGCCCGACGCGGCATACGGAATCCACGCTAAAGTGCCCACCCCTTTGATGTCAAAGCCCCGAGCGTCATAGAGGTACTTTGGCAACCAGAAAAGGTAGAAATACCAGGCTGCATCGCTGAGGAACTTGGCGATGACCAGTCCCCACGCCTCGCGGATTCGGAGCAAACGAAGCCACGGTATTTTTGTTGCGGAAACGGAGGATTGCGCGGCCGGTTGTATTTTTTCGCGCTCGATTCCGCTGAGCCTGGGGTGTTCTTCCGGTCGGAAATAGGCCAATCTCCACCAACCGGTCCACAGCAGCCCGAGAGCACCGGTGAGGAAGAAAATCCATCGCCAGTTCGCGAAGACCAAGACCAGCGCAATCAATGGAGGAGCAACCACGGCCCCCACCGCAGTGCCGGCATTGATGATGCCCATGGCTGTGGCCCGTTCCTGCACCGGGAACCATTCTGCCACGACGCGGGTTGCCGCGGGAAACCCACCTCCCTCCCCTACGCCGAGCAGGAATCGGCTCACCGCCAGCATGGCAAAACTTACCGCCAGACCATGGCTCAGGCATGCCAACGACCAGAACACCATAATCAGGGTAAAGCCGCGGCGTGTGCCCAGAGCATCCGCAACCTTGCCCCCTCCCGCATACATGAATGCGTACGAAAGTAAGAACGCCGATTGCAGATAGGAAAACTGCTCATTGGAAAGCGGGATGTCCTTCCCGATGGCTTGAATGGCAACCGGAAGGGTTTGGCGATCCAGATAGCTAATCGCAATCGCAGCGCTTACCAGGATAGCGATCCGCCAGCGCAGCAATGTGCCTTCCTCTCGCCCGAGAGATTGATGTTCCGCGCAGGATACCGATACCGGTCAGCTGCGCGTGTAGCGCGTCCAAACCTGCATGACTGTGGGCTGCCGGTTCGACCATGCATAATACGGGATCAGGGTCAGCTTCGCCGGCCGTGTTTTCGGCGGTGCGGGGTTCACCGGCATGTAGAGCGGTTCCGCGGCAGACGCAGTCTCGTACATCGCTCCGTCATGATGCAGGACGACGACCCCATCCAGCAGATCGGGGGCATAGTCATCCTGGAATTCTTTGCCGGTCCTGCCGCTGACGCGAATCGCAGCATCGGACAGGACCACGTCGCTCGGCTGATCCAACCCTTCCATGCAGTAAATCACCGGCCCACGGCTCACGGCCACGCGCCCCGTGTCCTCGGGGACCCGCGGATTAGAGGCGATGACTTCAGTGGTCATGGGGAAGCTGAGAGTGACCACGTCGCCCGGCTTCCAATTGCGGTTGATGGGCAGGTACTGCCCAGCTTGTGCCCCGGCGATGGCTTTGCCATTTACCGCGACCCTCGCGTTGGCCGCCCAGCCAGGAATTCTGGCATAGAACGTGAAATCCGTGGCCTGCGCCGGATTCAACGTCAGCTTGACGTCTCCGTTCCAGG
>Ga0209415_10014841_pt1 | contig 12691 bp, 11 predicted proteins | sample PeaSoiSIISIP2007_FD_187696 | JGI IMG/M metagenome (GOLD analysis project Ga0209415, IMG submission 187696) | Peat soil microbial communities from Weissenstadt, Germany - SII-SIP-2007 (SPAdes) (version 2) | ecosystem: Environmental > Terrestrial > Soil > Wetlands > Peat | place: Germany...
GCCACGACCTGGGGAGGATCGAGCGTCCGTCCGGCGACGACGATGCGGCGCGGCCGGGCGAGCAGCTCGCTGCCCGGCCAGCCGGCGATCACCCCGGAGGCGAACACGAGCGTGACCGCGGCCGCGACCAGCCAGCGCATCAGCGTGCGCCTTGCGCGCTGGCGCTCGAGCACCCAGTCGGTCCCCAGCGCCACGACCAGACCGACGCCGATGAACAGGAACTCCCCGGCGCGACTGGCCGTATCCCAGGCGGCCGGCACGAAGCGCAGCGGCAGCGTCCCCATGTAGAGCGCCGTGTAGACCGCGAGGACCACCAGCAGCGGCTGTGCCGAGCGCCGCCGCCAGGTGACTACGAGGCCGGCGAGCGCGCCGAGGCCGAGGATGAAGATGCCGAGCAGCGCCACGACGCGCTCGGCGACGCCGGTCTGCTCCTGGCCGCCCTGGTTGGCGAACAGAGTGCGCGTCGGCGTCTCCCGGCTGATCGTCGCGATCACGTTCTTGAGCGCGTTGGTGATCACGGGACTCAGGTAGCCCACGGTCCTGCCGGCCACGAGCGTCAGCCAGGCGATCGTCAGCACGATCACCACGCCGGTCAGCACCCAGGGCATCCGGCGCCACTGCCGCATCGCGACGTGCGCGACACAGAGCGAGATCAAGAAGAGCACCAGGAAGTAGGAGCTCACGTGGTGCGTTACCACCACGGTTGCCGCGAGCGCCGTGAGCACGGCACCCCAACGCAGACGCGCGCCGCGGTCGTCCGCCCGCACCCAGCGGACGAGCGCCAGCAGGGCCAGCGTCGCGAGCGGGAGCGCCAGCGATTCGTAGGCGAACATGGCACCGAAGAACAGGAACGTCGGCGTCGCCGCATAGACGAGGGCGCCGAGGCCGGCGATCCGCGACGAGCCGCTGATGCGCTCGTACAAGAGGTAGAGCGCCAACATCATCACGCTTCGCGCCACCGCGACCAGAACGAGCCCCGCGGAGAACTGGGACAGGCCGCTGACACGCACGATCAGCGCCGCCGCCGTCTCGAGGCCCGGGTAGCGCGGCGAGATCGACAGGATCGCGTTCGTGCCGAACAGGTGGCCGCTCGAGAGGATCGCCTGCAGGTTGGGAAGGTGCAGCAGCTCATCGCCGTAGGTGAAGCCGAACGGGTCGCGCAGCACCTTGACCGCGTAGAGCCCCAGTCCGACGATCAGCACCGTCGCGATGCGCTCGGCGGCGCGCGGTCGGCTGCTCGCCAGGCGCGCCACCGCCGGCATCATGATCAGCGCCAGCGCTAGCCAGAAGAGCGGCAGGCCGCCGCTGTGCCCAGTGCGGCTCAGCGCGTCGGCGACGCTCGCAGCCATCACGCCGGCGGCGACCGACAGCAGGACCCAGGGAAGCGCGCCCGCCGGTCCGTCGCCCGTAACCCCCGCCGGCGGTTGCGGCCCCGGCTGCGCAAGCGAGCCGATCGGCGTTGTCGCGTCAGGGAGCGAGGCTCTGCCTCCGGTGGGCGCGCGCGCGCTCGTGGCCCGCCTCGTGGCGCGGGAGGCCGGACGGAGCGGCGAACATGCGCGCACGTTCGCGCCGGCCGGCTCCGAGTCGCAGCCCGCGCTCGATCACGGCGTCGCGGTCGCGGGGCGGTCGTTGGTCAAAGGATCGCCAGATCAGCACAAGCGGGACTCTTCCGCCCATGTACGCGGGGGCCTCGAGCAGCGTTACGGTTCCCTCCTCGGCGGCAAGATCGCCGACATGGAGGATGGACGGCTCAGCGGGCAGGCGGCCGAGCAGCGCGGCGTCGAACGGCTCAGCGCGGCCGGGCGCGGCGTCACGATCAGCAGGCGCAGCGCCGGGGCAGGCCGGGGTGCGGGGACACCGTCCGGGTCGCCCCTGGGAACGCCGCGACCTTCGAGCCTGGAGAGCCATGTCGAGCCATCCTCGCGAAAGTGAGTGCGCATGTGGAGCGACGTGGGCAGAGGCAGCTCGCGTACGCCACGGGAACGAGTCGGTACCGGGCCTGATCGTAGCGTCGGCACCGGAGGGCCTCGGCCGGGCTGCCGTGCGTGCGTAAGCGCACGCATGCGGCCGCGGCGCCCCGCCGCCCCGCCGTCCCGGCTCCACCGCCGGCTCCCGCGTTGGCCCGCCACCTCAGCTAGACTCGCGCCGCGATGGTCGATCCGACCCCCGCCGAGGTCCGCGAGTGGTACGAGATCGAGCGCGAGCTGTCCGACCGGCTCCGGCACGCCCGCTCACGCGAGGAGCGCCAGCCGCTCTACGGCGAGGTGTACGGCGAACTCGCAGAGCGCGTCCCGTACCACCCGCTCGTGCTCCGGCGCGACGACGCCGCCGCCGTGGGCGCCGCCTCCGCCCCGCAGGTCAGGCTGCTGCGCAGCTTCGTCACCCCGCAGACGCGGTTCTGCGAGATCGGCGCCGGCGACGCGGGCGTCGCGCGGGGGCTGGCGCCGTTCGTGAGCGCGTCGCTGGCGGTCGATGTGACCGACTCGATGCTGAGCGGTGCGGCTGCGGAAGGCAACTTCGAGTTTCGGACCTTCGACGGCCTGGATACCGGCCTGCCAGCGGAGTCGATCGACCTGGCCTACAGCAACGATGTGGTCGAGCATCTGCACACCGACGACATGCTCGAGCAGACGCGGAACGTCGCGAGGATTCTCCGCCCCGGCGGCAAGTACATCTGCGTCACCCCCAACCGGCTGTCGGGGCCGCACGACATATCGCGCGGCTTTGCCGAGGTCGCCGACGGATTCCACCTGCACGAGTACTCCGCTCACGAGCTGGTGCGGGCGCTCAAACGGTGCGGCTTTCGCAGGGTGCATATCGTCCTCAGCCTGCACGGCCGGCGGCTGAGCCCGGAGCTTCCCGGAGCGGTCGTGGCGCCCGTCGAGGGCCTACTGGCGCTGCTCCCGCGGCGGATCAGGCTCCCCCTGGCGCGCGGCCTGGCCGCCGTCAAGGTGATCGGTATTCGCTAGCGCAGGTCGCGCGTTCGAGAGACGTTCTGTGACCCGGTTTGTCGGTGGGCGCTACCTGACTGCCACGCCCGCGCTCGGGGAACGAGCGCAATCGGTCGATACAACCCGAAAGGCGGTTTCCGCTCCGCGAACGGCCGATGTAGCGGCACCCTGACAACGCGCCAACGGTGACGTTGCCGACGAGGCAGGTCGCGGCGGCGAGTGAGCGGTCCCAACAGCAACGAGGCGGCTCGCCGCCGGTTGCGAATCGGTGAGGCGCGCGATATGGCCGGACCCGCAGAACAGTGAGCCCCGCCGGCGGTGCGAGCGCGGTCGCGGCTGAGACGCGACTGGGAGCAAAGGTTCATCGGCTGACGAACGCGGCTGCCGCGGTTTCGCTCGTGGTCGGGGTCGCGGTCCTCCTCGGCTGGATCTTGAGCGTCCCGGTGCTCAAGAGCGTGGCGCCGGGCCTGGTCTCGATGAAGCCGAACACGGCAATCGGCTTCATGCTGGCCGGCACGTCGCTGTGGCTGCTGCGTGACGAGCAGACCAGTCCGATCAGGCGTGCGGTCGGACGCTCGCTCGGTCTCGTGATTGCCGTCTTCGCCACGCTGACGCTCGCCGAGTACATATTCGACATCGGCTTCTCGATCGACCATCTGTTCAGCGATCCGCAGTTGAACGGCACGCCTGCGGGACGGCCGTCCCCGCACACGGCCGTGGCCTTTCTCCTCGTCGGGCTGTGGCTAACCGAGCTGGACCGGCGGCGCAGCTGGGGGTACATGGTTCGCGACGTGTTGTCGGCACTCGCCTGCCTGGTTGTCCTCGAGGCGGCGCTCGGCTACATGTACGGCGTGAAGAACCTCTACGGGATTCCCGACGTCACCGGGATGGCCGTGCATACCGTGATCACCTTCGCGGTCCTCTGCGGTGGAGTCCTTGCGGCGCGACCGAGACAGTCGTTCATGGGGCTGCTGACCAGCAGCGGCACGGGTGGACGGATGGTCCGTCATCTCGCTCCGCCCGTGCTCCTGCTCCCGCCGGCGATCGCCTACGCGCAGCTGAGAGCACAGGAGGTTGGCCTGATCGACACGCGCGATGGGATCGCGATCCTCGTCGGCACGATCGTGGTTCTGCTGGGTGGTGTGGTCGCCTACACCGGCGTCTCGCTCAATCGCGTCGACGCGGAGCGGCGCGCATTGGAGGCCCGTCTCGAGGATCTCGCCGACAGTGACCCGCTGACCGCAATCTTCAACCGCCGTGGTTTCGACCGCGTGATCGAGCGTGAGCTCGCAACCGCGCGACGCACCCGCACCCCCGTCGCGGTCTTGATGATCGACATCGACGGACTCAAGGAAACCAACGACTCGCTCGGCCACCGCGCCGGAGACGAACTCATCTGCGGCATCGCCGCCCTGCTCACAAGCCAGCTGCGCGTCACCGACACGGTCGCGCGGTTGGGCGGCGATGAGTTCGCGGTCGTTCTGCCGAACACCGGCCGCGACGGCGCCGAGACAATCGCCGCCAAGCTCGTCGATGTTGCACGACGCAGCTCGTGGTATCGCGACAGCCAGCCGGTAACGACCACGATCAGCATCGGGCTCGCGATCGCCGAGCGCCCGCCGCCAAACGCGCGATCACTTGTGGCCGCCGCGGACGACGCGCTCTACGCTGCGAAAGACCTCGGCGGAGACCGCCACGCCACCGCACCGACCGACTCGCACGTCAGCGCGGAGCCGAGCAGTTCTCAGGTCCGGCACGCTGCCTAGCTGGCTCCCGCAGCAGGCGCCGGTTTGTCGTCATCCCGGCGAAGCTGCCGGTATCAGCACGTAGATCCGGGCCGGCGGGGTTGGTGCGAAGGAGAACACGGTCCAGCTCTGGCTGAGGTACACGACGGGGCCGCTTTCTGGCAGTGTTGGCGGCCCGGGCCCTTCGCTCGCGGCTATGGTGCGCAGGCCGAGGCGGACCACGACGATCGCGCCCGTGTCGGAGGTGATCACCTCAACGAACGCGGGGTAGTTTGCGGCGAGCGGCGCGTACAGCGCCGCGATGCGTTGGGCCACGCGAGCGATCTCGCCCACAACCACCGCCGTGCAGGACTCCACGGGCAGCGTCGTCAGCGGCATCGGCACAGCGATCACGGCCGTGAGGGTGCCGTTCGGGAAGGCGTTGAAGGTCCGCAACACCTCGTTGTAGGAAACGCCTCCGAGTTTCAGGCTGACACCGGCCGGTAATTGTCGGGGGAAGCTCCCGGCACGCTCGACCACAAGCTTGCGGTTCACGTACACGCCGATCGGGTCGCCGACGAAGCGGTACTCGAGCTTGGCGAAGCCGAGGTCGTCCTGAACCGACATGACGAAGCTCCCGACGGCAGCCCCGCTCGCGGATCGCAGGATTCCGGTGACCGGGGCGATCACATAGGGCCCACCAAAATCCGCCAGAACCCGGCCGGCCGCGTCGAGCACCCGCAGCCGCACTATGTGCCAGCGCGGGTGGTAGACGATCCTCTCCACTGCAGTCAGCGTCGCACGGCGGTCATCAGCTACGACCGCCGCGAGCAAGTCAGGAGCGCCGGTGATGTGGAGCAGATCCATCTTGGTCTCGTTGCCGCTCAACTCGCCGAGGTAGATCTTCGTGGCGACCCCCCCGTCGACGCTCGAAATCGTCGCCACCCGCGTTGGTCCGCACGCCACCCCCGCGGACCGGGCGGCGGGCGCAGCAGCGCCGAGCAGCATCGCGAGCATGAGTCCGACCATCACCCCGCACGCACCGGATCGGGTCTTCGGTGACACTCCGCCAATTCTTGCGGCTCTCAGCATCTTCGGGGTTTCGCCTCGGGGTCGGGGTTGGCGCGCCAACCAACCGACGAGGGCCAAGGCGTCGGCTCAGAGGGACGTTGCGCCGAAATGTCCGTGGTTTCGGTCCGAGGCACGGGATAGGATATTGCCGGCAGGGCAACCGCTCGTGGGGGGAGCCGCGAAGCAGGAAGGAGCCCTGCGTGGACGACGCGAACCGAAGTGACCTGCGACAGCTGAGGCGGCCGCTGACGAGCGACTTCCGCGTTCAGCGCTTCACGAATCCCGACGAGTTGCAGTTCGTTGCGCTGGGTGAGGAGCCGCCGGCAACGGGCTGGGCGATCGTCGATCCGGGCGACGTGTATCTCGACGGCGTTCACGTCGGCCACTATGCGTGCTGGCGGATCGACCAGATCGATCACCGCACTCCGTTCTGGCAGCTCGAGTACCGCTCGCTCGAGAGTCCGCCCGACTAGGGACACCGTGGCACTCGCAGAGCCATCGACACTCGAACGCGTGTTCGCACTCGATTCTCGTGGATGCAAGTAGCCGTTGAGCCACCGACTGCTTGCTGCTCGACGGCCTCCGGGACGCGCCGCAAGGAGAGCCGTCGGCCTGGCGATGCCGACGAAGTCTGGGCGTCCCACTGGATGAGGCTAGGCTGGGGCTCTTTCCGAACTTCCGGCCGCACTGCGCGCGCAACTCTTGGGCCCGGTCTGAACGCTCGGCGCGGAAGTCGTAACGACTCGCGATGGTGCGCTACGAGCCCTCAAGGGGCTCAAGGCCGGCAATCCTGTCCTTCATAGCCTGCACCACCTCGTTCGGATGCCCCTGCCAGCCTGTGCACTCGCCAGTGACTCGCAACGGCTCCAGCGACCGATAGGACTGCGTGGGATTACCCGGAAATTTCTTGTCCGTCAGATTGGGGTCGTCCGCAATCGGTCCGGTCGGCTCCACCGTATAGATTCGGGAGGGACCTTCGCCGCGCGCTAGTTCCGCTCCCCAAATGGCCGCGTCCAAAGTGCCGGTCAGGTAGACGTAGCCCGCCTTCTTCCGCTTGCCGAAGTTAGAGCGAAAGCCGGGCTCGATTAGGTCTCCCGGCTTCAGCTCAGCCCGTGTGCCGTGGTAGAAGCACTGCGAACACGCAGCGTCGGTGGCTGCAGTCGGCTCGCTGCTCATACTGCGCGGCTGCGCTGCCGCGCCATGCTGTCCTCCGCTTGCTCCTCCCATTCCAGGCCAGCCTAACTCCCAGCCGAGCACGGCGAGCGATTCTCGCCGACCCGCCGGAGTGTCTGAAGGACGGGAGCAGGGGCCGTGGTGCGCAGCATCCGCTTGCATACACGACAATCGAGTGCGAACACGTGTTCGTATGGCTTACCATGCCTCAATGCTCTGGCGCTTCACGAACGAAACCATCGAGGACACCGCGACCCGGATGCTGCACCGCCAGTACTGCGGCGAGATCGACCACACGCACCAGTTGGACGTCCACCCCGCCGGCTCCTCGGTCCGCCGCGATGTCGCGCCGCGCGAGTGCTGGTCGTGCCGCCCCGAGATCGAACTCGTGCTCGGCGCCTAAGACGCGACGCGCGAGGAGGAGTCGCGGCGGCTGATGGGCTGAGCGGATTCTCTGGGACGATTTGGTTGTGGACGATGCTGCTGTCGGCTATCGGCTTGATCGGCTCGGTTGGTTGCAGTTTGAGCAGCTCGCGTCGCTGGTGCTCGAAGCCGACGCAGGGCTGCGCGAGCTGTCCTGGCGGGGTCGCGCGTATCGAGACCGGGTGGCGTTGGTCGACGAGTCGGTGGTGCTGCCAGGCACCGGGTTGCGTCTGAAGGCGCCGTTTGTCGTCGCGGCGGCTTGGGTTCGTGATCGTCGGTCGCTCGCGCGCCGCCAGGCTGAGCTTGCGAGCCAAATTGTGCGCTCGGCCAGCGACATCGGGCTCGGATCCGACGACCGCATGCTGGTCGTCACGAATCTCGGCCGGCGAGCGGCTGAGGAAGCTTTGACGGGGTCGCCCTATCCCCTCCAACAGATCGCTGTGCTCGGTGCGGATGAGCTGAGCGACAGCATCGACCGGCATCCGACGCTGCGGTTGGCGATGCCGTCGCTGTTGGGGTTGCGCGATCTTGCGCCGTTGATCCCGGCGGCCCTTCGAGAGCGGTCCTCGTTGGACGTAGGGCGCGCGCAGGAGTTGGCTCGCGTGTTCGTGCCGACGCGCGCGTACCAGCGCGCACGCGACGTGCTTGCGCGCCACCGCTTCGTCGTCCTAACAGGTCCACCAGAGATGGGCAAGACAGCGATCGCCCAGATGGTCGCGCTGGCACAGCTGACCGCGGGCTGGGAGGCGCACGACTGTGTCAGCCCAGAGCTGGTGTGGAAGGCGTTCGATCCGGACCGGCCGCAGGTCTTCGTCGCCGATGACGCGTTTGGGTCTACCGAGTATCGCCCGGACTCTGCTGAGCATTGGGCGCGCGAGCTCGGGCGAATGCTCGCGGTGCTCGATGAGCGTCACTGGCTGATTTGGACCTCCCGCCCGGCGCCGCTGAAGTCGGGCCTACGGCGCGTCCAGCGCGAGCGGGGAGCCGAGCGCTTCCCGGCGCCGGGTGAGGTGCTCGTCGACGCGAGCGAGCTCGATCTGGCGGAGAAGACGCTGATCCTGTTCCGCCACGTCAAGGACCATGCGGCTAGCGCAGCCGCGCGCGCAGTGGTCCGGGACATGGGCGTCGCGATCGTCGAGCACGGCCACTTCACACCTGAGCGCATCAGGCGCTTCGTGACCGATCGGCTCGACCAGCTGGTCGCCACGACGCTGACGACCTCGCCACCCGAGCAACTGCGCCACGCGATTCTCAGCGCGGTCGAGCAGGAGCTCGCCACGCCAACCGAGCAGATGGCAACCTCGTTTGCCGCACTCGAGGAGCACCACCGTGCGTTGCTGATCGCGCTGCTCGACGCGCCGGCCGGGTTGACCGACGATCGCGAGCTCGCCGCGACGCTGCGCCGCCATCATCCCGGCGGGCTGAGTCGCCCACCGCACGAGCTGATCGACCGCCTTACCGACCACTTCGTGCGCATCTCCTCGCTCGGCATCGACTGGGTCCACCCCAGCTGGCGCGACCTCGTGATCGAACAGCTGCGCAGCGACCGCGATGCCCGGCGGCGCTTCCTCGGCGTGTGCGGGCCCTACGGCGCCCTGCTCGTGCTCTCGAGCGCCGGCGGCGCCGGCGGCGAGCGCGTGCTCCCGTTGTTGATCGATGATGCGGACTGGGACGTGTTCAACGGCCGCGTCGGCGAGCTGCTGCGAGAGCTCGATGACGCCGACCTCGCTCGCCTCCTGCTCGCCTGCGCCGAACCGCTGGCCGGCGACCTCGACGCGCGGCAGAGAGCCGAGTTGCAGAGCCTCGTCGAGTACACGCTCGGCGCCACCAGGCGATTGTGGGACACGCGGCGCAAACCGCTCCCGATCTTCCTACTCGAGGCCTGGTATACCGCGAGCAGCGACCTGGCCCGTCCACTCAGAGCGCCCCAGATCACACCGACATGGATGGCGCTGCACCCGGCGTCAGCCGACGTCGTAGACGAGCTGCGCGATCTTCGCCGCAGCGACGAATGGCTCGAACTCGCCCAAGCCCTGACGAGACATGACCCGCCAGCGCTCGAGGCGCTCGGCTTCCCGGACGTCGACGCGGTCTGGCTGCGACGGCTCGGCCGAAAAGCCACGCAACTGACGTACTCGCGCGAGCGAGATCGCTCAGCGCTCGGCATGCAGATCCTCGAACGCCTGCGCGATCTGCAGCCGCAGTCAGCAATCTGGGCTGGCCTGAGGCCGGCACGCAGCTCACCCAGCGACGATCGCTGGTGGACCCCGCACGACATCGACGTCATCCCCACCACCGAACGCGTCTCACCGACCCCCGCGGTGTTCACGCGCGACGAAATCGACCAAGTGCTCAGCGACCTGTAACCAACCGATCGAGCGAGTGGAGACATTGCCGGGAGTGCGAATGGCCATCGACGACCCCTACGACCTCGCGCGATTCGTCACGGCTCAAGACGCCAATGGCACCTACGAACGTGCGCTCGTCGAGTTGCGCGCAGGACGCAAGACCGGCCACTGGATGTGGTTCGTGTTCCCGCAAATCGCCGGGCTCGGACAGAGCGAGACGTCACGGCGGTACGCGATTGCCTCGCGGGCGGAAGCCGCCGCCTATCTGCAGGACCAGCGGCTCGGCCCGCGATTGATCGAGTGTGCGCGAATCCTCGAAACGTCTCGCGCGCTGAGCGCGACCGAGATTCTTGGACCGGTCGACGCGAGGAAGCTGCAGTCGTGCATGACGCTCTTCCTGCGCGCCGCGCCCGGAGAGCCACTGTTCGCCCGCGTGCTCGAGCGCTACTTCGCGGGCATTCCGGACCGCAACACGGACCGACTGTTGCGGTCGCAGGGTGACGCATGACGCCACCGCGCGACGAGCCGCCACCCAGCAACGCCGACGCTTGGCAACGCCGCTCGCCAAGCGCCTCCGGACGCCTCGCCGCCTGTTACGAGTGCCACCCCCTCGCGCGGGGCAGCATCGGTCAGTCGTGCGTGCCGAGGACTGCTGCTGACGATCGTTGCGCGGCTACAGCCGCAGCGTCATGAACGTCTTGTTCGCGCTCTCGGCGTAGTCGCCGAAGGCCCCGCAGACAGAAAACCCCGCGCTTGCGTAAAGCGACCGTGCTGCAGCAAACGCGGGCATGGAGCCTGTTTCGAGGCTTACTCGACGAAAGCCTCGGTCGCGCGCGATAGCCAGAAGGTGCTCGAGCATCGCACGGCCGAGCCCCTGCCGGCGCGCCTGCTCAGCTGTGTGCATCGACTTCACCTCGGCGTGGCCGTCATCGAGCCTCCTGAGCGCGCCGACCGCCAAGAGCTCGCCGTCGAGCCGCAGCGCGTAGAACTCGACGTTCGAATCGGCGAGTGCGTCCGCGTCAAGAGCATGGCGCTCCCTTGGTGGGACCTGTGAGTAGGCGAAGGCGAGGTGGCGGTCCAGCAGGCGGCGCACATCCTCAGCTCGAGGGTCCGTAATCGAGATCTCGGCCCGCGGCACCCGAAGAATGTAACTGCGCGCTCGACAAAGCCGCTCCCGCCGCTCGTACGGCGGGGTCTCCGGGCCCAGTCGCCGCCGGCCGACGACTCCGTCACGCTGAGACCCTCGCCGAGCCGTCGGGCTGCCTCGCCGCGGTCGCGGTAGTGGAGGTAGCGCACAGGAGCGGCGACGACGACCTGGCGGTTCCTCGCCACCGGGTCAGCGGCGCGTCACGAGGAGGGTCCGAGCCGGATGTCTGCGAGCATCGTGCCGTCGGCGGCGTGCCAGCCGATGGTGACGACGTTCGGCGTGCGCAGCACGAGGAACGAGCTGCCGTTGACGCTGCTGGGCACCTGGCTCGGGGCGCCGAACGTGCCGCCGGGTAGCCGCAGCTGCCAGAAGGTCTCCTGGTCGGGCCCCGCCTCGTAACAGAGCACCTCGTTGCCGTTGCCATCGATGATGATCGGGTCACGCGTCATGGGCCCCGCAAGGATCAACATGAATGTTCCGACGACGGTGGTCGGGCCGACCGTTCCGTCGGCGGCGCGCACGGCCTCGTAGAGGTAACCGCTGTCGTCGCCCGCGGGCCAGTCGATGAGTGCCTGGCCATGCGGGGCGATCAGGATGCTGGGCTCGCCGCCGCCGCTCCCGAGCTGGAGCGGTGTCGAGATCGTCCCGCTCGGATCGCTGACCACCATTTCGGTACCGCCCGAGTGGGTCAGGCCCCAATGCCATGCGATGACGGCATCGCCGCCGGTGACGGCGATCGCCGGCGTCGTGAACAGCTGCGTGCCCGCGCTGATCTCGGTGGCCGGCCCGAAATGGTGGCCGCCCTTTGCGACGGCAACCTCAAGACCCGGTGGCGCGGCCCAGACGAGGTACGCGGTGTCGCCCGGTCCGAACGCGATCTGCGCCCCCGCTCCCGGATGATCGGATGGAACGAGGTTGGGTTGAAGGCCCGCTGGAAGGCTCTGAGTCGCCGAGAAGCACGCGCGCGCCGCGGGCACCGAGCAGCGCCCGCGCGGTCGCGCTGCGACCTGCATGGACGAGGCGCCCTCCCACGCGACGACGGCCGCGCCGTCCGGTGTGACGGCGAGCACCGGCCCGACTCCGAACAGGTTTCCCTCAGCCAACACGCCCGGAGTGCCGTCATTGAACGTGCCGCAGCACGCGCTCACGCGTGTGTCCCCGAGCACCGCAGGCGTGGTGAAACCCTTGCCCGCCGGGCGGACCGAGACCTCCAGGGCGAGATTCCGGCCGCGAATCTGCTCGAACCACGCGACCGTGACATCGCCAGCTCGGTCCACGCCGACCGCCGGCAGAAAGGCGCGGCCGCTTTTGCTCGAGACGCTCTCGATCGGTGTCAGCCGTCCATTCGGCAATCGGAGCCGCACCTGCACCCAACTGCTCACGCCACCACGTACGACGGCACCGAAGCGCGTCCATGCAAACCCCTCGAAACCGTTCGCGCTCGCCGCCACGACCACCGGCGCGGGACTACCGGTCGGCCCGACGAGCTTGACCGGCGCACCAAACGTCTGGGCGCCAGCGTTGGCCGGCACCAACGCGATCGCCGCCGCAGCGAGCGTGCCAAGGAGCGTCCGTCCAGCCACGACTCCACCTTAGGCCGCGCCCACAGCCGGACATCCCGGCTTTGCCACAACCAGCCTGCGGCCGACCCTCAAACCAAGCGGGCACGTGACGACGGCCGTGGGACAACTGAAGGCAATACTCGGGACACAGTTGGGGCAGGTTCCGCCGAAGGGCGACGTGCGCAAACCGCAGGAGTGCGTATTTGCAGGACCTTCCCGATGGGCCGGCCAGGACTCGAACCTGGGCGCGACGGATTATGAGTCCGCTGCTCTAACCAACTGAGCTACCGGC
>Ga0209415_10014842_pt1 | contig 12691 bp, 8 predicted proteins | sample PeaSoiSIISIP2007_FD_187696 | JGI IMG/M metagenome (GOLD analysis project Ga0209415, IMG submission 187696) | Peat soil microbial communities from Weissenstadt, Germany - SII-SIP-2007 (SPAdes) (version 2) | ecosystem: Environmental > Terrestrial > Soil > Wetlands > Peat | place: Germany...
TCGGGAGGCGAACGGAACCGCTACGCGCTGGCCCGCATGCTGATGCAGCCATCCAACTTCCTGCTGCTCGACGAGCCCACCAACCACCTCGACATGCGCGCCAAAGACGTCCTGCTCGACGCGCTCTCCACCTACACCGGCACCGTCGTCTTCGTCTCCCACGACCGCTACTTCATCGATCGCCTCGCCACGCGCGTGCTCGAAATCGAGAGCGGCGCCATCACGGCCTACGAAGGCAACTACGAGGACTACCTGCGCCGCAAGGCCGCACTGGCTGCGCAGGCCGTAGAAGCAATCTCTACAAATAAGCCTGTCATCCCCAGCGAAGCGAAGGATCTGCGGTTGCCTTCGCTGGCCGGTCATCCTGAGCGAAGCGCGGAATCCCCGCGAAGCGATTCCACGCTCGGTTTGTATCGGGGCACGACTTCAGTCGTGCCGCCAGCGCCGCCATTAAAGGACGGGGCTTTGGCACCTGCGGCCTCTTCGTCCACCACCATCCTCATCGAAGGCGGCTACGACGGCTCAGACCACTCCACTCCAAAAGGGACGCCCCGCCGCCTCAACCCCATCAAGCAAAAACAAATGCGCGGCCGCTGCAAATTCCTTGAAGAGGAGATCCCCCGCGTCGAATCCTCCATCGCGCATACGGACGAGCAGCTTGGCGTCTACGTCTCCGCCGCGGAAACCCAGCGCCTCACCACACTAGCCGCAGAACTCCGCGGCCAGCTCACCGCCCTCACCGCCGAGTGGGAGGAGCTGATGGCGCAGCTCGAAGGCGCCTAGCCCGCCCCACCAGTACCCAAAGCCCCGCGCGATACCGTAAACTCGCCCAACAGGGTTTTCATTCGCCCATCCGCGCCCGATCCCACCCAGGAGGCTGCGTTGCCCGACTTTCAGCCCTTCGTTCCTGCCGATCAAAAACCGCCTGAGCTCACAGTCCGCGCCATCCTTCTCGGCTGCTTCTTCGGCCTGGTCTTCGGGGCGGTCACGGTCTATGTCGGCCTGCGCGCAGGCCTCACCGTCGCCGCCTCTATTCCCATCGCGGTGCTTTCCATCAGCATTCTCAGATGGGTTGCCAAAGTCTGTGGAACCAAATTCGTCCAGTCACTCCCGCTGCCGAAAGCATTTAAGAGGTGGTTGGCCACAGAAGCCTCCATTCTCGAAAACAACATCGTACAAACCACCGGCAACGCCGGCCAGTCCATCGCCTCCGGCGTTATCTTCACGCTACCGGCGCTCGTCTTCCTCGGCTTCGATCTCGAATACTTCCGCATCTTCATGCTCGCCCTCATCGGCGGATGGCTCGGCGTTCTTTTCATGATCCCGCTGCGCCGCCAGTTGATCGTGCAGGAGCACGGCACGCTCCCCTATCCCGAAGGCACCGCCTGCGCCGACGTGCTCATCGCCGGCGAAAAAGGCGGATCGCTCGCCAGCCGCGTCTTTCTCGGCCTCGGCCTCGGCGGCCTCTACACCTTCTTCCAGAATGAAAACCTCTTTCGCGCCTGGCCACACGCGCCGGAGTACCAGCCCGACTTCGGCCCGCAACACATCCTCAAAGGCGCATCCATCTACGCCGATGCCACATCGGAGTATCTCGGCGTCGGCTACATCATCGGCTCGCGCGTCGCAGGAATTATCTTTGCCGGAGGCGTCATCTCCTGGCTGCTGGTCATGCCGCTCATCTACTTCTTCGGCAAGGCGCTGCCCGGGCCCGTTTACCCCGGCCAAGTGCCCATTGCGCAGATGGGCCCCAGCGATCTGTGGGCCACCTACATCAAACCCATGGGCGCGGGCGCCGTCGCCGCCTCCGGCGTCATCACGCTCCTCAAGACCCTCCCCACCATCTGGAGCGCGCTCACCGCCGGTCTTCGCAACCTGCGCCCGGGCACGGCTGCCGCCCAGGCCAAGCCCATTCGCACCGAGAACGATCTCCCCATGTCCGTCGTCCTCATCGGCTCGCTGCTTATCGTCCTCTGCATGTTCATCTATCTCGAGCTCAGGCCGGTTCCCGGCGCGCAAGTGGGATGGGCCGCCAATCTCGCCGCATCGCTTCTCGTCGTTATTTTCGGATTTCTCTTCGTCACGGTCAGCTCGCGCATCGTCGGCCTGGTCGGCTCGTCGGCCAGCCCCGTCAGCGGCATGACGATCGCCACGCTCATGGCCACCGCCGCAGTCTTTCTTTTGCAGGGCTGGACCGCTCCCGCCTTCGGCGCTCTCGCCATCACCATCGGTGGCGTGGTCTGCATCGCCGCATCCAACTCTGGCGACACCTCGCAGGACCTCAAGACCGGATACATCGTGGGCTCCACGCCGCGCCTGCAGCAAATCGCGCTCATGATCGGCGTCGTCGTCTCCACGCTCGTCATCGGTCTAACGCTCAACCTGATGAACGTCGGCCTGCAGGAGTTCCACGCCACCGCGCAGCCTTGGGACCTCCACGCCGCGCATCCCGGCGTCGCCATCCAATCCGACACGCACACACTCCCCAATCAGATCCGCGTCGTTGGGCCGGATGGAAAATCCGCGACCACTCACCAAAAATCCGATTATGTCTTGCTCAACGCCATTGGCTCGACCGAGCTGCAAGACGGCAAATATCTCTACTCGCCCTCGACCGGCCGCATTGAGGTGCATTGGATTCAGGGCATCGGTTCCGCCAGCGCGCCCGCGCCGCAGGCCAAGTTGATGGCCACCGTCATCAACGGAATCCTTAGCCGCAAGCTCCCGTGGGGTCTGGTCCTGCTCGGCGTCTCGCTCGTCATCGGCGTGGAGCTGCTCGGCGTCCGCTCGCTGCCCTTCGCCGTCGGCGCTTACTTGCCCATCGGCACCACTCTGCCCATCTTTTGCGGAGGCGTAGTGCGCTGGCTGGTCGACGCCGCCGCCAAACGCGCCGGCCAATCCACCGAAAATGAAGAAATTTCCCCGGGCTCGCTCTTCGCCTCGGGGCTCATCGCCGCCGGCGGCATCGCCGGCCTCATCGGCGTCGCGCTCAAAGCCATTGAGGCCACTTACTACGACAACCGCGACCTCATCAACCTGCCGCATTCCTTTCTCGACAATAACTACGTGTCGGTGCTGGCCTTCGGGCTGCTGGCGTTTTCGCTCTATTACTTCGCGAGAAAGCCGCTGAAGAAGTGATCGCGGTATCCTAAGCAGCGATCTGTCATCCTGAACGTCATGGCTCGCGGCAGCGCGTTTCGCCTGCAATGAATGTTTGATGCACAGGTGGACATCGTTCTTTCTCAGCGCCCGGCCATCCGCGCAAAGGCCCGCTTGGCCCGCGCCACATCTTTGAAGATTTGCGCCTTCAGCGCCTCGGGCGACGGCCAGGTCTGTTCGCCGCGCAGCCGCAACAGAAAATCGAGCTCAATCGGCGTCGTCTCATCCATCTCCACGGGCTCGAAGTCCAGAATGTGCGTCTCCACGCCAAAACCCACGCCCTCGAATGTCGGCCGGTTGCCCACGTTCGTCACCGCCTGAAACGCGCGCCCCGAGACCTCATCTCGAATCTTGAGCCGCGTCACGTAGACGCCGAATGCCGGCAGCAGGCCGCCGTACGCCGCGAGATTCACCGTGGGAACCAGCAGCCGCGTGCCGATGCCGCGCCCCCGCGCCTGCGTGGAGAGCACCGCGAAGGGCCGGCCCAGCATCCAGCGCGCGCGGCGCACATCGCCCGCCGCTACCAGCGCCCGAACCGCCGAACTCGACACCTCCATGCCGCGCACCGCGACCGGCAAGTGCAGCCGCACTTGAAAGCCCGAAGCCGCGCCCATCGCCGCCAGCTCCTCCACTCCCGCGGCCGCCCCATGGCCAAAGCGAAAGCTCCGCCCCTCGTGCACACTGCGCACCGCCAGCTTCTCCACCAGGATGCGCCGCACAAACTCGCCGGGAGTGAGCGCGGCGAGTTCCGCATCGAACGGCAAAACCAGAATCGCATCGACACCCGTTTCCGAAAGCAGGCGCAGCCGCTCGCCGAGCGGCGTGAGCAGCTTGGGCGCTTGCGCCGGGCGCAGGAACTGCTCCGGATGCGGATGGAAGGTGATGGCCAGCGCGCGCGCGCCCATGTCCCGCGCCTCGGCCACTGCGCCAGAGAGAATGTCGCGGTGGCCCGGATGCACGCCGTCGAAATTGCCGATCGCCGCCACGGTCGGACCAAAGCCCGCCGGAATCTCGGCCAGCGAACGGAAGACCGCGGCCGGCGCCGCGCCCGCGCGCCCGCTCATAGCGTCACGGGCACGCTCAACCCGTCGTATGCAAGCTGCATGTTCTGTGGCAATGTGCCGTTCGTCTCTGCGTGGCCCAGGTCGTGCGCAATATGGGTGAACCAGGTTTGCCGCGCGCCGATGCGCTGCGCCCACTCCACCGATTGCTCCAGCGTGGAGTGGCTGGGGTGCGGCGTGTGGCGCAGCGCCGAAAGCACCAGCACCTCGACGCCGTCGAGCGAGGCGAAGCTCGATTCGGGAATCGCGCTCACGTCGGTCAGGTACGCTGCGTTGCCGAATCGAAAGCCGGCGATCTGCTGCTCGCCATGCAGCAGCGGAACCCGCGCGAATTCCGCGCCGTGCACGGCCATACGCTCCGGCAGCGGCGCCAGCTGCACGCGCGCGCGCGTCAGATAAGTCGAGTCCGGCGAGAATGTGTAAGCGAAGATCCGCTCCAGCGCCAGGATCGCTTCGGCATCGGCATAGAGAGGAATCGGCCCGCCCCGCCGTTCGGCGATAAAACTCAGCGGACGCAGATCGTCCATTCCTAAAATGTGGTCGGCGTGCGCATGCGTGTAGAACACCGCGTCCACGTGGGTCACGCGCTCGCGCAAGGCCTGTTCGCGGAAATCCGGCCCGGTGTCGATGACCACCACGCGTTCGCCGTGGCCGCCGGCCGCCGCATCTTCCTTCCAGCGCAAAAGCACCGAAGGCCGCAAACGCCGGTCGTGCGGGTCCGTCGACTGGCATACCGCGCACGCGCATCCCAGCGTCGGAACTCCCATCGACGTGCCTGTTCCCAGAAATGTGAGCGTACCGTTCAAGCCAAGAACTCCCAGCTTCAAGCTCCTAGCCCGCAAATGGAAGCCAAGAGGTTTTGTCACCGACAGGTGAGAATCGCGAGTTCATCCACCTTGAAAATGCATCGGAATGGCTCAGAAACCGAACTTCAGCCCAATGGCTAGAAGCTAGGAGCTAGCGGCTAGAAGCTAAAGCTACCTCTTGCCCGTCGGTTGCGGCGGCGGCGCCGGCTGCACCGTCATCATGTTCGTCAATTCCAAAAAGGCCATGCGCGCCTCAAACAGCACCGACTGCAGCACGCGATCTTCCGTCGAGGTCAGGTTGCCGCGTGTCTTCTCCGCCAGCACGGCGAGCAGGTCGATGGTCTGGCGCGCTCCTACAATGTCCACGCGTGGGCGCTGGCCCTCTTGCGTGCCGGCTCCCATTTGCAGCATCGCGGTCAGGTAAAGTTGCTGCACCAGATGATCGAAGCTGAGCGGCGGCTGCGGACCGGCCGCGGGATTCTGCGCGCGGATCAAGTCTTCGAGTCTTTGCGCCGAAGCGTCGTAAGCGGCCTTCTGTTCGCTGCTTTCCTTCGCCGTCGGCGGCGGCGGCAATTCGGCGCCGAGAGTGGCTTCCTCGGCGTTGGCCGCCGCAGCAGGGCGCGCGGCCTCCGTATTCTCGCTGCGCGCCTCGTTCACCACCAGGCGCGGCCCAGCTGCGGCCTCGGCCTTCACTGCCGCTGCCACCGGCGCCGGCTGCCCCTGGCTCTCTTTTTCTTCTTCCGCCTTGATCTTCCGGCGGTCAATCACTTCGAATTTCGGCGTTTCGCTCATAATCTCAGTTTCTCATCCGTGCTTGGCAATCAAACCCGGCGGCGCGTCCAAGATACGCGCGGTGCCCTTCGCGGTTCCCGCCGCATAGTAAAAGACCTCGCCTTGTGTCTCTGCCCCCCGTGTCTCTGCTTCTGTCTGGATCATCCCTAGCGCGAATGCCCGCAGACCCGCGGCCAACGGAAGCTCCGCAGCGCTGGTAATCCGCCCCGCCGCGCTCCCATCTTCCAGCGTCAGCTCCGTACCCGCGGCTGGCGCCGGCCCAGCCAGTTCCAGCGGCCGCAGATGCCGGTGCACGTTGCCGCGCGACCGGATGCGCTCCACGATCTCTTGCCCCAGGTAGCAGCCTTTGCTGAAATGCAGCGCGCGCATCTGCGCCGTCTCCTGCGGCAGATCGCGCTCCACCATGTCCACGCCGTATGCCGGAACCGCCTCCGCGATGCGCAGCTTCTCCAGCGCCACGCACCCCACCGGCGTCGCGCCGCCCGTGCGCAGGCACGCCCACAATTTGGCCAGTCCCGCCGCCGGAAGCCAGAATTCATAGTGCTTCGCCAGAACGCCGTACCCGCGCAAAATCCGCAGCTCCCAGCCATTCCATTCCACGCTGGCTGCCGCCATCGCGCTTGAGATCGCCGGCAGCCCAACGCGCTCCAGCACCTCGTCGGCCAGCGGCCCCGTCAGCCCAATCGCCGTCTCTGACCCCACCTCGCCGGCCTGCTCTTCGCCCCGCGGCGCCAGCTCCACATCGTCCATGACGATGAACTTGTTCAGGTGAGCCAGCAGTTTGTCGATCTGATCCGCGGCAATCTCCAGCTCCAGCTCCGATTCCCCGGCGAAAGGCGTTCCCAGCATGCGATTCGCTCCGCCCACGGGCATCTTCGCCGCCGTGCCCGCCGGGCTGCGCCGCTGCGGCGACGCCTCTTCACTTCCCCGCCACACCGTCAGGTCGCCCTGAATGTGGCCTTGCGCATTCAGAACCAGGTTCCACGCGCCGGTGTTGGGAAACAGATCGTTCACGGTGTTCGTCACCATTCCGCTCAGCCAGCGGAAGCGGTCGGCCCCGCGCACCGCCACGCGCCGCATCCATCCCAGGTCGTGGAGAGCGGCGCCGCCGGTCAAGGCGGCTATTTCTGTCTCTGGCGCGTCCAACAGCCGTGGGGTCAATGCTCCACGGTAGACAGCAAGTTCGTGCGGAGTGTGGGCGGATTCGAGCATTGCGGCCAGCGCCGTGGCTTGCACGTTGCTAGCGAGATCGGTCTCGGGCATGAGGATTTTTCCGCCGTCCGGCCAGGGATTTTCGATCGAAGATGGCGCCGGACCGCATCCTGATTATAGCCTTGAAGTGGGTGCGGAAAATCGGGGCGCGGCCGCCCTCCGGCTCAACCACGCCGCGGGAGAATGGATGAGATTCGAACACGCAGACGAACGATGGGCCCGATGGGAGGCCCGAAGCGAGACTCGACGTGGGCCCCGACACGGGGTTCAACGCCCAGCTCGGCGCCGCCCTCGGACGGCAGCCTTCGCCGCACTCCTCATTTGCTTGGCGGCCGTATCGGCCTCTGTGGCGCAGCAGCCGCAGGCGCCGCCCTCTGCAGCCCCAGCCAAGCCCGCGCAAGGCGCTTCTGGCAGCAAGCCCGCGGATTCTTCGAGCGATAAGTCCGCGGCCCGCATCACGCCCGATCAGGCGCAGAGGCTCTTCGCCATGGTCGACACCCTGATCAAGTTTTCCTCCGAAGAGACAGGGCTGCCCGTCAAGAGCAGCGTCAAGCGGCAGCTCATTACGCGCGCCGCCGTCGAATCCTATCTCGAGGAGAAGTTCCACGAAGACGAGGGCGCCAAGCGCCTGGAGCGCGACGAGATCGTGCTGAAGAAGTTCGGCCTGCTCGACCACGATTTCGCCTTGCAGCCGTTTCTGCTCGCGCTGCTAAAGGAACAGATCGAAGCCTTCTACGACTCGAAAACCAAGACCGTGAATCTGCTCGACTGGGTGGATATGGGCGAGCAGGAGCCGGTGCTGGCCCACGAGCTGACGCACGCGCTGCAAGACCAGCACTCCGATTTGGAGAAGTGGGACAACCAAACTCCCACCCAGGTCTCCCATGACCCGGCCGGCGATCAGGATCATCTGGCCAAGGACGAGATGGACACCGCGCGCGACGCCGTTGCCGAGGGCCAGGCGACCGCCGTGATGATGGACTACATGCTCAAGCCCAAGGGCATGAGCATCGTCAAGGATCCCGAGATTCTCGACTTCGCCAAGGGGCAGATGACGGCGAGCCAGGACTCGCCCGTGATGGCCCGCGCTCCTCTCCTGCTCACCGAGTCCATGCTCTTTCCCTATCGCGAGGGCCTGAGCTTCGAGCAGGACGTATGGATGGACCAGGGCCGCGCTGCGGCCTTTTCCGGCGCGCTCGACCGCCCGCCCACCTCGAGCTGGGAGATCATCAATCCTCGCGAGTACGAGCGCAAGCACATACCATCCGTGCCCCTGCTGCCCGACATTCATCCTCTCGTCGATCCGCTCTACGCGCCCTACGACATCGGCCAGATGGGCCAGCTCGACGTGCACATCCTCTCCGAGCTCTTCGGCGGCGATGACTCCGCGCGCGACCTGACGCCGGCATGGGACGGCGGCCTCTACTGGGCCGGGCAACTGCGCACTGCTACGCCCGAAGAGCAGGCCAGCACAAAATCCCTCGCTCTCTTCTATCTCTCCGTGTGGAAGAATGCCGACTCCGCGGATGTGTTTGCCAAGCTCTACGCCAACAGCCTCGGCCGCAAGTATTCGAACCTGAAGCCCGTCGCCGACGATGGACAAGGTCCTTCGGCCGCCGACGCATCCGACGAGCAGGTCTTCTCGACGAGCGAGGGCCCGGTCACGATCACCACGCGCGGCAAAATGGTTTTTGTGGCGGAGAGTTTCCCGCTGCCCCTGGCGCGCAAGCTCACCAAGCTCATTCTGGACGCGCAGGGCACAGGCGCGGTGCGCATGGCGGCGGACCTGCCGAGGCTGCCGCAGGCGCCTCGCTCCTGGGCGCCCCGGAGCGTCGCTTCGGGCAGCGTTCCGGGCAGCGCTTCAGTTCCACTCTCCGCCGATCTGGTTCATTTGTTCGAGAGCTGCGGAGTGATGAAGTTCGCAGCCGACGCCGCCGTTGGAGCCGTCCACTAAGCCGGATTAGCATGTCCGGTACGGGCTTCTAACAAGGGCACGAGTGCGCAGTAGTCAGCAACGTGTTGCACGGCGATCCCGGATGCATCGCGGCTCCCCGAGAGCGGCTTTCTAGCGCCGTGGCCCAATGGTCAGGTAATTGAGAAGTGGCTGCCCCACCCTCGCCGCGTCTTTGTTCTTGCTGCTAGGGCGGGGGATCTCACGATTGCGAAATCGCGCAAGATCGGCTCTAGCGCGCCTTGCCCTGGCTCGCGACTCCGTGGATAGCCTGCTCGATCTTTGCCTGGTCGCCCAGATAGAAGCGGCGCACCGACTTCAGATTCTCATCCAACTCCTGCACCATGGGCACGCCCGTGGGGATATTTAAATCGATAATGTCGTTATCCGAGATGCCTTCAAGATATTTCACCAGCGCGCGCAAGCTATTGCCGTGCGCCGCGATAAGAACCCGCTTTCCCGAGCGGACGGCGGGCGCGATCGTATCCTCCCAGCACGGCAGCACTCGATCCACCGTGTCCTTCAGGCACTCGGTCAACGGCAGTTGTTCCTTGGTGAGACCCTTGTAGCGCGGATCGCTGCCCGGATAGCGCGGGTCCGCCTCCGCCAGCGGCGGCGGAGGAACGTCATAGCTGCGCCGCCAGATCTTTACCTGCGCATCGCCGTATTTCTCGGCGGTTTGCGCCTTGTTCAGACCCTGCAGCGCCCCGTAGTGCCTCTCGTTCAGACGCCAGTCGTGCTTCACGGGAATCCACATCAGGTCCATCTCGTCCAGCGCCATCCACGCCGTGCGGATCGCCCGCTTCAACACCGACGTGAAAACCTGATCGAAAACGTATCCTTCCCGCTTTAGCGTGACGCCTGCTTCTTTCGCCTCCCCCAACCCCTGGTGCGAGAGATCGACATCCGTCCATCCCGTAAAAAGGTTTTCCTTGTTCCAGACACTCTCTCCGTGGCGAAGCAATACGACTTTGTGCATGTCTATCCCTTTCGTCTCGATTACCAAATCCAAACGTGGCGCGCCTAGCGCGGCCCGCTCGGTCGAACAAGCTCATTCACGCATGGTTGGCGGCTCCCCTTCAGTATCTCACTGGCCGCGCCGGCCGACAGCAGCCAAAGAATTCTTATAGCGAAGCGCTCGCGGACCCTTCAGGTAGCGCAGGCCGCGACAGCGCCAGACCGCTGCGCTCGCCGGAGTGTGTTCTAATTGTCGGCGATGAAATCCACGTTATTTGTCCTCTTCTCAATTCTGCTCCTGGCGCCCCTGCGCATTCACGCCGCCGACGAGAGCCGCACGATTCAAGCCGACCTGAGCCAGATCAAAGGGCCACGGTCGATGGTCTGGCAAGACAGCGTGGGCGCCGGCCGCGTCGGCGAAGGCCTGCGCGCCGGTTGGCGCGTCCAGCTCGAGCTCTGCCGCAAGGAACTCGGCTTCAAATACCTTCGCGCCCACGGCCTGCTGCATGACGAGCTCGGCGTCTACTCCGAAGACAAGCAGGGCAACCCCCGCTACAACTGGCAATACATCGACGATGTCTACGACTATCTGCTCGGCATCGGCATGAAGCCGTTCGTCGAAGTCAGCTTTTCGCCCAAGTTGCTCGCCTCCGGCGACCGCACCATCTTCTGGTGGAATGCTCAAGTCTCGGCGCCCAAGGATTACGCCAAGTGGGACGCGCTGATCGTCGCGCTGGTGAAGCACTGGACCGATCGCTACGGCGCCGATGAAGTAAAGACCTGGCGCTTCGAGATCTGGAACGAGCCGCAGCTCAGCATCTTCTTCCAGCCGCCGCCGGGCAAGACCCCGCGCGACGCCTACCTGGAGCTCTACGAGCACACCGCGAAAGACATCGCCTTGGTCAATCCGGCCTACGTCATCGGAGGTCCCGCGGGCCCCGATTGGTTCAAGGATCTCGTCGATCTTTCCACGCAGAAGAATCTCCCGCTCGACTTCATCAGCTTCCACCCCTACGGCCTGGCCGGCGGCCCAACCGGCCTGGATGAGACCGGCGAAAGCCTTCTCTATCTCAGCAAAGACCTCGACCAAGTCGCCCATGGCGCCAATCAAGGCCCCGATTTCATCAAGAACACCGCCAAGCCCAACCTGCCCATCTACATCACCGAGTGGAGCTCCTCTTACTCTTCGCGCGACCCCATCCACGACACCTACTTCGAAGCGCCCTACATCCTGGAGCAACTGCGCAACACCGAAAAGCTCGGCTCGATGAGCTACTGGACCTTTACCGACGTCTTCGAGGAGAACGGGCCAGGCTGGCGTCCCTTCCACGGAGGTTTCGGCCTCATCAACTATCAGGGCATCCGCAAGCCCGCTTATTGGGCTTACTGGTTCCTCGCCCAGCTCGGCGACACCGAAATCAAATCCTCCGATCCGGCTTCCTACGTCACCAAAGACGGCAAGGGCGGCTACCAGGTTCTCTTCTGGGACCTCACCAATCCCATCCCCGCCGCCGACCAAAACCGGATCAGCGACCAGGCCTTCTTCACCAAGCCGCTTGTTGCGAATGGAAAGCCCGACGCCAAAGTCGAACTCACCAACGTTCCTGCCGGCACGTACACGCTCGCCATCTACCGCATCGCCTACCAGCACAACGATCCCTACACGCGCTTCATCGAGATGGGCCGCCCCATGGACCTGAGCCGCGAGGATGTAATGAAACTCAACGCCCTCTCCTCGGGCAAGCCCGAATCGGAGTCCGAGATGAAGATCAAGGGAGTGTTCTCCACCACGCTGCCCATGCTGGAAAACAGCGCCTATTTGCTCACGCTCACGCCCAAGGAGAAGGGGAAGTAGGACCAGCGCGCCGATGGGTACACGCTATCGCTCCATCGGCAACCCAGCGTAGTTCTCGGCGAGCGATGTGGCCGCGGCCTGCGGACTGGTCACGTAGTCGAGTTCGGCGATCTGGCGGCAGTGATCGAAGCCGCTGTGATCGTCGAAGCGGTGGGGAGAGAAGTCATCCACCGCGAGAAACGCTGCGCCTTCTCGCGATGACACTGCCGCAAGCCATTTTGCTGTGAACCGAGCCGGATATGGAGGCTAATGCGGAAGCAGCTATGCGATAATCGCGATCTTCGCCCGCTTGCCGAGCCGCATCGTCATTCGCGTTGGCAGCGTCACGGGAATTAGCAGGCTCTCGACGACTTCGCCGTCAACGCGCACCGCCTTCTCGGCGATCTTGCGATTTGCCTCAGCGCCACTCGCAGCCAGCCCCATCGCAACCAGCAGCTTGGGCAGGCGGACCCGATTCGATCCTTCGGGTCCCGCTACATCGGCATACGCGATCGCCACCTCTTCGAGATCCTCGGCCGTCTCTTTCTGCTGGAACATCCTCGCCCAGTTCTCGTCCGCGCCTAAGGCTGCACCTTCTCCGTGAAAGCCGGCGACGATCATGCGCGCCAACTGCTTCTTTACTTCCATCGGGTGCAGCTTGCCGGCCGCCACCTCCGCGCGCATGGCCTCAATCTCCGAGCCGCGCAAGTCGGTCAACAAGAAAAAATACTTCCACATCAACTCGTCGCTGATGCTCATCAGCTTGCCGTACATCTCGCTGGGCGGCTCGTTGATGCCGATGGCGTTATTCAGCGACTTGCTCATCTTCAGCACGCCGTCCAGCCCCTCGAGAATCGGCGTCATCAGCACGATCTGCGGCTTCTGCCCGTAGTGGCGCTGCAGTTCGCGGCCTGCGCCG
>Ga0209415_10014843_pt1 | contig 12691 bp, 10 predicted proteins | sample PeaSoiSIISIP2007_FD_187696 | JGI IMG/M metagenome (GOLD analysis project Ga0209415, IMG submission 187696) | Peat soil microbial communities from Weissenstadt, Germany - SII-SIP-2007 (SPAdes) (version 2) | ecosystem: Environmental > Terrestrial > Soil > Wetlands > Peat | place: Germany...
CGCTCCGTATCGCTACGCGGCCGACGATCACCAGGCCCGGAACGCCGAGCCGCTGGCTCCGTTGGCAGCCATATGTCGGCGCGTTCGGAGTCCTGGGCGTCGACATCGCTGCGAACGTCGGAGCCACGGCGTCGCCCGATCCCGGGTTGGCGATGTGGCTCGATCCCACGAATCCCAAGGCGGTTGCGGTCGCGGCCCTGCGCTTCGACGCCGTCGGCGAATACTCAACGCTCGAGGGACCTCTCTTCCTCGCCGACACCAACGACACCGCCCCTGACCAGCTTGCGTCGGCCGGAGGCATCATGTTCGACCCCTCGGTGGGTCTCACGCTCGGCCCCGGCGCGAGCGCGTTCGTCACGGACCGGACGTACGCGGACGTCGCCGTCGACCTGGATGCGCCGACGGGGGAGCCCGCGATCCTGGTCCTTCGCGACGAGCTGGGAAACGAGCTCGAGGTCGGGGGCGGCACCTGCCCGCAGGCCCTTGCGGCGGCGGGGTCGGCCTCCTCGCTCCACGTCTCGCGCACCGGAGCAAGCGTCGCTTGGTCAATCGTCGGTGGCGCCTCCGGCGTATGTCCCGGCGGTCTCACCGAGGCGGCGCGCCTTTCCATCGGCGTCCGGAGCCCCCCGACGGCCGCCAGCGTCGCGCGGAACCTTCGCGTGACGCGGCTCGGTAGTCCGTGAGCCGCTCGCGGTCTGCATGCGCCGCCTATCGTGGCTTGGTCATGCTCTTCACCTTCGCCAGCACCTCGGCGACTTTGAACGGCTTCGTGATGTAATGGCGGGCGCCCGCGTTGATGCCGGCGACGAGATCGAGCGGACCGTCCTTGGCCGTGAGAAAGAGGATCGGCAAGCGCTCGAGGCCCGGAGTCTTTCGCAGAGCCTTGGCGAGCGCGAGACCGTCGAGCCGCGGCATCATGATGTCGCAGACGAGCGCGTCGGGCGTTGGGAGCACGCCGAAAAGGCCCCGCGCCTCTTCCCCGTCGCGCGCCTCGTACACCGTGTACGACGTCCCCAACGCCTTCACGAGCATCGTCCGGATGTCGGGATCGTCGTCGACGACCACAACCACCTGCGCGCCTTCGCCGGGACTGGCTGCTGGGCGGGGAAGGTCAGCCATTACGCCAACCTACCTTCCCGCGGCGGGCGCCTCAAGAGCGGCAGCCTGAAGGATCAGCGCGGAGCCACCTGCGGATGCCCGGCCATGCACTGCCAGGGGTCCGGGAGCGACGTCTTCGCGTCGCACGCGGCGGCCTCGACGTGCAGCGCTCCCCCGAGATCAACCTGCCTCAGGTCGGCGCCGAAGACCTTCGCGCCGTCGAGAGACGCGCCACCGAGCAGCGCGCCGAAGAGCTTGGCGTGCGAGAGGTCCGAGCGAGAGAGGTCGACGTTGCGGAGATCGGCCCCACGCAGGTCGACGCCGGTGAGGTCCGCGCCGGCCAGCGTCATGTCGCGAAAGTCGCTGCCGAGATGCACGATGTCCGCGATGGCTGCCCGGCGAGCGTCCGGCGAGCCGTGGGCGATCGTCCTCGCTGCAACGATGCGGTACGCGAAGTCCAGGGGATCGATCTCGAGGACGAGAACGACGATTGCCACGACGAAGCCGACGCGGAGCGCGACCGGCGAGCGCTTGGGAGGCTGGACGGCCCACGCGAGGAGACCCGCGCCGGCGACGAGCGCGATGGCGAGCGCCGTTCGCCGGTCCTCGGTGGCGCCGAACCCGAGGAACGCGAGTCCTATGGATGCCACGACGAGCAGCCCTCCAGCCGGAGCAGGCCACCGCGGGGGAGGCCCCGGCTCTTTGCGCGCCTCGTCGACGCCGGCGGGGCTTTCGACCTTCGCCCCCGGTGCGGGCGCTCGCGCCGGCGAGGCCGCCGTGGCCGGGGTAGCGGCAGCGGACGGAAGGTCCGCGATCGCTGCGTCGATGGCGGCGATGAAGGCACCCGCGCTCGCGTACCGGCCGGCAGGAGCCGGCGCCAGGCAGCGGCGAACGACGTCCGCGACCTGAGGGACGGTGTCTGCCCGGAGGATGTGCTGGATCAGTCGTCCAAGCGAGTAGATGTCGCTGCGCGCCTCGGGCTCCGTTCCTTCGTTGATCTCGGGAGCTGCGAACGCCACGTAGGACGCCGCGTCGCCGCCGCGCTCGACGAGGGCGTGCACCGACACGCTCCCGGCCTCGGCGAGGACCGGGCTGAGGTCGTCCGAGAGCAGGATGTTCTCCTCGCAAAGGCAGCCGTGCACGACGCCTGCCTTGTGCAGCGCATCGAGCGCCTGGGCGACGTCCTTCACGAACTGCAGGCTGCGCCGAACAGGCCACTTGAAGACCCCGATGTCCTTCGCGCTTCCGGTCGTCCACAGATCGGCGACGTACGCGTCTCTCTCGGGTGACACCGACCGCACGGCCAGCACCCCCGGCAGAGCGCCCAGCGCGTGCATCCGCGCGGCCGCGACGCCGAAGCGCTCTCGTTCGGCCTGCGGCGCGTCGCCTTTCACGACGACGAGAGCAGCGTCTTTTCCTTCGGCCGTCTTGACTCGCCAGTTGCGCGTCAGCGGGCGCTCCCCCTGCGTCTCCGAGATCTGCACGGCAAGCGCGCCGGCGGCACGAATGTCTTCGTCGCCAGCCTTCACCGCGGCCCCGTGGTCGTCTGCCATCCCCTCTTTGCTTATTACATTCCTTTAACTCGCGGCGGAAATCCATGCCCGTGCGCCGTCTCCCCCACGAGCTCCGAGATCGAGCCGCGCCCGGCGCGTGCGACCATCTCGCCGAGCTCCCTCGCGATTCTGCCGGGTGTGCCGGGGCCCCCGTAAACGAAGCCCGTGTAGATCTGCACGAGGTCCGCGCCGGCCCGGACGAGCGCCATCGCGTGCTCCGCCGTCTCGACGCCTCCCACGCCGATCACCACGATCCCCTTTCCCAGCCGCGTCCTCACGCGTCGCACGACATCGAGCGCGCGCGCCCTGAGCGGCGGCCCGCTCAACCCGCCCGCGCCGAGGGCCGCGACCTTTCCGGCGTCGGTGACCAGTCCCTCGCGCGACGACGTCGTGTTCGTCGCGACCACCCCGGCGATCCCGACCTCCTCGACGACCGCGAGGATCGCCTCGATCCCGGCGTCGTCCAGGTCAGGCGCGATCTTGACGAGGAGCCTCCCTCGCGCGCCGCGCTGAGCGAGGGCCGAGAGGAGGACGCGCGCGTGATCGCGGTCCTGCAAGTCGCGGAGGCCTGCCGTGTTCGGCGACGAGATGTTCACCACGACGAAGTCGGCCAGCGCGTTCACGGCGTCGTACGCCGCTGCATAATCGGCGACGACGGCAGCGAGATCCCCCACCGGCACCACGCGTGACTTGCCGATCGATATCCCGACCGGGACGCCGGCGCCTCCTCGGAGGGCCGCGAGGTTCGCGGCCGCCCGCGCTGCGCCGCCGTTCGGGAAGCCGAGCCTGTTGACGATCGCCCGGTCGGCGGGCAGACGGAACATGTTCGGCGCGGGGTTCGCCGTCTGAGCCTGCGCCGTGACGGTGCCGAGCTCGATGTGGCCGAACCCAAGCGCGGCCAGGGCGCGAGGCCGGCGGACGTCCTTGTCGAAGCCGCCGGCGAGGCCGATCGGGGTAGGGAACTCCAGCCCCATCCGCTTGACGACGACGCGCTCGTCTCGCGGGGGGGCCAGCGCGGCCCGGACGAGCGCGCGCAAGGGGGCCACGTGCTCGACGGGTGCGAGGGCCGCGAGCGCCAGCGTGTGCGCCCAGGGCGGAGGCAACATGAAGAGGATCCGGCGCAGCATCCCGTACATCGCCGCGCGACTATAGGCGGAAGGCAGGCGCCCGGAGACGCGCTATCGTAATCAGCATGGCCCTTCGCCAGGCCGGCTCGTGATCGTCGGAGTCCCCAGGGAGATCAAGACGCGCGAGTACCGCGTCGGGATGACCCCCGCCGGCGTCCGAAGCCTCGTCGCCCGCGGCCATCGCGTCCTCGTCGAGCGCGGCGCCGGCGAAGGGAGCGGCATCCCTGACGCCGAGTACGTCGCGAAGGGAGCGACGATCGTCCCCGACGCGTCGGACGCATGGGGCGCCGAGATGGTCGTCAAGGTGAAGGAGCCGCTGGCGGCCGAGGTCGGCTTCCTTCGCGATGGGCTCATCCTCTACACGTACCTGCACCTCGCGGCCGCGCCGGAGCTCACGAGGAAGCTCGCGCAGGCGCGCGTGACCTCCGTCGCTTACGAGACGATCGAGCTTCCGGACGGGACGTTGCCCCTGCTCCGCCCGATGAGCGAGGTCGCCGGCCGGATGGCGGTCCAGGTCGGCGCGACGTGCCTCGAGAAGGAGCGCGGCGGAAAGGGCGTGCTGCTCGGCGGCGTGCCCGGGACGCGGCGCGGACGCGTGGTCATCCTCGGCGGGGGAGTGGTCGGCCGCAATGCGGCCACGGTCGCGGTGGGAATGGGGGCGCAGGTGACGGTGCTCGACGTGCGCGCGGACACGATGGCGTACCTGGAGGACGTGTTCGGCGGGGCGATCGAGACTCTGTACTCCAACCCGACGAACATCGAAGAGGTCGTCGCGCGTGCGGATCTCCTCGTCGGCGCCGTTCTCGTCACGGGTGCGGCGGCGCCCAGGCTCGTCACCGAGCAGCTCGTCGGCAGGATGGAGAGAGGGAGCGTCATCGTCGACGTCGCGGTCGACCAGGGCGGCTGCATCGAGACGTGCAGGCCGACCACCCACGACCAGCCGACCTACGAGGTCCACGGCGTCGTGCACTACTGCGTCCCGAACATGCCCGGCGCCGTGCCGCAGACCAGCACGTGGGCGCTCACGAACGCGACCGTCCAGTACGCGACCAAGATCGCCGATCACGGCATCGAGGCCGCCGCCCGCACCGACCCGGCGCTCATGCTCGGGGTCAACACGTACGGCGGTCACGTGACGTACGCGCCGGTCGCCCAGGCACACGGGCTCGAGTACACACCCGCGCGCGATCTGCTGGGGTAGAAGGGCGGGGCGATCCGCCAGGCTGCTAACTTTGGCGTGAACATTGAGCAGCATCGATCCCTCCCTCGTCCGCGACGTCGATCTCCTCTGCCTCGACGCGGGCAACACGATCGTCTTCCTCGACCACGATCGCCTCGCCCGGGCCTGCGGCCGCGAGGGCTTCGTCACCACCACCGACGCCCTCGTGCGCGCCGAAGGCGAGATGAAGCACGCGATGGAGCGCGGGGAGGGCGTCGACGTCGTCTGGGCGCAGTCCCACGTCGGGTCGGCCGGCAGCTGGGGGAGGGTCATCGGGACGATGCTGCTCGCGGCGGGGCTACCGAGGGAGCACCTCCCTCGGCTGCTCGACACCCTGTGGTCGGAGCACCGCGCGCTCAACTTCTGGTCGCTCCTCGTCGAGGGCCTGGTCCCGGCGCTCGGACGCCTGCGCGCTCTCGGAGTCCCCGTCGCGATCGTCAGCAACTCCGAGGGGAAGATCGAGGAGCTCCTCGACCATCTCGGGGTGCTCGGCGCCTTCGACCTCGTCATCGACAGCGGCGTCGTCGGCGTCGAGAAGCCTGATCCGCGCATCTTCCGGCTCGCCCTCGACCGGTTCGGCGTCGCGGGCGAAAGGACATTGCACGTCGGCGACACCTTCGGCCCGGACGTCCTCGGCGCGCGCGCAGCGGGGGTCCGCGTCGCCCTGGTCGACCCGCGCGGCCATCTCGCCGGCCGCCATCCGGACGTCCCGCGCGTCGCCGGCGTGCCCGAGGTCGCTCGCGCGATCGCCGAGCAGAGGAACGGCTGAATGGCCGGACGCAGGCTCATCGCGGTCATCCCCGGCGACGGCATCGGTCCGGAGGTCATCGCGCAGGCGGTGCGCGTCCTCTCCTTCTACCGGGACAAGCGCGGCTTGCCGATCGACCTGTGGCCTCTCGATCTCGGCGCGGAGCGCTTCCTGCGCGACGGGGTCACGTTCCCATCCGACGTCCGCGACCGCATCTCGCGCGAGGCGAGCGCGGTCCTGCTCGGTGCGCTCGGAGACCCGCGGGTGCCTGGCCTCGAGCACGCCCGAGACATCCTCTTCGGGCTGCGCTTCGGCCTGGATCTCTACGCGAACGTCCGTCCTGTCCGCGCCGTCGATGACCGCCTCGTCCCGCTCAAGGGCCGCACGGCGCGGGACGTCGACCTCGTGGTCTTCCGCGAGAACACCGAGGGCGCGTACGCAGGCGTCGGGGGGCAGTTCAAGCGCGGGACGCGCGACGAGGTCGCGATCGGAGAGGACGTGAACACGCGCAAGGGAGTCGAGCGCCTGATCCGCGCCGGCTTCGAGCACGCCCGTCTGCATGGGAAGAAGCGCGTCCACATGGCCGACAAGTCGAACGCGATGCGGCACGCGCACGAGCTATGGCACCGGGTCTTCTTCGAGGTCGCGGCGGAGTATCCGGAGATCGCCGCGAGGCACGTCTACGTCGACGCGCTCTGCCTGCACCTCCTCCAGAACCCGGCGGCGTTCGACGTCATCGTGACGTGCAACCTGTTCGGCGACATCGTCACGGACCTCGGGGCCGCGCTTCAAGGCGGCCTCGGAATGGCGGCGAGCGCCAACATCCATCCCCTGGTTGCGCGCTGCTGCGAGGGAGAGCACGGGGCGGCGCGCGTCGGCCTGTTCGAGCCCGTGCACGGCTCCGCGCCGGACATCGCCGGCAAGGACGTCGCGAATCCCCTCGCTGCCGTCCTCACGGTCGGAATGATGCTCGGCCACCTCGGATGGCCGGAAGAGGAGCAGCGGCTCGAGGAGATCGTCCGTCGCGCTGTCGCGTCGAGGACCTGCACGCGAGACGTCGGCGGATCGCTCGGAACGAGGGCCGTGGGCGACTGGGTGCTGGGCGAGCTCTCGCGCGGGTCCGGGTGACCCAAGATTCGACCCGGGTCGCGTGTTCTTTGCGGGAACAACCACGCGCGGGTCTTGTCCTTCGACTTGGGCGCGCGAGCCTTGCTTCTATTTGACCGACACGTGCCTACACCTCGTCCGCGCACTCGCTCGCGCCTCTCGTGGGCACGTGTCAACGTTCACTGACTGCTTGCAGAGCGTTTCGCGGGCTTGCTCGTCTGACCTTTGATGGTGGGAGGCTGCATGGGGCTTCGAACGTACGGTGCGGCGGTCCTGTCGGCGGCTGCGGCGCTCCTCCTCCTCGGCGGGCCGCAGCGAGAGATGGCCCTCCTCGGGACGGTGCCGGCCGAGCCCCTCCGCGTCCTCGAGGCGAACGCCGCGATGCACCCCGGCGACGTCGAGGCCACGCGCGCTCTGGCGCAGGCGTACGTGGACGTCGCCCAGCCCGGGCTCGCGGTGGCCCTCGTCACCGAGGCGGAGCAGGCAGTCCGCCGCGATCCCCGCGTCCGCCATGTCTACGCGCGGGCCCTGGTGGATCAGGGACGGAACGCCGAGGCGCTCGCCACGGAGGCCGGCGTGCTCGCGTCCTGCCACCCCCTCTTCGACGGAGCCTCGGTCGCGGGGTGCGACCCTGTCCTCCTTGCCTCTGCGCTCCGCCGGACCGACATCCTGCGCGCGCTCGTCTCGCTCGGCGTACAGGACGCGCAGGCGCACCCCGAGGCCATGCTCATCGCCTACCAGAACGCAACCCGAGAAGCGCGCGTGATGGTCCAGTGACCGCCGCACGGTGGATCCCTGGAATCGCGGCCGTTGTCGCGGCGCCCGTCCTCGCCGGCTGCGGGAACCTCATCTGGACGGGCCCCCACGTGGACCCTCCCGTGCTCCCGGCGGCGAGCTCCTCACAGGGCGACGACGCGGAGCTGCTTCTGGCGCCGAGCCTCGGCCTGGCCTCCCCCGAGGACGCCGTCGTGCGCGTCGTCGGGCCGCAGATGACGTGCAGCGGGACGCTGGTCGCCGAGGACCTCGTCCTGACCGCCCACCACTGCATCGTCGAGCGCCGCGTGCACGGCGAGTTCACGCCCGACCCGCTCCCCGCGGCGTCTCTCCAGGTGGAGCTCGGCGGGGACTACCTTCCCTGGGGGAACGTCGGGGTCCGCGCCGTGCTGGCGCCGCCGTGCGGCGAGCGCGGCGGACGGGGCGACGTCGCGGTGCTGGTCCTCGAGCGCAAGCTGGTCGGCGTCGCGACGATGGCGCTTCGAGACGATCCCCCTAGGCTCGGCGAGCTGGTCGACCCGATCGGCTTCGGACGGTGCGCGCTGTCTTCCCAGGGGATCCGCCGCCGGGAGCGCGAAGGAGGCGTCGTCGGGGCGGTGCTCAAGGCGACGTTCGAGGTCGAGGCCAGCGTCTGCCCGGGGGACTCGGGCGGCCCGGCGCTCGACCGCGCTACCCGCGAAGTCGTCGGCATCGTGAGCCTCAGCGCGATGGACCACGACGAAGCGACGCGCGGCCGGTCCGTGTTCGCCCGCGTCGACGGGCTCGCCGCCGTCGCGGCATACGCGCGCCTAGTCGCTGACGGCGCCGATCCGGCCGACCTGCCTCCGCTTAGCTGCGAGCGCTAGGCGCGGTACACTCGCGGGCATGTGCGGGATCGTCGGATACGTGGGCCCGAAGAGCTGCGCATCGATCCTGGTCGATGGCCTCCGCCGCCTCGAGTACCGCGGGTACGACTCGGCGGGGCTCGCGATCGCCACGGGTCCGTCCGGCCGCTCGATCGAGATCGTGCGCGCGGTCGGCAAGCTCGCCAACCTCGAGGCCGCGCTGCAGAAGAGCCCCCTCGACGGTACGACCGGCATCGGCCACACGCGCTGGGCGACCCACGGACGGCCGAGCGAGGCGAACGCCCATCCGCACGTCGCCGGGAAGGTCGCGGTGGTCCACAACGGCATCATCGAGAACCACGTGGCCCTCAGGCGCGAGCTCGAGGGCAAGGGAGTTCGCTTCGCCAGCGACACCGACAGCGAGATCGTCTCTCACCTCATCGACGATGCGTTCCGCACGAGCCGCGGCTCCCTCGGCGCGGCGGTGTGCGCGGCGATGAGGCGCGTTCGGGGGGCCTACGCGATCGCCGTGCTCCACGGGGACGCGCCCGGAGAGATCGTCGTGGCGCGGTCGGACTGCCCGCTCGTGATCGGCCTGGGCCATGGCGAGATGCTCTGCGGCAGCGACATCCCGGCCTTGCTCGCCCACACGCGCGACGTCATCTTCCTGAACGACGGTGACGTCGCCACCCTCACGCCCGCCGGCGTCGCCATCACGACACTCGACGGCGCGCCCGTGGAGAGGGCAAGAAAGAGGATCGACTGGTCGCCCACCCAGGCCGAGAAGGGCGGCTACAAGCACTTCATGCTCAAGGAGATCCACGAGCAGCCGCGCGCCGTGGAGGACACGCTGCGCGGCCGCGTGGACCTGCTCGAGGGGGACGTCGTGGGCGAGGAGATCGGGATCGGCGCGGACGTCGCGAAGGCGATCGACCGCGTCTACTTCGTCGCGTGCGGGACCAGCGCCCACGCCGCGATGGCCGGGCGCTACTGGGTCGAGCAGCTCGCGGGCGTACCGGCCGTCGTCGAGATCGCCAGCGAGGTCCGCTACCGCAACCCGGTGTTCAGCCCCCGAGATCTCGTCGTCGCGGTCAGCCAGAGCGGCGAGACGGCGGACACGCTCGCCGCGCTCAAGACCGCGAAGGCGAAGGGCGCTCATATCCTCGCCGTCGCCAACGTCATCGACAGCGCGATCCCGAGGGCCAGCGACGGCGCTTTCTACACGCACGCCGGCCCGGAAATCGGCGTGGCCTCGACGAAGTGCTTCACGGCGCAGCTCGTGGCGATGCTCCTCCTCGCGGTGTACCTCGGCCGGCGGCGGGGCAAGCTCGGGCCGGAGGAGGGCCGGCGCGTCCTCGAAGCGCTCACGCGATGTCCTCACCAGATGCGCGACGTTCTCGCCAGGGCCGAGGAGGTCCGCGGCCTCGCGAAGAAGTACATGAGGGCCCACCACATGCTCTTCATCGGGCGCGGAACCGGCTACCCCATCGCCCTCGAAGGGGCCCTCAAGCTCAAGGAGATCTCATACATCCACGCGGAGGGCTACGCCGCCGGCGAGATGAAGCACGGCCCGATCGCGCTCATCGACGAGGAGATGCCGGTCGTCACGATCGTGCCGCGCGATGCCCACTACGAGAAGACGATCTCGAACATGCAGGAAGTCATGGCGCGCGAGGGGCAGATCATCGCCGTGTGCACCGAGGGCGACACGGACGTGCTGACGCTGCTCGGGGCGCCGCCTCCTGCGATCCGCCCCGACGTCATCGAGATCCCCGACGCCGCGCCCGAGGTCCTGCCCCTCCTCACCGTCCTGCCGTTGCAGCTGCTCGCCTACTACATGGCCGACCTCAAGGGCACGGACGTCGACCAGCCCCGCAATCTCGCGAAGACGGTAACCGTCGAGTGAGCTAGATCCGGCTTCGCGATGGCATCGGTCATCCTGGGCGACTGGACCCACCGGCGCGGCGACCCCGGCGGGGCGCGGACCGTCTCGGCGGAGATCGACAGGCCGCGGCCGTCGCTCGCCTGGGTCTGGAGCCCCGAGCACGGCGGGCGCGTCGACCAGGTGCGGCTCGTCGGATCGACGATCGTCGTCGCCACGATGGTGCCGCGCGACGCGAGCGCGCCGGGCTGGGAGCATGCCGCGATCTACGTGCTCGACGCTCTCTCGGGACGCGAGATTGCCCGCCGCGCCCTGCCGGACCCGGTGCCCGTGGCGGCGATGGCGGTCGAGGCTGGCGTGGTCCACGTCGTCGCGACGCGCAAGGGAGAGCCAATCTTCTGGTACGCCCTCTCTCCAGCCGATCTCGCGCCGCGCGACAGGCGGACTGTCGAGATCCGCGGCGTCGTGCGTCACGAGGATGTCCTCGATGCGTGGGCGACGCCCGACGGCGGCCTGTGGCTCGAGCTCGACGCGACGCTCGGCGCCGACGGCGCGCGGGGGCACACGTACGCATTCGTCGACCCGGCCGGCGAGTCCGTGGCGGCGCGGCTGGACGAGGAGCGTCCGGCGGTCCGCAGTCCACCGCTCGCGCGCGATGCGTGCGCTGGCGACAGCGACCTGTTCGTCCCCCTCGACGGGCGCTGGGAGGAGGGCGTCGATCCGTCGCCGCCGGTCATCTCCAGGCTGCAGCCGCCGTCCGCGGGCGAGGGGAACCGCGCGCGGTGGTCCGGCGCGGACCTCACCGGCCCGCGGTCGCGGCTCCACGCCCTCGTCGCTGGGGACGTCGTCTGCGCGTTCGCCGCCGCCGAGGACCCCGCCAAGCCGGATCGCGCGCGCATCGAGGTCTTCGCGGCCGAGCGTGCGACGGGAGCCGTCGTGTGGCGCGCGGGGAACGACCGGATCGCCGCGCGGTTGCAGCTCGGCGACGCGGCGCGCGTGGCGCGACGTCCGAACGGCGAGCTGCTCTTCCAGAGCCTCGACGGGGAGGGCGTTCCCTGCAGTCCGCTCGTCTGCGCCAGCTCGGACGGGCGAGTGGACGAGATCCTCCTCGGCGCGCGGGGCCCGTTCGTCCTCGACGCCGCGCTCGGGGATCTCGTCCTCGCGCACCGCGAGAACAAGGACGGCCGCGTCGAGGTGGCCGGCTTCGCGATCGACCGCGAAGGCCGCCTCCTCGGCCGCCGCGCGGTGGCAAGCTGGACGCTCGAGGTGGGCGACCTCGGCGGCGGCACGACGGTGTATGCGGGCGCCGGCGCCGTCGTCGTGCGCGGCACGCGGAGCGTGTGCGCCGTACGGCTCTGAACGAACCTTAGCTCGCCGCCCGTTGCAGGCGCTCGATCGCGGCTCCCAGCTGCTTCAGGCTCTGCTGCTGCGCCGCCGCGCTCGCCTCGATCTTCGCCACCGACGACAAGAGCTTCTGGCTCCCGCTCGCGTGCACTTTGTGGCTCGAGTTCAGCTGGCCGACCATGTTCGAGATGTTCTCGATCGCGCTCGAGATCTGCTTCCCGCCCCGCGCCTGCTCCTGCGAGCTCCGCTCCACGTGCTGCGTGATGATCCGCATCTTCTCGGCGCTCTTCATGATGAGCTCCGAGCCACGCGCCTGCTCCGCCGTCGCCGCCGCGATCTGCTGCACCGTCTCCGCGATGCGCCCGATCGCGTCCGTCACCTGCTTGCTCCCCTTCGCCTGCTCGACCGTCGCCCGCGCAATCGCCCGCACCATGTTCGTGCTCTTCTGCGAGCTCTCCAGGATCTTCTTCAGAGCGCGCTCCGCCTCGTTCGACACCTCGACGCCGCGGTCGACGTTGTGCGCCCCCCGCTCGACGGCCGTGATCGCGTTCTTGCTCTCCGCCTGCACCGTCTTGATGAGATCCGTGATCTCGCGCGTGCTCGCGCCGGCCCGCTCGGCCAGGTCCTTGATCTCGTCCGCGACGACCGCGAACCCCTTCCCCTGCTCGCCGGCCTGCGCGGCGATGATCGCGGCGTTCAGCGCGAGCAGGTTCGTCTGCTCGGCCACGTCGTCGATCACGTTCACGATCTGGCCGATCGCCTCGATCCGCGACCCTAGGCTCGAGATGACCGCGACCGCCTCCTGCGAGCTCTCCTTGATCCGGTAGATCTCGCTGATCGTCTTGAGGATGGCCTCGGCGCCCTTCTCGGCGTCGAGCGCCACCTCCTCGGACAGACGTGCCGTCTCGTTCGCGTTGCTCTGCACCTGGTCGATCGAGACGTCCATCTGGTTCATCGAGCTGCTCGTCTCCTCGGCGGTGAGGGACAGCGCGTCGACGTTCTTGGCGACCTCCTT
>Ga0209415_10014844_pt1 | contig 12690 bp, 11 predicted proteins | sample PeaSoiSIISIP2007_FD_187696 | JGI IMG/M metagenome (GOLD analysis project Ga0209415, IMG submission 187696) | Peat soil microbial communities from Weissenstadt, Germany - SII-SIP-2007 (SPAdes) (version 2) | ecosystem: Environmental > Terrestrial > Soil > Wetlands > Peat | place: Germany...
CTGCCGCTTGCATCGTCAGCACCAGCGCGGCCGTATCCTCGGCGTCCACATGCAGCGCCGCTCCACTACTGACTTCGAGAATGGCCGGGTCGCGCGACGTAATCACCAGGGCCCCGCATTGCATGGCCTCCAGCACCGGCAGCCCGAAGCCTTCGTATAGCGACGGATACACGCAGGCGAGCGCACCTGAGTAAAGCGCAGGAAGGTCGGAATCGGGAACTTCTCCCAGTACTCGCAAGCCGCGTTCTTCTGCACGTGCATGGTTCCGTCCCACCAACACCAGGTCGACGGCGACCGTCTTTCGCACTTCGCGCCACGCATCGACTAATCGGGCGATGTTCTTGCGCGGCTCGCAGGTCCCCACAAATAAGAAATAGGGCACATCGAATGATGGAGGCGGGGATGGTCTAAAAACATCAGCAGCTGCTAGGGGCACCGCCACCACCCGGTCGGGCACAAGCCGGAACCGTTCGATGGCGGCGCGCCGCACGGCCTCGGTGGGCGTGATCACCATGGTCGCCAGGCCCATTCGGAGAAGCCGGGGCGTTCGCCGCCGCACGCGTGCCGCATGGGGCTGCCAGGCGGGATCGAGCCAAGGGCTCAGGTCATGCAGCGTCATCACGCTGGGTCGGTGACGAAGATAGGGCACCGAGTAATCCGTCCCGTGAAACAGCTGCACGCCGCGGCGCGCCATCTCTCGATTCAGTCCCCACGCCCACCACTTACGCTCAACAAAATTCCAGGGTCCCTCGCCGGCGCGAAGATTGGGCGAAGCATGGGCAAAGTGAAACGCCTGATCCGAAAGTAGCCAGTACTGGTCGTCAGGGTACTCGGATGCGAGAGCCCGGGCCAGTTCTAAGGTGTAGCGGCCGACGCCTCCGGTCGATACCGTGAGGGGAGTCGCGTCGAGGGCGATAGTCACGGCGCTAGTGTAGGATAGCATCGTGGGCTCTGAAAACCTCAAAGTTCTTGAGGAGATTAAGGCTCTCGGCCGCCAAGTCGAATCGGCCGGGGAGGCCGGCGTAGAAGCGATCCGCCAGCGCCTGGAGTGGATCGCCGGCAAATATCCGGGCGATCCCGAGGTTCAAACAGCAGCCGAGGAGACCAAGCGGCTGATTACGAACCGTGCGGCCCGGCTCAGGTGGTCGTCGTCCGCCACTACGCTTGCCACCGGATTTTTCAGTAGCCCGCCGACCATTCAAGCCGCTCCGCCGACCATTCCGCACGGCGTACTGTCCGCTCCGCCCGTTCCGCCGCCGATTCCTCCCGCAGCTCCTCCGCCGACGGCTCCGCCGATCGCATGGAAACGCGCACTCTGGACGGGCATGGCGGTTGGCATAGGGCTTTCGCTGCTGGTGATCGTGGTGTTGGTCAATGTCGCGCGTAAGCGTAATATAAATCTGCCGGACCAGTCCGCGGCGAACGCCACGAGTGTTGTGGTTCAGATTACCACCACGCCGCCCGGGGCTTCCATTCGCGTCAACGGCGAAGCGAAATGTACGTCGGACTGCGCGTTGCCACTTCCTCCCGGGGCGTATCAGATCACGGCGTTTCTCGATGGATACGAGCCTGCGGCCAGCGGCGTCAGCCTGATTGCGGGGAAGCCGGAGACGCTGAATCTGACCCTGGAGGCGCGCCCGCAGACCGTCAGAATCCTTTCCGACCTGGCCAAGGGGAAAGTAGTGTTCGATGAACAGCCCCCGGCCGATTTGCAGGATGGCCAATACTTGTTCGAAAAAGTCCCGCCCGGAACGCACACGATATCGGTGAGCGCTCCGAACGCGGAAGCGTCCTTCACTTTCGATCTGGCGCCGGCCAAACTACCCGAAGTGGGCGGAACCGTGAACACGAAGAATATGCTGGCAATGCTGGTATCGAGCTTCGCCGGGCATGGCCGGCTGGTGACCAGCTCCGGTCCCTGGAAGCTGGCTGTCAACGGGCAGCCGGAGGACGACGCCGGTCCCGCCGGCGTGGACATGAAGAATTTCCAAGCCGGGCTGGATGAGATGGCCATTTCTCAAGATAAGGACCAGCGGGCGTTCAAGGAAGATTTTGGTCCGGGTCCCACTTTGACAGTTTTCCTCAAGACCGACCGTAACGTGGGCACGCTGATTGTATCCACCGGCGAAAATAACGCGCGCGTGTTCCTGAACAACAAGGAGTATACGCGCCGCACCGAGAACGGCCAGTTGCGGATTCAGACCATCGGGCCGGTGGAGGTCCGGGTGCAGAAGGCCGGGTTTGAAGATTCTCCGGCCCAGACTGCGCAGGTGAAAAAGGGCAGCGAAGTCCGGCTGGAGTTCAAGATGAAGCCGGTGGCCCAGTCCGCTACCCTGCGAATCGAAGGGGCAACTGCCGGAGCGGAAGTTCTTATCGATCAGCGCAGCGCCGGCAACGTGGCCAGCGATGGAAGCTTTCAGTACGCTTCGGTGGCCCCCGGAGATCACGTGATCGGGCTGCGCCGCGACCGGTTTGCGCCTAAACAATTTTCGCGAAGTTTCACGGCCGGGCAAACGGTGACAATCGGCGGCGCCGATGCTGTGCTAGTAGCCGAACGCGCGCCGGCTCTGCCGCCGCCTCCTCCTCCCCCCGCGCCCAAGCCCGAACCCGTGGCTCCCAAGCCTGCTCCGGTGCGGATCACATCCATGGAGGGATTCGAGAGCCAGGAAGGATGGATGCAGCAGGACAACGGCGTGTGGCGCCACAAAGGCGGCGGATTCCTGACCTACAAATTGCCTTCCAGTGGTGCCTTCACTTTTGCGGTCTATCTCGTTAAAGGCGGGAATCTTTTTCGTGGCGGACGCGTGCGCTGGGTCACGGACTACGTGGATGCCAAGAACTACGTTTTGTCCGAGCTCGACGACAATAATCTCACCGTTCGCGATTTCGTCAACGGCAAGGGTAGCGATCATGGCAAGTTCAAGCACAACGTCGAGAGCAAGGATAAAGCGTGGGCTATCCAGATCGAGATTTCGCCGGAGCGCCTGATCCAGCGGATCCAGAAAGACCAGCAGTGGATCACGCTCGATACCTGGACCAAACCCGACCACAACTTCGCGGACGGGAAATTCGGATTCTGGGTGCAGGGCAACGACGAGATCGGCGTATCGGACTTCAAGTTCACGCCGGCCCGCTAATGCGGATGAATTTCTCGTGAGAATTGGAGGAAGCGGTCGTTGTCCCGGATTCCCAGCAGCAGCCTCAAAAGGCTGACCCCACGTCCGACCCATTATCATGATGAGGATGGACAGTGGGTTGCTCGGTGTAGCCGCCGGCGCGGTTGCAGCCTCCGGATTTATGGCTTACGCCGTGGGGGGACGTTCCTCCAGCATTTTCGGCGAGTCTTACTATCATGGAGACCGCAGCCGGCCCCTGATGGCCCTCACCTTCGATGACGGCCCCAGCGAATCGACGCCGAAATTGCTCGACGCCCTCGACAAATATCACGTGCCAGCCACCTTTTTCATGTGCGGGGAAAATGTCCGCCGCTGCCCGGACGTCGCTCGTGAAGTGGCCGCCCGGGGCCACGAGCTCGGCAACCATACCGATTCGCATCCTTTCCTGGTTTTCAAATCTCCGCGGTTTATCTATAGCGAGATGGCGCGAGCCCAAGAAACCATTCAGGGAGTCACCGGCGCGGCGCCGCACTGGTTCCGCGCCCCCTACGGTGCACGCTGGTTCGGCGTGGGTCAAGCTCAACAGCACCTGCGGCTCCGCGGCGTCATGTGGACCGTGATCGGCCGAGATTGGCATTGGCCCGCTGTCCGTGTTTCCGAGCGCGTGCTGAACGGAGCCGCGAATGGCGGAATCATCTGCCTGCATGATGGCCGCACAGTGCATCCCACGCCCGACATCTCAGCGACCATCGAAGCAGTGGAGTACACTATCCCGAGACTTCAGGAACGCGGATTCGAATTCCTAACCCTCACCCAATTCCTATGTCCGAAGAACTAATTTCGCGGGTAACCGGCGTGATCGCCAAGACCCAGAAGATTCCTCCGGAAACCGTGACCATCGACAAGAGCTTCGAGGAGCTGAAAATCGATTCTTTGGACGGTATCAATATCCTGTTCGCGCTCGAAGGCGAATTCGATCTGGACATTCCCGACGACGCGGCGCGCGGCATCCGCACGGTTCGCGAGATGGTGGAGGGAATCGAAAAACTCCTTGCTGCTAAAGCGGAAGCCGCAAAAGCCAAGGCATGACGCGTCGCGTCGCGGTCACCGGCATCGGCGCGATTTCCGCTTTCGGCCCAACCTACGCGGAACTGTGGGCCGGCCTCGCCGCGGGCAAGAGCGCCATCCGGCCTCTGACCCTGGTCGCGCCTGGGACGTTGCGATTCCCGAACGCTGCCGAAGTGCCGGATTACGATCCCTTGCGCTACTTCGAAGAGAAAGAGGCGCAGATGCTGGACCGCTTCGCGCAGTTCGCCGCGGTGGCCGCGCGCGAAGCAATCCAGGCGTCGGGAATCGAGTTTTCGCCCGAGCTGGGCGAACGAACGGCGATTGTTCTGGGTTGTTCCGGCGGCGGAAAATCCACCGAGGATGACGGGTTCCACCATCTCTATGGGCTCAAGGAGCCCCGGGTGTCTCCCTTGACCATCGCGCGTGCGATGAGCAACGCCGGCGCCAGCCGCGTTTCGCTCGAATACGGCATCACTGGACCGGTGTTCACCGTCTCGACCGCGTGTTCCTCCGCCAATCATTCCATCGGACAGGCGTTCCGGATGGTGCGCTCCGGTGAAGTGGAAGTGGCCATCGCCGGGGGCAGCGAAGCGCCCCTGTCCATGGGATTTCTCAAAGCTTGGGAAGCGATGCGCGTGGTTTCGCCCGACACCTGCCGTCCTTTTTCGCGCGACCGCCGGGGTCTGATATTGGGAGAAGGCGCCGCCGTCCTGGTTCTGGAGCCATTCGAACGCGCCCTCGCGCGCGGCGCCAAGATTCTCGGCGAGATCGCTGGGTTTGGAATGTCTTCCGACGCGCACCACATCACGCAGCCTTCGGCTTTAGGAGCCGCGCGAGCCATGCGGGCGGCGCTCATGGATGCCGAACTACCACCGGAGTCGATCGGCTATGTGAACGCCCACGGGACTGGTACGCTCGCGAACGACATCACCGAGACCGAGGCGATCAAGAGCGTCTTTGGGGCGCACGCCCAAAAACTGCTGGTCAGCTCCACCAAATCCATGCACGGGCACGCCCTGGGGGCGGCCGGAGCGATTGAGGCGGCCGCGACCCTCGGCGCCCTTCAATGCGGCTTGATCCCACCGACGGTGAACTTCACGGTTGCCGATCCGGCCTGCGACCTCGACGTGGTTCCCAACACGCCTCGGCCGGCCCAGATCGAGTGCGCAATCTCGAATTCCTTCGCGTTCGGGGGGCTCAATGCAGTGCTCGTGTTCCGTAGGTCGGCCTAGGGTAGTCCACTTAGACCTCCGGGACTAAGGTGTTTTCATAGTGGCTTTATCGGGCGATTTCTGGCAATCTCGAACTACGGCGATATAGCGCCCAGCGCGTCTGAGGGGAGGCCGCACTGTCGGAGGACGGTCTCCTGACGCGCCAGACCAGGTGCTAAACGACCGCAGACTTGGCTTCTTCGAGAGCCGATTCCATTTCTCCCCGGTACTTCGCGAGCCAGTCTTCGTTCTCCGCTTCGAAGCGCATGACTAGAACCGGTTGGGTGTTCGACGCGCGCACCAGTCCCCACCCGTGTTCGAAGCGCACGCGCACCCCGTCCACGCCGATCACGTCGTGAGTCTTCTTGAGGCGCTCCGACACGCGCTCCACCACCCGGAACTTCACTTCGTCCGGACAATCCACGCGAATCTCGGGCGTTGAGATCAGCTTGGGGAGTCCCGCCATTTGCGCGGACAGCGGCTTTCCGCTGCGCGCCACGATCTCGATCAGCCGGCATGCAGCGTACAACGCGTCATCGTATCCGAAGTAGCGGTCGGCGAAGAACATGTGGCCGGACATTTCACCGGCCAGCTCGGCATGCTCCTGCTTCATCTTGGCTTTGATGAGCGAATGCCCGGTCTTAAACATGATGGCGTTTCCGCCCAGACGGTTGAGTTCGTCATACAAGAGCTGCGAGCATTTGACCTCGCCGATAATCGTCGCGCCCGGCTTGCGACTGAGGATCTCGCGCCCGAAGATCAACAGCAGCATGTCGCCGTAGATCACTTCTCCGTTTTCATCCACGGCTCCGATACGATCCGCGTCGCCGTCGAAGGCGATGCCCAGCTCGGCTCCCTGAGCCTTGACGGCGTCCTGCAGGTGTTTCAGGTTGGCGGGAACGGTGGGATCGGGATGGTGGTTGGGAAACCGTCCGTCCATCTCGAAGAACAACTCGGTAACCTCGCAGTTCAAGCGCTCGAACAGGCGATGCACCACGGGCCCGGCGGTTCCATTGCCGGCATCCAGGACCACTTTGACCCGCCGCGAATAATGGAATTGAGGAGCAACTTCGTCCAGATAGGCGGGAATGACGTCCATGTCCGCATGGCTGCCGTGGCCGTGCAGGAAATCGCGCGCTTCGATAGTGTGGCGGACCTCCTGGATGGTTTCCCCATGCAGCGTGCCGGAGCCGCACACGGTTTTGAATCCGTTGAACTCGCTGGGATTGTGGCTACCGGTGATCATGACGGCTCCATCGGCCTCCAGATGCACCGCCGAAAAATAGAGCAGAGGCGTGGGCACCACGCCGATGTCCGTAACCTCGCAGCCGGAATCGATCAGGCCTTCCAGCAGCGCGTCACGCAGACGGGGCGAGCTCAGGCGGCAGTCGCGGCCCAGAGTGATGGAGCGGCCGCTCTTGCGCTGCAACAAGGTTCCCAGGCCGCGGCCCAGATCCACAATATCCGAGCTCACGAGCTCCGTATCCGCGACGCCACGGATGTCGTACTCGCGGAAGATCGTTGACTTTAGCATGCTCTTTTGAAAGTAGCATTATCGGCTGACGAACCGGCTTCCTTCGATGAAGAATCGCAGCGGCCAATCGGCGCAATGCTTGATGCCGATGCGCGGGGAAACGCCGATCCGGATCTGCTCCGGCTCTTGCGGGGGATGAATCGTCAGCGGACCACTCGTGAGATCGGCGCCATTGTGGCGGCGCGTGATCCCCAGAGCCAGCGTCAGCTTCCCGGGACCATTGGCCAAGTCTTCGATGCCGCGCGCTCCAGGCCTGCGCCGCCGCATCCGCGGGATTCCCTCCAAGGGTTCCAGGGCGCGGATCAGGACGCATCCCGGGCTGTCTTCCGGTTCGGCGACCACGTTCAGGCACTCGTACATGCCGTAGATCAGGTACACATAGGCGTGGCCGGGCGGGCCGAACAGTACGCGGGTGCGGGGAGTGATGCCGCGCCAGGAATGCGCCGCACGATCCTCCAGCCCCAGATACGCCTCCGTTTCGACGATGCGTCCGGAGGTGGTCCCGTGCACCAGGACAGTACCCAGCAGCGCTCGTGCAACCTCGATCGCGGGCCGGTTGTAGAACGCGCGCGGAAGCGGCGCGGACACTTTTAAAACAACCTTTGCTTACATCTCAACCTTGCCGTTGAACACCATGTCTTTGAGCTTGAACTTGTGTTTGACGGCGGTTTTGTCGAACTTGGTGGCGAACTCCATTTCCTTGTCCTCGACCGTAAACGCCGTGGTCTTGGGAAACAGGAAACTCACATTGCCATTACCGCGGCCGCCGCTGACCTGGACGTCCACGGCCTTTACGGGCGGTTTGCCGGGCACGGAGATCATGGTTGCGTCGAGTAACGCTGCTTTCCTGTCGCCTTGCGCCGCAGCGAGTGTAAAGCCGGGCATCCCGATCATGGTAAGAACATAGACCTGCTCCACCCGGTCGAGCTTGGCCTTGGCTTCCGGCGACGTGCCCGCTTCGGTTCCATATTGCCGCTTGATCAGCGCCTGCTTGATGGGCGCCGCGGTTTGCCAAAGAAGCGTTACCGAAATTCCGCTTGGAGCGCTGCTGGCGCCCGCACCTCCACCGCCTCCGTCGATTCCAGGATCGGCCGTGGTCGAGTCGCCTTTTGGACCGCTGCCGCCGCGCCCGCCGCCGCGCCCACCACCACCGCCGCCAGCGGTCGGGGGCGCGCCCGGGCCGCCAAAACCGCTGATGGTGACCTTCGCGGTCCAGGGAGATTCGCTGAGGATCTTCGCCACCTCTTTCTCATTCCAATCGGTAAAAGGCTTGGTGGTCCAGAACTCCGCAGCCCACATGCACAGGGAGAACAGGAACAGGAGCGTGGACAATTTCTTGAGCATGACTAATTTTCGGGTCTTTCCGTGTGCAACGTCAACTCACCTTTTCCCCAGGCCGTCTGGCGGCCGACGCCGGTCCAGCGGGCGGCGTGCAGATACGGAACGAATTCCGTCAGATCGCCTTGGTACTCCGCCTCGCCCGTGAAGCCGCCGAGCGAGTGAGTCTGGCCGGTGCGGCTGCTGCGACGGGACGCTTCCACATTATGAATGTTGCAACGGGTCATTCGAATGTGTTCTGCGCGCTCCCCGAACCCGCGGAAGTCGATGGTCAGCGGACCGTCATCGTACAGCGCCCGCAGCGTGCTGATCCGGTCGCGGATGCGCGCGAGAAGAACTCCGAACTCGGGCCGCTCGATCGCCTGGCCGCCGGCCTTCAATTCGGTGGGCGTTTCGAAGCGAACGACGATCCGATTCACGGGATTTCCGGAAGGATTCAGGCACAACTGCAAGGGAGCATCCGCGCCGCGGACGTCCACCAGCTCGGCTTCGCGAGCCAGCTCGCGGAACGCGCGAATCGCGATATCGAGCGAGGGGCGGTGGAGGTCGAACCAGTGGAAATCGAAATGGAATGTCTCTCCGGGTGCGATCATCAGTCCATCCAGGTGACGCGCGCGGAAGACAAAGGGACGCGGCAGGTCCATCAGCCCACTGGGGCCGGATTCGGTGGACGGCTCGAATATCGGCGCGTGCCCGAGCTTGTGAAGGATCGCTCCGAACGCCCCGCGCAGGCGGTTGCTTGCGGTTCCCGGCGGAAACGAAAAGGCCTCGCGCGCCAGGAACGTCAAGCGCAGGGCGTAGAGTCGGAAATGCAAGTCATCCATTTTACTGACTCAGGCATGAAAAAGCGCAGTGACAAAACGAACCCAAGGAAGTTCTTGAAACCAAAGGATCGCCATTTTTCACAAAGTTTTCCATTGAGATTCGAACTACGGAGCGGCTCCTCGGTGGTCAACCTGAAAACCGGCCAACGCAGCTGAGCCAGGAGAAAAATATTTATACGAGGTAAGCTGTAAGGGGTTTATTCTAAGTGCTTTTTCCCTGCAAGCGTCGGTAAAAATAGAATCTCAATCGGCTCCCTTTGTTTCCGACAAGTTGGTATGCTAAGCCTAACAATTCAGACCGAAAGGTTTAGGCGCCACTGGGCGCGAAACGCAGCTTTGTATTCATCGACAGTGCTCTCGACGACAGCTTTCTCAGTAAGGAGGTAGAGGATGTTACCAGGGATCAACGGGCGGGCGCTGGCGATCGCAGCGGCCGTCTTGTTAAGTTACGGCGGCGGCGGTCAGGCATCCGTCAAAATCATTCGCACCGCGCGGCATCATAGGCCGGTTAAGAAACTGACCCACAAGGAAGACGGGAGCGCGCAAAGCACCAACTGGAGCGGCTACGGCATTCCGACGAACAACGGCGCTGTAACCTACGTTTCCGGCTCATGGACGGTTCCCACCGCCACTTGCGGCGCCGCGGAACAGGATACGACCGGATACGCGACGTTCTGGGTCGGGATCGACGGGTATAATTCCGACACGGTCGAGCAAACCGGCGTCGATTCCGATTGCGTCAGCACGAACGGTCGCGCGACGGACACTCCGACTTATTACGCATGGTTCGAGTTTTATCCGGCGGGCTCCTTCATCATCGAGTTTCCCAAGCCAATTAAGCCCAATGACCTGATCACTGCCTCGGTAGCCTACGCCGGCGAGGTGAGCGGCAAGCGCCGCGGCAGCTCGGGGTCTGAGTTTACGATTTCGATCACGGACGTCACAACTGGCCAGTCCTATAGCACTTCGTCGGTGGTCAGTGGCGCGGCGCAATCATCCGCGGAGTGGATTGCGGAAGCCCCATGCTGCGAAAGGAATGGCGACATCCTGCCGCTTGCCGATTTCAGTCCGTGGAGCGGATTCACGTCGACTTCGGCGACGATCGGCGGCAGCAACACCAGTGCCGCGGCATCCACTGCCGAGGAGGTCACCATGTGGGGTGAGGTCAATCCGAACGTTGAAAAGGCGCAGCCGTCGAGCGTTTCGTCGGGTGGTGGGTTCACCGTCACCTGGCTGAACGCCGGTCCGTGATCGCACGGTAAACGAATCGAATAGGGCGCAACGAATTGCACCCACCAGATGTAAATCATCACGCCAGCGGTGAACACTGCCGCTTCCGCCACCGGACGTGACAGTCTGATCCTCAAGGCAGCTTTAGATGTGGGGCAGCGTGAACCACGTTCTCCACATCGTGTCGACCAAGGCGTGAGTGGCAGCGGAAGCCATGAGGCTCCGGTGCTTCCGGTAGGCCCAACCATAAAACCATCCGGCAATGGTGGCTAGAATCACGTACCGCCAGTTGGGAAACGGCGGGTGCCGGATGTGGGTCAGTCCGAATAGAATCGCCGCTACGCCTTGAGCCAGCTGGCGGGATTCAAAAGATTCCTCCAGCAGATTCTGAAGCAGGCCGCGGAAGAACAACTCCTCCGCCAGGGCGACGAACAGAAAAATGCTCACATAGTCCAACGCGAACGCTCTCAGGCCGCGCCATTGCGGATGCCATGTAATGAAGTGCAGTGCGAATCCCAGCGGAATCGAGATGGCACCGAAGCACGCCACAGACATCAGCGCGTCCTGCAGCACGGCCCCGGAGAAACGGAAGTCATACCCGGAACCCTCCAGTCCCCGAATGATCAGAAAGGACCAAGAGCCGACAGCGACTAGGAACACCCGCACCATGAAATCCAGGTTGACCGGAAGGTTCCAGATCCCGCCGATTCCGCCGAACACGACCGGCATAAAGAGCCACAGGAGGACCAAGATGTCCTGCCAGTTGATTCGACCAGCATTGCGAACCGGTACGGTGGCGAACAATCCAAAGGGGAGCGCCGCGAAGGCGAGGAGTCTGGCCAAGGCCCACCAGCGGAAATCGCCCGTGCCTGCGCTGTAAAGCAGATAAGGCAGCAGAAAGATGGCGACGCATGTCCACACGCCCAACGCCCCGCGGACCTGGCGCGAAGCCAATTGCCTGGAGACGGCGAATCCCGGTGCTAAGTAGAGAGCGAACAATAGCATCAGCGAGACATAAATCGCCAGGGCCGGCAGAGCAGCCAACGGATAACAGCGGAATTCGATGGTGGCGTACCAAGCGAAGAACAACGCCAGCGCGGTGAAGACGAGGGCGAAACGAAACCATTCGCGTCGCGGTTGCCGAAGCATGGTTGGACCGGGAGGTAGAGACCGATTCGTGACTCCCAAGACTGATTCTAAGGGAAGCAGGCGGCGGGTTTCCCAAGCGGGTGCGGCCACGTGTGGAGCGTGCGCGAAATCCTGGAAGCTGCGTGAGCCGCCGATGGTTTCCGACTTTGGCAAAACCGCTACCATGAGATGAACCAAAACTTACCCGGCTACCAACAAAGTGGCCCTTGGGTTGCACTATACATGGAATAGAAAAATCAGATGCCGCTGATCAAAAAAATTCTCTTTCCGGTCGATTTCTCCGACAGTTGCCTCGGCGCTGCCCGGTACGTCGAAGCCCTCGCTGGTCAATTCGAAGCCGAGATCATGTTGCTGCACGCCGTCGGCATGGGTGAACACAATCTCGCGGAGGAACTTCTGCCGGTGAGACGGGCCCAACTGGATGCGTTCCTGGCGGATGAACTTAAATACTTCACCACCGAGCGGATATGCGTGACGGGAGATGCATCGTCGGAAATTGTGGACGCCGCGCGGCGCTGGAGTCCCGATCTGGTCATGATGCCGACCCACGGACTTGGCGTTTTTCGCCGGTTTCTTCTCGGGTCGGTCACGGCGAAGGTGTTGTACGATCTCGCTTGTCCGGTGTGGACGAGCGCACATTTGGAAACAGCGCCAGCACTCGAAGAAATCCACTGTCGCAGGGTTTTGTGCGCCGTGGATCTCGCCGAGCGCAGCCAGAACATTCTCGAATGGGCCGCCTGGCTGGCTGGCGAGTATGGGGCCGCGCTGGGAATCGTCCACGCAACCGCCGAGTTGCCCGTGGCACACTACGGATGGAATCGCGAAGAGGAGTTCGCGCAGTCTGTTTCGGAGCACACGGCGCGGCGGATCGAAATGCTCCTGCAGGAGACCAGCACAACGGGTCAGCTATTCGTCAGTTCCGGAAATCCCGCGAAGGTGGTTGCCCACGCCGTCAGGGACTTTGACGCCGATCTGCTGGTGATGGGCAGGCATAGCGGCCCCGGCACTTACCTGCATCAGAATGCATACGCCATCCTGTGCGATTCGCCGTGTCCGGTCATCAGCGTTTAAGTTCCCAGAGACCTCAACTACGCCTGCCGCGCGACTCTGCAACAAAAGCCCCATTTTGTGGTGGGTTGACGGGATAGCGTCCGGATTGTCGCTAGCCTTGATCGGAAATGCCCCCGGGCCGCAAACGACCGGCGCAGACAAGAGTTGGG
>Ga0209415_10014845_pt1 | contig 12690 bp, 10 predicted proteins | sample PeaSoiSIISIP2007_FD_187696 | JGI IMG/M metagenome (GOLD analysis project Ga0209415, IMG submission 187696) | Peat soil microbial communities from Weissenstadt, Germany - SII-SIP-2007 (SPAdes) (version 2) | ecosystem: Environmental > Terrestrial > Soil > Wetlands > Peat | place: Germany...
GCCCAGGAGCGTGCCCTCGCCCCGGAGCCGCAGGTCCGCCTCCGCCAGCGCGAACCCGTCCGTCGACCCCGCCACGGCCGCCAGCCGCTCGTTCTCCTCCTCACCCCCGAGCAGGAAGCACCAGCTGGGTGCGGAGCCGCGCCCGACGCGCCCGCGCAGCTGGTGCAACTGGGCGATCCCGAAGCGGTCCGCGCTCTCCACGACCATGACGGTCGCCTCGGGCACGTCGACCCCGACCTCGATGACCGTCGTGGCCACCAGCACCTGGAGGTCGCCCGTGCGGAAGCGGTCCATGACCTCCTCGCGTGCCGCGGCCGCCATCTGCCCGTGCATGAGCCCCACCCGGAGGCCGGCGAGGTCCGTCGCCGCCAGCCGCTCGAACTCCTCGGTGGCCGACGTGGCCTCCACACGCACCGATTCCGAGACGAGGGGGCACACGACGAAGGCCCGGTGGCCGGCCGCCACCTCCTCCCGCACGCGTTGCCAGGCCTGGCCGGCGTGCTCCTCACCCGGCAGCCACACCGTCGTCACCGGGATCCGGCCGGGCGGCAGCTCGTCGAGCGTCGTCAGGTCGAGGTCGCCGAAGATCACCATGGCGGCCGTGCGCGGGATCGGCGTGGCCGTCATCACCAGCAGGTCGGGGTCGCCGTCGGCCCCCTTGGACCGCAGCGTCGCCCGCTGCTCCACACCGAAGCGGTGCTGCTCGTCGATCACGACGGCACCCAACGACGCGAACCCGACCTCCTCGGTCAGCAGCGCATGGGTCCCCACCACCATGCCCACGTCGCCCGACGCCAGCCCCGCCAGGACGGCGGTGCGCGCCTTCCCCTTGACCCGGCTGGTCAGCAGCTCCACCCGCACCTCCCCGCCGGCCATCCCCCCGGGGCCCTCCAGGTCGCCCAGCAGGGCGCGCACGGCCGAGAAGTGCTGCTCCGCCAGCACCTCGGTCGGCACCATCAGCGCGCCCTGGTGCCCGCTCTGCACCGCACCCAGCACCGCAGCCAGCGCGACGACGGTCTTGCCGGACCCCACGTCGCCCTGGAGGAGGCGGTGCATGGGGAACGGGCCGGCCATGTCGGCGACGATCACCGCCAGCGCCTGGCGCTGGGCCGTCGTCAGCTCGTAGGGCAGGCGGGCCAGGAAGCGCGCCACGAGCGTGTCGGTCACGGCACCCGTGATCTCGCGCGGCGACACGTCGTGGTGCAGGGCGCGGGCGTTGACCTCGAAGGCCCGCCGCCGCAGCACGAGGGCGAGCTGCAACCGGAAGAGCTCGTCGAACACCAGGCGGCGCCGGGCCGGCACGACAACGTCGAGCGACTCGGGGAGGTGGATGGCCCCGAAGGACTCGGTCCGGCCCCAAAGGTCGAGCGACGACCGCCATTCGGGGGGCAGCGGGTCCACGAACTCGCCTGCCCGCCGGAGCGCCTCCTCGATGCACTCGCCGATCTCCCATGACGTCAGCCCCGCCTTGGCCGACGCGGGGTACACCGGGAGGATGCGCAGCGTCCGCCGCCCCGGGGTCACGCCGGCCACCACGTCGACCACCGGGTTCACCATCTGGCGCGTCCCCCGGTATTCGCCGACCTTCCCGAAGAAGATCGCCTCGGTGCCCGCCTCGAGCTGCTTGGCCCGCCACGGTTGGTTGAAGAAGACGACGGCCAGGCGGCCGGTCTCGTCCTGCACCACGAGGTCGACCACGGCGCGGCCGTTGCGGGCCCGCCGGGACCGCGCGGACTGCACAGACGCCAGCACGGCGGCCTCGTCACCCACCTGGAGCCCCGAGACGTCGGCCTGGCGAGTGCGGTCGATGTAGCGGCGGGGGTAGGTGGTCACCAGGTCGAGGACGGTCTCGACGCCGAAATCCGCCAGGCGGCCGGCTTTGCGCTCCGACACCGACTCGAGCACGGAGATGGGCCGCATGCTCAGGTCGCGGAGTGTGCGGCCGCTACTCAATCCCCAGCAGGTACGGGTAGAGGGGCTGGCCGCCCTGGTGCACCTCGAGCGCCACGTCGGGGTACTCCTCGGAGAGCCATTCCTCAATCCGCCTCGTGTCGGCCACGCGCGCGCCCTCGCCCTCAATGAGCGTCACCAGCTCGTGCATCGGCTCGAGCAGGCGGCTCAGCAGCAGCCGGGTGCACACGACGGGGTTGTCGGCGATGGCGACCACGCCGTCGCGCGAGATGCCGATGAAGTCGCCCTCGTGCACCTCGCCGGCGTCGGTAAGCGAATCCCGTACCGCCCGGGTGACCTCGGCCGGCACGACCCGGGCCGCCGACTCCGTCATCGAGGCCACGTTGGACTCGGCGCCGGCCGCCGGGTCGTAGGCCAGCAGCGCGGCGAACCCCTCGACGATGGAGCCGGTGGCCACGACGCGCACCGTCTTGTCGCTGAGCCTGTCGACCTGCTCCGCCACGGCCCTGATGTTCTTGTTGTTGGGCAGGATCACCACTTCGTCGGAGGGGACCGACTCCACGGCCTTGACGAGGTCGGCCGTGGCGGGGTTCATCGTCTGCCCACCGACGACCTGGTGGTGGACGCCGAGGGAGCGGAAGATACGCCCGATGCCGTCGCCCGAGACCACGGCCACGACGCCCGTCGTCGGCACCGGGCCCACGCCCTCCATGCTGGGTCCCGCGCCAGGCGAACCGGCCGCCTCGCGGACCCAGCGCTCCTCCTCGACCTGCTCGTCCAGGTCCGTCACCCGGATGCGCTCGGGTTTCCCCGCGAGCACGCCGGCCTCAATGGCCGCGCCGATGTCGTTCGTGTGGATGTGGCAGTTCCACAGGCCGTCGCCGCCGACCACGACGATGGAGTCGCCGATGCCGGCCCACACGTCCTTGAACGCCTCGATGGAGTCGTCGGGTGCCGCCAGCAGGTACATCACCTCGAAGCGCAGGTCGCCGACCGCGTGCGTCCAGTCCCCGGCGCCCTCACCGGCTCCTCCCTCGGTGCCCCAGCCCCCGTTCAGCGCCGAAAGGTCGGGGGCGTCCACACCAGAGGGTTCGGGCAGCGGCCTGCCGTCGAGCACGAGGAGGAATGCATCGAGCAGGAGGAGGAAACCAGCGCCGCCGGCGTCCACGACACCGGCCTGGGCGAGCACGGGGAGCATCTCGGGCGTCCGGGCCAGGGTGTCGGCGGCCTCGCTCCGGGCGCTCTCCACCACGCCCAGGAGGCCCGAGTCGTCACTCGCCGCCTCCGCCCCGGCAGCCGCGGCCGCGGCGACCGTGAGGATCGTCCCCTCGACCGGGCGCACGACCGCGCGCCGGGCCAGGTCGGAGGCGTGGGCCATGGCCTCCACCAGCAGCTGCGGCTCCACGCCCGAGCCCCCGGCGGCCTGCACGCGCTCGCCCATGCCCCGCAGGAGCTGGGACAAGATGACGCCCGAGTTCCCCCGCGCCCCCATGAGCGACCCGTGCCCGATCGCCTTGCAGACTTCGGCCAGCCCGGCGCCAGCCTCGACGCCCTCCAGCTCGCTGACCACGGCCTCCAGGGTGAGCGCCATGTTCGTGCCGGTGTCCCCGTCGGGCACGGGGTAGACGTTCAGCCGGTTGATGTCGGTCTGGTGCAGGCGGAGCGCATCCCGGTACCCCACCATTACGGCACGCAGGTCGTCGGCGCCCAGGGTCGCCGGGGAGGTCATGGCAGGGGATGCTAACCTTTGAGCCGTTCGTGAAGGCCTGCGTGTCCGTCGACCGCGGCCTCCCTCAGGAAGGTTCACCCCATGGCAGCTGTGTGCGATATCTGCGGCAAGAAGCCCTCGTTCGGCATGAACGTGAGCCACTCGCACCGTCGCACGAAGCGGCGGTGGAACCCCAACGTGCAGCGGGTCCGCGTGCTGGTCGACGGCGCACCGAAGCGGCTGCACGTGTGCACCTCGTGCATCCGGGCCGGCAAGGTGACCAAGCCGCTACGCCGGACGCACGAGACCAGCGCCACCAGCTGACGCCGCTCTAGCCGTCCTCGGTCGTCCCGCCGCCGACGGGGCCTACCGCATCGACCGGCAGGTCGATCCATGCGCCGTTCTTCCACTGCCTTCGGGCTGTCCACTCCCGTCCGTCCCAGTACCCCTGCTCACCCGAACCCAGGTCGCCCGTGCGGTGCCAACCGATGGCGACATCCTCGGCCCCCGTCACGGAGCCGGCCGCAGGTGCCGGTCCCATGGGAGCGACCGGGAACGTCGGACCGTTCGAGGATCCACGCCCAAGGGTGGTGAACCCGGCGCGCTGTGGGCGGGGGTACTGGCGGCCCTGCAGGGCCGGCCAGCTCGAGAAGGCGAAGACGAAGAACATCGTCGTGACGAAGATGCCGCTCAGGATCGTCAGTACGAACCCGAAGGTCACCTGATCGAAGATGGTCCCGATGCTCTGGTTCGTGTCGAAGGTCCTGAACGCGACCTGCCCGAACAACCCGATGATCCAAGGCGTGTACGGGACGAACGTCCACCATCCCGAGTATCCGGCCTTGGTGATGATCTGGTAGAACGCGAACGGCGAGAGCACGAGGCACCCCACCCCGAACAGCACCACAAGGACTGCCGTCGCCTCCACCTCGCCTTCGCCCCGGCGTATTCGCCCTCTTCACGAGCATAATCAAGCCCGGGTCCGGAAACCCGAGGGCTACCCCACCCGATGCTGCCACCCCAGGCGGGCAAGGTCGTCGGCACCGAGCAGCCGCACCGTCGGATCGGCGACCAGTGACCCCAGCCTGAACGGCCGACGGAGCCCTGCAGCCACGAACTCGTTGCACAGGTGGTCCGACACCTCTTCGTCACCGACCAGCACGAGCTCGTAGTCCTCACCGCCCCCGAGTGCGTCGTCGAGCGTCGCCCCCTCGGCGACGGGGACCGACTCGAGCCTGAACCCGACCCCGGAGGCGTCGGCCAGCCGGTGCAGGTCCAACGCCAGTCCGTCGGAAACGTCGATCATGGCCCGGACCCCACTCCTGCGGGCCAGCGCGCCCTCGTGCAACCGGGCCACCGGCCGCGTGTACGCCTTGCCGGTGCCGGTGCCGGCCCGCAGCGCGCGCATGCCGGCGGCCGACCCGCCGCAGGGCCCGGTCACGAGCACTACATCCTCTGGTTGCCCGCCGGAGCGCGGCACGGCCGGCGGCCCGATTCTCTCGACGGTGCCCAGCACCGTGACGGAGACCGTCAATTCCCCCGCCTCGGACAGGTCGCCCCCGACGACCGGGCAGCCGCTCGCCGCCGCGGCCTCTCCCACGCCCGCCATCACGCCGAGCGCCAGCTCGCCCTCGCCTGAACCGCCCGGCACGCAGAGCGCCACCAGCGCCCCCAGGGGCGCGGCGCCCATGGCGGCCAGGTCGCTCAGCGCGCCCATCAGGGCCTTCCACCCCACGTCACCCGGGCTGCAGACGGAGAGGTCGACATGAACGCCCTCCACCACGCTGTCGACCGAGACCACGAGTGGCCCACCACCGGGAACATCCAGCACGGCGGCGTCGTCGCGCAGTCCGAACGTCTCGATTCCGTTTCCCACTATGCCTCGGATACGCTGTAGGACCTCGTCTTCGTCGGCGAGGGGCAGGTGCCGAGGTTTGGGGGATCCCACGTCACATGCCTAGCATTGGACTCCACCGAAACCGGCCGGACGAAGGAGCAGATCCCCCCGAAATGGCGCCTACCAAGAACGCGAAACTCCTCGCCTGGGTCGAGGAAGTCGCTGCGTTGACCACGCCCGACCGCATCGAGTGGTGCGACGGCTCCGCCGACGAGTACGACCGGCTCTGCCGAGAGCTCGTCGACGCCGGCACCTTCACCAAGCTCAGCGACGCCAAGCGACCCAACAGCTACTGGGCCCACTCGGACCCGGGCGACGTGGCCCGGGTCGAGGACCGCACCTTCATCTGCTCGGCGAAGGAGATCGACGCCGGCCCGACCAACAACTGGTGTGACCCGGCCGAGATGCGCCAGACCCTCGACAGCCTCTTCAAGGGCGCCATGAAGGGCCGCACCATGTACGTGGTCCCGTTCTCCATGGGACCACTCGGCTCGGACATCGCCCACATCGGCGTCCAGCTGACGGACTCGGCCTACGTCGCGGTCTCCATGCGCATCATGACCCGCATGGGCACCGGCGCCATGGAGGTCCTCGGCGAGCACGGCACTTTCGTGCCCTGCCTGCACTCGGTGGGCGCCCCGCTCGAGCCCGGCCAGGCGGACGTCCCGTGGCCCTGCAACGCGGACAACAAGTACATCGTCCACTTCCCCGAGACCCGCGAGATCGTCTCCTTCGGCTCTGGCTACGGCGGCAACGCGCTCCTGGGCAAGAAGTGCTTCGCACTCCGCATCGCCTCGGTGATGGCCCGCGACACCGGCTGGATGGCCGAGCACATGCTCATCTTGAAGCTCACCTCCCCCGAGGGCGAGACCCGCTACGTCACCGGCGCCTTCCCGTCCGCCTGCGGCAAGACGAACCTCGCCATGCTGATCCCCTCGATCGAGGGCTGGAAGGTGGAGACGATCGGCGACGACATCTGCTGGATGAAGTTCGGTGCCGACGGACGCCTCTACGCCATCAACCCCGAGGCCGGCTTCTTCGGTGTGGCGCCGGGCACGAACACGCATACGAACCCGAACGCCATCCTCATGCTCGACGGCAATTGCATCTTCACCAACACGGCGCTGACTGACGACGGCGACATCTGGTGGGAGGGCATGACGGACGAGCCCCCGGCTCACATGACCGACTGGAAGGGCGAGGAGTGGACGCCCGAGAAGGGCACGACGGCGGCCCACCCGAACGCCCGCTTCACGACCCCGGCGGCGCAGGACCCGGCCATCGCCCCCGAGTGGGAGGACCCCAAGGGCGTTCCCATCAGCGCCATCCTCTTCGGCGGCCGCCGCGCCTCGATCGTCCCGCTCGTGTTCCAGTCCCACGCCTGGGAGCACGGTGTGTTCCTCGGTTCGATCATGGCCTCCGAGACGACCGCCGCCGCTGCCGGCGCGGTGGGCAACCTGCGCCGCGACCCCTTCGCCATGCTGCCGTTCTGCGGCTACAACATGGCGGACTACTTCGCGCACTGGCTCCGTATCGGAGCGGAAGCCCCCGACCGCGACGCCCTGCCGAAGATCTTCTACGTCAACTGGTTCCGCAAGGACGCCGACGGCAAGTGGCTGTGGCCCGGCTACGGCGAGAACTCGCGCGTGCTCGAGTGGATCTTCAACCGGATCACCGACAAGGCGGCGGCGGTTGAGACGCCGATCGGTGCCGTCCCGACCGTCGACGCCATCGACACGACCGGCCTCGATGTCTCGACCGCCGACATGGAGGAGTTGCTCCGCGTCGACACCGAGGGTTGGCGCGCCGAGGTGCCACTGATCCGGGAGTACTACGCCCAGTTCGGCGACCGGCTGCCCCAGGCGCTCTCCGACCAGGTCGACACACTCGAGAAGCGGCTGAGCTGACTCCCCGCTCAGACCCGGGCGCTCAGCCCCCGGGCTGGCCCATATCCCCCAGATCGCGGATGTCGCGGACGCTGCGCGCAACGCGCGGGGCGTGCGCGGCGCGGCGCCCGGTGACGTAGGAGAGGCCACCGAGCGCGGCCAGCACGGACATCGTGGCGTCGCCCTGCGGGAGCGTGAACGCGATGATCACGGGGATCAGCGAGCCCACCACCCAGACGAGCTGCTGGCGCATGCCGAAGCGAGCGAAGGCCCGCCCCTGCGCGGACAGGGGTATGTAGCGCTGCGTCATGGCGTCGAAGGAGGGCTGGGCCACCGCCCCGCACAAGCCGACCATGAAGGCGAGCACGACCTGCGCGAGCAGCGTGCCCCAGACGGCGCACCCGGCCGCGGTGGCTGCGATGAGCCAGAGGGAGCACAGCAACAGCTGCTGCTCGGTCATGTGCTTGCGTAACCGTCCCACGAGGACGAGCCCGATGATTGCCCCCACGCCGCTGCTGGCCAGGACGAGGCCGTACCAGTACAGGCCGACGCCCTTCATGCGGCGCAGCCCGAACGCCAGCATGAAGGTCATGAAGCCAGTGAGCCCGCGCACGATGCACATGGCGGTGAGCCCGAGCATCACCTCCGGGTTGGCGATCGGCTGCAGGCGGAGGAGATCCTGCTCACGCGCGTGCGCCTCCCCGGGCTGGCCGTACTCCCGCACGCGGGTCTCCCTGTCGGTCCACAGCTGGCCACCCTTGCCCCCCGAGAGCACCGGCAGCCGGGCGCCCGCGATCGCCGCCCCGACGAACACGATCGTGGCCAGGACGAGGACGGCCGGGGAGCCGCCCAGCTTGTAGAGGATCACTGCGGGCACGGAGACGACGAAGCCGGCCAGGGTGCCGAGCAGCGTCAGTCGGGCGTTGAGCGTCGCGTACCCGGCCTGCTCCCCCGCCTCGTCCGGCCCGGTCAACGCCGCCATCTCCGGGACCAGCGCGCCCTTGGTCACCAGGTAGAGCTTCGAGCACACCAGCACCAAGAACGCCAGGGGGAACAGCAGCAGGCTGTGGATGTGGGTGGCCATGAGGGGGCACAGCACTGCCTGTCCGATGGCGGAGGACACCACCATGAGGCGCCGAGCGCCGCGGCTGCGGTCGATGAGCGGGCCGAGCAGCGGCGACACGATCGCGAAGGGCGCCAGCGTGAAGAGCAGGTAGAGGAGCACCTTGTGGTCGGCGGCGGTCGGGGAGATGGAGAAGAAGAGCGAGCCCGCCAGTGAGATGGTCACCGCGGTGCCCCCGGCGAGCATCGCGCATTGCACCAGCGAGAGCCGCCCGATCGGCTGGCTCTGGTCGAACAGGTCCTTTTGGGCCTGTCGAGCCATGTCCTTGAACTGCTCGATCTTCGGCGACATCGCCACCACGCCAATGTACGGTGTGCCGTGACCGTCCATGCGTACGTCCTGATCCAAACCGACGTCGGCAAGGCAGCCCAGGTGGCCCACCAGGTCAACACCGTCGACGGCGTCGTCGTGGCCGAGGGCGTGACCGGGCCCTACGACGTCATCGCCCGCGCGGAAGCAGCCTCCATGAACGAGCTCGGTCGCATGGTCGTGCGGGACATCGGGCAGATCGAGGGCATCACCCGCACCATCACCTGCCCCGTCGTCAAGATCTGATCTCCCGGCGCGCCGACGCTGGGCGCAACACGACGCGCCGCTGCGAAAGATCCTCCCCACCGTGGCGTCGGAAGCGACACCCACGGCCGTGGCGGCGCGGAAGGGAGCGGCCCTCCGTGTTTCAGCGCGCTCGGAAACTTCTCAGATTTCCTCGATACGGCAACGCCCACCGCGACAATCCCCGTTGGAGCGGTGTTCTGCGGGTTTCCACGGGAAATTCCTCTTTCGGCGTCGTTCAACGGGGGTGCCGTGGGTAAGGGTGCAGTGGGTATCGGTCTGGCTCGACTCCTGTCGAGACCCTCATCGGCGAACCCACCGCTAAGGAGCACCCGCCTTGTCCTCCGCCACACATCGGCACACCGCCATGGTCCTGCCCCTCGTACTCGTCGGCACCATTGCCATCGTGGCGGCGCAGCTGGCGACGCCCGGACCCGGGACCTCGTGGCCACGATCCCAGCGAGCCGCCCTGACCGAGGCGGCCGCCCCCACCACCACGACGACCACGGCTCCCACCGCGCCGCCATCTCCTCCCGCGCCGGCGCCATCCGCGCCCGCCCCCACCACCACGACGACCACCGCTCCCACCGCGCCGCCATCTCCTCCCGCGCCGTCAGTGACGCCTCCGACCGCGACCGCGACCGCGGCGCCAGATCCGGAGCCTGCCACTTCCAGCGCGCTGCCCGCGGTCGGTCGGGCCACGGCGTGGGGCTGCGCGGCCGCGCTGGCCTACCTCGAGGCCTACGCCGCCAAGAGTTTCGCCCTCGAGTGCCCCAGCTACGCGGAGGGCCACGACGCCATGACGTGCCTCGCGGAGCAAGGCACCTGCCCGTCCTCGGCGGTCATCGCCATCGCGGATGCCTGCCCCGCGGCCTACATGAACGAGGCTTCCAATTCGTGGGTGCTGTCGGGCGCGTCGAACGCTCCGATCGACCCCTACGGGCCCTGCCCCTAGCTCAGCGCCCCCGACCCGCGGAGCTTCACCACCACGCTCTCGTCCACGCCCCACTCGACGAGCCCCGACACGGTGTCGGCACCCGGCGGTGATGGCGGCTTCGACACGACGGACGGGGTGCGGGAGAACCGCGGCGCCGGCCCCGGCTGCACCGCCCCGTCCACCTCGATGTACGTGGACCGCGCCACGTTGTGCGGGTGCGTGTGGGCTTCCCACGCGGACAGCACGGGCGCCACGCAGGCGTCGCTCCCGTCGAAGATGGAGGTCCATTCGTCCCGCGTCTTCGCCCGGAACACAGCGGCGAACCGCTCCTTCATGGCCGGCCAGTCCCCCCGCGACATCTGCGCCGGCAGCGAGCCGTCATCGGCCAGCCCCAGCCCCTCCAACAGGGCCGCATAGAACTGGGACTCAATGGCTCCAACCGCCATCCACTGCCCGTCCGACGTCTCGTAGACCTCGTAGAAGGGGGCGCCGGTGTCGAGCATGTTCGCCCCGCGCTGGTCGTTCCACAGGCCGTTCAGGCGGAAGGCATGGATCATCGTCATCAGGGATGCCGCGCCGTCCACCATGGCGGCGTCCACGATCTGGCCCTCGCCCGACCGCGCCGCCTCGAGCAGCGCCGCCACCATGCCGAAGGCGAGCAGCATGCCGCCGCCGCCGAAGTCGCCCACCAAGTTCAGGGGCGGCACAGGTGCCGAGTCGGCCCGGCCGAGCGACCACAGCGCGCCGCCGATCGCGATGTAGTCGATGTCGTGCCCGGCCATCGGCGCCATGGGCCCGTCCTGGCCCCACCCGGTCATGCGCCCGTAGACGAGGCGCCGGTTCCGTACGAAGCACGCCTCGGGCCCCACCCCCAGGCGCTCGGCCACACCGGGCCGGAAGCCTTCGATCAGCCCGTCCGCCTGCTCGACCAGCCCCAGCACCAGCTCGACGGCGTCCGGGTTCTTCAGGTCGACCCCGACCGACGGCCGTGACCGGTTGAGCAGGTCCCAGTAGGGCCCGGCGCCCGAGGAGCGCTGCTCCGCGCCCCGCTCGACGGCCCCCGGAGCGGCGCGCTCCAGCCGCAGGACCTGGGCCCCGGCGTCGGCGAGCATCATGCACGTATAGGGAGCCGGCCCGATGCCCGCCAGCTCGATGATCTTGATCCCGCTCAGCGGTCCACCCCGGTCGGCCATCGCAGGATCGTGACCCGTGCCGCCCACGACGGTCAAGCCGGCCCCACCTGCGCAAAGCTGGGCCCGTGCCCACGGCCCGCGCCCCCGGACGAGTCACCATCATCGGCGACCACACCGACTACAACGGCGGCCTGTCGCTGCCGATGGCCATCGACCTGGCGACCGAGGTCACCTTCACGCCGAAGCCCGGCAGCTTCCTCGTCGGGATCGACTCGGACCAGTTCCCGGACCAGCCGCTCGAGATCGCTCCGGGAGGCGCCGCCCCGGTTCCCCCCGAGGCCCTCCTGGCGGCCGGGCTCCTCCGGCTGCAGCCCCAACCCTCGGGCGGCGCCGTCCGGGTGACCAGCACCCTGCCGGTCGGCGCCGGCCTGTCCTCCAGTGCGGCCTTCTCGGTCGCCCTGCTCCTCGCCCTCGGACACGACCCCGATCCGGTGGCGCTCGCCCGCGACTGCCAGGAGGCCGAGCGCGGCGCGGGTGCCCACGTGGGCCTGCTCGATCCGCTCACCATCGCCGCCGCCCGCGCCGGCCACGCGCTCCGCATCGACTTCGCCACCCTCGAGACCCGGCACATTCCCGTGCCCGACGATGCCGCCTTCGTGATCGTGCACAGCGAGACGCCACGACTGCTGACCTCGACGCCCTACGCCACGCGGCGCGCCGAGTGCGAGCGGGCCGCGTCCATCCTCGGGCGGCAGCTCGGCGCCTGCGAGCTCGGCGACCTCAGCGGGCTCGCCGATCCCGTCCTGCGCCGGCGCGCCCGCCACGTGATCACCGAGTGCACCCGGGTGCGCGACGCCGAGCAGTTCCTCGCCCGGGGCAACCTGGTGGGCCTCGGCACGGTCATGACCGAGGGACACCACAGCCTGGCGGCCGACTACAGGGTCTCCGTGCCGGCCGTCGACGAACTGGTCGAGCAGCTCGTCGCCGAGCCCGGTGTCCTCGGGGCCCGCATGACCGGCGGCGGCTTCGGCGGCTGCGTGATCGTGCTGTGCCGCCCGGATTCGCCCGCGTTGGATCCGGCGGCTCACGCACCGCGCCGCGCCTGGCGGATCAGTCCGTCTGCCGGCGCAGCGCTTCTTGCGACGTAGCGACCAGCGCGTCCAACACGGCGACGGCCCGGCCGCTGTCGATCGACTCGGCCGCTGCCTCCACTCCGCTCTCGAGGTCCGTGACGCGGCCCGCCACGACGAGGGCCGCCGCCGCATTGAGGAGGCCGATGTCACGCCGGGCGCCCTGCTCACCCTCGAGCACCGAGCGGATGATCCGCGCGTTGAAGGCCGCATCGCCGCCCCGCAGGTCCGCCATGGTGGCCGGGGCGAACCCCAGCGCGGCCGGATCGACGCGCCAGTCGCTCACCTCGAACTCGCCCGAGCCGTCGCCCCGCACCTCCAGCACGCTCGACGGCGACGTCACGCTCAGTTCGTCGAGGCCGTCGTCGGCGTGCACGATCATGGCGTGGCGGCTGCCGGTCGCCCCGAGGACC
>Ga0209415_10014846_pt1 | contig 12690 bp, 12 predicted proteins | sample PeaSoiSIISIP2007_FD_187696 | JGI IMG/M metagenome (GOLD analysis project Ga0209415, IMG submission 187696) | Peat soil microbial communities from Weissenstadt, Germany - SII-SIP-2007 (SPAdes) (version 2) | ecosystem: Environmental > Terrestrial > Soil > Wetlands > Peat | place: Germany...
CCCGAGCTTGTCGAAGGTGGCCGCCGTGATCGCGCGATGATCCACGTTCACCAGGTCCTCGCGACCCTCGGATACGGCGACGCGATTGGACACGAGGTGCTGGCCGTTCAGCGTGTCCTGCGGGAAGCCGGATACCAGTCAGACATTTTCGTCGAAGCGGCCGACCGCCGGCTCGAATCGATGACGAGGGACTACCGCCATCTCATCGAGATCAGCCATCCGGACAATCTCCTCTTCCACCATTTTTCCCTGGCTTCCAAAGCGTCGCGAACGGCCTTTGCGCTGCCCGACCGGATGGCCCTTGTCTACCACAACATCACGCCGCCAGAATTTTTTGTGGGCATGCACCGGTCGCTGAGCGACGAGTGCTATCGCGGCCGGCGCGAGCTCGGCGCCTACGCCACGCGGTGCGATCTTGCGTTGGGCGACTCCGAATTCAACCGGCAGGATCTCGAGGCCCTCGGCTTTGCACGCACCGCGGTGCTGCCCGTCGTACCCAACTTCGATCATCTCGACCAGACGCCTGATCGTGCGCTGGCCGACCAGTTCGACGATGCCTGGACCAACATCCTGTTCGTCGGGCGCATGGTGCCCAACAAGAAAATCGAGGATCTCATCAGGTTCTTTCACGCGTACCACACGGTCTTCAATCCGCGGTCGCGGCTGCTCCTGGTGGGTGCGCACGGAGGGTTCGAACGATATCTCGCACCGCTCTGCCACCTGACCGCGGCGCTTGGCGATTCTCACGTCCATTTCATCGGACAGGTGTCGGACCAAGAACTGGTGGCGTTCTACGAGGTCGCGGATCTCTTTCTGTGTGCAAGCGAGCACGAAGGGTTCTGCGTGCCGCTCGTCGAAGCGTTCTACAAGCAGATTCCTGTTCTTGCCTACGCGGCGACGGCGGTACCGGCAACGATGGACGGCGCCGGAATCCTGTACGACGACAAGGATCCCGCCCACGTCGCAGCGCTGATGGATGGAATCGTGTCGAACTGCTCGCTGCAGGACACCATCATCCGCGATCAGCTGGCCGCGGTCGATCGACTGCAGGCCAAAGACTTCGCCGGCATGCTACGGAGGTTCGTCGACGACATTCTCCGAGCGCCGCGCGCACAGGCTCCGAGGGTCACGTTCGATTTCTGGCAGCAATTCGACCGTGCCGAGCGGCTCGAGGAGCTGCGGCTCGACCGGCCGTCGATTTACAAGGCGCTGCCCTGGCGATGATCGTCAACCAGTGGCTGGCCGCGGCGCACAGAGGCGATGCGGTTGGCGACAGCGCCCGGCGCTTCCGGCATCTGCTGCGCGGTCGCGGTCACGAGTCCGAGATCTTTGCGCTGACCATCGACGATGACCTCGTGGGCGACGTGCGGTCTTTCAGCGACCCCGCCGCGCGGCGAGGCGACGTGACGGTCCTGCATTACGCCCTTCCGTCTCCGATGAGCGCGGCCCTCGCATCACTCGACCGCGGGCGGGTGCTCTACTACCACAACGTGACGCCGGCCGCCTATTTCGCGCCGTACGACGCCGGCCTGTTCCGCCTCGCGGTGTTGGCGCGTCGGGAACTCGCGACGCTTGCGGGACACGTCGATCTGGCGCTCGGAGCGTCCGAGTTCAACCGGCGGGAGCTCGACGCGCTCGGCTTCTCACCCACGGGCGTGCTGCCGATTGCCGTCGACACGGCCCGCCTCACCCAGAGCGTCTCTCGCCCGGCCATTGAACGACTGTTGGATGACGAGCTCGTGAACTTTCTGTTCGTTGGCCGGATCGCGCCGAACAAGAAGATCGAAGATCACATCTTCCTCGCCGAGCACTACAAGCGGTACGTCGACGCATATTACCGCTTCATCTTCGTCGGACGCCACGATGGTGTGCCGCGCTACTATGCGATGATTCGAGCGCTGATCACCAATTTCAAGATGCTCGAGGAGCGCTTCATCTTCACCGGCGCGGTTCCCGACGAGGAACTGGCCGCCTACTACCGTCATGCGGCGGTGTACATCTCCATGAGCGAGCACGAAGGCTTTTGCGCTCCCCTCATCGAAGCGATGGCGGCCGACGTTCCGATTCTCGCTTACGCTGCGGGGGCGGTTCCCGAAACGCTCGGAGGCGCGGGTGTGCAGTTCGCGCCGAAGGATCTCGAACAGGCTGCCGAACTCGCCGGAGCGCTCGTCTTCGACGACGACTTCCGTGCCGGGATCATCGCGGGGCAGCGGCGGCGCCTGCAGGACTTCGGAGACGCGGGAATCATCACCAAACTGACGGACATACTCCAGCAGCTGTCGTGAAACTGGCCTTCGTCGTTCAGCGCTACGGCACCGAGGTCCTGGGCGGATCGGAGTACCACTGCCGGCTCATCGCCGAACGCCTGGCACCGCAACACGACGTCGAGGTACTGACGACCTGCGCCCGCGACTACATCACCTGGAAGAACGAGTATCCCGAAGGGACCGATCGGATCCGCGGCGTCACGGTGCGCCGTTTTGCGAGCGCGCGCACCAGAGACATCGCCGAATTCGACCGCTACTCCGACTGGATCTTCAACAACCCGCACAGCCGCACCGACGAGATGGAATGGCTGAAACAGCAGGGTCCGTGGTGCCCTGCGCTCACGAACTACCTGAGTGATCACCATCAACGCTACGACGTCCTGATTTTCTTTACCTATCTCTATGCCACGACGGTCACCGGCGTTGAAGTCAACCCGGCGCGCAGCGTCCTCGTCCCCACCGCCCACGACGAGCCGGCCATCCGGCTCGAGATCTACAGAGACGTGTTCAGCAAGCCGGCCGCCATCATGTTCAACACCGAGATCGAGCGGCGCTTCCTGAAGACACAATTCGTCGACCTGCCGTTTCTGGAGGAAACCGTCGGGTGCGGCGTCGAGGTCCCACAACACCAGCCGTACCCGCGCATGCCGGCGCCGGTCGAGGACGATTCGGCGGACGACGAGCCCGACACGGCCGCCGAGGACACATCGGTTCGCGAATCTCCTTCTCACCTGACCGCGCGCGGCGCCGTATTCCGCCGTCGACATCGCCTGTACGGACCGACTGTGCTGTACGGCGGCCGGATCGATCCCGGGAAGGGATGCGAGGAGCTGATCGAATACTTCAGCCGGTACGTCAAGGAGGGTGGCGACGCGACGCTGGCGCTTATGGGCGTGAAGCTGATGGCGCTGCCCGAAGAGCCGTTCGTTCGCTTCGCCGGACTGCTCTCCGATCGCGAGCGGCTACAGGCCCTCGAAGCCGCCACCGTCGTCGTCTGCCCGTCGCCCTACGAAAGCCTGTCGCTTCTCGCGCTCGAGGCGATGTCGGTCGGCACGCCGGTTCTTGTGAACGGACGCAGCCCCGTCCTCGTCGAGCACTGCGTCCGGAGCAACGGAGGTCTGTACTATACGGACGGCGACGAATTCGTCGAGTGGGACGAGGTCTGGGACTACACGTCGGATCTCGAAGCGACGGTGGACTCGATCGACGCGCTGCTCGCCGCCGGCAGCGCAGCGGCGGTCGTGGAGCTCACGGAGGAGTTCATCGCGCTCGTCGAGGACGCGATGGACCGCGTCCATGACGACAGCGGCCAGATGACCATGGTGCTCGATCGGCTGTCGGCGCTGCACCTCGCGGCCTGCCGAAAAGCCAAGCCCGACCGCGTCGCGCTGGCCGAGCGGCTCCTCGCCCGCGAGCTGACCGGCGAGTGGGGGGTGTTCGACGGCGCCGCCCACACCTACCGCACCGTGCTCGGCAAGCCGGGCCGTGCACGCCTGCGTGAGCTCGCCGAGTCCGAGTGGGAGCAGGTGCCTGAGCGCGCACCGGGCGAGGACCGCCACGACCGGCGTGCCGCCAGGCTGGCCACGATCATGGAGGCGCTCACCGGGAACGACCTCGACGCGCTCGTCGCCGTCAAGAGTCGTGACCTGTCGCGGCCGGAGCGCTTCGTGCAGATCGCCGAGCTATACGTCGAAGCCGGCGAGCACGACACGGCACTGGCATGGGCTCAGAACGCTCTGGACGCGTTCGGGGATGCCCCGGGTTCGCAGTTGCGCGCGTTCCTGGCCGCCGAGTACGCCCGTCGCGGCCGGCACGACGACGCCATCGTGATCGCGCGCGCCGAGTTCCAGGACCGTCCCTCGGTGGGCTCCTACCGCGCCCTGCGCGAGCGTGCCCAGGCGGGCGAGGGCTGGCCCGAGGTCCGCGACCGGGCCCGTGAGTGGTTGCGCGCCCGGCTCGCAACCGCGCGCAGGCAGACCAGCCGCGCGCCAGACCCGTGGCGCAGGCCAGCCGACTTCTCCGCGCTGGTGGAGATCCTGCTCAGCGACGAAGACGTCAAGGCTGCGTGGTCGGCAGCCGTCGAGGGGGACTGCGACGAGGGGCTGTGGCTCGACCTTGCGCGACGACGCCGCGACAAGCACCCCGTCGACGCTCAAGCCGTCTTCCAACGACTCGCACAGGCGGCGATCGAGCGCAAGGGCGAGCACCGCTACGACAGCGCCATCGCGCGGGTTCAGGAAGCCGGCACACTCATGAGCGCCGCAGACTTCGCGGCCTACAGGACAGACCTGTGCGACCGCTACTCTCGCAAGCGCAACCTCGTCACGAAGCTGGAGGGGCTGACATGACCCACGCCGGAGTACAAGTCGACATCGAGCCTCTCGCGACCGACGACCTCGCCGAAGTGCGCCGCCGGCTCGACGCCGCGCATGCGGCCAACGACTACCCAACCATTGTGCGCCTCCTCCACGAGGCGCTCACGCTGGGGCTTTCCCAGCCGGACCGCGCGGCCCACCTTTCCGAGCTCGCGTGGTCCTACGAGCAGCTCGGGCGCTTCGACGACGCGGTCGACACGATGCGCGAGGCGGTAACCGCGGGGCTCAGGGACGAGGACGTGTCCGACTACCCTGGCGCCGTCTCGTTGATCGCCGAGCTGCTGGTCCGCGCCGGACGCACCGAGGAGGCCCGCGAAGCATTCGGGCAAGCGCTCGCGCGCAACCCTTCGAACCCACTAATCCACCTCCACGCGGGTGAGATCTACGGCGGCGCGGGCTTGCACGAGGAGGCGTGGCAGTGGCTCACGTCCGGCCTGGAGCTCGCGCTCGCCGGCGACGACACTTACATCGTCTGGCTACTGGCAGGGGAGCGCGGGGGCAACGACGAGCTGCAGGAGCGCGCGCAGGAGCTGCTCGACCGCGAGGAACGCCTGGAGGCCGAGCAGGCGAGGCGCTTGCAACGCCGAAAGCGCGCCATGGGAGCGCTCGGCGTCGGCTGGCATCCGGCGCCCGAGTACGAGCGCGCGCTGGCGATCCTGCCGCGCTTCGCAGCCGACAACGAGCAGGCCCCCTACGCCGCCTACTGCGCACGCCTTGAGTCCGTTCTACGCGACGTGAGTGGCAAGCGCATCGCTGATCAGGTCGGCCTCGTCGAGATCATCGTCGATGACTACCTCGCCTGGTGCGCCGCCCGCGACTTTGATCCGAACGGCTCCACCACCCGCGCCGACTACGCCACCGACCTCGTCGAGCGCGGGCTGATGAAGCCCTGGCCGCCCTCCCGCAACGAGCCCTGCTGGTGCGCGAGCGAGCGCAAGTACAAGAAGTGTTGCGGCAAGACCTGAGCGTCGCACGCGGTTCAACCACCAGTGAGCTGATCAAGCTCCAGCCCGCGCGTCCCCGACCAGCCTCGCGGCCTGAGCGGCGATGCCCGAGCCTGCCCCGCTGCCCGAGACCCGCTACCGGATCGTCTGCTACGAGCTCGAGGGCGACAAGCAGACGATCCTCAACGCCACCGCCCGAGCGTTCATCGCCGTCACCGGCACGATCGATGAGAACAACACGATGCGCGGCGAAGGCACCCACGCCGGACCGCTCCCCCTGCTACGACGGCTCGCCAGCCTGATCACCGACGACGAGCAGCTATGCGGCTGACACGTGGCCCGCACCGTCCGCCGCTCGGCCTACCGTTTGCGCCAGCGACCAGCGACCACAGGAGCAGCCGATGAGCCAGCACACCCCCAGCCACAACGTCATCGTGCAGATCAAGGTCAAGCTGCTCGGCGTAATGAAGCCGCCGGTCTGGCGGCAGTTGCAGCTCCGCGCCGACACCCGCCTCGATCAGCTGCACGAGATCATCCAAGCGGCGCTCGGCTGGGAGAACTACCACATGCACGTATTCTCCTTCGGCGATGAGAAGTTCGGCGTCCCTGACCCCGAACTCGGGTTCAGGGACGAGCGCCAGGTCACGCTCGGCGAGCTGATCGACGTCGGCGCTCGCTTCCGTTACACCTACGACTTCGGCGATGACTGGCAGCACGAAATCCTCGTCGAAGACCTACTCGACCCCGAGCCCGAGACCCACTACCCAGTCCTGGTCGCAGCGAAGGGAGCCTGCCCACCAGAGGACTGCGGCAGCGCCTGGGGATACGCGAACCTCAAGGACATCCTCGCCAACCCCAGCCACGACGAACACCAAGAAATGCTCGAGTGGCTCGGCCTCAACGACGCCAGCGACTTCGACCTCGCGGCCGTCCCTACCAAGGACACCGACTACAAACTCGCGCTCAGCAGCGCCATCCGCTGAGACCCCGACCCAGCCCCACCCGCTAACTCAATACGTGTGAGCGAGGTTCCCCTGAGGCCACACATAGGATCGGCGGCATGACATCCGATCCTCTACTCGACCGCCTGCGCTCACAGCTACGCATCCGGCGGCTGGCGGGCATCAAAGGTGCGGTGACGATCAAGACGGCGGGCACCGCGTATGGCGAGCGAACCATGGTGCAAATCGACCATCGTCTGCCTGAGCCTGGCCGGGGTACCCGAGCTGCCTTCCGCGTCACGACTGCAGAGCAGTTCCTCCCCCGTGCGCACTTCGACCGTTCGGTGCGGGAGATCGTCAACCGGGCCGCCGCCGAGCGTGGGAGGCGCATCTACGCAATCGACTTGAGCGACCAAGAGGTCATGGCCGTGCTCAGCTACCACCTGCATGACAGCCCGAGCAGGCCGCTGCTAATCACAGCGCTCGGGACGCGTGCCGACACGAATGCCACGCCCGATCTATACGCGAGGAGCCTGGCGCTTGTCTGGCTGCTCAAGCAGTACGCGCACGTGATCAGCAACCGGACCAACCGTGGAGGCTACGTGGATATGGACGCAGCGAATCGCCCCGAGGTGATCGCCGTCCTTCGCCAGCTCGGCTTCCGCGACGCCCCGCGCGTGAGCGGGTTCAGTCCATCAGGAAGACACTTGCGCCAGGACGCTACCGGCCCGCACTGACCAGTGCGGGGGGCCGGGTGCCCTCGGACGCCTGGTAGACGCGCCGCACCTGCTCGTATAGGTCGGCGGGCAAAGCTCGCTCGGCCTCCGCGAGGAAGGCGCCATCCGAGAGCACCAGGGGCTCCTTTTGCTCGAAGAAGCGCTCAATCTCCTCCTGCACATGCTCTGCGTGCTGAGGAGAGCTCTCCCGGGCATGACCGATGAGGTCGGCGGCCACTTCGCCCAAGGAGCGCTTGCGATACACGACGGCCAAGCGCATGACCTCCCCAGCGGGAATCCGCTTGTCGCGCTCGCCCATCCGCTCGACCACGAGATCGTTCCGACGCGAGAGCGTGGACGCGCTCACGCCAAGCAGACGAGCCGCCTCCGTGAGCGTCGGATAGGCAAGCAATGAGATGTCGAGCGTCTGTGTCATGGCTAATCTCCTGGAAAAACTCTACCTCATCGATGCACGGAATGCAAGATACGCAACGGACGGAATAGATACCGGCAGATGAGTTGCGTAGCCCCACCCGTGGCAACAGTTTGGCAACAGTCATATCGTCCTATGCATCCAATGCGTCCACGAAACCTCACAATCCGGACGATTCGGACACCCCTGGACACATCTACGCGGGGTCCGCACGGTTCAGGTCCGTGTCCAGGCAACTGGGTGGAGGTTCGAGTCCTCTCATCCGCACTGCTCCCGGGTACGCCCGCGCGGCCCCGGCTTGCTGGAAACGTAACCGATCCCCGCATCGTGACCGCCGAGCTCCGGCAGTGTCTGAGCCAGGCCGAGCAGCGGCGCGAACAGGTCGCCATGGCGCTCGACGCGCTCGAGCAACGCCTGCGGCTCGGCGCTGAGCTGCACCTCGCGGCGGCGGCGCGAGGCGCGCTGCACCTCCTCCCAGGCCAGCGGCGTGGAGATCGTGGGGCGCTCGCGTGCGCGTAGCGAGTAGACACAGATGGTCGTCTTGTGCTGATCGTTCTGGCTCCAGTCGATGAAGACCTTGCCGCTTCGCAGTTGCTTTGTCATACGCGAGGTGACCAGCTTGGGGTGGTCCTTCTCCAACAGCTCGGCGACGGCGCGAGCGAACGGCTTGGTTTGCTCGTAGCTGACGGGGGTGTTGAGCGGGACATATGTCTGCAGTCCCTTCGCGCCCGAGGTCTTGACGATCATCTGCATGCCGAGCTCCGCAAACAGATCCCTCAGCCACAAAGCCACCTGGCAGCACTGCTTGCGCCCCGCGGGCGCGCCCGGGTCGAGGTCGAACACGATCGCGGTAGGAGTGCCGACGTCCTGCGCGCGGGACAGGCTTGGGTGCAGCTCGATGCTGGCGAGGTTGGCGACCCAGATCAGCGTCGGCAGGTCGTCCACCACGCAGTAGTCCAGCACTCCCTCGCGCTCGCTCTGCACCGCCGCGGTATGGACCCACTCGGGCCTGTGGGAGGGGCAGCGCTTCTCGTAGAAGTACTTGCCCTCCACGCCGTCGGGGTAGCGCTTGAGCGTCAGTGGCCGCCCCGCCAGATGGCCCAGCAGCACGGGAGCCACGGCGGCGTAGTAGTCCACCATCTGGCCCTTCGTGAACCCGGTGTCGAGATAGAGGACCTTGTCGCGGTTCGACAGTCGTAGCTTGCGCCCGTCCACCTCGATCTCGTCGTAGCGCTTGGTCTCGTGCAGTATCCGATAGGGATGTTGCTGACCGGCCTGGTCGGTCTCGGCGAGAACTTGGCGGGGCGCCTTCGATCGAGGCTCGCTGGGGCTTGGCTTCCTCGTCAATGTGAGCGTCTCCATCTCCACCTCCGCGGCGGGCTTGTCCGAGCGTAGCCCCTGGTAGGAGGAGTGGCGCAGGACGCGATCGCGCGTCCAGCGCGAGAACTCGATCTCCGCGACGAGCTCGGGCTTCACGAAGCGCGCGCCGCGCGGCGGCTGCACTCCGTGCGGGCCGAACGGGCTCATGCGCCGCCCGCGCGCGGCGAGCGCCGCGGTCAGACGCTCGAGCTCGGCCTCGTTGAAGCCGGTACCGACGCGACCTGCGTAACGCAGGGAGCGCCCCTCCCCCTCGCCCTCGTAGTAGCCGACCAGCAGCGCTCCGAGCGTGCCGGCGCGCCGGCCCTTGCCCTGCAGCCAACCGCCGATCACGAACTCCTGCCTGTTGGTGTTCTTGATCTTCAGCCACTCCTCCCTGCGTTCGCCCGGGCGGTAGGGAGCGTCCAGCCGCTTGGCCAGGATCCCCTCGAGGTTGTGCTCGGCGGTCACCATCAGGAGCTCACGTCCGTCACCCTCGTGATAGGCGGGCGTCTGCCACGAGGCGCCGTTCAAGTCCAGCTGCTCGAGGAGCTGGCGCCGCTCCCGGTAGGAAAGCCCCATGGTTATACGGCCGTCGAGATAGAGAACGTCGAAGATCGCGTACGTGACCGGGATCTCGCGCTCGAGCCGGCGGACGGCGGCATCGGAGCTGACGTGCATGCGTCGCGCCAGGCGCTCGAAGCTCGGGCGGCCGTGCTCGTCAAAGGCGACGACCTCCCCGTCTAGCACCGCTTCGCGCGCGCCGAGCTGGCGGCCGAGCGCCCGCAGCTCGGGGTAGCGGGAACTGATGTCGTTGAGGTTGCGACTCTCGATCCGCATCCGTCCCGGACGCCAGTAGGTGATCGCGCGCACACCGTCCCACTTGACCTCGAACGCCCACCCGTCCTCGCTCTCCGGCAGGCGCCCGGGGCTGGCAAGCATCGGCGGCAGATGCTCGGGCATCGCCTCGCGCGGGTGCAGGGGCGGATCCATGCGGTGAATCATCCAGCTAGGCTCGCCGCGGGTGCGAAACAGGGCATAGCGCCCCCGTCGGGCGTTTGTCGGAAGTCGCGCTTGGCTCGATACTCGCTCAGCTTCCCGGCTCGCTCAGGTGCCATCTCTTTCGATGCGCTCCTGCGCGCGAGCGAAGATCTCTGCCGGGCTGATATCGAACGCTGCCGCGATCTTGAAGATGTTCGTCAGGCTCGGATTGCGCGCTCCGCGCTCGATGCCGCTGATGTAGGTACGGTCAAGGCCACACATGAGAGCGAGGCTTTCTTGAGAGATGCCCCGCTGCTTGCGGATACCGCGGACGGCCTCGCCGAACGCGGCGTGCGCCGGAGATCGAATCGGCATCGCTGCAGCATTCCGCCTTGACGACTATTAGTCTATGGACTATCAGTCACACTCAGCACACAAAGCGCCCCGGCGCGGCGGCCCACCGCCCGGGGCTCGGCGCGGAAGGAGCACTCCCATGCAAGATCAAACTAAGCAGATTCCCAGCGACAGCGACCGCCGGGTCCAGCGAGCGATCGTTGCGCAGATCCTCCGCGAGGATCACGACAAGCGCTGGTCGCGCGCCGCGCTGGAGGCGGAGCTCGGCCACAACGCCCCAATCACGATCGACGACGCCCTACACCGCCTGGAGTGCGAGGGCGTGATCGAGATCGCCGGCGAGACCGTGCAAGCCTCACGCGCGGCCAAACACCTGGACGCGCTGGAGATGATCGCACTGTGAGGCGTGCGCGCCCGGGCGTGCCGGCCGGGCGCGCGCAAGACTCGCTCGCTGAGCCCCTAGCGCCCGCCGTCGCGGCGCTGACGTCGCTGCACCATCACGATCGCGGTGCCCGCGCCCATCAGGAGCAGACCGAAGCCCACCGTCCAGCGCAGATCAAAGCCGGTGAACGGCAAGGTGCTCCCTTTCGCCGGAGCGCTCGTCGTCGCGGGCGCCGTGGTCGTCGCGGGCGTGGTGGTCGTCGGTTTCGACTCGCTCTGCGGAGCCGTTTTGCTTTTCGAAGGCAGCGTTTCCTGCTTGCCCGTCGTCGGATGGGTATAGCCCGAGGTTGGTTCGGCCGCCATCGCGGGCGCCGCAAGCGCGGCTACGAGCAGCAGCGCCACGGGCGCAACGAGCAGCCTGCGCAACGACCCACGCCGGCGGGACGACCTGCTCCTCATTGATTTGGCGTCTACATCAGCGGTCCGGGTCATGCCAACCTCCCGTGGTGGTCTGGTGAGTGCGGTGATTCTCGACGGACACGTAACGAGTTGTGCGGATTGCGATTCTATTGACAAAGCTCATCCTGTGCATCTTCTCCACTCCCTTCCTCACCGAAGGCTCATATCCTGCCCGTCGGGATCATCTCCCATCGCCAGGACTCCTCCCCGCCGAAAGCTCGCGCCGGGCTCATCCCGGCTGAATGATCGACCCGGGCGGCGGGCGCCCGGCGATGGCCGCGCCTTCGCAGTCGCGCACGCAGCGCCGGTAGACGCCGTGAAAGCCGAGCAGCTCGGGCACGGTGACGAAGCGATAGCCGCGGGCGCGCAACACCCGGATGATGCCGGGATAGGCGGCCAGCGTCTGCCCGCGCGGGCCGCCGCCGTCGTGGGAGAGCACGATCGCGCCGGGCCTGACCTGTGCGAGCACACGCCGCTCGATCGCCGAGACACCTGGAAGGGTGTAGTCGCTGGGATCGACATCCCACATGATCGTGGCCAGGCCGAGCGAGGCGGCGGTGCGCAGGACCGAGCTGTCATAGGCGCCGTAGGGCGGGCGGAACACGCACGGCGTGTAGCCGGACAGGCCGCGAATCGCTCCGATCGTGCGCCGCAACTGGCTCTGCACGCCGCCGGCGGTGACGAGATCCGGGTGGGTGTAGGTGTGGTCGCCGAGCGCGTCTCCATTACGCAGCTCTTCGAGCAGCGTGGAGCGGTAGCGCGCGGTGACCTGCTCACCGATCATGAAGAACGTCGCGACGGCGCCATTTGAGCGGAGCATCCGCACGAAGCTCGGCGTCAGCGGATAGGGGCCGTCGTCGAAGCTGAGCGCAACCTCTTTGCGCTGCGGCCCGTGACCGTAGGCGACTGCGGGCCCGCGGCGGACGCACCCGATCGGGCGGTAACGCACAGGCAGGGATGCGGGAGGATTGGAGGAGCGCTGTTCGGTTGGCGCATGCGCCAACCGTCCGGGGCGCGCATGCCCGCCCCGGCGACGGGCCACATGTGGCCCGTCGTTCCGGGCGGCACATGTGCCGCCCGGCGGACCCTCACATGTGAGGGTCCGGGGCAGGGCCGCATGCGGCCCTGCCGCCCACGTCGCATGCGACGTGGGCCACATGGTCCAGAGGATGAGAACGATCGCCACACCGAGCAACGCGAGCCCCGGCAGCGTCAGGCGCCGCCTGGTCCTAATGAGCCACGACACGGCCCTGAAGGATCCCGTCGGCGAGCATCGAGCGCAGAACCTTCTTGTCGAACTTGCCGACGCTCGTTTTGGGAACCTCCTCGACAAAGGCGAACTCGTCGGGCAGCCACCACTTGGCGACGCGTGGCCGCAGGTGCTCGATCAGCTCCTCGGCCCCGGCGGTGGAACCCTCGCACAGGACGACGCAGCACAGGGGGCGCTCGGACCAGCGCTCGTCGGGCTTGGCGATGACGGCCG
>Ga0209415_10014847_pt1 | contig 12689 bp, 12 predicted proteins | sample PeaSoiSIISIP2007_FD_187696 | JGI IMG/M metagenome (GOLD analysis project Ga0209415, IMG submission 187696) | Peat soil microbial communities from Weissenstadt, Germany - SII-SIP-2007 (SPAdes) (version 2) | ecosystem: Environmental > Terrestrial > Soil > Wetlands > Peat | place: Germany...
GAAAGCGGGATGACGCAGAGGTTGGCCTCGATCTCCTTGGCTACTGCCTCGACGAGCGCGGTTTTCCCCAACCCACCGGTGAGCTCGAGGAACTCGATGCTGACGCGCTCGTTCTCGCCCTGGGCCAGGAGTCGGATCTGTCCCTAGTGCGTGGCGCCCCTGATGTCGTGGTCGAAGATGGGGCGGTCCAGGTTGGACCTGACATGATGACGGGACATCCCGGAGTCTTCGCCGGGGGTGACATGGTCCCCGCCGAGCGCACGGTGACCGTGGCTATCGGCCACGGGAAGCAGGCCACCCGCAACATCGACGCCTGGCTCCGCGGGACGGTCCACAAGCCGGCACCACGCCACGAGCTTGCCACCGCCGCGATGCTCAACACCTGGTACTACACGGATGCCCCGAAGACGGTCCGGCCCCGGCTCGACCTGGCCCGCCGGGTCTCCACGTTCGACGAGGTGGTGGAAGGCCTCGACGAAGCGACCGCCTTGTTCGAGGCGCGGCGGTGCATGTCGTGCGGGAATTGCTTCGAGTGTGACAACTGCTTCGGGATGTGCCCCGACAACGCGGTGATGAAGTTGGGTCCCGGCCTCCGCTACACCTTCGATTACGACTACTGCAAGGGTTGCGGCATCTGTGTGTCGGAATGCCCCTGTGGGGCGATCGTCATGCAGCCCGAGCCGACCTGAACGCACGTGACGCCGAACGCCCGTTGCGAACGACCCGAACTGGAACTGACGAACAGGCCAGTCCATCTCTGTGACGGGGAACCCGAGGAGTCGCCGGGTTCGACCCGCGCTTGCTGATCTCTGGTGACCGGCTCAACCTCTCGCGGAGCAACCCCTTTCGCGAGCATCGGGCATGTGCGCCATCGCGCCGCATGGATTGCCCCAGTTGACTTGACGGGGCAGAAGCGCACGACAGCGGCACCTGCTGTTCGCGCCCGATTACCTGCAGACAATGGCTGCCGTCGTCCGTTGTGGAGGATCTCCCCGGAGACTGGGAACTCCAGGTGCTGTTGACGTCGTTGGGACCAATACGGTTGACCCGGAGGCGGAGCCATCTCAGATTGGTCTTTTGCCGTCAGTCCCGGGCGAGCCGCCGTTTTCCCCGGCCCTTACACTGGGTCTTGCGCGCAATCGGGTGCAGTAGATTGCGACGAGGGCAGAATCCTTCCCCGAGTCCGGTGGCCCGCTCGTCAGTTCCACACTGAGCGGACGACTCGGCGACGAACCAAAGGGTGAATTCATGATCGGTGAGAAGGTGGAGCGCTTTCAAGGTAAGGGCAAGGACCCCAGTGCCGTGCAGTCCCACATCGAGGAGTACCTAAAGACTGACGGCTTTACGGTTCAGACCTCCTCACCCAGCGCCGAGGGTGTGGTGATTCAGGCGAAGAAGGGTGGTTTCCTGCGGGGCGTTGTCGATGCCGACCGTGCCATGACCATCACGATTTCGGGGACCCCCGATGACCTCACGGTCCGTATTGGAATAGGCAAGTGGCTCCAGCATCTTGGGGTGGCAGCGATCGAAACGCTACTGATCTCAGACCTGTTCTTGGTTGTGGATGTCACCGAGAGCGCCTGGAACATCGAGATCGAGGACAAGCTCGTCAAGGACCTCAAGGCGTTCGTCGGCTAGAGGGGACTTCCCCGCGAACGAGCCTGCCTGGTACCACGCAAATTGTGGGTGGCGCTGCGCCCCCGGGATCCTGGCGGGGCCGGACGGTCTGGGACACGGTGGCCGAGTCGGTCTGGGCGTACGGTGTTCGCATGTCGCATCGCGGAGGCGTTACGCAGAAGCGGAGCACGGACGAGTGACCAACGCGATCGATGATGAAAGCACCGGGGCGAACTCGTTCGGCGTTCGGATGCGATCCAGCGCGCCATCGCCGACGGTCCCGGCGATCGAGCGCCAGCCCCCTTTCGGCATATCGAAGTCGGTGTGGACCGGTATCTTCTACGTCGCCCTGCTTCTCTACGTCGCCCTCGCATCGAGTCATCAACGTGGGTTCATCTTCGACGATCCCTTCATCTTCTTCAGATACGCGAGGAACCTGGCCAATGGGCACGGATGGGTCTACAACATCGGCCAACCCGGATATGACGCAGCCACCTCTCCGCTCTATGTCCTGATCCTTGCCGCCGCCTACAAACTGGGCGTGAACCTCGTGTTTGCCAGTGGACTTGTCTTTGTTGGCGGCCTCGCTGGCTGTGCCTGCCTGACCCACGCCACTCTGGCTCGACTGAACCACTGGTGGGCCGGCATCGCGGCCGCGTGCCTCATCGCGTCCTCCCCCTGGCTCTTCATCACCCGGGGAATGGAGACGGCCCTTTTCATCGGGGTGTTCGCCCTATGCCTATACCTATGGGTGTCTGGCGCGACGTACGGACTCGGGGCATCTCTCGCCGCACTCGTGTTGATTCGGCCTGACGGCATCGTGCTCGTTGTCTTGATCATCGCTGCGAAATGGATGATCGACCGTCAGCCCCCACGTCGAACCCTCATCGTAGGAGCGGTGATTGCTGCGATCTGGGCCGTGTACGCATTGGTCGCCGTCGGCAGCATTCTCCCGGACACGCTGGCGGCGAAGATCGCTCAGGGCCGATCAGGTTTCTTCGGGAGACCGTTCTGGAAGGGCGTGTGGTGGGTCCCAATTCGGCAGCACTTTGGGATTGTGGAAGCGATCGTGACTCTTCTTGGTATCGTCGGAATCTTCATTGCCGCCATGCGACCCGAACTTCGATTGGTCCTCGGCGTCATCGCCGCCGCGAGCGCGATCACCTTTGTGGCGTACTCATTGCTCACCGTCCCCGACTACACCTGGTATTACGCCCCGCTCGTATATCTTTCTGTCATCTTGGCGGCCCTGACAATCGAAGAAATCGGACGTCTCGCGAGCCGTCACCACGTCGGTCTGGTAGCTCTTCCGGTAGTCGTCGTGCTGATCCTGATCGTCGTCGGGCTGAATAGCACTGAGAAGGGCCCTCCCCGGCCAGGGTATGAACAAGCAGCTGTGTGGATCAACGAACACACCGCCCCGTCGGCGACGGTTACCTCCGCAGAGATTGGGCTGCTGGGCTGGTACACAAATCATCCGATGAAGGATTACGACGGATTGCTGACACCCAATGCGCTCGGGCCCTTGGAGCGCGGTGACATGACCTGGTGGGTCAACGGCTTACGGCCCGACTACTGGATGGTTCCGCGCCCACATTTCTTGGAAGATCTGCCGGTCCTTCAAGCCCCTTGGTTCTCGCAGGTCTTCCATGAGGTCTACGCAAATCGGCACGTCATCATCTACAGGCGCATCGCGCTGGCTCCGTAGAACTGCGACACATCGCTGCGACCTCGTGGGCGGACGAGCTACTCTACGGCTCGCCAAGATTGCCGGCTCGCCAACTCATTCCATCGCGTCCGCTCTGATGACCAGGAGCGCCAAATCGAGCGATCTCATGCGGACGCCATGAAGGGAGCTGGGTCTCGATACCGGGTTGAGGTTCGGTGAGCGTTTGAATGAGTGCACAAATGACCGACGGCGGAGATCGGGTCCTTCGCGCCGCAGTACTCGGGTTCGTCGGCGCGGCCGGTTACAACAGCCTTGTCGCCATCCGAGAGGGCCTTCCCGGCGAGCCCCTTGGTATCCAGATCCCGCTTCGTGTCTCCACCGGAATCTTGGTGGGGTGGGGGGCGGCAGTCGCTGCACCGTGGCCCATGCCGGTCGCGGCACTGGTTGCAGGCTCTCGTGCGGACAGGAGCGGCCGGGCGGGCCTTGTCTGTGCTGGGCTGGGCATCGCAGGCGTCGTGGGTATCCTCATCGAGCCGAACACTTACAGGGCGCGCTCGTGGAGCCCTTCAACGCGTAGGGCCGTCTTCCTCCACATTGCGACATCTGTGGTGCTCGCCGGGGCCGGGTTTGGGCATCTGAGACGAGCGAGGAAGGCGCGATGACGTCGGGTCAGCCCTCGACAGTAGACAGTCGCCAAGCTCCTCGGACTAGGCCCGCCGGGCCCCACTGACCGGGGCGAGAACTCAGAGGGCACCCTGGACCTGGAGCCCGACTGGGCTGAGCCGGATGGGGAGGACCCGGTACGTCGCGTCCAAACCCGTCACGGCTTGTTCGAACTCGAGCTTGGTCTCTCCCGTAGCGCTGAGGATCGTGACCGAGCCTCCGTCTCCACCGGCGCCATTGACCTTCCACCCGATTGCACCGTGCGCCGCGGCGCACTCCATGACCCGGCTTGCATCCGCCCCTATCAGATCGGGGTGAAGAGCCCTTTGGGCATCGCAGTTGGCGACCATTGCCTCCCCGAGGGCGCGGAGGTCGTGCGAGAGCACCGCGTCGCGAGCCCAGACCGCCGCGTCCCGCAGTGGAGTGAACACCTCAGACCCGAGATGTCGCACCTCCTCGATGACCTGACGGTGCACGCTCGATGAGTCATGAGCGCGACCGAGGAAGACCAATGTGAGCCGGGCCTCCAGTGTGTCCCATGCCGGCAAGCGCTGCACGACGGTCTCGGGGTAGGTGTCGATCTCGAGGTAGTTGATCCCCCCGAGCGCCGCGCTCATCTGGTCCTGGATCCCGGTCTCGGCGCCCAGGACGTTGACCTCGAGCCGGTGCGCGGCATGAGCGATCTCGAGCACCGATAATGATTCGAGGCGCGCCGCTGCCAACGCACCGAGCAGCGCAACTGCGACGCTTGCGGAGGTACCCGTGCCGCAACCGGCCGGGACAGAAGAACGGACGCTGACTTCCACCGCGATGTTCGGGGGCGGTGGGAAGGTATCGACAGCGCCCTCAAGCAAAGGATGGCGCGCCACCCGGGACTGTCCCGGGATGATCGGGTAGCGGTCGCCGAAAGTCACGACGTCGATCACGACGGGTTCGGGGCAGTTTGTCTTGCGGATGCAGACGTCGACTCCGGGTGTCACGGCGATGTTCAATACCCGACCGGGACCCCCGAACCAGGTATCGGTCCATCCGCCGATGTCGCAGATCCGGACGGGAGCCGATGCCTTGATCACACCACCTCCTCGACTTCGGGCAACGCCGTCATCTGTTCCACGCCGTGTAGTCCATGAGAATGCACATGACGTCATCGCACGGTCAAGGAAGAGGGCGAGATCGCCGAGAATCCGAGCTCAAGGCGGCTTCCGCCTAGGCCGGTCTCCATGGCGCCCCACGCCGAGCAGGGCAATTCCTCATCGGCGATTTGTGATTGGAGATTGGCTGAAGTTATCGACTCCTCGTGCCGATAGCAGGCCGTGATGGGATCGCCGCGTCCGCACTTGGGTCTATCAAGGCTCTCGGGTGTCGCGACCTCGAGGGTGTGGGTCAAGGCGGTCGCACCCCTCCTGCTCGTGGTGTTCACCACTTTGGCGCCGTTGTGCGTCGACGTTACCCACGCCGCCGCCACGACGCAGGGCGACCAGATCGCGGCAGTGGCGGCCTCCCAGGCGAACGTCCCCTATTGCGACGGAGGGGGCAATATCAACGGTCCCACAAACGGAGGTGTGGTCGAACCGGGGTGTGGACCGGGCGTCAAAGGGTTCGACTGCATGAGTCTGGTCCAGTACGCCGTCTACCAGGTGACTGGGATCTCGCTGCCGGGCGGAAGCCAACCCCGTGGCGTGGGGACCTTCATCGCTCCCCAAGCGACGATCGCCGAGGACACCGCTGGTCTGCTGCCGGGTGACGCGGTCTTCTGGGGCGGAAGCGGCATCAATGGTTTCGCCCATTCCGGGATCTACGCCGGCAATGGGAACGTGTGGGATGCCATCGGCGTCAATCAGCCGGTCCAGCTGCACACGATGACCTATCTGCAAACCGTCTACAACTACGACGGCGCCATGCGGTTCTGGGGAGCGGGAGCCACCCAATCGGGTGGCCTCGCATCTGATGTAGTCGGCTTGGCGGCTACGCCGAGCGGCAGCGGCTACTGGGTTGCCGACGCGTCCGGAGCCGTCTCCGCCCACGGCGCAGCGGTCAACTACGGCTCGATGGCAGGCCACCTGTTGCAGGCTCCGGTCACCCACATCGTTTCGACTCCGGACGGCGGCGGGTATTGGCTGGTGGCCGCGGACGGAGGCATCTTCTCCTTCGGAGATGCGCCGTTCTACGGATCCATGGGTGGTCGGCACCTCGACGCACCAGTGGTCGACATCGCGCCTGCTCCCGATGGCGGCGGGTACTGGCTCGTTGCCGCGGACGGAGGGGTCTTCTCCTTCGGTAACGCAACGTTCTACGGGTCTATGGGTGGTCGACGTCTGAATTCGCCGGTAGTGGGCATCAGCGCTGACGACGCCACCGGGGGTTACTGGGAGGTTGCCTCGGACGGTGGGATCTTCGCCTTCGGGGCGCCCTTCCTCGGGAGCGCCGGCAGTATCCACCTGAGCCGTCCCGTGAACGGGATGGCTTCTCTCGCCGACGGGCAGGGATACTGGTTCGTCGCGTCCGATGGAGGGATCTTCTCGGAGGGAAGCGCACCATTCCGTGGTTCCATGGGAGGAGCAAGACTCAATGCTCCTGTGGTGGGGATGGCATCCGATCCTGCCACGAACGGCTACTGGCTCGTGGCTTCCGATGGCGGCGTATTCAGCTTTGACGCACCCTTCTACGGCGCCGGATAGATCGAATCGCTGTCATCGCCGTCGATGACCGATCGGCTACGCCAGTCGTGGATGTTGAGGAGAAGGGCTGATCACACAGAGGGATGGTCGGCCTCCGCCACGTAGCGACGCTCTCCGGCCCCGTCCAACCAGACCCTCATGACCCGGTTTGTGGATGGATCGTTGAATACCTCGTCGGTGGGTCGCCAGTCGGGTTGTGGTCGGTCGGACTCGCCGTGGCGGCGGAGGAAGATGCTATAGAGAAGCAACCCGGCGACGACCAGTCCAACCAGTGCCCAGATCACGGCCGACACGGTTCCGCCTCCCTTCTAGCTCGCGCCGATGATGACCGCCGTGCCGTATGCGACGATTTCGGTGAGTGATTGACCCACCTCGGAAGAGTCGAACCGCATGGAGACGATGCCGTTGGCGCCCAGCAGGCGAGCATTCTCGATCATGCGATCCATGGCGTGCCGGCGGCTGTCCTCCACCAAGCGGGTGTACTGCTTGACCTCACCGCCGGCCAGGGCCTTGAAACTGGCACCGATCCCTTTACCGATGCCCATCGACCGGACCACCACCCCGAAGACCATGCCTAGGCTCCGCTGGATTGGCCATTCGGGAAATTCGAGAGCAGTGGTGATCGGGAACTGAGCGACTCCGCCCTGTCTGTATTGTGGTTCTTCTTCGGCCATTTGCTTGTCTCCTGCAGCTGTCCCGGACGTGCCCGATGGTGGCGATGCAGTAGACGTTATCGAGATGTCGGCGCGTTCGCGTCTGCCCCGAATCGCGGCCGTCGAGAAGTAGCCGAGGCCTCCGTGGGGGAGATCGGCGTCGTTAGCTGGGGATTTCTGCCTCCGTCGTCTCACGGCAGCGCACCGTGGTCGACCCATAGCCAACAGCGGCTCCCAGGGGTGTCTGCCGAACAGAAGCTCTTGGTGCGAAGCACCGCGTCATGTCATGTCGCGATCTGCATGCTCACCAATGAGCGAGGCGAAATACGTTCGAGTCAAGTTGCCCGCTGTTGGATGCATTCTGGACGTTCCTGTACCTACTCGTGTTGATTCTTTGGCTATCGGTCCTGGTCCGTGTGATCTGGGACATCTTCCGGATGCACGATCTGAGTGGATGGGGCAATGCGGGTTGGTCTCACTATGACGCGGCGTTCGAACAGGCCGATCGGAGAGTTCGCCCAGTGAATCGCGGATTGGCGCGGGGGATCAGGCGTCGACCAACGCCACGGCCTTGTGGTGGTGATCTTCGAGATACCGACGCGTCATGAGGAGGGCGGCGATCCCGTCGCCCACGGCCGAGCCCAGCTGCTTGGTCGATCCCGAGCGCACATCGCCGGCGGCGAAGACACCCGCCATGGACGTTTCCATCGTGGCGCTGGTCACGAGGAATCCACCGCCGTCTCGCTCCACAGCGCTGCTGAGGAAGGCACCATTGGGCTGGAGGCCGACGAACACGAAGGCGGCGGCGGCAGGGAAGCGATAGGTCTCTCCGCTGAGACGGTCGCGAGCAACGACGGCGGAGAAGCGACTACGCGTGCCCTCCAACTCCACGATGTCCAAGCCGGTTTGCACGATGAACTGGGGATCGGACCGCACCCGCTCTTGCAGAACGAGTGATGCGGAGAGGTCCGAGCGTGCGAGTACTCGAACCCGTTTCGCGAACTCCGACAGGTGTAACCCTTCCTCGAGCGCCGAGTTGCCCCCTCCGATGACGACCACCTCGTCGGCCCCTTTGTAGAACGGCCCATCACAGGTCGCGCAGAAGTGGACGCCGGCGCCGATGAGCTCGTCCTCTCCCGGGACGTCAAGCCGCCGGTACGTCGACCCCGTCGCCACGATCACGGCGTGAGAGGTCAGTTGTTGCCCGGAGGACAGCAACGTCACGAGGTCTCTACCATCTGGCTCGACTGAGGTGACCGACACAGCGGAGAGAAGCTCCACTCCGTAGCGTCGGGCCTGGGCGACGAACCGCTCGGCCAACTCGGCACCGGAGATCCCGTCGGGAAATCCTGGGTAGTTGTCGATGCGCTCACTGATCCCGGCCTGACCGCCAAGCGCGCCGGCGTCGACGACGATGGCGTCGATCCCTTCCCTGGCGGCATAGATGGCGGCGGCCAGCCCGGCTGGTCCGCCGCCCACGATCACGAGGTCGTAGGCCGAGCGATCGGCTTCGAGGGTGAGGCCGATTCTGCCGGCCAGGGCGTCGTCGCTCGGATTCACCTCGTGGGTGCCGTCCCCGTACACGACGGTCGGGATGATCTGCCCGCCGTCCTGAAGCTCCTTGATCCGCTCGATGGCCTCGGGGTGCTCGTCGATGTCGACGTATTCGTAAGGGAAACGGTGAGCGGCGAGAAATTTCTTGACGCGTTTGCAATGGGGACACCACGGAGCCCCGAAGACTTTGAGGGTCGTTCCGTCAGGTGAGGTCATGGCTCGACTCTAGGATCCACGACGGGTATCGCGTGAACGTGACTCGGGCGGCCAATTCGCAGCTCCGTGGGGGACACTTTCGGCATTCGCGGTCTCCTCTGTAATGTCATGACCGGCACTCCGAGGGTGGGACTGGTGACGGTGGTACATATCCCTCCGGCGACGCGAGCGAAGATCACCCGATATCCGAGTAGACGGGCCTCCATATCCAAACTCGCCCGTCGGCCGCAGGGCGGCCGTGGGGGGTTGAACCCGTGACACCGCGGCAGGCTGGCACCAGTTCCTCGCTCATGGACACCTGGCCCGAACTGACCCTTTCGGCATGGGAGGACACCCGTGCCACGTTGCACATGTGGACACAGATCGTCGGGAAGATCCGATTGGCTTTGGAACCCATGGTCAACCATTGGTGGCAAGTGCCGCTGTATGTGTCGGCACGTGGACTCACGACATCGCTCATGCACGCCGGCACCAAGGGTCTCGAGATCGAGTTCGACTTCTTCGACCATGTTCTCGAGGCGAGAACGTCCGAAGGTGGGCGTCGTCAAGTGACACTGGAGCCACGCTCGGTTGCCAGCTTCTATGAGGCGACGATGACTGCGCTCGGCGAGCTCGGGGTTCGGGTCACGATCCTCGCACGACCCGTCGAAGTGGTCGAGGCAATCCCGTTCGCAGACGACGAGAAGCATCGCTCTTACGACGCCGCCGCCGTGCGCCGGTTCTGGCTGGCCCTGGTCCAAGCGCATCGGGTCATGCGACGTTTCCGTCAGGGTTTCGTGGGCAAGGTCAGCCCGGTGCATTTCTTCTGGGGAGCGGCGGATCTGGCCGTCACGCGCTTCTCGGGCCGGAGAGCGCCCAAGCACCCGGGCGGCATACCGAATTGTGCCGATTGGGTCATGGAAGCGGCTTACAGCCACCAATTGAGTAGCTGCGGATTCTGGCCGGGGGGCAGCACCGAAGGATCCTTCTACGCCTACGCCTATCCCAAGCCGGACGGCTTCGAAAGCTGGTCGGTCACGCCCGATGACGCTTACTTCGACCGCGAGCTGGGCGAGTTCATCCTCCCGTATGCAGCGGTCCGCACCGCCAAGGATCCGGAGGCTTTTCTTCTCTCCTTCTTCCAGAGCACCTACGATGCGGCGGCCGAACTCGCCGGATGGGACCGAGCAGCACTCGAGGTCTCCCCATGACCCTTACCTGGCGCGCCGGGCCGGCGCTCTGTCGTGACGACCCGCTCGAACGTGGGACGAGACCGCGCCGGTGACGGAGGCTCTCTCGCTGCTGCTCGTGGCGCCGCCCGGAGCCGGGAAAGGGACCCAAGCTGCGAGGCTGGCAGCCCACTACGGCATCGCTCACATCTCGAGCGGGGAGTTGCTGCGCAAGAATGTCAGTGAAGGTACGGGGATAGGCCGGATCGTCGCCGGCTACCTGGCCCGGGGTGATCTCGCACCCGACGAGTTGGTGATCGAGATGTTGACCGTGCCCGTTCTCGAGGCCGTGCGCGAGGGAGGGTTCGTCCTCGACGGATTCCCGAGGACGCTCCGCCAGGCCCAAGAGGCGCAGCGAGTAGCCCGGCAGTTCGGGGGTATCCAACTCCAGGCGGTGATCCACCTTGCCGTGGAGCGCGAGGAACTACGCCGAAGGCTTCTGGCTCGAGCCGCGCGTGAGGGGCGAAGTGACGACAACGAGGAAACCATCGCCCACCGCCTCGAGGTGTTCGATGCGGAGACCGACCCCCTGCTCGGCTCCTACGCCGAGCGGGGGCTCTTGGTCGGGGTGAACGGGGAGCAACCGGTCGAGCAGGTGTTTTCCGACGTCGTCACCGGCGTCGACAGACGGCGTGCGGCCCACCGCCGCCATTCCGGTCCCGGCGACGCTTCGTCCCCCTTGAAGGGACCCGTGTGAGCGCCGCGAAATGCTCAGGAAGGGTGTCGGCGGCGAATCTAGGAGGGTTCACCCACGGCCGGCAGGGGACAGTTTCAGCGGCACCGGCGAAAGCTGGGGGCGTCCGCGAAAGGCAGTGGCCCATCGTTGTCGGAGCAGGGCGTCATCGACCTTCGCGACCGCCTGCTCGAAATCGGGGCCGGGATCCGAGGAGAGCGACGCCGAAGCTCACGGTGAACGTCGGAAGGTGGCCGGTCTCGAGACGTAAAGCGCGCACCGTTAGCCAGGACAGGACCATTCAGCCGCGGGATCGCCCCGCGCCGGGCCAACTGCGCCCGAACCAGCGGTGGATCCGGCTGGAGCCGAATTCGAGCTTGTCGGCGGCCAGGGCATGCGACGGTCCTTCGAGCGCCCCCACAGGGGCTTGACCACTGACGAATGTGACGTCGACGCGGCCAACCCGGTTGTCACCGAAGTCGAGGTAGCAAATGCCGCGACCGTCATAGTGCGTCGACGACGTAACCCCTCGAATGCGTGCAGCGATCGCGTCCGCCGCCGCCGCCGCTTGTCCCTCGGCGAACACACCTGCCTTGGGTGTGCCCACGCTCGTGACGTCGCCGACGGCGTAGACACCGGGGAACGAGGTCTCGAGTGTGTGCGGGTCGACGGGGATCCATCCATCGATCGTCATCCCCGACTCTTCCACCACGGCCGGGACTCGGTGGACCGGAACCCCAAGGAACAGGTCATAGGACAGCTCGCTTCCGTCACTGAGGATGGCGAGTTCTCGAGAGGGGTCGAGCTCTCGCACCGATCGCTCGCCGTGCCATTCGATGCCGCGGTCAGTGAAGGCACCGAGCAATGCTTCTGACGCCGCCGGTGACGGTGGGATGGGTATCCCGAAGGGCATGACGAGCGTAATCCGGGAATCGCCGCGGATCCCTCGCTCGGTCAGAAAACTGTCCATCAGGAGGGCGGTCTCGCTCGGCGCCGGGGGACACTTGAACGGCGTCGAGGTGACGCCGACGATGACGTGACCACCGGCGAACGCCGCCAATGTGTCACGGAGCGCGAAGGCTCCCGTCACGGTGTAGAACTCGCGTCCTCCTTCGACGAGCCCGGGGGTCGCGGCCGGATCGAGATCGGCTCCCAGCGCGATTACCAAGATGTCCGCGTCGAAGGTTTCGGTGTCGGTCCAAACTCGCTTGGCATCGGGATCTATTGCCTGCACCGTGGCTTGGACGAACCGTACGCCGGGCTTGACCATGTCACGGTACGGATGCCACACCGCGGTCGGGAGGGCGTGTCCGAACATCACATCGAGCTTGGAGAACCCGAACACGAATCCGTCGTTCTGGTCGATGAGCACGACATCAACGTCGTCGGCGAACTCTTCGGACAACCGGGTCGTCAACTCCAGCCCCCCAAAACCTGCTCCAAGGACCACAACGCGCATGTCAGGAAGATAGCCCCGGTACTCGACGTCCGGCGGGGGTGAAAGGGCAGTAATGACCGCCTTCATGGTCGTGTCAGCGACCTCCACTCGACGATTCCCCACAGACAGTCATGACTTGCGGAATCGCCCTCTCTTCGAGACGGTGGGCGTCGTCCGACGCAGGCCGGCGGCCGCCCGGCACGAAACGGCTGGTCAGGCGTCCAACCAGAAGCCGAACCCCGCGGCCGTGGTTTGCTCGGAGGGCTCGTCTCGGACCGTGTCGGGCCGTCTGGACGGGTGTCGGGCGGCTTAAAGGCGGG